>Ga0213876_10000305_pt1 | contig 44019 bp, 30 predicted proteins | sample BarmaccomBMRX_R9_FD_160113 | JGI IMG/M metagenome (GOLD analysis project Ga0213876, IMG submission 160113) | Root-associated microbial communities from Barbacenia macrantha in rupestrian grasslands, the National Park of Serra do Cipo, Brazil - RX_R9 | ecosystem: Host-associated > Plants > Roots...
CACGGCGCGGCGCCCGAGGCGCACGACGCCGACGTGCTGCGACGCGCGCAGCTCGCGCCGCCCCGCCCGCCACGTGGCGCGCAAGACCTCCGCGCCCGCCGCGCGGTTCAGGCGTTCGAGCGCCGCCGCCTCGCGCTCAGTCCACTCGAAGGGCCTCTGCTCGTGCTCGAAGAACGTCTCCGTGTTCATGGGCCGTTGGCTGTTAGCTCTTAGCTGTTAGCCAGGCATAAAGCTAAAAGCCAACAGCTAAGAGCTAACAGCTTATTCCGAAGAGGTGTGGTCGTGGACGATGCGCCAGCCGGCGCTGGTGCGGCGGAAGATGAGGGTGAAGCGGCCGCGCGGCGTGTCGGCGGCGCGCGTGAGCTGCCAGCGGCCCGTCGCCATGATGTAGAACTCGCCGAGCGGCTTGAACTCCAGCTCCGAGAAGCCGAGCGTGCCCATCTTCTCGCGCGTGTCGTAGCGCGCCCGGTAGCGTTCGAGCACGGTCTGCCAGCCGCGGGTGATGTTGCCGCCGGAGACGAAGGTCGTCGAATCCTCCTTCGCGTAGCCCTCCATGTAGCCGGCCACGTCGCCGCGGTTCCAGGCCGCCGCCTGCGCCTCGATGACGGCGCGCACGGCCGCGACGTTCTTATCCTCCATCGGCGACTTCGGCACGTTCTTCTGATAGCCGACCACGACGACCGCCGCCAACAGCAGCAGCGAGGCGAAGGTGAAAAGGTGCTTCCTTCCCATCGTCTTCTTCGGGCTCCTTTCCGGCCGAGAGCATAAGCACTAACAATTTCAAATTTCAAATTTGAAATCTCAAATTCTTCTTGCGAGCCAGGCGCGCACGTCGCCGCGCATCTCGGGGACGAACTCGTGCGCGGCGTCGTAGGCAAGCGTCTCCACGTCGCGCGCCCGCTGTCGGAGTTGTGCGGCGTAGGGGGCGACGCGCTCGGGCGTGTAGAACTCGTCGCGCGTGCCGGAGAGGTGCAGGACGGAGGCGCGCGTCTCGCCGTACGAGGGATTCGTCTCCCAGTCGCCGGGCATCCCGCCGCAGATGCCGACGACGCCGCGCAGGGCTTCGCGGTGCGTGAAGGCGAAGCGGTAGTTGAGCGCGCACGACTGCGAGAAGCCGAGGAGGAAGACGCCCTCGCGCCGCGCGACGCCGCGCCCGACGAGTGTTTCGATGAGGTCGAGCACGGCCTTGTGATGGAGCGCGACAGATTCCTCGGGCCGGAAGTTCGTCAGCCAGCCGAAGCCGTAGCGCAGCGGCCCGCCCGTCTCGCGCGGCTCCTTCATGTGCTGGTGCGGCCCCTGCAAGGCGGCCACGGCGAACCCCTCCGGCGCGTGCCGCCGCGCCTCGCGCATCATCCAGCCCTTGTTGCTCCCGTACCCGTGCAGCGCCAGGAGCAGCGGCGACGGCTCCGCCCGCGGCGCGTACACGTCGTAATAGAGCCTCACCTCCGCCTTGAGCGAGAGGTCGGTCGTCAAAGCCTCGCCCTCTTGAGTCATCCGATCCTCCGACGTTGAAGTGATTAATGATGAGTGATGAATGATGAATATAACCGCGTAGAGATATTCATCATTCATCACTGCCCTTCAAAACCAGAGCAGGCTGAACGCGAAGCGCAGCAAGACCGCGCCGAGCATGACGAGGAAAGGGTTGAGGCGGAAGCGCAGCAGCACGGCCGCCGCGCCGATGGTCAGGATCAGCCCGGCCCAGGTGTGGATGCCCGCGCGCCCCGTGCTCCACGCCGCGGCGACGAGCAGGCCGACGACCGCCGGCGTCACCCCGCGCAGGAACGACTGCACCTGTCGGTTCGAGCGGAAGCGCCGAAGGCTTGAGCCCGCGACGATGGTCAGCATGAGCGACGGCAGGAAGATGCTGACCGTGGCGACGAGCGCCCCGAGCGTCCCCGCGACGCGGTAGCCGATGAAGGTCGCCGTGATGAGGACGGGGCCGGGCGTGATCTGCCCGAGCGCGAACGCCTCGACGAACTCGCGGTGCGTGAGCCAGCCGCGCGCCTGCACCACCTCCGACTCGATGAGCGGCACCATCACGTAGCCGCCGCCGAAGGTGACCGCGCCGATGCGCAGGAAGATCGAGGCGATGGTCAAAAGCAGCGCGAGCTTCGCCACGATGGGCATCGCCGCCAACAGCGTCAACGCCGACCCCGCGAACGAACGCAGCACCGAGCCCTTCGGCGCGTCCGACGCTTCGGCCCCTTCCGCCTCGCCCCTCCCCTTCTTCGCCCTGCGCCAGACGCGCACGCGCCCTTTGACCTTCTCGGCTCGCTTCGCGCGGCGCGCGGGCACGGAGGTGGTGTGTATCCTCTCCGGCTCCTCGACGAACTCGCCGCCCGCCTGCCGCACCTGCTCGTCGGCGACGGCGCGCGTCAGGAAGCCGCCGACGAAGGCGCGCGACTCGGCGTCGGCCAGCTCGGCCCGCCTGTGCGCCGCGCGGCGGCGGATGCGCCGCCAACGCTGCCAGCGCCGCTCGGCGAACGAGTCGATGTAGATACCCGTCAGCCCCGAGACGAGCACCACCTCGATCACCGTCGCGTTGAGGAAGACGACCGCGAGGCCGGAGAGGACGGCGATGTACCACTGCCAGGGCTTGGCGAGCGTGCTGCGCCCGATGCGCCACGCCGTGACCGCGATGAGCGCGACGACCGCCGCGTTCAGGCCGTGGAAGAGCTTCTCCGTGTCGGGCAGGTTCCGCAGGTGCCGGTAGAGGATGGCGAGCACGACCATCATCAACATCGAAGGCAGCACCAGGCCCGCCAGCGCCACCGCCGCCCCGCGCCACCCGCGCAGGCGCAGTCCGACGTACGCCGCGATGTTCCCAGCCATCGAGCCGGGCAGACTCTGCGCCAGCGCTAAGCCCTCTGCAAACTCGTGCTCGGTGAACCACCTTCGCTTTTGCAAAGCGAGCGCGCGCAACTGCGCGACGACGGCCAGCCCGCCGCCGAAGCCCGTCGTGCCGACTTGCAGGAATGAGAGGAAGATGCCGCCCAGCGTCGCGCCCCTCGACAGGCGCTTCAAGCGCTTCTGCCCGTACCGCACGCTCCGCCTGATCCGCTCGGTTCTCTTGTCCGTGTGCTCGACCACCGTCTTTGCCCGCAGTCTAACACACGCCCCGCGCCTCTGCCGCGGAGAGGGCGTGGGGGCGGCTCAGTCCTGCCCGAGCGCGGGGACGTAGAGGGCGGCGACGCCGAAGACGAGCGAGTCGGGGTCTGCGCCCTGGCAGTTGGTCAGGACGGCGACGCTCAGGCGGTCGTCGAGGAAGCGTATGTAGGAGACGGCGTCGCTCCCGCTGTGCCCGACCGCCCTGTGGCCGGGCCGGTCGTACACCTCCCAGCCGAGCCCGTAGCCGAGCGTCTTTTCGAGGCGGAAGACTTTTCCGTCGTTGAGCCTCACGGCGCGCCACATCTCGGCGAGCGACGCGGGCTTCAACAGCCTCCCTTCGGAGAGCGCCGCGTCCCACTTCGAGAGGTCGCCGACCGTCGTGTTCAGCCCGGCGCCCATGTAGGTGTACGCGGGGTAGAGGTTGCGGTTCGTCCACAGCCCGTCGGGCGTGGGGCCGTCGTCGGTCTGCCGCGCGTAGCGCGTGTACATCGAGGCGCGCCCCGGGACGACCGCGCGGTCGTCGCCGAAGAGGGTGCGCGTCATCCCCAGCGGGCGGAAGAAGCGCCGCGCCATAAACTCCTCGAAGCCGAACCCCGAGACCCGCTCGATGATCATGCCGAGCAGCACGTAGCCCGTCTCGTTGTACGACCACTTCGTGCCCGGCCGGCTCTTGAACGGCATCCGCGCCAGCTTCCGCAGAGCCTCGGGGCGCGTCTCGGCGATCACCTCGTCCGTGGCTTCGTTGACCGACACATCGGGCAGCCCCGATGTGTGCGACAGCAGTTGCCGCACCGTCACCGCGCCCCAGGACGCCGGGAGTTGGGGCAGAATCCTGCGCACACTTTCGTCGAGCGAGAACTTCCCCTCCTCAGCCAGAGACAACACCGCCACGGCCGTGAACGCCTTCGTCAGCGAAGCGACCTGAAAGAGCGTCTCCTCCCCCGCCGGCACGTTCAACTCCACGTTCGCCAGCCCGTACGCCCTCTGCTTCAACACCCGCCCGTCGCGCACGACGAGCACCGCCGCGCCGGGGATGTGCCGCTTCGCCATCTCCGCCCGCATAAAGTCGTCCACCTCGTCGCCCCGCGCCGGGGCACAGGCGAGTAGCCCGAGGAGAACAAAGCACAGGAGTCGGCGTCCCGATTTCATGTCTTGCTCCTTACCTGCCGCGCGTCAGCGCCCGACCTCTTCGGCCCTTAAATCGCGGAGTAATCTCTCAAACGCCTTCTCGAAAGCGCCGTGTTCTTTCCAGTTGGAGAAGTCGGGGATGAAATACTCGCGCACTTCCTTAGCCAAGTCCTTGCCGGTGTCTGCGTCGAAGCGTCTCCACGCTTTAACCTTTTCGAACTCCACGATGCTAATCGGGAACAGCTTGCGCCTGCCCTCTTTCATCTCCGTCTCCCGCGCCCTCTGAATCTCGTTTATCACCCACTCGCTCTGCATGCTGCTCTCCGACAGGACGAGCAGCAGCCTGTCGTGCAATTGAATGGCCCGCTCTATCTGCTCGTAAAGCTTCTGCCCGCCCTTCATCTCCTCGGGCGCGAACCACACGCGCAGCTTCTCGTCCCTCATCCGCGAGTAAAGCCGCCGCGCGAACTCCTCGTCCCGCGTGCTGTAGCTGATGAAGCACGAGTAGAACTGTATCGCCTGCTGCACGCCGAAGTGCGAAGGGATGAACGCTATGAAATCATCCGGCACGCCACAACCGCTCAAGAACACTTCGGGTATCTTTCCGGCTGATTTATATAGCGTGTCAACGCCAATGCTTGACGGGCTGTCATGCATCACCCTATCTAGCCCTTTAACTTCACTGAGATCGTTATCACCGAAAGTAGTGTTACTCAACGTAGCATTTGTGAAGTCTGCGCCGCTAAGGGTTGAGCGACTGAGGTTTGCATAGCTAAGGGTTACGCCGCATAAGTTTGCATTGCTGAGGTCTGCGTCACTGAGGTCCGCGTTGAATAGGCTTGCGTTGTTCAGGTTTACGTCGCTGAGGTCTGTGTCGCATAGGTTTGCGTCGCTGAGGTTTGCTTCGCGAAGGTCTACTTCGCTCAGGTCTGGGCTAATATCTAGATGCTCAAGTCTCCACTCATTCCACGCCTTCACCCCTTGTTTCAAAATCTCAAGATGTTCGGGATTAGCCATCGCGGTTAGCTCCGGTGAGTTTTAATTGACGTAGCCGCCCGGTTCGCTGCCTCCGCCTTCGGTGCCGCCGTCGTCTTCTGTCGTGGGCGGTGCGAGGGCGGGCGTCGTGGTGGTTTCTTCTTCGAGGCTCCAGATTTCGTAGAGGTCGGGGGGGACTTCGGTGACGAAGCGGGAGGGACGTTGGAGGACGGTCTGTCTTGAAGAGTAGTCGGTGACCATCAAGGGGTAGGTGATGTAGAGCTGGTCGCGGGCGCGTGTGAGGGCGACGTACCAGAGGCGGCGCTCCTCCTCTTCGCCTTCGGTGTCGCGCAGGGAGCGGGGCGAGGGGAACTTGCCGTCGGCGGCCCAGAGGATGAAGACGGCGCGCCATTCGAGCCCTTTGGCCTGGTGGACGGAGGAGAGCGTGAGGAGTTCGTCTTCGTCGCCGCCTTCGACCACGTCTTCGGAGGTTAACCCTTGCGGGGCGCCGTAGCGCTCGGTCGAGAGCAGGGAGAGTTCGGCGAGGAACTCGTCCGCAGACGTGTAGCGCGAGGCGTAGTGCGCGAGCTGGCGGAGGTCTTCGAGCCGCGCCTCGGCGTTCTCGTAATTGTTCTCAAGGTGGTCTTCGTAGCCGCGCGCGAGGACGGTCTCGATCTGCCGCGCGGGCGAGTTGCGCACCTCTTCGCGCACCAGTTCTTCCAACAGAGAACGAAACTCGGGCCAGCCCGCGCCGCGCTTGGCCGCGGTCGCGTCTGCCTCACCTCTTATCACCAACGCCAGAGGGTCTGGGGCGAGCTGGATGCGCTCCCAGATGCGGTTCGTCGTCGCCGCGCCGACGTTGGGGATGAGACGAAGGACGCGCTTCCAGGCCAGCTCGTCGCGCGGGTTAGCGACGAGACGGAGGTACGCGACCACGTCCTTGATGTGCGCCTGCTCGAAGAAGCGCATCCCACTGCGCACGCGGTAAGGGATGCCGCGCCGCGTCAGTTCAAGCTGTAGCTCCAGCGAGTGGTAGTGCGAGCGGTAGAGCACAGCCGCCTCGCTCAAAGGCACGCCCTCGTCGCGCAGCTCAAGCAGGCGCGAGGCGACGAAGGCGGCCTGCTGGTCGGCGTCGCGGCAGGGGACGAGCGCGGGCGCGAGCCCCTGTGAGGGGCGGGCCGCGCGCAAAGTCTTCGTGAACTGCCGCCGGTTAGAGGCGATGGAGACGTTGGCGACGGCGAGTATCTCGGGCGTCGAGCGGTAGTTGGTTTCTAAACGAAAGACGCGCGCCTCCGGGTAGCGCTTCGGGAACTCGTAGATGCCTTCGACCGACGCGCCGCGGAAGGCGAAGATGCTCTGCGCGTCGTCGCCGACCACCATCACGTTGCGGTGCTTGACGGCGAGTAGGTCAACGATCTCGGACTGCAATCTGTTCGTGTCCTGGTACTCGTCCACGAGGACGTGCTCGAACTGCTCCTGGTAAATCCGCGCGACCTCTTCGCGCTCTTCGAGCAGACGCTTCCAGTTCAAAAGCAGGTCGTCGTAGTCCATCACGTTGCGCTCGCGCTTGCGCTCCATGTAGAGGCGGTCTACGCGCGTGATCTGCTGCACGAGCGGCTCGAAGTACGGGTAGCGGCGCGGCACCACATCGCCGATGGGCGTGTCGGTGTTGGTGGCGAAGCTGATGATGTCTTGCAGGACTTCCGCCTTCGGGAAGCGGCGCGCCTTCGTGTCCACGCCGGCCTCGTCCACGCAGACCGAGACGAAGTCCTTCGCGTCCTCCACGTCGAGGATGGAGAAGTTCGACGTGTAGCCGATGGATTCGGCGTGGCGGCGCAAACACAGGTTGGCGATGCGGTGGAAGGTGCCGCCCCAGACGCGGCGCGCGACATCCGAAGTGCCGCCGGTCAACTGCTCGACGCGGCGGAGCATCTCGCGCGCGGCGCGGTTGGTGAAGGTGGCGAGCATGATGCGCGCGGGCGCGACGCCGTGCTCGACGAGGTAGGCGACGCGGTAGGTGATGGCGCGCGTCTTCCCCGAGCCCGCGCCCGCGATGACGAGCGCCGAGCCCGCGGGCGCGGTCGCCACGGCGAACTGCTCCTCGTTCAGCTCCTCGCGGTAGCGCGCCAGACGGTCTGGCATCTGCGCGCCCGCCGGCCGCTTGATGACGTAACGCTTCATACCCTTCCGGCTTATAGCACGCGCGCGCGCGGCGCGTAAATCGGCACCCCGCCGGCCGCCCGTGTTATTATGCCCGCAATGCCAGCGGAGTCCGCCAACTCACGCACGGGAGACAAAGCCATGTCTGTTCAAGCAGCCAAGGTAGTTCAAATCAACAGACATCGCTTCACCGTCGCGGACTACGAGAGGATGGGCCAGTTCGGAATCTTCTCCGAAGACGAACGCGTGGAGCTTGTCTGCGGGGAGGTCATCGAGATGCCGCCCATCGGAGAACGCCACGCGGCGTGCGTAGACTTTCTGACGCAGCTCATTATCCTGCGGCTTCGGCGCAGCGCCATCGTCCGCGTCCAAAGCTCCGTCAGGCTCGACGAATATTCTCAACCGCAGCCGGACGTCACCGTTCTCAAGCACCGCGACGACTTTTATAGACACAAACAGCCCGGGCCGGAGGACATCCTGCTCGTCATCGAGGTGTCGGACGCGACGCTGAAGTACGACCAGAAGGTCAAGGTGCCGCTCTACGCACGCGCGGGCATCCCCGAAGTGTGGGTCGTCAACCTCCGCGGGGGGCGGGTCAAGGCTTACGCCGACCCGGCCGCAGGCGCTTACCGGACGGTCACCTCGTACGCGCGCGGCGACGAGTTGCGGTCGCGCTCGCTCGCCGCCCTGCGCCTCTCCGTCTCGGAACTCCTCGGCTGACTGACGGCCGCCGGCCCCGCAGCCTCACGCTCTTGACTTTGGCCGCCGGCGCGGATAGCTTTTCCAGCGCACACTTCGCTAAGGAATCGGCCACGCTTCTTCGCCCAGGTTTCACACGCCGGAGAGGCCGCAACAGTCTCGCCAGCCCGCTCGGCGCCGGCGCACACACTGCTTGATCTTCCGAACTTTCGGGGCAGACTTTTCTTCGCCAGAGATACTCCCGCCACAGTGGACAAAGGGGCGGACTCCGCGCCGGGACGGAAAGGCCGAGACCGGCAGCCGCCGCCGAAAGACTAAAGACCCTCGTCACCAACGGAGAACGATTTTCGATGCCTACCCGCAGGCTCCCCCGCGCCGGGAGAATCGCCCCCTTCGCCGCCGCGCTCGTCACGCTCTGCGCGCTCGCGTCCGTCTTCCTCTCCGTCGGCACGCGCTCGGCGAACGCCACCTACTACTCCAAGGGGAGCCTCCCGCCCGAGCTGGTATCGAGTTGGAGTTCCACGCGCGACGGCCTCGGCGCGAGCCCCCTCGACTTCACCAGCGGCGACACGTTCGTCATTCAGGACACGCACAACATGAGCACGTTCCTGAGCTGGTCGGTCTCCGGCACGAACTCGAAGGTGCAGATCGAAAAAGGCGGCACGCTGACCGCGAACAGCACCGTCACCCTCTCGGCCGCGACCACGTTCCAGATCGACGACGGCGGCACCTACGTCCAGAACGCCTCGGTGGCGATGGGGAGCAGCATCCTGCAAGGCACGGAGGCGTTCGGCGCCAACAGCAACTTCGTCATCCAGGCCGCGCCGACCGGAACCTCCAAGCCCTCAAGCCCCGGCTACGGGAACCTGACGATCAACATCACGGCGGGCACGACCAACGTCAACTGGGGCGGAGACATCGAGGTCGTCCAGGGGAGCTTCACGGTTCAATCGACGGGCGCCAACGCCGGCGTCGAGCACAGGCTGACGAGCGGCACGAACCTGGCCCTCAGCGTCGGCGGGAGCCTGAACATCTCCGGCGGGACGCTGGTGCTGACCGACGGCGCCGGGGTGCCGACCGTTCACCTCGGGGGTGGCTACGACCAGACGGGCGGGACGCTGACGAGCACGGGCTCCGCCGTCGGCTCGATCAACTTCACCGGCGGCACCCCCTTCGTCAACTTCGTCAAGACCGCGGGCACGCTCGACGACGCGAAGATCAACTGGTCGATCGCCGGCGGCAAGACCGTCGAGTTCGACGACCCCTTCACCAACGCGGCCTCGCGCACCTTCACCGTCGATCCGGGCGGGATGCTCCTCGCCGCCGACACCATCACCAACAACGGCGCGCTGAACGTCAACGGCGAGTTCCGGCTCACCGACGGCGGGTGGGGCACCGGCACCAACTTTACTTACGGCGCGGACGGCACGCTCGGCTTCGCCTCCTCCGGCTCCTACGGCGTCAACGGCGACGCCTACTGGCCCACGTCGAACGGCCCCGCCAACGTGACCGTCCTCGGCTTCGGCATCACGATGAACGTGGCGCGCTCCGTCCCCGGCCTCTTCGACTACTCCGCGGGCGTCGCGGGCGCCGGCAACCTGACGCTCGACGGCACCTCGCAGGTCAGCTCGGGCGGCTACATCGCTTCCGGCGCGCCGACCTACGGCCCGTCCTCCACCCTCAAGTACAACACCGGCCTCTCCTACGGCCGCAACGGCGAGTGGCTGCCCGGCGCGACGAGCGGCGCGGGCTACCCCGTCAACGTCCAGGTCAGCAACCACACGACGCTCGACCTGCCCAACGGCTCGAACGGCTCGGCCTTCCAACTGGGCGGCAACCTCACCATCGACAGCGGCTCGACGCTCGGCCTGGGCGCGTTGACGCAGGCGCTCACGGCGACGGGCGCCGTCACCAACAACGGCACGCTCACGCTCTCGACCGCCCTCGGCGGCGACATCAAGCTCGGCGGCAACTGGCAGGACAACGGGACGTTCACCCCCAACAACCGCGCCGTCTTCTTCGAGGGCGGCAACACGCAGACGCTCAACCGCACGCCCGCGGCCACCGAGACCTTCAACTACCTCGTCATCGACAAGACCTCGAACAGCGTCCAGTTCCAGACGAACGTCGCCGTCAACGCCACCACCGGCAACGCGCTGCAACTGCTGGGCGACGCGACCCCGCTCGACCTCGCCACCAAGACCCTGACGATGTCGGGCAACGGCGGCAGCCTGTTCGTCTCGGGCGGCGGGCACTCCGTCACCTCCTCCTCGGGCACGGGCGTCTTCGCCTTCTCGGGCACGAAATCCGTGGCGGCCGACCCCAACAGCACGCTCAGCTTCGACTCGAACGTCACGGTCAACCTCTCGGCGGGCGTCAACTTCGGCAGCGTCTCGACCGTCGGCGGCACGCTCAGCATCAAGTCGGGCGGCTTCGTCGATACCAACCCGCCGACCTACGCCTCCGACTCAACGCTCGAATACGACACGGGGACGACCTACAACGCCGCGGCCGAGTTCCCGGCCACGGGCGTCCAGAACGTCCGGCTCAACAGCACCACCCAACTCGGCCTCAACGGCGACAAGACGGTCGCGGGCACGCTCGAACTCGGCGCGAATAAGGTCGATGCCGGCGCGCACACGCTCACCCTCGGCGACTCCGGCTCGATCACGAACAGCACCGGCTACGTCCTCGGCACGTTGCAGAAGAGCTTCTCGGGCGTCTCGGACGTGAGCTTCACCTTCCCCGTCGGCACGGCCAACGGCTACTCGCCGGTCAACGCCGAGGCGACGACGGGGACGGGCTCGCTCTCGGTCAAGGCGACGCAGACGAAGCAGCCGAACATCACGGGCACGGACGCGCTCGCGCGCTACTGGACGCTCAGCGGCTCGGGGCTGACCACCGACCTGACCTTCAACTACCTCGACGGCGACGTGGTCGGCGACGAGAACAACTACCGGGTCGTCAAGTACGACGGCGCGTTCACTTTGCCGCCGAACCAGTCGGTCAACGCGGCCGACAACTTCGCCACGGTCAGCGGCGTCTCGTCCTTCTCCGACTGGACGCTGGCCGAGCCCGCCTCCGTCTTCCCGCCGCTGAGCGGCACGAAGACCGTCTGCGCGTCGGGCTGCGACTACGTGAACCTGACGGGCGCCGCGGGTCTCTTCGCCGCCATCAACGGCGCGATGGTTGACGGCAACATCGTCGCGCAGATCAAGGGCGACCTGACCGAGGACGGCACCAACGCCCTCAACCAGTGGACGGAGTCGGGCTCGGGAGGCTACACGCTGACCATCGAGCCCTTCGACGGCACGACGAAGACCGTCTCGGGCGACGTGGCGGCCGGGATGATTCGCCTCGACGGCGCCGACCGCGTGACCATCGACGGGCGCTCGGGCGGCGCGGGCCGCTTCCTGACCTTCCGCAACACGAACGCGTCGGGCGCGACCATCAAGCTCTCGAACGACGCCTCGAACAACACCGTCCGCAGCTCCGTCGTCGAGGGCGCGGCCATCGACCCGAACGCGAGCATCAACCCGACCGTCGGTGTCGTCACCGTCGGCGCGGGCGCGGCCACGGGCAACGACGACGACACCGTCACCGACAACCAGATTCGCGACCTCAGCACGGCGACGGGCGTCCCCTCTTTCCTCTTCCTCTCCGCCGGCACGTCCGCGGCCGTCTCCAACTCGAACGGGACGGTCTCGGACAACGAACTCTTCAACTTCAAGAGCGGCGGCGTCTACGTCTCCACCTTCAACGACGGCAGCAGCGAGTCGTGGGCCGTCACGGGCAATAACGTCCACCAGACCGCGGCGAGTGCGGACGCGGTCTTCGGCATCCTGCTCGGCGCGGGCGGGACGAGCGCCGTCAAGGGCAACACCGTCCACGACCTGACCAGCAGCGCCGACAACGTGACCGGCATCCAGATCACCCCGACGGTCTCCGGCACGGTCACGGCCGCGCGCAACCGCGTCTACTCGCTCACGAGCACGGCGAATAACACGGAGACGGCGGGCATCACGGCCTCCGCGTCCGGCACGGCGACCGTCAGCGTCGAGAACAACCAGATCAGCCTCGTTCCTTCGGGCACGAACAGCCAGAACATCTTCGGCCTGTTCGACGTGAGCGGAACCGGCACAACCGTCAACTTCTTCTACAACACCGTGCTCGTCGGCGGCACGGCCTCGGGCTCGTACCCGACGTGGGCCTGTATGAAGCACCAGACCAGCTCCTCCGCCTCCACCTGGCGCGACAACATCTGCTTCAACAACCGCACGGGCGGCGGCGCGAACCACTTCGCCGCCGGCGACGAGAGCACGGCGGGCTCTTTCTCTTCCGACTACAACGTCTTCGTCGGCACCGGCACGACCGCGTCCGACTTCTTCGACTACGGCACGGCCGACAACGGCACGCCCGTCTCGTTCGCGACGTGGCAGTCTTCGACGGGCGGCGACGCGCACTCGCTCGCCTCTACACCTGGCGGCGACTACACCGTCGCGAACATGTTCACGTCCACGACTGACCTGCACCTGAACACCTCGGGCACGAACCCCGCCTCGAACGCGGGCACGCCGGTCGGCTCGGTCACGAAAGACTTCGACGACGAGACGCGCGACGCGGTCATCCCCGACATCGGCGCCGACGAGGTCGCGGGCACGGTCTTGCTCAGCTTCTCCTCGGCCACCTACAGCGTCGGCGAGGGCGGCGGCACCGTCACCGTCACCGTCCGGCGCACCGGCAGCAGCGTCGGCGCCGTCGCCGTCCACTACGCCACGGGCGACGACTCGGCCACGGCCGGGAGCGACTACACCGCGGCGAGCGGCACGCTCAACTGGAACGACGGCGACCTCTCGGACAAGAGCTTCACCGTCGGTATCAACAACGACGGCGACGACGAACCGGACGAGACCTTCAACGTCACCCTCAGCCTGCCCGCGGGCGCCGCGCTCGGCACGCCGAACACGGCCGTCGTCACCATCAACGACGACGACGTCCCGCCGACCTCCGCCACCCTCGTCGTCACTTCGGCGGACGACACCACGGCGAACGACGGGCTCTGCACGCTCCGCGAGGCGATCACCAACGCCAACCACAACGACCAGAGCGGCAGCACGGACTGCGCGGCGGGCGCGGGCGCGGACACCATCACCTTCGACATCCCCGGCGCGGGGCCGCACGTCATCCAGTTGACGACCGCCCTGCCCGCGCTCGCCGAGAGCGTGGACATCCTGAACACCTCGGGCGAGTCGATCACCGTCAACGGCGAGGGCGCGGCCGACCCCTACCACATCTTCTTCATCAACAGCGGGCAGACGGTCAACATCTCCGGCCTCACCATCACCAACGGGTCTTCCGGTATTCAAAATGCAGGCACGCTCACGCTAACGAACAGCACCGTCAGCAGCAACACCACCCCCGACCGCGGCGGCGGTATTCAAAATACAGGCACGCTCACGCTGACGAACAGCACCGTCAGCGGCAACACCGCCACCAACGGCGGCGGCGGCATCTTCAGCTTAAACGGCACGCTCACGCTGACGGACAGCACCGTCAGCGGCAACTCTGTCATCTCCACCTCCAACAGCGGCGGCGGCATCTCCGCCCAAGGCGGCACCATGACGCTGACGAACTGCACCGTCAGCGGCAACTCCGCCACCAACGGCGGCGGCGGCATTCGCACCACCGGCGGCACCGTGACGCTGACCGGCGTGACCGTTACAGACAACCACTCCGACTCCGACAACAGCGGCGCGGGCACGGGCGGCGGCATCATCATGTTATCCGGCACGCTGCTGCGGCTGCGCTCGACCATCGTCGCCGACAACTACCGCGGCTCCGGCACCGGCACCGAGGACGACATCGGCGGCGGCTCGGTCGACGCCTCAAGCTCCTACAACCTCATCGGCACGGGCGGCGCGGGCGGACTCACAAATGGCACGAACGGCAACCAGGTCGGCGTCGCAGACCCCGGCCTCCTCCCGCTCGCCAACAACGGCGGCCCCACGCAGACGCACGCCCTCTCGGGCGCAAGCCCGGCCATCGACAAGGGCAACGCCTTCGGCTCGACGACCGACCAGCGCGGCGTGACGCGACCCACAGACCTCGACGACGCGCACTACCCCGACGCCGCGGGCGGCGACGCCACGGACATCGGGGCCTTCGAGCTTCAGTTCGACCCCGACCGGCCCTCGGTCGTCTCCGTCGTGCGCGCCTCGGCCGACCCGACCACCGAGAACACCGTCGTGGACTTCAACGTCACCTTCTCCGAGTCGGTGACGGGCGTTGACTCGCCCGACTTCGCCGTCAACGCCCCCGGCGGCACGGGCGCTGCCGTCACGAACGTCGCGGGCTCCGGCACGATGTACACGGTCAGCGTCAACACCGGCACGGGCGCCTCCTCCGTGCGGCTCGACGTGACGGACGACGACTCCATCAAAGACGCCGACAACAACCCGCTCGGCGGCGCGGGCGCCGGGAACGGAGACTTCAACACGGGCGAGAGCTACACCGTCCTGCCCTCGTTAAGCATCTCGGACGTGACGAAGGCCGAGGGCAACTCGGGCACGACCGCCTTCACCTTCGACGTCACCAAGACGGGCGCGGGCGCGGCGAGCGTGGACTTCGCCACGCAGGACGACCTCGCCGAGGCCGGCTCCGACTACGTCTCGAAATCCGGCACGCTCAACTTCGCCTCGGGCGACACGACGAAGCAGGTCACGGTGCTCGTCAACGGCGACACGACGCCGGAGACGGACGAGGACTTCCTCGTCGTCCTCTCGAACCCTTCGGGCGCGACCGTCACGAAGGACACGGGCATCGGCACCATCTCGAACGACGAAGAGTCGGTGAGCGCGGGCCAGCTCATCATCAGCGAGTTCCGCCTGCGCGGGCCGGGCCTGTCCGACGAGCCCCCCGCCGACCGGCCGACCGGCAAAGCGCCGGCGAAGAAGACCTCGCCGAAGCCGAGCGCGGCCTTCTCCCCCTGCGGCGGCGGGTCGAAGGCGGGCGTCGCCAGCGGCAAGAAGAAGCCGCGCGCGTACGTCCAGAGCAGCTCGCCCGCGGTCGAGCCGGACACGAGCCCCGAGGCCAACGACGAGTTCATCGAGCTTTACAACAACACGGACTCGCCGCTGCTGGTGACGACGACCGACGGCTCGGAAGGGTGGGCCGTCGCGGCGTCGGACGGGCTGGTGCGCTTCATCGTCCCCAACGGCACGTACATCCCGCCGCGCGCGCACTTCCTCAGCCTCAACCTGCTCGGCTACAGCCTCTACGGCTACCCGGCGGGCGACGGCAGCTACCAGCCGCCGTTCGCCATCGGCGACTACGTCATCCGCGGCGACGGCACGGACTGCTTCGGCTACGAGCTGGACATCCCGGACAACGCCGGCATCGCCCTCTTCCGCACGTCGGACACGTCGCACTTCAACACCGACACGCGGCTCGACGCCGTGGGCTCGACGAGTGAGGCGAACACGCTCTACAAGGAGGGCACGGGCTACCCGGCGCTCGCGCCGGAGGACATCGCCAAGAACCTTGAGCACAGCTTCTACCGCTCGCTCTGCTCGTACAACGGCGCGGGCTGCTCGACGCCGGGCATCCCGAAGGACACGAATGATAACGCCGCCGACTTCCTCTTCGTGGACACGCAGGGCACGCCGACCGCGGCGGGGCAGAGGCTCGGCGCGCCGGGGCCGGAGAACCTCGCGTCGCCCGTCCAGCGCAACGGGCAGTTGCCGTTCCCGCTGCTCGACCGCACGGTGTCGAACAGCGCGCCGCCGAACCGCGTCCGCACTTTCGACGAAGACGCGGTCAACAACTCGACCTTCGGCACGCTCTCCATCCGCCGCCGCCTGACGAACAACACGGGCGCGCCCGTGACGGCGTTGCGCTTCCGCATCGTCGAGCTGACGACCCTCCCCGCGGGCGCCGGCACGGCCGACCTGCGCGCGCGCGACTCCGCCGACATCGTCGTCACGGGCGTGGCCGACACGGAGACCTGCTCGTCCACGAGCGGGGGCGGGGCGCCGTGCGACGTGGACGTGTACGGGTTGACGCTGGAGCAGCCGCCCTCGCAGGAGAACGGCGGCGGCCTCAACTCTTCCCTCAACGTCGGCACCGTCACCTTCGACTACCCGCTCGCGCCGGGCGAGAGCATCAACGTGCACTTCCTGCTCGGCATCCAGCAGACCGGCGCGTTCCGCTTCCTCCTTAACGTCGAGGCCGTCACCGACGAATGCTCTTGCCCGGCGAAGCCGGCGCCCGCCAGGCGCGGCGCCCGGCCGCGCTGAGGCGGGCGCCGCGCACGGGCGTCGGCTTTGCATTTGCGGCGGCCGGCGTTTAGGATGCTGGCACCGACACTTCGGAAAAATCAGCACAGTCGAGCGAGGTCAAGCGCGATGAAATTCCCGGGCGGCATGAACCTGCAACAGATGATGAAGCAGGCGCAGCAGATGCAGGAGAAGATGCAGAAGGAGATGGAGGAGATGGTGGTGGACGCCACGGCCGGCGGCGGCGTCGTCACCGTCCAGATGCGCGGCACCAAGGAGGTCGAGTCGATCAAGATCGACCCCGAGGCCGTCAAGGACGGCGACGTCGAGATGCTCCAAGACCTCATCGTCGCCGCCGTCAACGAGGCCGGCCGCAAGATCGACGAGGCCATGAAGTCCAAGCTCGGCGGCATGCTCCCGCCGGGGCTGATGTAAAACAGTAGGCAGTAGGCAGATGGCAGTAGGCAGTTGAAGACGCTTTTGTCGAAAGTCTCGGGTTAAACTCTTCAACTTCAATAGCGCGGAGCGCACTGCCTACTGCCATCTGCCTACTGCCTGCTATCTTTTATGCTCGAATACTCCGAGCCCGTCACCAAACTCATCGACGAGTTCAAGCGCCTGCCCGGCATCGGGCACAAGTCGGCGCAGCGGCTCGCCTTCCACGTCCTGCGGATGACGGGGGCGGACGTGGAGCGCTTCGTCGCGGCGCTCGAAGAGGTCAAGCGCAAGATCGTCTCCTGCACGATCTGCAACAACCTGACCGACGTTGACCCCTGCCGCTTCTGCTCCTCGAACACGCGCGACCGCTCGATGATCTGCGTCGTCGAGGAGCCCTACAACCTCGTCGCCGTCGAGAAGACGCGCAGCTACAACGGCCTCTACCACGTCCTGCACGGGTCGCTCTCGCCCATCCGCGGCCTCGGCCCCGAAGACCTCAAACTCCAGAACCTCCTCCCGCGCCTGCGCCCCGAGAACAACGACGGCGTCGAGGTGCGCGAGGTCATCCTCGCCACCAACCCCAACACCGAGGGCGAGGCCACGGCCAGCTACATCAGCCGCCTCTTAAAACCCCTCGGCGTCCGCGTCACCCGCATCGCCATGGGCATGCCCGTCGGAAGCGACCTCGAATACGTGGACGAGGTCACGATGGACAAGGCGCTCGCCAACCGGCACGAGATTTAAGAAGGCAAAAGGCAAAAGGCAAAAATGAAGACGGCGGGCCGCACGGCGCGGCTTTCGTCTTCCATTTTTACCTTTTGCCTTTTGCCCTTTGCCTTTTGCCTTCCGGTTCGTCAGAACCGGACGTGCTCTTCGGGCGCGCCCTGTTTGCACTCGTGGCAGGCGGCGCCGTTGTCGTACCACTTGGCGTCGAAGTCCACCAGGGAGAGGACGGGGACGGAGTCGGAGCCCGGGATTTCGAGGCGGGAGGGCGAGCTGCGGAAGCGGACGATGACGCCGCAGCCGATGACGCGCGCGCCGAGCTGCTGGACGATCTCGACCGTCTCCTGGAGCGCCGTGCCCGAGCGCGAGATGTCGTCCACGATGACGCAGGGGTGCACCTCGCCGGAGTTGACGTACTGGCGGAACATGCGCTTGCCGTCCTCGCGCTCGGCCCAGTAAATCTGCTCGGCGCTCAGCGCCTCGCGGACGGCGAAGGCGACGGGGATGCCGCCCGGGCTCGGGGAGATGATGGAGACCTTCGGGAGCGCGCTCGACACGTCCTTCTCCAGCCGCAGCTTGCGCGAGAGGGCGACAGCCAGCACGCGCGCCGTGTCGTAGTAGCGGAAGGCGAGCGGCATCTGGAAGTAGTGCGGCGTGTGCTGCCCCGAGGGGTAGACGAAGTGCCCCTCGCGGTACGCCCCCGTCTTCTTGAGCATCTCCAGCACCTGGCCTTGCTCGGGTATCAGTCGCGGGATCGTCATCGTCATTCTCCTGAAAAGAAGTGTCTGCCTACCGCCTACTTTTGCCCAAGCATACCACTACTCGCGCGCGTTTACAGCCAGCGCGCGGTCGATGAGGCGGCGCTGGTCGGCGGAGAGCCCCGGTGGGAGAGCGTCGCGCGCGAACCACTCGGCGCGGTCGATCTCGAAGCCCTTCTCCAGCCGCGCGAGCGCCGCGGCGCCCATCGTGCAGCGGAAGATGACCTCCACCTGTTGCACGTGTCCGAGCGCGCGGACGAAGGCCAGCTCGACCGTGTCGAGTTCGAGCCCGGTCTCCTCGCGCAGCTCACGCCGGACGGCCTCCTCGGGCTGCTCCGACGCCTTGAGGAAGCCGCCGGGGACGCCCCACCCGCTCCCCTTCCGCAGCACGTGCCGCAGCAGCAGGACGCGCCCGCGCTCGTCCGACACAATCGCCCCGGCCGTCACCGCGAACCGCGGCTGCGTCAGCCACACCCCGGCCCTCCTCACGAACAGCGGCGACCCGCGCCACACGCGCGCCAGCAGACTCTTCAGCATGCGGACAAGAATAAATGATGAGCGATGAATGATGAATGATGAATATCACAACGGAACGATATTCATCGTTCATCGCTCATCATTTTCTTCCGTTGCTTTCCCCGCGCGCCGCGCGTAAGATTCGGTTCAAGCCGGGCGCGGATGCGCCGAAGTCCCACGCCTTTCGTACACTGACAGAGAGAAGGAAGCCGACCCCTTTTTAAACCTTATGTCGAGCGAAGCCGAACAGACGACGAACCCCGGGCAGGTCGCGAAACAGGCGCCGACCGAGCAGCAGGAGACGAAGCCCGGCATCCCGAAGCGCTTCGCGCCGGGGCAGACCGTGTGCAACGAGAAGAACGAGAAGGGCAAGCTCTGCAACGGCCACCTCAAAGAACTGAACACGCAGCACCCTTCGCGCGTCTTCCTGCGCGGCGACGACACGCTCTACCGCTGCCAGTCGTGCGGCGCGCTCTACATGGGGCCGCCGATGGGGCACGTGCGCGACGCCTCGAAGCAGAAGCGCTACGTCGAGCGCGACCTCGCCGCGATCCTCAGCGCCGCCGGCGGCACGCTCCCCGCCTACGAGTACCCGACGCCCGCCTGGCGCGGCACGCCGAAGCCGAAACAGGTCGCCAAGACCTCCGCGCCCGCGAAGCCCGCCGCGGACTCTTCGCCTGCGGCCGACGCGCACAGGCCGGCCGCCGAGGCGCAGGCGGCCACGGGCCAGGCTTCGGCCGCGCCGTTGAGTCCGACGGCCGCGACCGCCTCGCCCGCCGCGGGCGCCGAGACCGTCTCAGACCTCGCCCCGGAAGCCTCAACCGAGTTGACGCCCGGCGCGCCCAGAGACGAGCGGCCGAAGGCCGCCGCCGCCGCGCCCGCCCCGACCGCCGAGGCCAAGCCGAAGAAGAAGGGCGGCGGCGGCTTCAAGTCCGGGCCGGAGTTCAGGCCGCAGCCCGGCGAGACGGACGAGCAGAAGATCGCGCGCCTCAAGCGCCTCGTCGAAGAGGCCAAGCGCGCCGCGGGCAAGCTCTAACAGAAGCTACCGCTCGCGGTTCTGTTCTATTCTTACAAGGGGGAAATAATGCTACACGAGAACACGCTCGACGCGCGGCGGGCGGCGCTGGCCGTCATCGACGTGCAGGAGGCTTTCCGCCAGCACATCCCGGACTTCGCGGGGGTGGCCGCGCGCTGCGCGCTGGTCGCGCGGGCCGCGCAGCTTTTGGGCGTGCCCGTCGTCGTCACCGAGCAGTACCCGAAGGGCCTGGGCCGCACGGCCGCCGAGGTCGCCGCCGTCTTCACGGAAGGCTTCGAGCCCGTCGAGAAGACGGCCTTCAGCTCGTGCGGCGCGCAGGAGTTCGTCGCGCGGCTCGAAGCGGCGGGCGCGCGCCAGGTTCTGCTCTGCGGCATCGAGGCGCACGTCTGCGTCAACCAGACGGCGCACGACCTGCTCGCGCGCGGCTACCAGGTGCACGTCCTCGCCGACTGCGTCTCGTCGCGCACGGCGCAGAACCGCCAGACGGGGCTCGACAAGATGCTGCGCTCGGGCGCGCTCCCCTCCTCGACCGAACTCGCGCTCTTCGAACTCATGCGCGACGCCCGCCACGAGCAGTTCAAGGCGATTCAGAAATTAATCAAGTAGACAGTAGTCAGTAGCCAGTAGCGGCTCCGCCCTGTTGACGTTTATGATGACGACCGGAGGGTTCGGGCAACGACTGTTTTCTACTGACTACTGTCTACTGTCTACTTCTTTATGGACTTACTCTCAACACTCAACGAACGGCAGCGCGAGGCCGTCGAGGCGACCGAGGGGCCGCTGCTCATCCTCGCCGGCGCGGGCTCGGGCAAGACGCGCGTCATCACGGTGCGCATCGCCTACCTCATCTCCGAGAAGCACGTGCCGCCGCACAACATCCTCGCCGTCACCTTCACGAACAAGGCCGCGCAGGAGATGCGCGAGCGCGTCACGCGCCTGCTCGCGGGCCAGAGGCTGGAGAGCGCGCCGCTCGTCTCGACCTTCCACAGCCTCTGCGTGCGGCTGCTCCGCCGCGACATCGAGAAGCTCGAAGAGGGCTACACGCGCTCCTTCACCATCTACGACCAGGACGACTCTTTGCGCGTCGTCAAGGCGTGCATCAAAGACCTCGGCTACGACGACCAGCGGCTCGCCCCGCGCCAGACGCAGTCGGCCATCAGCCACGCCAAGAACTCCGGCCTCGACGCCGAAAGTTACGCCGCCCGCGCCGAGTACACCGACGAGAAGCGCGCGGCCGTCGCCCGCGTCTTCAAGCTCTACGAGGAGCGTCTCGTCAACAACAACGCCGTGGACTTCGACGACCTCCTCATCCTCACCGTCCGGCTGCTGCGCAAGCGCGAGGACGTGCGCGCGCACTACAACGAGCGCTTCCGCTACATCCTCGTTGACGAGTACCAGGACACCAACGCCCTCCAGTTCGCCCTCATCAACTACCTCACCCAGAGGCAGCAGAACATCTGCGTCGTCGGCGACGAAAGTCAGAGTGTGTACCGCTGGCGCGGCGCGGACATCACGAACATTTTGAACTTTGAACAGCACTTCCCAGAAGCCAAAGTAATCAAGCTCGAACAGAACTACCGCTCGACGCAGACCATCCTCGACGCGGCCGACGCCGTCATCAAGCACAACACCGAGCGGAAGGAGAAGACGCTCTGGACGGCCAACCCGGCCGGCGCGCCGATTCGCTACTACCAGGCGATGGACGCCGAGGGCGAGGCGCGCTTCGTCGCCGCCAAGATCGAGGAGCACCGGAGGCTCGACCCGAAGTCGCGCGCCGCCATCCTCTACCGCACCAACGCGCAGTCGCGCGTGTTCGAGGAGGCTTTAAGAAGGGCAGGCATCGGCTACAACATCGTCGGCGGCTTCTCCTTCTACGAGCGCGCCGAGGTGCGCGACGTCGTCTCGTACCTCAAGCTCGCCCTGAACCCGCACGACTCGGTCGCGCTGCTGCGCGTCGTCAACACGCCGACGCGGGGCTTGGGCAAGCAGACTTTGGACGAGTTGGACAGGCGCGCGAAGGACTACGGCGTCTCTTTGTGGGAGGCCATCGGCATTATCAACGAGCAGCCCGAGGGTTTCAGCCCGCGCGCCGTCGCGGCGCTCAGGAAGTTCCAGACGATCATCGAGGGGCTGGTCACGCGCGCGCAGAAGGAGCCGGCCTCCGAGGTCGTCAAGGCGGCCATCCTCGACACCGGCTACGCCGACTCGCTCAAGGCCGAGAACAGCGAGGAGGCCGAGGGGCGCCTTGAGAACTTGCAGGAGCTGGTCAACGCCGCGGTCGATTACGACCGGGAGGAGGGCGGCGGCCTGCGCGACTTCATCGACGCCGCGGCGCTCGTCTCCGACACAGACCAGTACAAGGGCGACGCGCCCGTCACGCTGATGACGATGCACTCGGCCAAAGGTCTTGAGTTCCCGGTCGTCTTCATCGTCGGCATGGAGGACGGTCTCTTCCCGCACTCGCGCGCGGCGGCCGACCAGGCGGAGCTGGAAGAGGAGCGGAGGCTCTGCTACGTCGCCATCACGCGCGCCGAGCGCTCCCTCTACGTCTCGCACGCGATGCGGCGCCGCGTCTACGGCGAGGAGCTGGCGTCGGAGCCTTCGCAGTTCCTGAACGAGATGCCGCTCGACTCCATCGAAGACCTCTCGCGCGGCGCCTCGTGGCTCTCTTTCGCGCGCAGCTCTTCCGCGCTTGAGTCGCGCCACGCGGCGCGCGTCCTGCGCGGCGAGACGGCGCGGCCCGAGAAGCGCTTCGAGGGCAAGACCTACGACAGCGCCGACTCCATCGCCGAGTTCTTCCGCCAGCGCGGCGACCAGATTCGCCGCAACGCCTCCGCGGACACGAGGCGGCAACCGCCGCCCTCCCAACCGCCGCCGCCGCGGCCCGCGGGCGGGGGACGTTCTTCGGCGCCCTCTTCATCTTCAACCTCTTCCGCCGCCGGCTTCGCCCCCGGCACGCACGTCAGGCACCCGAAGTACGGCCGCGGCCTCGTGCTGCGCCGCGAGGGCGTCGGCGACGCCGCCAAGCTCCTCGTCAGCTTCCCCGGCTTCGGCCAGAAGAAGCTCGTCGAAAAGTACGCGGGACTTGAAAAGGCTTGAGAGGATTCACACACGCCGGAACACTCATCGTCCCCGACCGTTGGAGTTCCCCTGATGCTCAAAATTCGTCTCCCCCTGTTCGCGTTCCTCCTCGCCCTACTCGTCCACAACTGTCCCGCGCAAGGGCAGCGTGGGCTCAAGCTCAAGCCTTCGGTTCCCGCGCCGGTGAAGAAGACGCCCGAGGCCGATGACAGGCCGACGGAGTCGGGCGCGATGCGGCTCGTCGTGCAGCTCGGCCTCGGCCACTTCGAGTTCGGGTTCGCGGCCTTCTCGTCCGACAGCCGCCTCGTCGCGACGGGCACAATCGGCGGCGACGTGGTTCTCTGGGACGTGGCGACGGGGCGCGAAGTGCGACGCCTCTCGGGCAACGTGGGCGCGCCCGGCGCGCAGGACATCGACGGCTGGCTCTGGGGCGCGTTCTCGCCCGACACGCGCCTCTTCGCCACGGCCGCCGGCCCGAACCTCCGCCTCTGGGACATCAAGACCGGCCGGCTCGTCTGGAAGCGCTCGAACGACGCCAACGCGACGTACGACGCCGAAGGGGACGCCCCGCCCGTCCTCTTCTCGCCGGACGGCAAGCAGATCGCCGTCAGGGGCACGACCGACAAGCTCACCTGGGAGACGGCCACGGGCCGCCTCGTCGCGCGCGCGCCCTTCAGGAAGGGGCGCGACGGCTACACGATGCCCGTGCCGCGGATGGCGTTCGCGTCGGGCAAGCTCTCGGCGAAGGCCGCGAACGGCGAAGTCCTGCTCGCCGACAAGCTGACGCGCAGGGAGACGCGCCGCATCCGTTTCGCCGAGGTCAAGGGCGAGGACAAGTCCGGCGACGGGCTGCTCGCGCTCGCCCTCTCGCCGGACGACCGCCTGCTCCTCACCGTCAACCGCGTCGGCGAAGACGGCCACTCGATCCGCCTCTGGGACGCGCAGACCGGCGCGGCGCTACGCGAGCTGACCGGCATACGAGGGCAAGGTGAGCAGTTTCACTTCGACGCCGCGGGGGAGCTGCTGAGCGTGACCTACGACGGGGGCACCGTGCGCGCCAGAGAGATGTCGAGCGGCAGGCAGATCACCTGGGACGCGGGCGGCGGGCACGACATCGAACGGCTCGACGTGTCGCCCGACGGCCGCTACGTCGTCACGGCGTCGGGGCGCGCGGGCGCGGTCTGGGACGCGCGCACCGGCGCCCGGCTCGCCAGCGTCGAGCCCGAGCGGACGGCGGCGGCGGACGAGTTCCACTGGGACTTCGTCGGGTTCACGCCCGAAGAGACCGTCACCTTCTTCAAGGACGGCGTGCAGGGCGAGACGTTGGAGCGCGTCGTCCTCAGCACGAAAGACTGGGCGCCGCGCCGCATGCCGAACGGCACGCAGACGATGCCCTACAACGACGAGAGCAGCAGCGCCCCCCACAGCTACGCCATGACCGCGGACGCGCGCGCGGCCGCGTGGGAGACCGGGCCGTTCGAGGGCGAGAAGGAGGGCACGAAGTGGCTGACCGTCTGGAGCGCCGACCCGAAGATCAAGAACAAGCGCTTCCAGATCGACTCCGACGAGGCGTACAACGACCCTTCGTACGTCGCACTCTCGCCCGACGGCCGCAGGGCGCTCGTCGCCACCTCGAACGGGGGCGGCAACCTTTCGCAGACGAGCGTCAAGGTCTGGGACGCCGACCAGAAGCGCTCGCTCTTCAAGCTGGCCGCGCCGGGCTTCCGCGCCTACTCGCTCGCCTGGTCTGCGGACGGCCGTACGCTCGCCACGGGCGCCGAGGACGGCACGACCGTCCTCTGGGACGCGTCGAGCGGCAGGGAGTTGCGCCGCCTCGCCGGGCAGCGCGACCTGGTGAAGGCGGTCGAGTTCTCGCCCGACAGCCGCCTCCTCCTCACGGACTGCGCCGACGGCTTCACGCGCGTCTTCGACGTAAGCAGCGGCGCCGAGTTGTGCCGCTTCGTGACGTTTGAAAACGGCGAATGGGTCGTCGTCGCGCCCGACGGCCGCTTCGACACGAGCGACCTCGACGAGATACAGGGCGTCCACTGGCTCGCGCCCGAAGACCCCTTGAAGCCTCTGCCGCTCGAAATCTTCATGCGCGACTACTACGAGCCGCGCCTGCTCGCGCGGCTGCTCGCGGGCGAGAAGCTGGCGCCGGTGCGGGCGCTCGCGGAGGTCAAACGCGCGCAGCCGTCCGTCAACATCATTTCCGTCGAACAGTCGAAGGAGCGGCCCGAGTTCGCGCGCGTCACGGTCGAGGCTGCGCGGCCTTCGGACGGCTCGGGCGTCTACGACCTGCGCCTCTTCCGCGACGGGCAGCTCGTCGCGTACGCCCCCGCGGAGGGCGGGGAGTTGAAGACGGACGCGGCGACGGGCAAGTCCACGTTCACCTTCGACGACGTGCGCCTGCCGCGCCCGCGCGACGCGGAGGCGCGGCCCGTCGAGTTCACGGCCTACGCCTTCAACGAAGACCGCGTGAAGAGTCCGACCGCGCGCGCGGGCTTCAACCCTTCGGCGCCGCTGCCCGCGGCGAAGGGGCGCGCCTACGTCGTCTCGGTCGGCGTCAACGCCTACGAGGACGAGGACTGGGACTTGCGCTTCGCCGCCAACGACGCGCGCCGCTTGCAGGAGGTCGTCGCCGCGCGCGTGCGCGAGGGCGGCGAGTACGAGGAGGTCGTGAGCGTCCCCCTCATCTCCGACTACGCCTCGGAGGGCGGGCGCAAGCAGTCGCCCCGCGTCTTGAAAGAGACGGCCGCGACCAAACGGAACTTCAAGGCCGTGCTCGACCTGCTCGCCGGGCGGAAGGTTGACGAAGAGGTCTTGAAGGGCATCCCCAACGCTTCTCAACTTAAACGTGCGACGCCCGAAGACCTCGTCATCATCTCCTTCTCAAGCCACGGCTACGCCGACGAGCGCGGCCGCTTCTTCCTCTTCGCGTCGGACACGGGGAAGTCGGGCGAGCTGCACGACGCGCTGGGGCGTGCAATCTCGTCGGACGAGTTGGGCGCGTGGCTGCGGGACGTGGACGCGGGCGAGCTGATCATGGTCGTGGACGCCTGCCACTCGGCGGCGAGCGTGCAGGGCGAGGGCTTCAAGCCGGGGCCGATGGGGAGCCGCGGGCTCGGTCAGCTCTCCTACGACAAGGGCATGCGCATCCTGACTTCGACGCAGGCCGACGACGTGGCGCTGGAGAGCGGGCTCATCGAGCAGGGGCTTTTGACCTACGCGCTCACGCGCGACGGGCTCGAAGCGGCGCGCGCCGACTTCAGGCCGAAGGACGCGCGCATCACGGTCGCCGAGTGGCTCGCCTACGGCGTGGAGCGCGTGCCCACGCTCTACGCGGAGGTCGAGCGCAAGCTCGCCGAGATGAAGGCCGCGGCCGACGCCGGCAGGCTCGACGGCGACGGGCAGGCGCGCGTCGTCGTCTTCGACGAAGGCGCGCGCAACCTCAAGGTCAAAGTCTCCGGCCAGTCCGCGCGCACGCAGCAGCCCGCGCTCTTCGACTTCGCGCGACGCCGCCGCGACGCCCTGCTCTCTAAAACGCGGTGAGGGGTTGGTGGTAAGATTCGCCCGAGCGGGGGCGAAGGCGGATGACTAACGAAGAACTCGCGCGAAGGTTCGAGCGGCTGGCGCTGCTGATGGAGATTCGCGGCGACGACAAGTTCCGCGTGCGCTCGTACCGGAACGCGGCCGAGACTCTGGAGACGTGGCCGAGTCCGGTCGAGAGGATCGCGCGCGAGGAGGGGCAGAAGGGCTTGCAGACGCTGCCCGGCGTGGGCAAGGCCATCAGCGGCAAGATCGTCGAGCTGCTGGGGCGCGGCACCTTCGACGCGTGGGAGCGCCTGACGGAGGAGACGCCCGAGACGGTGCTCGACCTGCTCGAAGTCGAGGGCGTCGGCCCGAAGACCGCGGCCACGCTCTACCAGCAGTTCAAAGTCTCCTCGCTCGAAGACCTCCTCAAGTTCGTCGAGGGCGGCGGGCTCGACCTCCTCGACGGCGTCGGCGAGAAGACGGCCGAGCGCATTGCGCGCAGCGTCCGCGCGTTGACAGGAGGAAAGTAGACAGTAGTAGAACTAAGCGGCGCGGCTTTCATCGACTGATGAGAACCGCGCCGCCTGTTTTTCTACTGACTACTGTCTACTGCCTTTCACTTCGCTTCCGGCTCGCGCTTGACGATGAGGAGCGTGATGTCGTCGCCGGCGGGCGTGCCCTGCGCGAAGGTGGAGAGCGCGGCCTCGATCTTGTCGCGGATGCCGGCGGCCGACCGGTTGAGGTTGCGCGCGACCACCTCCTGCAAGCGGACGGTGCCGAACTCCTCGCCCCCGGGGTTCTGCGACTCGGTCACGCCGTCCGAGTAGGCGACGAGCACGTCGCCGGGCCGGAGCTGCGTGCGCCCCTCGCGGTAGTCGAAGTCGGGGACGATGCCGAGCGGGAGTCCGCCCGCGGCGAGGTGTTCGAGCGTGCCGCCCTCGTGCGCGATGATGGGCGGGTTGTGGCCGGCGTTGATGAAGGAGAGCGAGCCGGTCAAGGGGTCAAGCTCCGCGTAGAAGAGCGTGACGAAGCGGTTGGCCGGCGTGTTGTCGGCGAGGTAGCGGTTGACCGCGCCGACCGTCTCGGTGATCGGGCGGCACGACGCGACCTGCGCGTGCACGGCCGCGTGTAGGGAAGACATCAGCAGCGCGGCCGAAGTCCCCTTCCCCGACACGTCGCCGAGCGCGACGACGAGCCGGCCGTCCCCGCAGGTGATGAAGTCGTAGTAGTCGCCGCCGATCTGGTACGAGGGGAAGCTGATGCCCTGCAACTCGTAGCCCGCGACCGGGGGCGGGGCCGAGGGCTGGAAGCGCTGCTGTATCTCGCGCGCCAGTTGCAGCTCGCGCTCGAAGCGCTCCTGCTCCAAATGCTCTTCGAGCAGGCGCGTGTTCTCGACGCGGATGGCGGCGACCGAGCCGAGCGTCGTCAGAACCTTCAAATGGTCTTCGGTGAAACGCGAGGTGGCGAGCGGCGAGTCGGCGTAGATCATCCCGAAGATGCGGTCGCCGACGCCAAGCGGCACGGCCAAGACAGACCGGATGCCCTGGAAGGTGACCGTCGAAGACTTGAAGCGCGGGTCGTGCTGCGCGTCGGAGGTTAAGACCGAGCGGCCCTGGTTGACGACCTCCTCGATGATGGTGCGGCTCACCCGCACCTCGCCGACCTCGGGGCGGCGGTCGCTCATCTCGGCGGCGCGAATCTTCAGTTCGCCGCCCTCCTTCGGCTCGCGCAGCATGATGAGGCAGCGCTCGGCCGGCACGGCGTCGAAGACGAGGAGCGCCACCTGGCGCAGGGTCTCGTCGAGCGTGGCCGAGGCGAGCAGCGTCACGCCGACCTTCGAGATGAGCGCGAGCAGGTCGCCGTGGTCGGCCGCGACCGTGGCCGACTTCGCCGTCGAGCCGGTGCGGTGCGGCATGATGGTCGCCACGTCGAAGCGGCCCGACGACTGCGTGCGCGCGGCCTCGATGGATTCGAGCAGGCCGTTCGTGGTGTGCTGCGCCGAGTCGAAGGCGATGGTCGCTTCGGGGAGCGGCGCGTCGTCCTCGACGGTCGTCGCGGGCAGGTGCTGCGCGGTCGTCTGATCCTTGAAGACGATCTCGGTCTCGCCGATCTGGATGCGCCCGCCGTGCGTGAGCGCGACCGGCTGCTCCAGCCGCGAGCCGTCGTAGTAGGTGCCGTTGGCCGAGCCCAAATCTTGCAGCACGTAGCTGTCGCCCTCGCGCCGCACCTCGGCGTGGACGCGCGACGCGAACGGGTCGGGCACGCACACGTCGTTGCGCGCCGAGCGCCCGATGGTGATGCGCAGGCGCCCCAGCGGCAGGCGCTCCGGCGCGCGATCCGGGTAATTAACTAGTAGCTCAGACATGACGGTTCAAAAGCGGTGACAAGGGACAAGAGACACGCGACGGGTGACAGGTTAAGGCAAACGCCATCGCTTGTCACCTGCCACCTGTCACCTCACCGCCCGCCGGCGGCTCACTGCTTTCTCAAGCGGTCAAACTCTTTCTCAAGCTGCTGCGCGTAGCCGCGCGCCTGTGCGGCGTGCTGGCCGCGCTCGGCGAGCTGGAAGTGCTGGAGCGCGGCGACGACCTCGGCGCGTTGGAGCGAGCCGGGCTTGCGGCCTTCGACGTAGGCGAGGCCGAGGTAGTAGTGCGCGTCTACGTTGCCGCCCGCGGCCGCGGCGCGGAACTCTTCGAGCGCCGCCCCGCGGTTCGAAGACCAGAGCTGGACGCCGCGGCCGTAGCGTTCGGCGGGCGAGGCCGCGGCCGGCGGCGCGGGCGTCGGGGTCGCCTGCGGCGTGGGCTGCGGCGCGGGCGTCGGCGCCGGGGGCACGTTGACGGACGCGGTCTCGACGGCCTGCGGCGTGGGCGACGGCTCGCCGGGGCGCGGCGTGGCGTGCGGCGTCGGGGTCGCCTGCGGCGGCGCGAGTTCGGCGAGGTGCTGGCGCGCGATCTCGGCGAGGTCGGCGGGCGCGTAGGCCGTCAGTTGCTCGTAGGCCGCGCGCGCCTCTTCCGCGTGCCCGGCGAGCCGCAGCGAGTCGGCCAGCGAGAGCAGGTCGTTCGGGTCGGGGCGCGCGCCGGGCGCGTTGAGGTTGAGGACGCGGCGGTAGCTCTCGGCCGCGTCGTCGTAGAGCCCCTCGGCGAACTGCGCGGAGGCCAGGAGGCGCCAGGCGTTGAAGTCGTAGGGCGCGTTGCGCGTCAGCGCGCGGAACTCTTCGATGGCCTCGCGGCGCGCGCCGGCCGAGAGGAGGAGTTCGCCGAGGCGTCGGTGCGCGGCGGTGTTCGAAGGGTCGAGCGCGTTGGCCTCGCGCAGAAGAGCCTGCGCGCCCTCCATGTCTCCGGCGGCGAGCCGCGACTCGGCCTCTTCGAGCTTCCGCTCGAACTGCTCTTTGGCGTCGCCCGCGACGGGGGCGGTCGGCCCCAGCGTCGGCACGTTCGTCAGGTCGGGGCGGTGCAGCAGCCTGTACCCGAGCCACGCGCCGCCGGCCGCTAAGGCCGCGACGAAGACGCAGGCGGCGACGACCCACGGCCAGGCGCGCCGCGCGGGCCTTGGGCGCGCGCCCGCGTGCGGGGGCAAAGGCGGCGGCGTGGCGTGTGCGTCCGCCTGGCCGTCGGCGTTCCCGGGCTCGTGCGTCTCGGGCTCGTGCTTCCCGCCGTAAGACGGGGAGCCGACGCCGGAGCGCATCGTCGCCTCGGGGTCTACGGGTCGCGTGGCTTCGAAGTCGTTGAAGTCCGTGGTCGAGTCAAAGTCAACGGCCGCGCCCGACGGCTCCGGGCGCGGGACGGTGATGGTCAGCTCTTCGTCGTAATCAGGAATGTCCGGGCGCGTGACGGCCGGGCCGCGCGAGACGAGCGTGGCCTCGGGGTCGGGCGGTTGAGAGAGCTGCTGACTGCCGTCCTCCTGCCCGCGGAGGATGCGCTCCATCTCGGCGAGGCTGACGCGCGAGGTCTGCTGCGCCTCGCGCTCCTCGCCGGGCGCGAGGCCGTCGGTCGTGCGCGGCTCGTCCTGCACGAGCGGGACGGTGGCGGCGTTGGGCGAAACGTCGCCCGTCTCGCCGCCCGTCGCGTGCAGGGGGGCGCCGCAGCGCCGGCAGAAGCGCGCGCCGGGGAAGATATCCGCACCACAACTCGGGCAGGAGGTCTGCATCCTTCGTCGGAGAGTCTTTACGGAGAGAAGGGCGTCGGCGTTCAGCGCAAGTTCGCGGCGCGGGGCTGGCGGCTGCGGACGACGACGGTGCCGGCGAGCCAGTCGTGCAGCGCGCGACCCTGCGGGTCGAAGGCCGCGAAGAGGAAGCCGAGGCCGAGCGTCAGGAGCGTCAGAGGGTAGCCGACGAGGTGGCGCAGCAGCGCGCGCCCGACGCTCAGGGGCTCGCCGTCCTTGCGCTCGATGCGCAGGCCCGCGACCCACTTCCCCAGCGTGCGCCCGCTCAGGTTGGCGAGCAGCACGAAGTTGATGAAGGCGACGCCCGCGGTCGTCAGGTAGCCCACGAACAGGATGAAGCCGCCGCCCCGCTTCACGTCGCCGCCGAAGAGGCGCGCCAGAAGCGTCGCCAGGGCGAGTACGCCGACGACGACGATGTAGTCGATCAGCAGCGCGCCGCACCGCAGCGAGAACGGGGCGCGCAGGCGCTCGAAGTTCAAAGGCCCGCGCTGCACGCGCCCTTCCTCCCGCGCCCGCGCCATTCTTTCCTCTCGTTCCAGTTGCAGAGACATAAAAGTCAGGGAGTCAGGAGTCAGGAGTCAGAATTTAAAAGCGGTCGCCGCCTCTTCCTTCTGACTCCCGACTCCTGACTTCATCCGATCAAAAAGTGGAGCGTTGTCTCGCCGAGGCGCAGGCGGTCGCCGTTGGCGAGCGCGCGGGGCATGCGCGGGTTCAGGCGGATGGCCTCGTTGACGACCGTGCCGTTGACCGAGCCGAGGTCTTCGACGAGGAACGTGTCGCCCTCGCGCCAGACGCGCGCGTGGCGGCGCGAAATCTTCGTCTCGGGGTCGAAGCGCGAGAGGTCGATGTCGGGGAAGATGTTCGACTGCGGGTCTGTGCGCCCGACGAGGTTCGTCTCCTTGTTCAAAAGGAACGTCGCGTCCAGTTCAGTCGTCCCCGACACGACGAGCCGGGCGGTCGCGCGCGCCGTGCGCAGCGCCGCGCTCGCCGCCGCGATGGGCTGGCGCGCGCCGCAGTGCGGGCAGAAGACGTCCTCCGAGGAGATGGACTTGCCGCAGAAGCCGCAGAAGACCCTCTCGACGGCCATCGTCCGTGCGGTCTGATCCTGCGCGCCGCGGACGACGCCGTAGGTGACGGCGCCCGCGCGCAGGTGCTCGACGTGTTTGACGAGCGCGTCGCGCATGTCGGCGGCCGAGCGGAAACGCCGCTCCGGCTCGTACTCGACCGCGCGCATCAGAATCCACTCCATCTCGTTCGAGATGGCCGGGTTGATCTGGCGCGGCGTCGGGTTCTTCGAGAAGTCGAAGATGAGGAGCGGGTTGTCCTGCGGGTCGGAGCCGGTCAGGAGGTGGAACATCGTCGCCCCGAGCCCGTAGATGTCGGTGCGCGGCTCGGCCTTCCCGCTGAACAGCTCCGGCGGCGCGTAGCCCATCGTGCCGACGGCCGTCACGCCCTTCTCCTGCGGCGCGACCCAGCGCGCGATGCCGAAGTCGATGAGCATCACGCGGCCCGAGTTGCCGTCGATCATCAGGTTGGCGGGCTTGAGGTCGCGGTAGATAATCGGCGGGCGCTGGTTGTGCAGGTATTCGAGCACGTCCGCCGCCTGCGCGCCCCACTCGGCGACGGTCAGCTCGTCGAGCTTTCCGCCGGGCGCGTTCCTGAGACGCGCGAGGCAGTCGCCGCCCGAGATGTACTTCATGACGAGGTAGAAGCGCGAGGCCGTGTCGTCGTAGAAGTAGTCGTAGATGGTCGGGATCGAGGGATGTTCGAGCGAGGCCAGGAGCATCGACTCGCGGCGGAAGTCGGCGACGGCCTTCTCCTGCTGCGACTCGTCGAGGTGCGTCTGGATCATCTCCTTGACGGCGCGGGGCGCGTCGCCGAGGTTCCTGTCCTTCGCGTAGTAGACGGCGCCCATGCCGCCGCCGCCGATGCGCTTGACGATCTCGTAGCGGCTGTAGAGGACTGTGCCCGGCTCCAGTTGGCTCGCCGCGCGGCGCCCCGAAGAGGAGGAGCCGCCCGTCCGACCCGTGAAGGCCATCGGGCGCGAGGGCAAATCGCCCGTGCGCCGGTCTCGGGCCGCGCCCGAAGGTGCGCCGCCCGTGCCCTCCGGGGGGCGCGGCGGCGCGGGCTCCCACGCGGGCGCCGGCTCGTCGGCGGGAGGCTGCCCGCCGCTCACGGCCCCCGTCGGCTGCTCTCCCGCGGTGTCGGCCGTTGACTCCACGTCCTCCTCGACGTGGGCGGAGAGTTCGGCCGAGCCCGCGGTCGAGAGACCTTTAGAGTCCGCCGGGGCGGAAGGCTCGGGGACTTCGGACGGCTCGGAGGCGCGGGCGGGCGCGGCGGCCTGACCGCCGTGCGAAGACTCGATGATGGTCGGCTGGAATTGTTCGTCGCCGTAGCCGCGCGGCCCGGGTTCCGGAGGCGCGGGCCCGGCCGCCCCCTCGGAGCCGCCCTGCTCAGGCGGGGCGGACGAAGACGCGGCCCCGCCCCCCGCGCCCGGGGCGGGCTGCAAGGCCAGGCCGCAGTTGCCGCAGAAGCGGTCTACCGGGGCCACAGGCGAGCCGCAATCGAAACAGGACGACATCTTCTCTCGAATCACCGACGACTAGCCGAGCACGTGGAACTTCAGAAAAGTCTTCCCGACGATGACCTCGTCGCCGTCGCGCAGGGGCTGCCGGTCGCCCGGCAAAAGCCTCCGCCCGCGGTTGACGAAAGTGCCGTTGGTCGAGCCAAGGTCTTCGATGTAGTACATGCCGCTACGCCGCGTAATCCGCGCGTGACGGCGCGAGACCTTGGCCTCGGGGTCGTCGGAGTCCAGGTCAACGTCCGGGAAGATGCCGCCGTCGGCGTCCCAGCGGCCGATGTGCGACTCCTCCTCGCACATCGGGAACTCTTTGCCGACCGAGCGGCCACGGTGTATGACGAGCTTGGCGTGCGGCGCGGCCCCGGAGTCGCGGCGCCCCGCGGGCGCGTCCTCGTGCGGGCGCGAGCGCCCCGCGATGCCCGTGACCGAGGCGCCCGCCGGCGCGAGCGGCTGCGGCTTCGGCACGGCGCGCAGCTCCGATCCGGAGGCGCGCAGCGCCGCGCCCGTGTCGGAGGCGACGGCCTCCGTGCCGGGGCCGGCGTGCTCGTTCGTCTGCGCGCGGGGGCCGGGGCCGCCGGCGGCGGCGGGCTGGAGCACCGCCCCGCACTCGTCGCAGTACTGCGAGCCTTCGATATTCTTCGTCTGGCACCTTTCGCAGGTGATCATGGCCGCGTCCTTCACGAGTTTTTGGATGGCGGTGCGGGCTGGCACGCCCCTGAGATGCCCCCGAAACCTGTCCCGGCGCCCGGCCGAGAGGCTTCACCAGCGCCGGCCGCTCATTGTACCGCGAAACGCGAGACGCGCCAACAGCATCAAACAGCGTGAACCGTAAACCTTAAACGGTGACAAGTGGCCTCCGGCCCTCGCCGCGGCACGGTTCGCCTCCCGACTTTGCTCCGCTAAACTTTGCGACTTATCTTGTCACGGTTTACGGTTCACCGTTCACGGTTTTTCTGAAACTGTTCCACCTTTCTGCACGTAGAAGAGTTGCCGGCGGGAAGGTGCAGCAGTTGTTCGGTTTAGCGCCGGCCGTGTTCGTTGCGGAGCCAGCCCGTGTCCCGACCGAAATTTTAACCCCAGTCTTTTCGAGAAGAGGAATTAATCACCAATGGCTCTGAGCCGGAAGAAGAAAATCATCATCGCGGTCTCGGCGGTCGCGCTCCTCGGCCTCGTCGTCGTCATCAGCATCTTCGCGCGCGGCAAGGACGAGGCCGAGGTTACGACCGTCAAGGTGGACGTGCGCCCCGAGTTGAAGTCCACGGTCACGGCCTCCGGCGAGGTGCGCCCCATCCGCTTCGTCAACCTGACGAGCGAGGTGCAGGGGCGCATCACCGAGATCAGCGTCAACCCCGGCGACCACGTCACGACGGGCCAGCCGCTCGTGCGCGTTGACCCGACCCAGCTCGAATCCTCCGCCGAGGCGCAGGCCGCCAGCGCGCAGGCCGCCATCTCCGACGTGCAGAACGCGCGCACGGCCGTCGCCTCCGCCGAGAACGCCGTCTCGCAGGCGCAGCAGCAGCTGCTCGCCGCCGAGGCTTCGCTCGCGCAGGCGCGCCAGGCCGTCAACACCGCGCAGACTTCGGTTGACCGCGAGCAGGTCGCGCTCGAAACCGCCCGCCGCGAGCTGAAGCGCACGACCGAACTCATCGAGTCGGGCGTCGCCTCGCGCTCCGAGTACGACGCGGCGCAGGACAGGCTCAAGACGGCGCAGGTCGCTCTGAAGACCTCGCAGGCGCAGCTCGAATCGGCTAAGATCGCGGTCGAGGAGTCGAAGGCGCGCGTCAACCAGCAGCGCGTGGCCGTCACCGACGCGCAGAACGGCGTCAAGCGCGCCCGCGAGAGCGTCTCGACCAGCGAGGCGCGCGCCAACGCGCAGCAGGCGCTCTTGCGCGGCCAGTCGTCGCAGCGCAACAAGGCCGTCACGCTCTCGCCGCTGACGGGCGTCGTCGTGGACATCCCGGCGCGCGTCGGCCAGTTCGCCGTCGCCGGGCTCTCGACCACGTCGCTGATGACCATCGCCGACATGACCACGATCAACGTCGAGGTCAACGTGGACGAGACCGAGATCGCGCAGATTCAGGTGGAGCAGCCGGTCAAGGTCAAGGTGGACGCGATGGGCGAGCGCGAGCTGACCGGCAAGGTCGTCCAGAAGAACCCGCTCGCCGTCTCGCGCTCCGACACGACGGGGGCCGGCCTCGGCAACCGCGTCAACGTCCAGGAGGCGAAGGAGTTCAAGGTCATCGTCGAACTCGACCTGAAGGAGGTGCCGAACGACGCGCGCGACTCGCTCCGCCCCGGCATGACGGCGACGGCCACCATCACGACGAACACGAAGCAGAACGTCATCGCCGTGCCGCTCCAGGCCATCGTCGAGAAGTCGCCGACGCCGACGCCGACCCCGCCGGGCGGCAAGGACGCGGGCCAGCCCGCGCCGGCCCCGACCGAGAAGCCGAAGGACATCAAGGGCGTCTTCGTGCTCGAAGGCAAGAAGGTCAAGTTCGTCCCCGTCGAGACCGGCATCACGGGCGAGTCCGACATCGAGGTCGTGAGCGGGCTCAACAAGGACATGGAAGTCATCACCGGCCCGAGCCGCGTGCTGCGGACGCTGAAGGAGGGGGACACCGTGCAGCGTCAGCAGAACAAGCCCGGCGACAAGGCGGGTGAGAAAAAATGAGCGAGGCACTTTTAATGGAGGAAAGCCCCACCGTCACCGTGGAGACGAGCGCGCTGGAACGCGGCGAGCTGCTCGCCCGCGACGCCGTGCCCGCCGCGCTCATCTCGATGCGCGACATCTGGCGCACCTACGAGATGGGCACCGAGCAGCTCCACGCGCTGCGCGGCGTCTCGTTCGACGTGCAGCGCGGCGAGTACCTCGCCATCATCGGCCCCTCGGGCTCCGGCAAATCGACGCTGATGAACCTCATCGGCTGCCTCGACACGCCCAGCCAGGGGAGCTACTGGATCAACAGCAAGCTCGTCTCCGAGATGGAGGACGACGAGCTGGCGCGCATCCGCAATCAGGAGATCGGCTTCGTCTTCCAGACGTTCAACCTCCTGGCGCGCGCGACCGCCCTGCACAACGTCGAGCTGCCGCTCATCTACGCGGGCGTCTCGGCCGCCGAGCGGCACGAGCGCGCCCAGCGCTCGCTGCGCGCCGTCGAGCTGGGCGACCGCATGACGCACCGCCCGAACGAGCTGTCGGGCGGCCAGCGCCAGAGGGTCGCCATCGCCCGCGCGCTCGTCAACAACCCCTCGATCCTGCTGGCCGACGAGCCGACCGGCGCGCTCGACTCGAAGACGAGCATCGAGATCATGAACCTCTTCGAGAAGCTCCACGCCGAGGGGAACACGATCATCGTCGTCACGCACGAGCACGACATCGCCGAGCGCGCCCACCGCGTCATCTCGATCCGCGACGGCAACATCGAGTCGGACGAACGCATCAAGTGAAAGGTAAAAGGCAAAAGGCAACCTGCAAAAGGCAAAAGGAGGATGAGGGACTGCGCGGCCCTCGTCCTCCTTCGCTTTTGGCCCCTGATTTTTGCCTTCTGCCTTTTGCAGGTTGCCTTTTGCCTTTCATCCGATGAGCGCACTGCTGACAGAGCCGGCCGGAGAGCGCGGGGCCGCCGCGCCCCGCGGCTTCGAGCCCGCGCCCGCGCGCCGCGGCCGGCGGCGCGTCCGGCTCCCGCCCGCCTTCCACAAGACCTGGGAGTCCCTGCGCATCGCGCTCGGGAGCCTGCGCGCGAACAAGCTGCGGACGGCCCTGACGCTCGTCGGCGTCGTGGTCGGCGTCGCCGCCGTCATCGCCGTCGTCACCATCATCAAGGGGCTCGACCAGACGGTCGCCTCCACCTTCTCCTCGCAGGGCTCGACGGTCTTCACCGTCTCGAAGCGCCCGCAGGTCATCACCTCGCGCGAGGACTTCATCAAATTCAACCGGCGCAAGGACGTGACCGAGGACGACGCCGAGGCCGTCACGCGCCTCTGCAACGCCTGCTGGCGCACGGGCGTCGCCGCCAACTCGCAGGCGACCGTCAAGGCCGGCGACCACTCGTCCGACGGCGTGCGCGTCCGCGGCCTCACGCTCTCGATGTTCGCCATCGAGGACACGGACGTCATCGCCGGGCGCGCCTGGACGGACGTGGAGGAGGCCGCGGGCCGGGACGTGGCCGTCGTCGGCCCGGACATCCTCGACAATCTTTTCGACGGCGCGCCGCCCGACCAGGTCATCGGCCGTCAGGTGCGCGTCGAGGGGCGCGCCTACGAAATCATCGGCGTCACCGAGCGTCTGGGTAAAATCTTCGGCTTCTCGCGCGACAACTTCGTGCAGATTCCTTACCCGACCTTCAAGAAGGCGTTCGGGTCGCGCACCTCGCTCATCATCTTCGTGCAGGTGCCCGAGGACGCGCGCCTCGCGGGGGCCGAAGACCAGGTGCGCAACATCATGCGCAACCGGCGCGGCAAGGCTTTTCATGACGAGGAGGACGGCTTCGCGCTCGAAACGCAGGACGTGTTCATCGACCTCTACAAGAGCGCGACCTCGAACATCAAGTTCGTGACGCTCGGCGTGGCCGCCATCTCGCTCGTCGTCGGCGGCATCGTCGTGATGAACATCATGCTCGTCTCGGTGACCGAGCGGACGCGCGAGATCGGCGTGCGCAAGGCGGTCGGCGCCTCGCGCCGCGACGTGCTCTTGCAGTTCCTCGTCGAGTCGGTCGTCATCACCTCCGTCGGCGGCCTGATGGGCGTCGCCGCGGGCTTCCTGCTCGCCTTCGGGCTCGCCGCGGCGATGGGCTTCCCGCTCCTCTTCAGCGCCGGCTCGGCCGTCCTGGGCGTCACCGTCTCCTCGGCGGTCGGCATCGCCAGCGGCCTCTGGCCCGCCTGGAAGGCGGCGAGGCTCGACCCGATTGAGGCTTTGCGGGCGGAATGAAAGCCGTCGGGAGAAGGGCGTTCGCGGGGGCTTTGTCGGGCGCCGTCGTCACGGCGGCCCTTTGGGGATTGGCGGAGAACGTCTTGAACGCAATCGGCGTGGGAGGGGCCATGCTCTGGGCGCAGTGGCTCGGAGGCACCGCCGACACAGACCTGTCCACACGCTACCGTTGGGCGGGCTACGGGGTCTTCGTCGGCCTTTTGGTCGGGGCGGCCGCGGGGCTGTGCGTCAGGCTGAAGGGGGGCAAGGCCGGCGGGGCGCTCGCGGGTCTTTGCAGCGCGTTGGCCGCCTGGGCGGTCAGCCTCGCGGTCTGCCTTTACTGGGGCGGCTTCGAGCTACTCGGAGAGTTGTTGTCCGCGCCCGTTGCTCTGATTTTCGCCTGCTCCCTTTTGCTGGGCGCGCTCGCCGGCGCCGCGACTGACCTTCTCTTCAGGCGCCTCGGGCGCCGGGCGGAAGAGAGTTCGGCCTTATGAGTTTCGACGACATCAGAGAGTCTGCGGCGATGGCCGTCTCGACGGTGCGGGCGAACAAGCTGCGCTCGGCGCTGACCGTCCTCGGCGTCGGCATCGGCGTCGTGACGCTCACGTTCATGGTCTCGATCATTCAAGGATTGAACAAGGCTTTCGCCGAGCAGATCGAATCTTTAGGCTCGAACACCGTCTTCGTCTCGAAGTTCGACCCGAGCTTCGGGCGGCCGCCGAACAACGAGGAGCTGCACCGCAAGGACATCACCATCGAGGACGCCGAGGCCATCCGCACGGAGGGCGCGGAGAACATCGACTCGGTCGCGCCCATCCGCCGCAAGATCGCCGCCGACCTCCGCTACTCCGACAAGGAGACCGAGACGCCCATCCTCTTCGGCGTCACGCCCGAGTACGAGTACACGCTCTCGCAGTACGTCGAGCGCGGCCGCTTCGTCACCGAGAACGACATCGCAGGCCGCGAGAACGTCGCCGTCCTCGCGCAGGACGTGGTGCGCGCGCTCTTCCCCAACGAAGACCCGCTCGGCAAGGAGATTAAGATTGAAGGCACGCCCTTCCGCGTCGTCGGCGTGATGGAGACTCTGGGGAACTTCTTCGGCCAGTCGCGCGACAACTCGGTCTTCATCCCGCTCCCGACCTTCGACAAATACTGGCGCGACATCGAGCCGCCGCTCGTCGTCTTCTTCATCATCCTGCGGCCGCACACGCGCGCGCACGTCCAGCCGGCGGTGGATCAGATCACGGACATCCTCCGCCGCCGCCGGCAGGTGCCCGCGGGCGCGAAGAACAACTTCGGCGTCTCGTCGCAGGACTCTTTGCTCGACTTCTACAACCAGCTCACGGGCGCGACGTGGCTCGTGCTGACGGCCATCTCCTTCGTCGCGCTGATGATCGGCGGCATCGGCGTGATGAACATCATGCTCGTCTCGGTGACGGAACGAACGAAGGAGATCGGCATCCGCAAGGCCGTCGGCGCCACGCGCGCCGACATCCTCTGGCAGTTCCTCATCGAGGCGGTCGTGCTCACCGGTCTCGGCGGCATCAGCGGGCTCGCCGTGGGCGAGCTGGCGAGTTTTCTGACGAACGCCTACTCGCCGCTCCCGGCCTTCGTGCCCCTCTGGGCCATCCTCGTCGGCGTCGGCATCTCCGCCTCGGTCGGCATCGTCTTCGGCCTCTGGCCCGCCTGGAAGGCCGCCCGCCTCGACCCCATCGAGGCTCTGCGCTACGAGTGAAACGATGAACGATGAACTGAAGGCAAGAGAAGGTCACGAGCCGTAACCCGCGACCGTGTAAGAGCGTCTTTCAACTTGTCACGGTTTACGGTTTACAGTTCACGGCCTCCGGCGGTTTACGGTTCACGCCCGAGGGCGTAAACTTTTCTCCAAACAACAGGATTTCAGCGGCGGGGAACGAACGCGGAGGGCGCGGTCTGCAACCAATACCCTGGCCCGACCGTAATAGACGCGAGCATGAATTTTATCGAGACATTGAAGTTGGCGGTGGCGGCCATCATGGCGCACAAGCTGCGCTCGGTGTTGACGCTGTTGGGGATGATTATCGGCGTGGCGGCCGTCGTCATCGTCTACTCGGCCATCCAGGGATTCAACAACTACATCGACGAGAAGATCGCCGGCATCGGCGCGAAGAGCTACACCATCGGGCGCTTCGGCTTCGACGACTTCAAGGATCAGGACACGATTGCCGCCGCGCAGCGCCGCAACAAAGACCTGGACTTCGACGACCTGGAGTTCCTGCGCGCGCGCCTGACCCTGACGGCCAGGCTCGGCGCGGGCGCGCGCCCGGTGAGCGCGCAGGTCAAGCGCGGCTCCGAGATCGTCGAGGACGTGCCCATCGACGGGACGCAGCCCATCGTCGGCGACATCAACAACGTGGACGTGGCCGAGGGCCGCTACTTCAGCGAGGCCGAGGACAACAACGCCTCGCGCGTCGCCTACGTCGGCGCGGACGTGGCTAACAAGCTCTTCCCCTCCTCCTCCGCGGTCGGCGGCGAGATCGACATCAACGGCCTCTCGTACCGCGTCGTCGGCGTGGCGACGGCCAAGGGGACGGTCTTCGGCATCCCGCAGGATAACTTCGTCACGCTCCCGCTGCTCACCTTCCGCCGCAACTTCGGCCCGCTCGTCAACCAGCGGAGCTTCTACATCGTCGGCACGGCCAAGGACGACAAGCACTTCAACGACGCCGTGGACGAGGCGAAGCAGTTGATGCGGATCCGCCGCGGCCTGAAGCCCGGCGAGAAAGACAACTTCGGCGTCTTCACGCCCGACCTCATCACGGGCCTCCGCGACAGCCTCTTCGGCTCGATCTTCATCGTCGCCATCGCGGTGCCCGGCATCGCGCTCGTCGTCGGCGGCATCGTCGTGATGAACATCATGCTCGTCTCCGTCACCGAGCGCACCAAGGAGATCGGCATCCGCAAGGCGCTCGGCGCGCGCCGCAACGACATCCTCAAGCAGTTCCTCGTCGAGGCCGTCGTGCTGGCGGCCATCGGCGGCGCGACCGGCGTCGCCATCGCGTGGGTGCTGGGCCGCATCGTGACGGCCGTGCTCATCCCGACCTACCTCTCCGTCGGCGCGGTCATCGTCGCCGTCTCGGTGTCGGGCGGCATCGGCGTCGCCGCCGGCCTCTTCCCCGCCTGGAAGGCCGCGCGCCTCGACCCCATCGAGGCGCTGCGCGCCGACTAGCTTCGTGCCGGCGGCCGGTTTCCGAGGGCCTTTATGAAACTTCGTCTTCGCGGTGACATCTACGAGAACCTGATGATGGCGCTGGGGACGCTGCGCGCCAACAAGCTGCGCTCGTCGCTGACGGTCGTCGGCGTCGTCATCGGCGTCTGGACGGTGATGGCGATTGCGTCGATCATCAGCGGCATCGACGAGGCGGTGAAGAAGGCGGTCGAGTCGTTCGGCACGCGGTCGATCATCATCTCGAAGTACGACCCGGGCATCCACGTCGGGAGGCGCTCGCGCGACGAGCGGATGCGCAAGAACCTGACCTACGACGACGCGATGGCGCTGCGGGCGCTGCCCGCCGTCGAGACCTCGGTGCCCTTCCTCGACATCACGAACAACTTCTTCGGCTCGAAGCTGAACGTCTCGGCGGGCGGCAAGACCTCGACCGCCGTGCGCCTGCAAGGGACGCTGCCCGACTACGAGCGCGCCGGCATCATGATCGTCTCGCAGGGGCGCTGGTTCTCGCAGTTCGAGAATGACAACAACGAGCAGGTCTGCGTCATCGGCTCGTCGGTCGCGGAGAACTTCTTCCCCTTCGCCTCGCCGGTCGATCAGACCATCCAGATCGGCGGGGGCAACTTCCGCATCCTCGGCGTCTTCGAGCCGCGCGAGCAGCTGGGCGGCGGCGGCACCGGCTCGAACGACCAGAACAACGTCATCTACATCCCCTACAACGTCGCGCACAAGCTCAAGCCCGACGCCGAGCAGGTCACCGTCCTCGCCATCGCCAAGGTCGGGCACACGGACGAGGCTGTGGATCAGGTGACGGACATGCTGCGGGTGCGGCGGCGCGTCCCCTTCGGCCAGCCCAACGACTTCGGCATCTCGACCGCCGAGTCGATCATCACGCAGTTCCGCTCGATCACGGCCGGCATCGCGGTCGCGATGGTGGCGATCTCTTCGGTCGGCCTGATGGTGGGCGGCATCGGCGTGATGAACATCATGCTCGTCTCGGTGACCGAGCGGACGCGCGAGATCGGGACGCGCAAGGCCATCGGCGCGCGCCGCAAGGACATCCTCTGGCAGTTCCTCATCGAGGCCGCGACGCTCACGGGCGCGGGCGGGCTGGTCGGCCTCCTCGTCGGCTGGGCCACGACGCTCCTCATCCGGTTCTTCGTCCCGTCCTACGTCCCCCTCTGGGCGCCCGTCGCGGGCTTCGTCGCCTCGGTCGGCATCGGCATCATCTTCGGCCTCTGGCCCGCCTGGAAGGCCGCCCGCCTCGACCCCATCGAGGCGCTCCGCTACGAGTGAGCGGTGAGCAGTTATAAAAGTTAAAGGCAGCCGATTCATCTCGGCTGCCTTCTGTTTTTACTGCTTACTGCTCACCGCCCACTTCTTCAAGAGATGAAGTTGCCGAAGAGCGCGCTCGAAGCGACGGCGAGGAGGAGGCCGATGCCCCAGAAGATGATGGCTATCGTCCAGGCCGAGCCTTTGCTCAGGCGCTCGCTCGTGTGGCGCAGCCCCGTGGCCGTCAGCCAGACGCGGTAGAAGGCGAGCACGCCGAAGGTGGTCAGGACGGCGAAGAGGACGGGGCTGTCGGCCGGCTTGACGAGCGCGCCGAGGTTGTCCGTCACCAGCGTCTGCTGCCCGAGGATCGGGTGGATGTCGTCCGGGTCTTTGACGTAGAGCAGGACGAAGCTCAAGACCTTCTCGATGATGAGCGGCGGCAGCGACGCCCAGACCACCATCGACAGCGCCGGCCAGAAGCCGAGCCGCCCCCCGAAGAGGAGCACGAAGAGCATGCAGAGCCCCGCGATGAGGCACATCACGACGAAGAGCCCGACGAAGACGGTGACGGAGTTGCCGGCGACCTTCGCGGGCGACTTGGCGTCCGCGATCTGCTGCTCCTTCATCTTCGCGATCTGCTCGGGCGGGATGCTCGTGAACTTCTCCGCGACCTTGTCGGTGGTGAAGCTGACGATGCGCTCGGGCGTGAGTCGGCGGGTGAAGGCGGTCGTGTAGGCGAACGAGAGCAGCGCGGCGAGGACGAGGGCAGCGAACCAGCGCGGGTGCGCGCGCAGGTTGCGGAAGACGGCCGACGGCTCGAAGAAGATGTTCCCGAGCTTCTCGAAAAACGGCATCGGCGCGGGCGCGTCCTCGACCGCGCGCCGCGGGATGAAGCTCAGCCCGAAGAGGGCGAGGCTCAGGAAGAGCAGCGCGGCCCCCGGCCCGAAGCCCACGCCGAGCTTCAGCACGGCGGCCACGATCAGCAGGACGGCGACGCCCGCGGCGACGTAGATGTATGTGCGACGTACCAAGCGGAGAGACCTCACTTCACTCTGCGGGATGACAAGACCACGCGGCGCATTCTACCCCCAACGGGCACCCGCGCCGAAGGTAATCTTCTTACGCGCCCGCCCCCCGCAAGGTTTCAAACCCCGCCGTTCCCCCGCCCCGCGCTTTCTGCCATAATCCCCCCGACCGACCCGGAACGCCGCGGGCCGCAACCACCGGGCTGCCGCCAAAGCCTGAAAGCGACTCGACCACTCAACCAGAAAGGCGGACAGATATGACCGGAGAAGATATGGAAAGGGCTATCGCCTTCATCCTCGAACAACAGGCACAGATAACCACGACAATCGGCCGCCTGTCCGAAAAGATCGACCGCAATGCCGACAGCGCCACGGCGCTCCTCGCCATTGCAGAGATTCACGACCGCGAAATCAAGGAGACTGACGAACGC
>Ga0213876_10000306_pt1 | contig 43696 bp, 43 predicted proteins | sample BarmaccomBMRX_R9_FD_160113 | JGI IMG/M metagenome (GOLD analysis project Ga0213876, IMG submission 160113) | Root-associated microbial communities from Barbacenia macrantha in rupestrian grasslands, the National Park of Serra do Cipo, Brazil - RX_R9 | ecosystem: Host-associated > Plants > Roots...
GGCTGCAGGGGCTGGCGTCGCCGGGCCAAGTCGTCGTGGCCGAGACCACACGGCAGCTGCTCGGCGACAATTTCGAGCTTGCTGATCTGGGCCGGCAGCACTTGAAAGGAATTCCCGACCCAACCTCCGCTTTTGCCGTGCTGGGCGAGCGAGCGGTGGAAAGCCGATTTGAGGCGCGCGCGTCCGATGCCGTTTCGGGAATGGTCGGACGCGACCATGAATTGGCGCTTATTCTCGAGCGCTGGAGTCAAGCGAAGGCAGGAGAAGGTCAACTCATGCTCGTGTCGGGCGAAGCCGGCATAGGCAAATCGCGGCTCTCTCGATCCGTAGTTGATTCCATCGCCAGGGAGTCCCATCTCCGCATCAAGTATCAGTGTTCGCCCTATTATACCGACACGCCGCTTTTTCCAGTCATACGACACCTGATCTTGTCTGCGGGCATCACCCCTGAAGACAGCAACGATGACAAGCTCGATAAACTCGAGGCAACGCTCGTTAATGGAAAGAGCGACGTCGCTTTGATCGCGACTATGATCGGACTTCAGTGTGAAACGCGTTACGGCCAACTGAACCTGACGCCTCAGCAACAGCGTGCCCGCACGCTCCAGGCACTTGTGGCGGAGCTGATCGCGCAATCGAGAGAGAAATCAGTCCTCTTTGTGCTGGAGGACGCCCATTGGATCGATCCAACGACACTGGAGTTCATCGATCTGTCCCTAGATCAAGTGGTTGGCAGCCGTGTTCTGATCCTGGTCACCGCGCGGCCAACGTTCCAGCATGGCTTTGGCGGGCACCCAATCGTGACAAGATTGACGCTCAATCGGTTGGGACGCGAACCAATCACGGCACTTGTGGGTGATCTCACCGGCGGCAAGCCATTGCCCGCTGCTTTGCTCGACGAAATTGTCGCCAAGACCGACGGTATGCCGCTGTTCGTCGAGGAACTCACAAAGATGCTGCTAGAGTCCGGCGAGTTGAAAGAGACCGCCGTCGCGTATGAACTCACCGGCGAGCTAAGCCATCTCGACATCCCTGCTTCGCTCAACGCCTCACTTATGGCGCGGCTTGACCGGCTGCAGCCGGTCAAGGAGGTGGCGCAAACGGCTGCCTGCATCGGCCGGGAGTTTCACTACTCGCTGCTTAAAGCCGTCTCGCCCCTTGATGATGCTGGGCTGCAGAGCGCACTGGAACGGCTGATCTCGGCGGAACTGATCTTCGCGCGCGGCCGCCCACCCGAGGCTAGATATGTATTCAAGCACGCGCTCGTCTGCGATGCGGCCTACGAGAGCCTGCTCAAGAGGCGGCGCCAGATCGTTCATGGCAAGCTGGTGAACGCTCTCGAACAACAGGGCACAGCAGCGCCTGAAGTGCTCGCGCATCACGCGAGCAAGGCTGGAATGACAGGGAAAGCCATCGGCTATTGGCGGCAAGCGGGCATTGCGGCAACCGCGCGCCCTGCTTATCAGGAAGCCATTGGGCATCTTACAAACGCGCTATCGCTGGTGCGCCAGGGCGGTCAAGACAGCGCCAACCTCGAGACCGAACTCGACCTGCAGGTCTTGCTCGCGCATGCACTCATTCCGAAATCAGGATGGTCAGCCGAGCCGACGGCGCGAGCCTTCGCCAGGGCGCTTGAACTCGTCGAGCGAATCGGCGGCACGCCAAACCGATTTCCGGTGCTATTTGGCAACTGGGCCGTCCAGCACATGCGCGGCGAATCGGCCATTCATCTGGCGCAGTCCTTGAAGATCCTTGAACTTGCCGACCAGCAGGAAGACGACGTCGCGCGCCTCGTTGCCCTGCGGCTTGCTGGAGTGTCTCATTTTGCGGTCGGGAATCTGGACGCGGCCCGCCGTGACCTCGATCTTGCGCTCGGCCTTTATCGACCAGCAGAGCATGGTCGCTTGGCGCAGAGTTTCGCGCTGGATCCTGGAATAACAACGATGTGCTTTCTCTACATCGTAGTTTGGCTATTGGGGTTTCCAGATCAAGCGCACGGCTACGCGCAGGCGGCCGAGCGCGAAGTGGCGCAGGTGACACACGTCAACACGATTGCCAATACGTCATATATCCTGTCGGCCTTCGCCCTGTGCTGCCGCGATGAATCCCTCCTGGAGCGGCATGCCAATCGTCTACAAATCATCTCGAAAGAGCATGACCTCGTCGGGTATCAGGCGGCTGCGGATTTGGCCTTGGGCACATTGCTGGCGCTACGCGGACACGAGAGCGGCAACGAACAATTTCAGCAGGGGTTCGACAGCCGCATGGCGCGGGGCGTCAGGATGTTCATGCCGAACTATGTCATCAGCCACGCCCGAGCGTTGTTTGGACTTAAGAATCTCGCTGCTGCGCGCAACAAGGTCGGTGTAGCACGGGAGCTCCTATTGGCGACCGGTCAACGGTGGACGGAACCCGAAATTGACCGCGTGGATGGCGATGTCTGCCTGGCCGAGGGGAATCCAGACGACGGCGTCGCCTGCTACAAGCACGCAATCACGATCGCGCGGGAGCAGAAGGCAAAATCGTTGGAATTGCGCGCTGCGGTGAGTCTTGCCCGATATTGGGTCAACCGTGGCGAGCGAGGAATGGCGCTCGATCTGCTGCAGCCGATTTACGCTGAGTTCACGGAAGGTTCTGGCACGCCTGATCTGAAGGAGGCCATGGCCTTGCTTGCCAACTTAGAATAGTGAGCGTCCTAGGCCAGGAGAACCCGATCGTTGGTGGCCTGCTGAGAGCGGTAGGTAAGCTCGCCGCGATCGTTCGTCAGTGCGATGAGACGGATCACTCCCAACGTTTCATGGCTTCGGAGTGGTAATGTGGTTCGCGCCTCGCGGCGCCGATGGTTGTGACCATTGGCCAGGGCGCTTGGCTAACGACCAAGCCGCGACGGAAATAGGGGTCGGTGTCGGGGTTGCCCGGTCCTTTGTTCTGGCAATTGGCATAAGGATGGAAGAATGCGCAATTGCCGGGGTCAGAGACGACCTCTTGCGCAGCCGTCGGCGTCTGTGCCGTCATTGCAAGCGCCAGCGCGATTGCGGTACCGGAAATCGTGCATTTCAGCATGGCGTCCCTCCTGACTTGGCAGGGCCCTGCCGAGATGGCCCCTAAAGAATGCGACGCTCGCTCCGCCCTTCCGTTCGATCAATCCGGCGTGAATGGCCCCGCGTTCAGCCGCGATAGTCTAACGAAATGCGCCGGCGTCTGAAGTTGCGCGACTTTCATACGACCTGGGTTCGCATGCCGAATGTCGGGGGTAGACCAGAACTGGCTTGCATCAAAACGGTGCTTCTGACTCGAAGCCGCCTTTCGCATTTTATTGAATCCTGCCGATTCCGCATAGGCAAACCCTGAACACCGAGAGACTGTCTTCAACAACTACGTCCTCGAGCTGAAAAGGCTTGGGAAACATGGATCCGCGTCTACTTGGGCTAAATTCCGATACCCGGCTTGATGTGCGCCGCGGCCTGGGACCTCACTGGCTCAACCGGCGCTAGAGCTTCCGAAAGTATAGCAACGTCATACCCTGGCGGTCCGACGCCTTCGGACCCCCGTGTCAGTCACCAAAAGCGCGCCATCCTGCGTGGTCTGGCTCCGCCGTAACCCGTTAGACGAGAAATCAGATGTGATCCTCGGTACAGGCAACGACGCACTCCTTGAGGAGGAATCCATGCACCGATCCAATAGTTTTGTCGCCTCACTCTCCTCGTTTATCTTTGGCTCGGCAGTAGCGTTCATCCACCTAGTTCCGGCGAGCGCGCAATCGACGAGCGACAATGTAATCTATCTCAATCAGGCTTGGTCCCAGGATGATCGGGATTGGTACTATCATTTTTCGCAAGGTGCGGTCGTTCTCTCCTATGATATTTTTCTGAACCTGGAGGTTGCCGACGGCCAGGAGCTATTCCGGTCGGATGCAAATAGCGAGCGCTACGGACTGATCACCCAACCCGCGGGTTCGCCATATAATCCCGACGGTTTGCCAATCGGTATCAGCAAGACGGTGGTCTCCATGCCACAATGGCCAGGAGAGGAAACCGGCGAATTCGCGGGCGTGACCTGCGCGGCCTGCCACGAAACGCAACTGAACTACAAGGGCAAACACGTTCGCATCGATGGCGGGCCTGCCAATACGTTCGATATGCAAGCCTATGTTCAGGCTCTCAATGCAGCGATACGCGCCACTTTGACCGATGCGGTTAAATTTGATCGGCTCGCGGCACACCTTGGAGCGGCAAGCCCCGAAGCTAAGACCAGCTTACGCGAGCGCTTTGAGCGCCAGGCCGCGTTGACGTACGAATATGCCACACGAAGCATTGCAAGCTTCTGGCCCTGGGGGCCGGCGCGAATTGATGCCCTCAGCATGATCAGCAATAGAGTGACCGCCAATCTGCCTGGTATTCCGGAGAACACTTCGACCCCTATCGCGCCTGTCAAGCCTCCTTTCCTATGGAACGCTCCGCAAGGATTGTGGACGCAGTGGGCAGCAATTGTGCAAAGTCCGCTGGCCCGCAATTTGGGCGAGACAATGGGCGTCTACATGCCCATGAACTTGCGCGCCAAAACTCCAGCAGATGGGCTGTTCGAGTCGAATGCTGCCATTCCGGAGCTTCACCGGGTGGAAAACCAGTTGGCACGACTCGCGCCGCCAAGCTGGCCCGAAGACGTATTCGGGAAGATTGACCGTGAAAAGGCCAAGTCCGGCAAGGCACTGTTTGTGGAGCACTGCGCAGGTTGCCACAACGCGTGGCCGTATCGGTGGACTGAGCCGAATAAGTACGGCAAGCGGTTCGTCCTCGTGGGCCTTGTGCCGCAGTCATATGTGGGCACCGACCACACGCAGACCGAGGCAGTCCGGCCCTTCGCGGTCACCGGTCAACTGAGCAACAATTTGCCGCCGGAGCTCCGTGGGAAGGACGCTGTTCCCATGGCGGCGTTCAAACAAAGTATCCAGCTCGCGGTGTTGGAGAGGGCCGTCGCGAAATTGAAATTGACGCCGGCCGAACTGCTGGATGTGAACGGTTATCGAGAGCAGCCACAGCCGCCAGCACCCGATCGGGTTTATAAGGCAGCGCCCCGCGACGGCGTGTGGGCTACTCCGCCATTCCTGCACAACGGATCCGTCCCCAACCTTTACGAGATGCTGGTTCCAGCGAGCGAACGTTCGAAAAAGTTCTGCATCGGCCGCGAGTTCGATCCGATCAAAGTGGGGTTAGAAACGACCTGCGGACCCGGCACATTCGTCCTGGATACGAGCCTCCTGGGCAACTCAAATGCGGGTCACTCGTTCCAGGATGGGCCACGCGGCACCGGGGTTATTGGTCCCCTGCTGACCGACGACCAGCGATGGGCGCTTGTCGAATACTTGAAGTCCATTCCGGAGGAGCCTGGCCGCGTCACCCCATTCGGTGGCCCGCAGCAATGAGACTATAGCAAACGGTGCTGACGCTGGTTGGCACGACAAGTAAAGACCACGGAGCCGAATGATGTCGGATCATATTGACGGGCCGAGAGTGATCGGGGACCCTGCAGCCGATCTCACTGACCTGTTTGCGTTCACGAGCCCGGAAAATCCCGGCCGAACCGTCTTGGCCGCAAATGTTTTTCCGACCTGTGGACCCAACGCAATCTTCTCCAATGTAATCAATCACTCGATCGTCGTGCGGCGGGCGAAAGTGGTGGGCTTCGGCGATGCCGCGAAATTCGAGACGGACGATCGGGAGATACGCTTCAGCTTTCGATTTGGTCTCCTCGATCGGACTACTGCCGACCAGAAGCCAATCCAGCGTGGCACCTGCACTTTACCTGGAGGCCAAACGCTAGACTTCGTCGTCAACGATAAAAACGGAGCGTCAACGCAAGACGGGGTATTCCGCGTCTACGCTGGCTTGCGCTCCGATCCATTTCTTTTGGCCTGGATAGTGGGGAAGTTCACAAAGTTTCAAAATCTGCTGCAGAACGATAACGTTCTCTGCATGGCGGTGGAATTCGACACCCAGCGCGTACTCGATCCAGGGAAGGGTTCGCTATTCGCGGCAATCGCCGAGACGGTGCCAGTATCTGGTCCAGGCGCATTTGTCGGATTCGACCCTCCGCGCATTGATTGGGTGGGCCGTCCCGAACAGACCAACATGTTGCTAAATGATCCTGGATTGCCGGGGATAGATGATCTTCGCGATCTATGGAATCAACAGACGCCGTTTGCGATTCCCGAAGCGCTTCGCCCCGTTTTTATCAAGAGAATAGCGGACAGCCTGGCTAACTGGGATATCCGTGACGGCAAACAAGATTGGACGCCGGCAGCACTAGCCGCCCACGCCAATGTCCGCTTCGACGACTATCTGCTGTTCGACGTAGCAAAATCCATCACCGATACCAGCCATCTCGAGATCGAGAAAAGCACCCTTGACGGACATGGCTATGAGACCGGAGGCGGTCGGACGGTCGATTGTAACGTGATCGACATCCTGCTGACGATGTGGGTCAATCATGATCGCGAACCAATCCACGGCGGGGCGAGCACGCCGACAAAGCTCAGCACCAAAACATTTCCGTATTTTGCTGACCCGAACACAGAGCTGCAGAGCGTGGTTCAGAGCATCGACCTTAATGGAGCGCCCGACGCGGTATGGTCCTTGATCGGAAAATTCGGCGGCTATTGGCACCCCTTGATTGCCAATATCAAGATAATCGGAGCCGGAATTGGCGAACTGCGCGTCGTCGAGACGGTCGACGGCAAGCAGATCATCGAACGACTTGAGGCCATGGATGATGCCAACAGGTCCTACCGGTACTCGAACATCAGCGGCATACCCGCTTCAGACTATACGGGCACGCTTGCGGTGAAGGCGAATGGCACCGGAAGCTCTGTCGAATGGCGTGCGCAATATCTCGCAAACGGCCAGGGCGATCTTATCGTGAGGACGATCATTTCAACGCTGTTCAAAACAGGACTGGATAGCTTGAAGCCGCGCTTTGGTGCGCCGCAATGACTGAGCCCGATTATTTTGAGAGCAAACGTTTCCCGACCACCGACGGCGAAATCGCAGTGATCAACCTGGAGAGTGCGCGCCAGCGATCATGGAGCCGCTTTTTTTTCGATCCCCTGCGGAACGGCCTCGCCGAGATCGTCGTCGAACACGAGCAGTTAACAGCGCAGTTCGTCGGCGACGTCTCTGCGCTCGACCGCCTTCAGTTTCTGTCAGGACAACTTGCCGAAACGAACAAACCAACAGCAAGAACCCTGCTAGTTCAGGCACAGATCGCATCGATGGGACATCGATTTGCTGAGGCGAGAGACTTTATCGCGCAAGCTGAGCTTGCCGAAGCGCCGCCAGCCGATATGAACCGCCTGCGATTGAACATCGATCAGGCGTGCGGAGTAGAGCTTGATCGCGTGCTCGATCAACGGCGTGATCTCGCAAACAAATCCGGCCGGACTGAAGACTTTGTGGCGCTTGGCGCCCTCTTGGCCGACATGCGCGACTTCGCCGGTGCTGACAGAACCTACAAGGAGGCCCTAACGATATACCAGGACGTGTCGCCGTTTCCAGTAGCGTGGGTTTGCTTTCAGCTGGGTGTACTTTGGGGAGAGCTTGTGCGCGATCCCCAGGCCAACCGTGCCATGCTCTGGTATCAAAGGGCCGTTGACTGTCTGCCTGGCTACACGAAAGCGCGCGTGCACTTGGCGGAACTCCACTCGTCCGCCGGCCGCATGTCTGACGCGGAGGCGTTGCTAACGCCGGCGGTCTCGAGTGGCGATCCGGAAGTACACTGGCGTCTCGCCGATGTGATGTCATGCAAGGGGAGGTTTGCTGACGCCGAGGTACTGATGAGGGCTGCTCGGCTTGGGTTCGAGTCTCTCCTTGGTCGCCACTTGCTGGCATTTGCTGACCATGGTGCGGAGTTCTATGCCGGGAGCGGCAACGACTCGTGCCGGGCGCTCGACCTCGCCTACATCAATTTTGCGAACCGCCCGACGCGGCGGGCTTTCGAGCAGGCACATGCGATCGCTGTTCGAGCCGGTAATGTTGATGCCGCGGCTACGCTCCAAGTGGAAGCTACGCAGCGCTGGAGCGCTGATGCCGTTTTTCATTCGTCACCTTTGAAGGGACGCTCGGAGACACTGGAAAAGGGAGAAACCGCATCATGATTGACCGCCGAGAGTTCATTGCGGGGAGCGCAGTCATTACTGTTGCGCCGGCGCTTGTGCTGTTTCGAGCGCAATTTCTTCCTGTGGAAACAGCAACGAGACCCGTAGCATTCATGATCGAAGGATGGACCGTTCAAGACGATAGCGGCGCCGCCGACCAAGTTTGGATGAGGGTGGGTCGCTCGTGGCGTACCGCGTGGCGATAATTGCACCGCATCGCCTGGTTTCGCCTTGCGAAGGGTTTCGGATTCCGGCCGCTTGAGAGACGGCGCATTCTGCGGACGTAGCTGCGGTTGACCTGCGGATCGTGTTCCATGGTCAAAAGATGGTTCTCCAAGCTGCCAGTGTCCCGCATTGAGGAAATTCAGCGAATCATTCCTCCAAGGAGGACAGAGCTGGTTTCTCTCCGCATACCGCTGATGCTTTTCCTGATATCCTGGGGCGCCATCGCCGCGGTGTGGTGGTGGCTGGGCACACCAGTCAACTTGGCGCGCGCACCGATCGATCCGAATGACAAACTACAATGCATATCATATGCTCCCTTCCGCAGCCGACAGACATCACTCTCACCGGCGACGCAGGTGACCCGGGAACAGATCGCGGAAGATCTCGCAGAGCTTGCGAAGATCACCGACTGCATCCGCACCTATGCGACCGATCTTGGTCTCGATCAAATTCCCGAACCGGCGGACAAGGTCGGCCTGAAGGTCATTCAGGGCATTTTTCTCGATAAGGACCAGCAGAAGAACGCGAAGCAGATATCGACGGCGATACGCCTCGCCAAGGATTATCCGAAAACCATCATCGCGCTCCTGGTCGGCAACGAGACCTTGTTGCGCAAAGACATAACGGCGTCCGACCTCGCCGCCACGATCCGCTTGGTCAAGGCGCAGGTCACCGTGCCCGTCACCTACGCCGACGTATGGGAGTTCTGGCTCAGCAATCGCGAACTCTATGACGCCGTCGATTTCGTCACGATTCATATCCTGCCATATTGGGAAAATGTTCCGATCCCGGCGGAAGCTGCGGCCGCCCACGTTGACACGATCCGCCGGCAGGTAGCGGCGGCTTTCCGGGCAAGGAAATTTTCATCGGAGAAATAGGCTGGCCAAGCGAGGGGCGGATGCGCGAATCGGCGCTACCCTCGCCAGTCAATCAGGCCCGGGTGGTCTCGGAGATTCTCGACCTCGCCCGTCACGAGAATTTTCGCGTCAACCTGTTCGAGGCCTACGATGAATCATGGAAGCGAGAGATCGAGGGTACCGTCGGCGGGTCTTGGGGCCTGTTCGATTCCGCGCAGCGCACGCTGAAATATCCGCCCGGAATCCCCATCAGCAATTTTCCGCTCTGGAAGCTGCAAATGTGCAGCGGAATCGCCCTGGCGACCCTGGTATTCGGCGTGGCGTGGCTGACCTTGCGCCGCAAGCCCAGGGAGGCCGGACTCGCCACATGGTTTGCGGTTGGACTATCGGCGACCACGGCCGGAATCCTGTTGGGGGTGGCCGCCCAAAAAATGGTCTATGAAAGTTACGGAGCGGGCAGCTGGCTTCTGTGGGGCTCGCTTCTGCTGGCGGCAACTGCTTCGCCGGTGTCTGGCGCCAACGCACTGATGTCGGGTCGCGCCCTGCCCGCTTTTCTGGAAGTGGTGGGTCCGAAGAATTGCCGGACCAGATCGGTGCCGGCGTTCATGCACGGATCGGTCTTGATCGTGACCGCCGTGATCGGCACGGCGACGGCACTCGGTCTTGTGTTTGACCCGCGCTTCATTGATTTTCCCTTTGCAGCTCTCACCATTGCGGCGGTGCCGTTCGCCGCTGTGACGCTGCTCAATCCGGTCAGGAACGGAATTCGCCCCATGGCGGAATCGGCCTTCGCCGGCCTTTTCCTGGGGACCGCGATCTATGTCGGACTGAACGAGGGGCCGGCGAACTGGCAGTCGCTGTGGACTTGCGCTGCCTATATGCTGCTTGCGTTCACGCTGTGGCGGGCGCGGGAATCTTTTCTACAGTGACCTCTGCGGGGGGACATAAACTCTCTGGTTAGCCGAGGTGCATGATGACATCAATCTCGCAGACGGCAGTGCCGGCTGATGCCCAGGCCCCCGCCAACAACAAAAGCGCGCAACGCCGCACTCGACCGCACCCGCACCTTTCTCACCCTGGTGGTGCTGCTCCATCACGCCGTCATTCCCTACACCCATTTCGGTCATACCGATCCAAAGTCGTGGATCGGCTTTGACGTGATCGTGCTCGCCACCGACAGCTTCTTCATGGCGATGTTCTTCTTTCTGTCGGGCCTGTTTGTGTGGCCGGGGCTCGCGCGCAAGGGACCGCTGGACTATCTGCGCGATCGCCTGATCCGGCTCGGCTTGCCGTTCGTGATCGGCGCTTTCACGATCATCCCGCTTGCCTACTACGCGATCGAACTGCGTCGGGATCCAGGCGTCGGCTTCGCCGAGTTCTGGTCGAAAACCATCACCGAAGGACCTTGGCCGAGTGGCCCGATCTGGTTTCCTTTGGGTGTTGCTTGCCTTCGACGTGGTCGCGAGCGTCCTTTACAAGCTCTCCCCCACGCTTCTCGACCCGATCAATCGCCTGTCGCTGCGCGCCCATGACCGTCCCGCGCAGTTCTTCGCAGCCATGCTTGCCGTCACTGCCGTGCTCTACATCCCGGGCCGGGTTCACTTTGGACCATACACCTGGTACGAGTTCGGACCCTTCTCGGTCCAGCACGGACGCGTGCTGCTGTACGCGACCTACTTCTTTTTTGGTGCGGGGATCGGCGTCAGGTACCTGGACCGCGGATTGCTGGCTTCCGATGGCGAGCTTGGAAGGCGTAGCCTGGCCTGGACGATTCCAGCCCTCGTCCCCTATTGCCTCATGTGGGTGATGATCTACGTCAAGCGCGAAATCCTCGGAAATCCCAACCCGCTGCCCGACTGGTATGAAGCGATCTATGGACTGTTCTTCGCGGCCTTCAGCGTGGCTATCATGTTCACGATCCTGGCCTATTTCCTGAGATTCAAGCAATCAGGCTGGAGCAGCCTCGATGCCATGCAGTCCGCTGCTTACGGCATGTTCCTGGTGCACTACCCGATTGTCCTCTGGCTGCATTATTGGATGTTCGACTTCGCCATCCCGGCGATTGCCAAAGGCCTGATCGCATTCGTGCTCACTGTCCTCCTGAGCTGGGGCGCGACTGAAGCGTTGCGAAAGATTCCGGGCGCAAGCCACGTGCTTTAGGTCGTACTGCTCAAGCTGCGTGCTGATGGACGGATTGCGAGGAGTGGTAATGAGGAATGTCGTAGCCGGACTTGTCCTGGTGAGCTTGATGATCATTGGCGTGCTTGCCTTCGCCCAAAAACATGATGGATGCTTGCACGGACACTCGATCAAAGATTTTAGGCCCTGTGGATCAATCAGCCATTCGATATAGCACCTGCGACAGTCGGGGCTCGCGTAGCGCTATCGAGGCCGCTTCGCCGTGAGAAGCCGAACAATGATTGACCGCCGAGAGTTCATGGCGAGGAGCGCAGTCATTATCGTGCCCGCGCTTGTGTTGTTTCGAACGCAATTTCCTCCTGCGAGACAGGGACCCGTAGCATTCATGAAGGACGGAGCGTTCAAGACGATGGTAGCGCCGCCGACCAGGTTTGGATGAGAGTGGGGTCGTTCTTGGCATACTGCGTGGCGATGATTGCACTGCATCGCTCAGTTCTACCTATTCGAAGGGCTTCGGATTCCGGCCGCTTGAGAGACGTCGCCACGTATTCGGCGGCCAGCGTCCGAAAGCGCTCGCGGCAAGTGGTCAGCGTTAGCCTGCGGACCGGTCGCTCAAGGTGCGTGGCCTGTGTACCGATCAGCTCGGCGAGATATCGTACGGGGCCAACATCGGCCTCGGCGTGCCTGCGCTGGGCGTCAATTCTGGCTTTCTCGATCTGCAGGCTGGCGAGGGCCGCAGCCTGGCGCTGGCGCTCCGCGACGATTTCCGAGCGCTCGCGACGCTTCTGGTCGGCCATCGTCATCGCAGCGATGGGGCGGCCAAGCCGTGTTCATTTCTCGATGGCCGCGTCGATCTGGGCGATGCCGCGTCGGCGGGAATGCTCCTCCGCATCCAGCGCACTTCGGTCCCAGGCCGATAGATACGCGGACGACAATGAGCTGTTGCCTTCCCCCGGGAACGGCCAGCGTCCACGGCGGAGATTTTCAATGCGGAAGAGAATCAGACAACGCAAAATGAAACGAGAACAACATATCCGAAAGACGTGCGGAATTTGGACACTCACAACTAGGCGGCAAGCGTCCGGCTTCTGCACCTCGCTCAGCTCTTGACAGGATATTCGGCTTTCCAGGCCCACGGCAGCAATTCGTCGAGGCGGTTGATCGGATGGGGCCATGGACCGGTCGAGATCGCGACTCCGACCAGACCTTTACCCGCGCCGAAGACGGCTCGTTCACCGGCACCATCAAGACGCTCTCGCTCAACGTCAAAGCGCGCTTGCTCCCGGCCGAACCCTCACAGAGCGAGAAGGCTCCGAACCTGCGCGTGATGGCCGGCACCATCGAGATAGGCGCTGCGTGGCAGCGGACCTCCAAAGAGAACACCATCTATCACTCGGTGAAGCTCGACGACCCATCCTTCCCGGCGCCGATCTATGCCAACCTCGTCGCGGTCGATGACGCCTACGCGCTGGTCTGGTCCCGCTGATGACCTTGCGGCGCCTCACCCTCGCGAGGCGCCGCAGCTTCTCCTCCATGCCATTGCAGGGAGTGCCGCGAAACTGGCAGGCGGACGCGCCACTCAGCACACGTGCCGTCCCGCCGAGCCGTGTTACGCGGTTCACCGTAGGGCGATATCTCTGGAAAGCTCTCAACATGCTATGCCCTTTGATCTCGCCGGAGAAATGAACATGGTCTTGCTTTCAGGCCATCCCGCCAAATGGTCAGCTCGGGCGGTCGCGCCTCATGTGTTTACCGGCGGCGAGCAGGAGCGCCACGGCCATCGGGTCGAGTACGGCGACAAGCGCCAGAGTGAGCAGGCGGACCGGTCGCTCGAGGTCCGTGGCGGGCGTACCGATCAGCTCGGCGAGATATCGCACCGGGCCCACGTCCGCCTCGGCGCGCCGGCGCTGGGCGTCAACCTTGGCTTTCTCGATCTGTAGGCTGCCGAGAGCCGGTGCCTGGCGTTGGCGCTCTGCGACGATGTCCGCGCGCTCGCGGCGCTTCTGGTCGGCGATGGTCATCGCCCCAATGGGGCGACCAAGCCGGGTCGATTCCTCGATGGCCGTGTCGATCTGGGCGATACGCCGATCGAGGTCGGCGACCGTCTGACTCTGGAGATTGAGGCGAGTGTCGATATCGGCGGTTCTGTCCGTGAGCGCCAAATCCACGGCCACCATGTGATCGAGATGGGCGCGCGTGAGGAAGCCGAACACGCCGATCGCGTTCAGGCTCATCAACACGCTGATCATCGCGACGAGGACCAGGCGCAGGAAACGAGGCGCCGAGTTCCAATATTCCGTCAGCCACGCCGCTGCGACGAGCTTCCCGGCTTCCAGTGCAGCGCCCATGGTAATAATGGGCCAGAAAGCGCCGGCAAAGATTGCGGTGAGGCCATCAATGGAAAAGGCGGCCGATACACATGCGAGCATCAGCGCCACGACGAATGCAGCGACCTTGACCGGTGCCATGGAACGCTTCGCTCCCGTAGCCTCGGGCATAGTCGTGATACTGACGGCCTCGGCAACAGTAGGGGTAACATCGGTAACAGCCTGCGTAACGGAGCTGGTTACAATGATCGCTTCGGCGTTACGACAGATGAGACCGGCCTTTTCCCACGCTTTCAGCCGGCGACCAGTCCGCATCCTGTTCCAGCCCCAATTGCGCCCAAGCTCGGCTGCGTTGGCGCTCACGCGTCCATCAGGCTGGGAGCGCAGCCAGGCTAAAGCCTCCAGGTCATCCAATGGGCGGATCGGACTGGTTTCGGTCATCGTGGATACTGCTCCTCGCCTATCGGGCGCTACGGCATGGAGCTCCTGGCTGGTTGATCCGATGCCGACGAGGCTCGCCACATGCATCCAGGAAGCCAAACGCTACTTGCGACCGAGACGAGACGGCTCTTCTGAGGAGCAGCTGGATATCCAACTCTCGGTATCGCTCATAACCGATTCTCAGCGGAGCACACGAGCGAGGGATTGGCGGCCAACGCCGCGCGGTTCGTCCGCAGCGTCTTCACGGCTTCACGTCGTAATCATCTCCAGCAAGGGTGGCACGTAGTACGCTGCAGCTGAATGACCAAATTGCACGCCGTAGCACGCTACAGCTCTCCAACGAACAGCTGCGACGCAGCGCAAGTGATGTACCTCGGTCACGCCGGCTGCGCCTTCTCTATTGCGACCGACAGCCTCTGCTGCCCTGAAGAGGGATCCGCGGCCACCGGTGCTGATGCGCGCTAGTTGTTCTCGTCATTGCGGATGCCGTCTGTCGCGCCGTTTGCGCAACGCCAAGCGCGTCACTTGCGTGATGGCGACACGCGCGAAGGCCCATTTTGCTCCAGTTCATCGCTCCCGCGAGCATCGCCCAGAACGCCTAGCTGGCGATGTTGCGGCCATTCTCGATGAGGAGAAAGCGGCGCAGATTCTGTTTTCCGTAGCTCTCTTGCTTTTGCTTTCCCGGCGCAGCTTTTGGCTTCAATTCCGACCAATACTTCTTGAGCCCAAGCGCACGAGTCGTTGCTCGCCAGCCGCTTCAGCCTGCGCCGCAACGTGGTCTCAGTGGCACGCTGCCGAGGCTAAATACTTGCGGCTGCCGAGGCCCCTTCGATGCGGCACGTTAACGTGAAGGGACCACCATTCACAGCCCTGCTTTGTTCTTAAAGTGTTTCGGCTCCACCGGAGATTCTCGACAGCAGCAGAGAGCTCGAAATGTAAACGAGAACACGTCGAAAGTTATGTAGGACTCGGACGTCACCCAGCGACGTACGACGGCGAGATAAAGCGAACTGGCGTTCGCTGGCTCGCTTCGGTCGCAAAGGCTTGTCTGCACATTGGTTTTTGCAAGTTTTCGCCGAACCAAAGTAGCGCTGTGCAAGGTGTGCAGGTGCCGCCCTACGGACTTTCCCGATGAATTTCAATGTTCCGAGCGATGGCTCTCGCAATGTGCGTCGAGGGAGACCCCCGCTATTTCTTCGCCATCATGCGCGCTAGTGCGATTTGATGCGATCGATGCTCGGAAGCTCTTGTGTCGGCTTTTTGAACGGCCAATCGTCGCGTCATGGCACGTGATGACAGTGAAAATTTTAGGGTCAAGCCCGGTCGGTCACGCAACGGTGGAGCACGCATCAATCCGCGGACGCAACCGTTCCTCAAGCAGGTCCAGATCGCAGTCCGCAAGGCAGGTGGCAATCCTCAGCGAATAGGCTCGGCCGGTGGCCGGGAGGGAGGCAGGACGGGTCGGTTCAACGCGCGTGGCCGTGGCGCGAAGGTCGTGGCCTTCTTTCCCCGGTCGAGCGAGCAAGGAGCCTGGCAAAGAGATTCCGCGGGCCGTTCTCGAGCGCGGCGGGTCGTCATCAAAGCCAGGGTAGTCCGGCTCAATCCGCAGCAGCGGGGCGCGCGAGTTCCGAAGATGCGCGGGACGATGAGCAGGGCCGTGGACGCCCATCTCCGCTACCTCGAACGGGATGGGGTCATGCGGGACGGCGAGCGGGGCAAAGCTTATTCCGCTTTCGAGAACGAGGCTGACGGCAAGGCCTTTGTGGAGCGCGGCCGGGAGGATCGTCATCAGTTTCGGTTTATCGTCGCACCGGAGGATGCAACCGAAATGGCTGACCTTCGTGGCTTTACCCGTGACCTCATGCGCCAGGTGGAACTGGATCTGGCCACCCGCCTCGACTGGATCGCGGTCGACCATCACAACACCGGCCATCCGCACACCCACATCATCGTCCGCGGCGTGCTCGATGACGGCCGCATCCTCAATATCGCCGGCGACTATATCGCCCACGGGGTTCGCCACCGGGCCAGCGAGCTGGTCACCCGGGAACTGGGACACCAGAGCGAGATCGAGCTTCAGACAAAACTGCAAAACGAGGTCGAGGCCGAACGCCTGACCCGACTCGACAAGATGCTGCTGAGCGAGCAGCAGGAGCAGGGTGTGATCGACCTGCGACCAGGCGAGGGTGCGACTTGGCTCGTCCGCGAAAACCGCAACTTGATGATCGGCCGGGTAAGGCACCTGGAGCGCTACGGAGTGGCCACCGAGCTTGAGCCGGGACGATGGGCCCTTTCCGACCGCGCGGAACAAGTCCTGAAAGATCTGGACCACCGCACTGAGGTCATCAACGCCATCCACCGGGCCCTCACGAAGAACGGCCTCGCCGAGGAGCGCGGTGTTGGCCAATTCGCTCTTCATGGCGAAGGATCAGGCCAGAAGATCGTCGGTCGGGTCCTGGCCAAGGGCCTTGCCGGGGACGAGATGGGCGAGCGGGTCCACCTGATTGTCGATGGCGTCGACGGCCGGGTCCATCACATCGAGTTCAAGGACCCGAACAGGATCGATGAGGTGGGGCGGGACATGATCGTCGAAGCCACTCCCGTCGTCTCGGGTCCAAGGCCGGCAGACCGCAACATTGCTGCACAAGCTGTTGACGGTGACGGCATCTACCGGCCGAGCCGGCATCTGGAGCGTATCCGTGACAACTTCGAACGCCAGGGCAAGGACCCTGAAGCCTTCATCCGCTCCCATGTCCGGCGCCTGGAGGCCCTGCGCCGGGCTGGCCTCGTCGAACGGATCGATGCCGATCATTGGAAGGTCCCCAAGGATATCGTCGAACGCGGACAGGCGTATGACCTCGGCCAAGGCGGCGATGGGCTCAGGGTTCGGACTCTGTCCGCCCTCGATCTTGAGAAGCAGATCAGCAGCCATGGCGCGACCTGGCTCGACCGGGAACTGATCGCCCGCGAGCGCATGCCAACCACCGACAGCGGGTTTGGCCGACAGGTCAACAACGCCCTCAGTCGTCGCACTCAGCGACTTGTCGAGATGGGCCATGCGACAGCAAAGGATGGTAACATCCACATCTCCGCCAGCACCGTGACAACCTTGCAGCGACAGGAGGTCGAGCGCGTTGGCCAACAGATGGCGACAGAGCGCGGCCTACCATACGTGCCAGCAAATGCCGGCGATTATGTCAGTGGTCGCCTCGCCGGCGTCGCCAGTCTCGTCAGCGGACGCTTCGCTATGATCGAGAACGGGCTCGGCTTTCAGCTCGTGCCCTGGCAGCCAATCCTCGACAAGCGCATCGGGCAACACATCACCGGGCTTCAGCGTGACGACGGAGGCATCGAGTGGACGTTGGGAAGGAACAGGGGCCTCAGCTTATAATGAAGTCACGGAAGGCGCACCTGCTCCCACCAAATTGGGGCGAACCGACGCCTCCAGAGAAGGCTCTAAGACGTCACTGCATCGCGCGGCGATAGGCCCGTAGCATTGGCGCAGCCTGCCGCCAAGACCGCGGTAGCGGCAACAGCCCAGCCGTCCGGTCAAATCGAGCTATCGCCGGCCTCGTGCGCATGATCGGCCTATTCGAAGTGCATGAAAGCACAGCCGTAAACGGACCGGCCATTTTGTGCGAAATTGTGCGCGCGGATGCGCCCTATTGCGACCGACACTTGGGCGATCTTGCGCAGCCCGAGCGTCCTGGCCGATCCTCATCTCATGGCTTGCGATAACTCACGGAAGTTCCGTATCACGTCTCCGCGGTCGCGCGCCTCAGGTAGGTCACGGCGACCGCAGCCGCCGACGAGTGCCCGAGCTTCAGACAGCCGCGTACCGAATTCCGACGAGCAGGCCATTGCCAAGGACGCGCTGAAGGCCTTTGTCCGATTGCTTGCACGTGCCGCCGCAATGGAGGACTATGGGCGGAGCCAGTGCGATCGCGAGGGGCAAAATGAAGGCGGCAATTTACGCTCGATTTAGTTCCGACAAGCAGTCCGACAGATCGATCGAGGATCAAACCGCACTCTGCCGCGCGCTTTGCGAGCGTGAAGGCCTGACCATCGCCGGCTCCTATGAGGACCGTGCGATATCGGGCGCGTCGACCGTTAACCGCATGGGCTGGCAGAGGCTGATGCGGGATGCGCAGTCGCGCAAATTCTCGGTCGTGGTAGCCGAAGCACTCGATCGCATCTCGCGCGACCAGGAAGACTTGGCCGGCATCCACAAGCGCCTCTCGTTCGCCGGCATCAAAATCATGACGGTGCAAGACGGCGTCGCGGGCGAGATCCATATAGGCGTGAAGGGACTGCTCGGCGCGCTCTATCTGAAAGACCTTGCGCAGAAGACGCATCGCGGCCAGGCCGGTGTTGTGCGCGACGGGCGCCACAATGGCGGCCGCAGCTACGGCTACCGGCCCGCGCTCGGCCGGCCCGGAGTGCTCGAGATTGACCAGGTCGAGGCCGAGATCGTCCGGCGCGTTTTCCGCAGCTACCTCGCCGGAAATACTCCGCGCGACATCGCCGTCGCTCTGAACCAGGAAAGGATTGCTGGCCCGCGCGGCAGGCATTGGAACGCCTCGACAATCGCCGGGAGCCGCGTACGCCGGAACGGCGTTTTGCAAAATGAACTCTACAACGGCATCATCGTCTGGAACCGGCAGCGGTTCATCAAGGACCCCGACACGGGCAAGCGGGTCAGTCGTCCAAATCCCCGCGATCAGTGGATGACGGCCGACGCGGAGCAATTGCGGATCGTCGATAAGAAAACGTGGGACTGCGTTCAGGCCCGTCTCGGCGATCGCGCGGGCACGCCTCACAAAGCGCGGCCCGTGCATCTCCTTTCAGGGCTCCTGAAATGCGGCAAGTGTGGATCGGGTTATGTTGGCGGGGGCAGCGACAAGCGCGGCGTGCGGCTCGTTTGCTCCCGGCACCGTGAGACCGGGCTGTGCGATAACAGCAAGAGCGTGCCACGCGAGTGGGTCGAAGAGCGCGTCCTGAAGGGCATTGAAGCTCACCTCGCTGACCCGGAGCTGGTCGCCGAATATGTGCGCGAATACCACCGCATCGCTCGGGAGCTGAACAGCAAGGCTGGCGCCCAGCTGCGGGCGATCGACAAGAAGCTCGGCAATGTCACCGGTGAGATCTCACGCCTCGTCGATGCCATCGCCAGCGGCGCCGTCGCCGCCCGCGCGGTCGGTGGAAGGATCGCTGCCCTGGAAGCCGAGCAGGACCGCCTCGAGCAGGAGCGCACGACCATCGGGCTCGATCCAGTCGAGTTCCATCCCAACGCGGCGGACGCCTACAGCGCCAAGATCAGATCGCTCAAGCGGACCCTGTCGGATGCCGGCGAGGAAAGCCGCCAGGCTGCCTTTGGGGGCATCCGCGAGATTGTCGAGAAAGTCGTGATCCACCCTGGGAGCAGGTATCAACCGCCCGAAATTGAGATTTTCGGCCAGCTCGCTGTGATCCTCAAACTGTCCGAAGCCGCTGCGACCCAGGAGTCGCAGGGGGCAATGGTTGCGGGGGCTCGCAACCACCGATACCGACATTCGCTTCAAGTCGCAATCTGAACGTCTAAACGTGCCGAAAAATGCATAATTATCAGATGGTTGTTTTGCCATACTGCGATCGGCGCTTCCCTTAGAAGCTGCGGGTCTCGTTGCTTGCCCTCGCTGGTTCTTCTTGAGCTTTGTGCTGAACCGTGCCGGCGGACAAGATCGACGATCGCGAAGGGGCTGCCTTGCTGCCGTCGGCTTCAGCTTCAGCGATTGCAGCCACCAGATGATGCGATGGCCGCCCAGTCGGGCTCCGCTCGCCGCCTCTGGCCTGGCTTGGTGCCAGCGCCGGCAAACAGCCGCTCCTCCAGAACCGCGTCCGTAATGTGGTCCGCAAGCGGCCAGTTTAGTCCCGCCGCCTCGAACCGGCGGATCGTCTGCCGCACCGTCGAGGGTACCGCCCCGACCCGCCGCCCGATCTCCCGGATCAAAAGCCCCGCTGCCTTCAGCCTCATCACATCGCGCACGTGGCGCATCGCAAGGCTCCCCCTCGGCATCCGATCCACTCCTTCCAAAAGCCGAAAGAAGGGGACCTATCAGAGCCAGAAGAGGCTGCTTCACCCCGGGCGATTTCATCCTGGAATGGTGGGCGATTTCATCTCGGAACGGTGGGCGATTTCAAATCGGAATGGTGGGCGATTTCATTTCGGAATCGTGGGCGATTTCGAGCGGAATCAGCACCCAAGGCGCGTGTCTGTTCACGAAGCGGCTGGAACGCGGCCGCTTTTTGTGGCCATCACTGGCAGACGGCGTTGTGACGATTAGCGTTGCGCAACTCTCCTATCTGCTGTCGGTATCGACTGGCGGATGCCGCAGGCAACCTGGCGTCCACAGGCTTCCGGTTAAATCGAGCGGGATTTTTCACGACGAATATGGTTAATTCGTCTTCGTGACGACGCCCTTTGATCAGCTACCCACCGACCTTGCCGCAGCACAAGCGATGATTCTTGCGCAGCGCGAGCAGTTGACGCTGGCCAAGAGCGAGGTGACCGTCGGCCGGTTGGATCGAGCGGCTGAAGCTGATGCTGGCCAAGGCACGGCGTGAACAGTTCGGGCAATCTTCTGAGCCTGACCGATCCTGGACGTCCCTCCCTCGTGTCTGCCGGCCGGTCGATGTCCGCTTGTCGTTCGTTGATACGGCCAAGCGGCGCGGCTACGCCGGTGTTCTGGAAGCGCGGGCAGCACCTCGCTCATTGAGCAGCTGCCCATTTAAGATTGCGAGGTTGCGTACAGGATCATACAATCCAAACTTGTCAAGACCGAGTTTGCTACCATCATAGGAGACTAAAATTTCGACAGAAAATGAAGCCAGCTGAGCGGCTATGGGGTCGAGGATGGCGACCTGCGCGGGTCGCATTTGACAGGCGATCCACCGGTTGAGCGCGCCGCTCCGACGCGGAACATCGGTGTTCCGTACGGCGTTGCTTCTGCAAGCGGAGGAGCCATATGGCCAAACCCAAGAAGAAGACCAGCCGCGGCCGCAGCCAGGACCGCAGGCGCGTGGCCGGCGGGCAGGACTATGAAGTCCGATATGAGGCGAAAAAGACGGACCGCTCAAAGGCGGCGGTGAAGAAGGCGATCAAACAGGTCGGCAACAGTCGGAAGAAGGTCGATAGTCGACTCGCAAAGTAAGACGCCGGAGTTTTCGGGAACGGTCGAGCAGGCCCGCCGTTATGATCGTATTAACAAGCGAGGAGTCCGGCTATGGATCGCGAACATGTGAAAGGTGCTGCTGACAAGGCGAAGGGTGCCAGTAAGGAAGGCGCCGGCAAGTTCACTGGCGACGAAGGCATGGAAGCTGAAGGCAAGATGGATAAGGCCAAGGGCTCGGCCCACAATGCCGCAGGCGATGTCAAGGACGGCCTGCGCCATGCGGCGGACGGGTTAAAGAAGAAATAGCAATCTGGCCGCCTCAGGCGGCGTTTTGTCTGAGTCAGAACCAAGCAGCCGCTGAGGCGGCCGCTGCTTTTTGGGCGATGCCTTGCGGGCCAGTCGCTCTGCTCTCAGTCTTTCCAAGTTCTTGTGACGCGCCTTCTGCGCTAGTCGATGCTCTTGAATTGCTTGCTCAGCACCCCGCCGGCGTTCGGCATCCCTGGCCTGCGCTCTTCTGGCGTCGACCTGCCGCGCTCACTGGGAACTCCTTTCAGCCTCACTTGGCGAGCACTCGATCGGGGTCGCAAGTGGCGCCACGGTCAACACACGCCTGTCGTCTCCTGCATCACGCGTCGGGGGTCCTCTTCAAGAAAAGGTTTGCGGATCAGCGGAAATCCGCGAACGTCGGGCTCACGACTGGATAGCAGAAGGATTTTCAGATCTCGCCGAACGTCGAGCGCCTTCCGCGCCAGTTCGTAGCCGTCTATCCTCGGCATGTTGACGTCCGTCAGCAATATCCGGATGTACGTGGATCGCCGAAGGACGTCCAAAGCTTCGCACCCGTTCTGGGCCGTCACAACATGGCAACCGAGATCTTCCAACATCTCGGCCGTGAGGCACAAAACGAGAGGTTCATCATCGACGAGGAGGACATTATGTGGTGGGCTTGCCTGTGGACACCTGATAGTCGCGCGCCGAGGGAGTTCCGGAATCCCACCCGCATAAGTACACGCTCGTACATTCACTGCGCGCCGGCTGCGGCTCGCATGCGGCCGGTCCGTACGGAGATGCTCACCTCTCGGCTAACCTGCTGGGTACCGGGTCGAGGGGAACCTTTGTACGTTGTTGACGCTTACTAGCGACGGCAGGGTAGTTGGGCGCGTACATGAGTTCGATTTTCCTGGTCGAAGACGAAGTCTTTATCCGCATGCTTCTGGCCGACATGGTTTTAGAGCTCGGGCACGGGGTCGTGGCCGAGGCCGGGACGATCGGCGAGGGGCTGCACCTTGCTCGAAGTATCGATTTCGATCTTGCCATTCTGGACATAAACCTCGGCAAGCACACGGCAGAGCCGATCGCCGACGTGATCGATCAGCGTGGACTTCCGATTATCTTCGCTAGCGCCCATAACGAATACGGCCTGCCGCCTGGTTTGTCCGGCCGAACGCTGCTGCAGAAGCCTTTTCAGATCTCGCATCTGTCTGCCGCTATCGACGCCGCAATGAGGAACGGTTGACGGAGCGGAGAGGCGGATTCGAGGTCGGCCACATCAGGCGAACAGCGCCCCGCCGACATCGGTGAGTTTCACGTCCGTGCCGCTCTCGTTCATCCAGAGCCCAGCCGCGCTCGATTGCGAGCTTAAGGCTGGCGCCGTATTCGGCCGGGCTGCCCCTGAACTCGGACACGAACGGCCAGTTGATCTTCTCGATGTGGTTCGGCCGTCCTGTACCAAACACCAAAAGAGCCAGCGCGATAGGAACGGATCGAGCATCGAAACAATCCCCGAAATTGAAGCACAACTTCAGCGGAAGGATACGGCAATGAGGAAGATGACGACGATCACTTTGGCAATGTTCTTTGCTCTCGGTTCAACCGTCGCGCTCGCTCAAAGCGGTGCTGGCGGAGGGAGTGGAGGCGCAGCTGGCGGCGGTGGCACCGGCGCAAGCAGCGGCGCAAGTGGCACGGGCATGGGCGGCGCTAGTGGCACGAGTGGAAGCACAGGATCTGCAGCCGGTGCCAGCGGCACGACGGGATCCGCAGCCGGGACTGGAGCGGGCTTCAGCGGCGTGAGCGGCGGGTCCGGCGGCTCATACGAAGGCGGTCCGGTTACGCAACCCTCGAACGTGGCCAGTTCCCGACCGCCGCCCGTGCATCGGCCGCGTAGTGGCCACCCTGCCGCCCGACTTGGATTAGTTTAGAACAAAAGTTCGTTCTGAAAGTTTACCCGGCCGACCGTCACCGGCTGCGTAGGCGACGCCCGGAGCTGCCGGCACAGAGGAAGGCCCTGCCATGCACCTTCGGACATTTCGAGACGAAAATCAGTCTGGTCACCTCGACCTTGTCGGCGAAGGCGAGCACCCTTGGACGGTCGATCTGGTCGTCGTGACGACCGTCGCCGTGCTCGTCATCGGCTTCGTCAGCGCGCTCCTGATCCACTTGGTCTAGCCGGCGTCGAACAGCGGCAGGTGCCTGCGCGCCCTCCCCGGCGCCACCGGTATGGCTCGTGAGCGACCTCCCGAGCCGTGCGAGCGACCGCGCCGGGGAGCGACCTGAGCGACTACCACGGCGCCTAACCTGCGTTCGGGTAATTTTGCGATGAGCCGGCACTGATAACCGTCATGTTTGACGAAGGCGACCTGCATGGGATGAAGATGTTCGGGCTGAACCAATCCCTCGAACGCGGGCGGCGGCAAGCAAATTCTTTCTTGTGTCGCTGCGATACCAACACAAAAAATAGCTAGCTGCGGCCGCCGGTCACGCAGTGGGCGAACGATTTCCGCGATCGTCGCCTATTCTCCTAGCCGGCTGCGTCGCGCAGCGTCCGATCAAGCATTCGCCGACGACAGCGATGCTTTCGGATCTTGTCCTTCTCTAAAGGCTCGCGGATACACTACGCGGGGGCCTCTAGGCTCCTCGCGCCTGTCGGCCTAATCTCCCATTCGGATCTGAAAAGCGTCGTCGCTGCATCCCGAAGCTGGCGAGCGTCTTCTGGCGCGAGACGATCACCGAAGCGACAATGCTGCGCGAATGGCACTGCAGACCTCGCCGCGCTCGATGCACTGTCTTCCATCGCGCACCTGAAAATGGCATCCCGCAAGGAGGCCGTCGGCCCTGTCAAGGATGACATTTTCCACCTGCCGCTTACCCAACAGGATCAACGCATCGGGCATCTCGGTCGTGCACGTCAACAGGACCCTGCAGGAGTTGCGGCAACGGCGCCTGATCAGATGGGAAAATCGGACAGTGACGCTCCTGGATTCGAGGAGCTAAAGCGCATCGCCCAATTCGAGCCGGACTACCTGCAGGGGCAAGTCAGCCCTCGTTCCCGGCGTACGCACCCTTCAAATGCCAGGAGTTCACGAGGACGCCGGCGTGATCGGCTTACTTTTGGGAATCCGCGATGATGCGGTTGTCGCGGCGCAAGGTGATACGGCGCTGCGGATGGTCACCCTGCGCCGCCTTGAAGATCGCGCGGGCGAGCTGGGCGTTGGCGGCACGGCCAAGGATGCGTTCGACGGCATCATGGCCGCCGTCGTGCCACAGCTCCACGCGAAAAGGGAGCTCTTCCTTTGGCGCGGCAGCCCCCTCACCCTTTAATGTTTTGTCCTTGCTCTGCCTCATTGTTTGAGCGGACCGTGCCGCGGGCTTTTTCAATGCCGCGGAGGGTTGGAGCGGGAAACGATCCTGTTCTTGTGACGAAAGGTAACATAACGGTCAGGGAATTCCCGCGTTGCGGCATAGTAAGCGGCGTATCCGATGCTCCCATTGGCGGTGACCGCCAGTACCTGTTCCACGCTTGTGCGACTCTCGTCCCAGAGTTCCACCTTATAGGGCAGATCCTCGCGGCCCACGGTCGACAGGCCGGATCGCGGCGGTGGGCGCGCGGGGTCACCGGGGCCCTCGTCCGGAACAAAGCGGTAACGGGCGGTCGCCGCGAGATGCCCGAGAGGAAGGTCGGCGTGGTGAAGATCGGAACGGATGTTCATGGCCATACATTTATTGTAAAACCGGTATTGGCGGTTTCAATCGGAAAACGCCGGACGGGTGCGCGCGACAGGGCGGCGTCAATGCATATATCAGCCCCGCAAGGCTCTTCAATGGAAACCAGGCGGCTCGAACTGCTGCTCGATGCCGTTGCCGACTACGCCATTTACATGCTCGATCCCGACGGGTTCATCACGACCTGGAACGCCGGTGCCGAGCGGGTCAAGGGCTATCAGGCCGTCGAGATCATCGGCCAGCATTTTTCAAGATTCTTCACCCCGGAGGATCGCGCCAACGGCCTGCCGGAAAAAATTCTCGAGCAGGCCCGCACCCATGGCCGTCACGAGGCGGAAGGCTGGCGGGTTCGCAAGGATGGCAGCCGCTTTTGCGCCAATGCGATCTGCCAGCCGGTGCGCGACGATCAGGGTGCCTTGGTCGGTTTTGCCAAGGTCACGCGGGATATCACCGAGCGTGTGCAGGCGCAGCACGCTATTCTGGAATCCGAGCGGCGGTTCCGGATTCTGATCGAAGGCGTGATCGACTACGCGATCTACATGCTGGACCCCAGCGGGATGATCACCAACTGGAATAAGGGCGCCGAGCGCCTCAAGGGCTATTCCGCCGATGAGATCATCGGCCAGCATTTCTCGAAATTCTATACCAAGGAAGACCGGGCGTCGGGCTTGCCGGTTCACGTGCTGGAGACGGCCGCGCGCGAGGGCCGCTACGAGGCCGAGGGATGGCGCGTGCGTAAGGATGGCAGCCGCTTCTGGGCCTCAGTCGTGGTTGACGCCATCCGCAGCGACACAGGAAACCTCGTCGGTTTTGCCAAGGTGACGCGCGATATCACCGAGCGCCGCGTTGCGCTGGAAGCCTTGCGCGAAAGCGAGCGTCAATTCCGCCTTCTCATCACCGGCGTGACGGACTACGCGATCTTCATGCTGGATCCGAACGGAAACGTTGCTAGCTGGAATGCCGGCGCGCAACGGATCAAAGGCTATATCGCCGACGAAATCATCGGCCACCATTTCTCGCGGTTTTATACCGAGGCCGACCGCGCGGCGGGAGCGCCAGCGCGCGCGCTTTATACGGCCTCACGGGAAGGCCGCTTCGAGGCCGAAGGCTGGCGCCTGCGCAAGGACGGATCGGTGTTTTGGGCGAATGTGGTCATTGATCCCATCCATGACGAGGTCGGCGAGCTGGTCGGCTTCGCCAAAATCACCCGCGACATCAGCGACCGCCGTAACGCGCAACTCGAGTTGCAGGAAGCGCAACGGCAGCGTGCGCATGCCCAGCGGATGGATGCCTTAGGACAACTCACCGGCGGCGTAGCGCATGATTTCAATAATCTTCTGATGGTCGTTAGTGGCCATATTCGTACGCTTCAAAAGGCTGTGGCCGACGACACCAAGCTGTCGCGCGCAGCTAACGCGATTTCCTACGCGGCGGAGCGCGGAGCGGCGCTGACGCGTCAGCTTCTCACTTTCTCCCGCCGGCAGACGCTCAATCCGAAGATTTTCCAGATTTCGGAAAGTGTCAGCGCCTGCCGCACGATGCTTGAGAGCTCGGCCGGTTCTGCGGTGCGATTGAATTTCGCGATTGCTCCCGACCTTTGGCCGGTCAATGTCGACCAAAGCGAGCTGGAGCTGGCGCTGGTCAACGTCACGCTGAACGCGCGGGATGCGATGCCGGCCGGGGGTGCGCTCCTTATTGCCGCAGACAATGTCACCCTCACCGGGGCAGAGACTGACGCCAGGATGGCGGGCGCGTTCGTTGCGGTCCGCGTTACGGATACCGGGTCCGGCATCGCCCCCGACGTGCTACCCAAGATTTTTGATCCGTTTTTCACGACCAAGGAGGTCGGCAAGGGAAGCGGCCTCGGTCTTTCCCAGGTGCACGGCTTTGCGCATCAGTCGGGCGGCACAGTGCATATCGAAAGCCAGGTGGGACGCGGGACGACGGTCACAATCTATCTGCCCCGATCGGAGGAGATGCCGCACGCCGTAGCGGACGAACGCCAGGAAGAGCGCTCGGCCGGCGGAACACTGCTGGTCGTCGAGGACAATCCCGAAGTGCTGTCGGTATGCGTCTCGATGCTCGAACAGCTTGGCTATGAGACCTACGCGGTGTCCGGCGCCCCGGCCGCGCTGGAGGTGCTGGAGCATAAGGATTTCGATCTCGTGGTGAGCGATATTGTGATGCCGGGCGGCATGGATGGGGCGGCGCTGGCTAACGCGATCCGCGCGCGCAAGCCCGGACTTCCCGTCCTTCTGGCAACCGGGTTCAGCCCCGCGGGCAGCCACACGGATTTTCCTGTCCTGCGCAAGCCCTTCGATCTTTCAGAGCTGAGCCGTACCGTCGCGCGGCTGATTGCCGAAGCCAAGCAGCCTCCCGGCAGCAACCTTGTGCGCCTGAGTGAAGCGCGCCGCTCTTGGGTTCGCAAGCCCGACTAGAGCAATTCATGGCTAGGCTGAATCGGGAGGGATTCCCCTGAGGGGCTGTTTGTGATTCAAGATGCTGGCTGGGCTGGGGGCCAGCATCAGATGAGCCGACCTCTTTCCAATGATCTTCGAGAGCGAGTGGTGGCGGCGGTGGCAGCTGGCGAAAGCTGCCGTATGGTGGCGGCGCGGTTTGGTGTTGCGGTGTCCTCGGTGGTGAAGTGGTCGCAGCGCTATCGGGCGACCGGCTCGGTGGCCCCGGGCCAAATGGGCGGACACCGCAAGCCGGTGCTGGAACCACATCGCGCTTTCATCAAACAACGGATCCGCCAGACGCCTCATCTGACACTTCACAAGCTGAAGGACGAACTCGCTGCGCGCGGGGTTAAGGTCTCGCATAATGCGGTCTGGACGTTCCTGCGGCGCGAAGGATTGCGATTCAAAAAAAACGCTGTTCGCCCTCGAATAAGCCCGCGCTGACGTTGCGCGTCGGCGACGACGCTGGCGGTCATGGCAGGCCAGCTTGGATCCCCAGCGCCTGGTTTTCATCGACGAGACCTGGATCAAAACCAACATGGCCCCGCTGCGCGGATGGGGGCCGAGGGGCGAGCGGGTGCGAGGTTTTGCCCCGCACGGCCACTGGCGAACACTGACTTTTCTCGGCGCTTTGCGATGCGATATCTCGCCGGCCGCCTGCGGCGGAAATCAGTCGGCCTCGGAACAGCCGAAGTCCAATTCCGTGACACGGCCCATGGATGTCTCGCTTGGGCGGTCGCCTCGATCGTGGGTGAGGTGCTGCTCGCATCACCGGCAAGTTCGCTGCTCGGAAGTGCCACTGGAGGCGCGGTACAGGCGGCAGCAAGCTCAGCGCAATCCTCGCCTATGAATAATTACGCAGACGTGCTCTTGCGCTCGGACAATCGAGCCGATCAGCAATCACTCGCCGATACCCGCGGCGAAATCGCGCGTCTTTTGACAACCAGCTTTCATGCGAACAACGACGTGAGCGGGGCGGATCGCGACTATCTGGTGAAAACCGTCGCGGCGCGCACCGGCTTAAGCCAGGCCGATGCGGAAAAGCGCGTTAACGATGTCATAACGCAAGCGAAAGCAGATCTCGACAAGGCGCGCAAGGCCGCGATGCATACGGCCATTTTGGCTAACGCTGTCCCTCTTCATCGGTGCCTTCGCAGCGGCTGCGGCCGCGCGGGAAGGCGGCGGTGTGCGAGACGGAACGTGGGGCAGACTAAACATGCGCGAAACCTTGGCGCGGTCTCGCTAAGCGAACCTGAAAACGGAGAACCACAATGCCTATCCTTCTTTGGCTGCTCGGAACCCGATCCCCCTGATCATCCTGATCATGCTGCTGCATCACTAGGAGCATGAACGGGATCTGCGCACGAGCACCCTGCTCTTTGCTGTTCACTCTGGTACATAGACAAACAAAAAAAACCCGCTCGCTAAGCGGGGGTTTTTCCTATTCAGAAGGCAACGCCACTACCATTTCTGCCGGCCATACCAGTCGTTCACTTCCTTTGTCGCCTGATCTTTCGCATAGCCGTAGCGCTGTTGCAGCCGGCCTTCGAGCTGATCCTGCTTGCCGTTGATGACATCGAGATCGTCATCCAGCCTGCCCCACTGCTCCTTGACCTTGCCCTTCACCTGCTTCCAGTTACCTTCGACACGATTCCAATCCATGTGCTTCCTCCTCGGGTAAGAGTCCGAATCAACCGAGAGGCTTTCGGGCGGTCCCTGGTGCGGCATTTGCGCTCCGATTGGTCCATAGCGCGGGGGGCTCAGGAACATTGATGATGCGCCCGTGTTATGCGGCTGGATTATTCACCACATTCGTTCCCTGGAGCGCACCATGGCCGAGAAAGATCTCAGCGAGCTATTTGTCGACACTTTGAAAGACATCTATTACGCCGAGAAGCAGATTTACAAATCGCTTCCGAAAATGGCCAAAGCGGCCAACTCCGATCAGTTACGAGCTGCGTTTGAGAAACATCACGACGAGACGGAAGGCCAGATCGAACGGCTGGAGAAGATCTTCGAGCTGCTCGGCAAGCCAGCCCGCGGCAAGAAGTGCGAGGCCATCGAGGGCATCCTCGACGAAGGCAAGGAAATCATGGACGAGTATGCCGACACGCCAGCGCTTGATGCCGGCCTGTTGGCCGCTGCCCAGGCTGTCGAGCATTACGAGATCTCCCGTTATGGCACGCTGAAAACATGGGCCGGCAAGCTCGGGCACAAGGACGCCGTGAAGCTTCTCGACGAAACGCTTGCTGAAGAAAAGAAAACCGACGATGCGCTCTCGAAGCTGGCCGTTAGCGCCGTCAACGCCGAAGCGGCTTGAGGGGGCGATGATGCGAAAGTTCATCTTATCGGCCTTGCTTGCCACCGCCCTAAGCTCGACCGCCTTCGCCCAGTCTGTCGGCGAGCAGACCGGTGTCAATTCGGCCCTTGGCATCGCGCCTAAGACCGAGGACTTCATCAAGGAGGCGGCGACCAGCGATATGCTGGAAATCGACGCCGCCAAAATCGCCGAGCAAACGGGCAACGCCGACGAAAAGCAGTTCGCTCAACAGATGATCACAGATCATACCAAGACCAGCAACGAGCTGAACAGCCTCGTGCCGTCCGACAAGAAATCAGCCTTGCCAACCGCATTGGACGACAGCTCGCAAAAGAAGCTCGACAAGCTGCGCGATGCTAAGGCTGACGATTTCGCCGGCCAGTACGATCCGATGCAGGTGAGCGCGCACAAGGATGCCGTCTCGCTCTTCGAGCGCTATGCGAAGGGCGGTGATGATCCAAAATTAAAGGATTGTGCGGGTAAGACACTTCCCGCCTTGCAACATCACCTCGAGATGGCGCAAGCGTTGGACAAAAACCGCAAATGAGAAGCGAGGGAGGTCGCACGGAATTGCGGCCTCCGGTTCCGGCGCATGACAGGCCGAGCGAGCGACACGCGCGGCCTAGCGGCTTCATGATGAGCCCAAGCTACCCGGTGAAATCCCGACGCCTGTGACCCGCCGCGTTGTCGGGCTTGCCAGTGCACCTCGCCACCGCTTCAGCAAGTTAGCTCGCGAAAGCCTCGTCCTATTAGAGGGCCTCGGAGCCGAAGGAGACGTCCACGCAGGATCCTTCGTCCGTCATCGATATCTGGCCCGGCGCCAGCCCAAGATGCCTAATCTGCGTCAGGTGCATCTGATCCCTTCAGAGCTATTGGACGTGCTGCGCGTAGATTGTTACGAGTTGCGATCGGGTGATCTTGGCGAAAACATAATGACGGCAAGTCTCGATCTCGAAGCCCTGCCCCTCGGCACGATCCTCAAGCTCGGGGAGCAGGCCTCCGTCGAGCTCACCGGGCTGAGAACGCCCTGCGTTTTGATCGACAGATTCAGGCCCGGGCTCAAGCGCAACATGCTTGTGCAAGAGCCCCGCCGTCCCAGGTTTCGATGTGGTGTCATGGCTGTAGTCCGGACAAGCGGTCGGGTTGCGATTGCTGATGCAATCGACGTGCGGCTCCCTTCACGGCCGTTTGCGTCGCTGCCGGAAATATAGGCGCCCCGTAGGAACGGGGTCCGGGCAGCCCGTACGGCGTCGTCTCCGCCTCCAATGGACAGCCGCCGTAGGAATAGCCGGCGTCCACGCTGAGTGACCGGCTTCTGGGCGTCTCGGTTGCGCGAAACTATTTGGCGAGTAGGGTTTCGAGGAAACAGGCAAAGAGTGCAGCCGGGCCGGGATACACGTCAATGCATCCGGCTGCCCGGAGCTCTTTCTCGGTGAAGCCGCCGCAGAGCACTCCTATGGTTCGAACCGTCGCCTTGCCCGCCGCTTCTGCATCATATGGCGAGTCGCCGATGGCCACTGCGTCCTCTCCGTCGACCTTGAGCTTTTTCAGGACGACCTCGAAGATGTCTGGCTCCGGCTTTGATTCCTCGACGTCGTCGGACGAGGTTGTCGCGTCAACAAGCTTGGTGATGCTGGCGATGTCGAGATAATTTTCCAGTTCGTCCTTCTTGGCCGACGATGCGATCGCGATCCGGAGGCCGGCGTCGCGCGACCGCTTCAGCAGGTCGGGCACCGCGGAGAAGGGTCGGATCAGCGGCAAATACTTTGCTTTGAAGTGTTCGCTCCGCCAAGCGTCAAGCTCCTGACCGTGGTCGCGCTGGGCCTCCTGGGACAAAAAGACGGGAATGAGCTTGTCACCGCCCTTTCCGATTTGGCTTCGGGCCTGTTCGAAGCTGACGTCGTGGCCGAACTTCACCATGGCTTCGTGCCACGCGATCGCGTGCAGATCCACGGAATCCAGCAGCGTCCCGTCCAGGTCGAAGATCGCGGCGTGTGGCAAATCAACCTCCATCTTACGGGCAGCGCAGGAGGACGAACTTGGCTCTACGGACCCGGTTCCAACCAAATGGATCGCGTCTCTCTTTCATGCGAAAATCTGATCAGAGGAGCCCCCGTCTGAAGCGCCGTTCGACCGAAGCGCCGCCGGGCACGCGGAGCATTTGCCATTCAGCAAGCCGGCGCAGCTTTCGGAGGTCTACTCGTCCCCTCCTGGGCTGCCTCATGCCTGCGGCGCGGATAGAAATATCCACTCGCGCCAGATCGCCAGCAGCGCCGCCATGATGACTGGCCCCACGAAGAGACCCATAAGTCCGAACGCAGCCAGCCCACCGAAGATGCCGACAAATGCCAGCAGGAAGGGCAGCCTGGCGGAGCCGCTTACCAAGGTCGGCCAGACGAAATGATCGCCGGCGAGCATGACGACCGTGCCCCATAGGAATACGCACATCCCCGCGACGCCGCTGGTTCCGCCGGATATCGTCACGATCGCCGCGACCGTGAAAGCCAGCCAGGCGCCAAACGGAATCATTGCGAATGCCGTCGTGAAGATCACGAAGGTCAGCGCCCTTGGCACACCGGCGACGAAATAGCCGATTCCGATCACGGCTCCTTCGCCCAAAGCGACCAGCACCGTCCCGTTCACGGTTGCACGCGTCGCGTCGATCATCTTTTCGACCAAGCCTTCTCCCGCATCGCCGAAAAGTCGGTCGCAGGTTTCGAGAAAGCGCCTGGCCACGGCGTGGCCACTGCGGAGCAGAGCAAAGAGCGTCAACAGGGAGAAAAACAGAAGGAACAGACGGTGAAGAAGCTGGCCTCCGAATGTGCGGAAGAGATCGGATACATTGTCGGCATTGACGGTCTTCAGCCAAGCCGTGGCCGCCTTCGGATCCGAGAGGTTGGCTCGCCACCATTGCTCCATGCTTCGGCGGCGATCGGCAGCCGGGCGACCCAGTCCGGTACGTCGATCCCGTCCTCTCGGGCTCTCTTCAGCCAGTCCCCCAATAGGTCGCTTTGCTGGGCGACTTCGTAGACGGCAAGCGAGATCGGGGTGATGAGGATGAGAGCGACGAGGACCGTGAAAGCGAAAGCCGCGGCTCCCGACGGGCCGCCCAAGAAGCGCTTGGCGAAAATCAGATAAAGCGGCCACAAAGTGACAGCCAGGATCGTCGCCCAGATGAGTGCTGGCAGGAAGCTTGCGGCCGTCCACAGGCCAAGTGCGACGAGCACAAGCGCCAGGACCACCCTGGCGTTCATGCGCGCTTCCGAACCAAGAGGGAGAGGCTTTTGCTCAACCGGGCGGTCAGCCGGCGTGCCGGAGGTCGCAGGGTGCACTTTCTTCGATGAGGCTTTCGCTGTACCGCTCATGCGAAGTCGGGATCCGTCCGGCCTTTGTCCTAGCGCGCCGTCGCCCGGAGCATATGGCCCGTCGACCTGTCCGACGGCGAGGCGGCACGCTTGGGTATGCGCACCACGCGGACGCTGCCAATCGTCGCCCTTGGTCGAAGAGCGCGCTTGCTGCGCCACGCAGCCACCTCCTCCTCCAAGCTCCACGCTTACTCGTTCTACCAAGATCGATAGGTGCTTGCATTCGCGTCCTCTCCTCCTTGCCCCGCGCCCATAAAAAACGGGGTCAGGCGGGAGATGTTCCGTGACCGGAACAAGGAAGGTCACCCGTCGTTCTACGCTGGAGGAGCCGCTTCCCAATGAGCTTGAGACGGTCGATCGAAAGGCTCGGACCCTACCCGTCCCTGTTTCTGCTCGCGCTGCCGGCGGCGACGGCGGAGCCGCTCTGCTCGCGGCGGTGGCAGTGGCCGGCAAAGGCCGTTGGATCACCGGCACGGTCATGATCGTCGTCTGCTATGCATTCAGCCTCCTCGTCGTAGAGCGCCTTTTCACGATCGCGAAGCCGAAACTCCTTACGATCCCATGGATGGCGTTTCCCATTTTCAGCTCCTTCAGAACGCGCTTCGTTACGAAGCCAAACTTCTCTACTGCGCCTTCGACCTCATGTTTGCGGACGGCGAAGACCTTCGCCAGCTGCCGCTGCTTGAACGCAAGAAGCGCCTGAAGGCTAAACTGCCGCGTCATAAGCTTATTGCTTTCAGCAGCCACCGCAAAGGCAGCGGCAAGAAGTTCTTTGCCGAGGCCGAGCGCAAGCGCCTCGAAGGCATCATGGCAAAGCGCGCCGACAGCCCGTACTCCTCCGGAATCCGAACAGTCGACTGGCTCAAGGTGAAGACTACGCAGCGGCAGGAGGTTGTTATTGCGGGTTTCACGGCACCAAAGCGAACAAGGCCATACTTTGGCGCCCTAGTCCTCGCCGTCAGAGATGGAGAAGATTGGCGGTACATCGGACATGTCGGGACCGGCTTCAGCCACACCACGCTCGAAGCGCTCCACCGAAAGCTTGTGAAACTGAAGTCGACGCGGTCTCCTTTCCGCGTCAAGGTGAAAGACGAAGCTGTGACGACCTGGTCCGGCCGTCCCTGGTGGCCGAAGTGAAGTTCGCGGAATGGACCAGTAAGGGCGAGTTGCGACAGCCTGTCTATTTGGGTCTGAGGACCGACAAGAACGCGAAGGACGTCGTGCGTGAACGGGAGCGACCGCGACGATAGCCATCGAAGCTCGAGCAATCCAGCGTCGTGGAACAAATAGGTCTATTCGTCCTTATGAAACTGAACACGTTATTGGTCTTCAGTAACTTGCCGGAGTTGGACGTGCTTCGTGAGACGGCCAAGGAAGAGGTTCTCGACCGCACGGCGGAGGTCGCTTCGGCGATCGCGGTGGAAGGCCTTCGCTACGTCAGCGATGCTTCTCCCGGTTACCGCCGCAAGCGCACCGGCACGTCGTTCAGTTACTACGACAAGGACGGAAAGCGGATAACGGATAAAGCCATCATCCGCCGGATCAAATCGATCGGCATCCCGCCGGCATACGAATTCGTGTGGATCTGCCCCTCGCCCAACGGTCACATCCAAGCGACCGGGCTCGATGCGCGCGGACGCAAACAGTACCGTTACCATCCCAAATGGCGTGAACTGCGCGAGCAGAACATGTACGAGCACGTGATGCAGTTCGCGGCAGCTCTGCCCGCCCTACGCGACCGCGTCGCCTCGGACATGAAGCGTGACGGCCTGCCCCGTGAAAAGGTACTCGCCACGATCGTCAGCCTCCTCGAGAAAACGCTCATCCGCGTCGGTAACGCGGAGTATGCGGAGAAGAACAAGTCCTACGGGCTGACCACCATGCGCCGCAAGCATGTGGCTATCGGACGCGGCGTCCTGCGGTTCGACTTCACCGGTAAGTCGGGCAAGCAGTGGAAGCTCCAAGTCGAGGACAGGCGTATCGCCGCCATCGTGAAGCGTTGCGCGGAGATCCCCGGGCACGAATTGTTCAAGTATCTGGATGACGACGGCACATCCCGCACAGTCGATTCCGGAGAGGTGAACGGCTACATCAAGGACATCACTGGGCAGGATTTTAGCGCCAAGGACTTTCGGACGTGGGCGGGAACGGTGCTTGCAGCGCTCGCACTGGCAGACTTCAGAAAGTATGACAGCCAGGCGGAGGCCAAGCGCAACGTCGTTGCCGCGATCGAGAAGGTGGCCAAGCAACTCGGCAACACCCCGGCCATCTGCCGAAAGAGCTACGTGCACCCCGAAATCCTGTGCGCGTACATGTCTGGCGATCTCGCCAAGATGCTCGATGCCAAGGTCGCGCAGAAATTTAAGCGTCAGTACGCCAAGCTCACGGCCGACGAGATCATGGTACTGGCGTTTCTTCACCGCCGCCTGCAGGCGCTGAAGAGTTCCGCGTGAACGCGGCGTACCATTCGGCGTACGGGCTGTTTTTCACCGCGTGCCCGTTGAAGTCGGGCGCCTCGTCGACGAGCCGGTGGGCGGCGCCTCCGCATCCTGGTCGCCTGCGTTCTTGGCCTCCTTGACCGCGCGGCCGCCGTTCATGAGATCGTTCACCAACCGAGCGCGCTCCCGCGGCTCGAGAATTCGGATCGCTCATACGCCATAACTTGGCGCGGACGACGAAGTATCGCCCGTCGGGCGTCACTGGGTGCTTGAGGCCGGCCATTTCAGATTAACGGCTTTCTGCGGGTCACCGCAACGGTCGTGCCAGACGCATAGCGCGATAGAGGATCGGCGAGTATCACGCAGGCCCTCGCGAGCTCGGCAGGCTGTCCCGCGCGCTTTTGCGGCAACCTGCCTGCCGAAGTTATTCCTAAATACCGCTTCGTTGCCGCGCGCAGCTTGCACCATCTACCGTGACCGCCGCATCTCGTCGCGGCGCATAGGCATGGCACCGACCTTCCCGAAGGGATAATCGGCCGTCAACGGCTTTTCGGACGAGAGCGCTGTGTGCCCGTCCCTTGCCGACGAGGAATACCTGGAAATGCTTGCCGTCCGCCGAGACCCGCGAGCGGATTTGCCTAGAACGCTCGCTATCGTCCTCTGCCTCGGCGAGGACAATGTCGCGTTCAGCCATGCCGTGGGCCGCCGACCGATAGATTCGGCGCTGCTCTTCGGCCGCGGCGTCCCCTGCGGGGGCCGAGATCACCAGGACTCGGTTGTGCGGATTGAACTCACCGAGCGATACGGCTTGACTTCCATGGGATATGGCGATTGCTCCCAGCGCTAGGAATTTCAACGAGCATCGCATGGCGATCTCACGTTCGGCGGGCCGTACTGTCACTCGAGGAAGGTTTGGGACTTCTCGTCCGGGTTGGTTCGTTGCGCCGTCCTTAAGTTCACGCTCGGCTTCGTGCCAGAATTCATCATCCCGGCCCTCGGGCTTGCCGGCAAGCTCCCACAGCTGGTGGGCACGCGTTCGGATTTGGTCATCGGTCGGACTGGACACATCTGGACTCGCTGTCTCAACGGATGCAAGACCATACGGGCGCTACGCCGTATGGCCATGCTGGTGACTGTCCACTCCGGATTCCGTCTCCATAGCCATAATTCGCGTCCCGATATTTTCGTTCCGGTAGTTGCCTATTTTGCGCGATGCCGCTTTGGGTGATCAGCGACCTGTGATCGCAGAAAGGCGGCCCAGGAATTCGACTTGTGCGGGAAGCACCTTCGCTCGCGCAGCTTTGGGATCAAACCACTGAGTGCGATCTATTTCCGGAAATGCCTGGCGGCGGCCGCTCCGTGGCGGCCGTTCGATCTCGAACGTGTTGCTCTCAAGTGCGGCCGGATCGAAATCGCCCTCGCCTGCGAAAGCGATCACGCGCTTCCCGCCCGGCTGCCGGATCTCGCCGAGAGATACTAGTGTCCCGACTCTCAATTGGCGACCAATAACTCATGCGGCGCTCGCTTTGTTGAGGGCGGCGCGGGCGCGGCGGATTTTCTCGAGGATTACCTGGCCCTTGGCTCTCCACTTGTAGGGCTTCGGATTGGCGTTGCGGTCGTCGAGATAGGCCTCGATGTCGCGGACGAGTTCGCCAACCGATGCGAAGCTGCCGGTCGGATGACATCGGCATCCAAATCGGCAAAGAAGCGCTCGACAAGGTTCATCCAGGACGATGAAGTCGGCGTAAAGTGCATCTTGAAGCAGGGATGCCGCTTGAGCCAAGCGCTGACCTTGGCGTGCTTGTGCGTCGCGTAGTTGTCCTGGATGAGATGGATGTCGAGATCCTTCGGCGTCTCGCGGTCGATCTGTTTCAGGAAGCGCAGCCATTCGACGTGCGTATGCCGTTTCTCGGTGCGAGTGATCAGACGGCCTTCCAGAGCGTTGAGGGCCGCGAACAGAGTAATCGTTCCGTGGCGCTTGTAATCGTGCGTCATTGTGCGTGGCCGCTTCGCCGCGAGCGGGAGCGACAACTGCGTCCGTTCCAGCGCCTGACATTGGCTCTTCTCGTCGCAGCAAAGAACCAAGGCCTTCAATGGGGGGGCAAGATAGAGACCGATGACATCCCAGAATTTTTCCTCGAAGCTCGGATCGTTGGAGAGCTTGAAAGTCTTCGTGACATGCGGTTTCAGGTCGTTCTTCGACCAGACCCGTTGCACAGTGCTGTGCGACACGCCGGCGTGGCGGCCCATGCTGCGCACGCTCCAGCGCTTGCGGCCCTTCGGAGGCCGCGTCACCTCCGTCACAACGCGCTGGACCTTGCTCGCCGACGGCTTGCGACCCCGTCCTGGTTCGTCCTCCAGCCCATCAAGCCCGTGCTCCTCAAAGCGCTTCGACCAGGTCGAAACCCGCTTTGCCGTTGACTTCAGACGAACCGCTGCCTCCGTGACGCTCACACCGTCGAGCCGAAGCAGGATCATGTCGGCACGATCCCGTTCGCGCACCGTGCTCGTCGACGCACGCGATCTGCGCCGCAACTCCGCCACCACCCCCGGCTCCGCTTGCAAACGCTTGATTGGCCGCGCCATTCCAGTGATCCTGCACTCAAATCAGTGACCCACACAGATATTAGTCAACATTTGCGGACGGGACACTAGTATCCACTTTTCTTGGAACGTGAGTCGTGATTCAAGATCGGGATGATACCCGAAGCAAGAGAAGTCCACCTTTCGAAGAAAGATCGCAAGGTGCTTGAGGAGTGCTGCCGCTCACCGACGACATTGCAGCGCGATTTGAAGCGGGCGCGGATAGTTCTGTTGGCGGCGGATGGGCGCAGCACCCGGTCGATCGCCAAGGAAGTTGGGGTCCAGCCGCGGATTGTCAGCCTATGGCGGCATCGCTATGCCGACCAAGGCCTTGAAGGGCTGCAAGACAAGCCGCGACCGGGCAAGCAGCCGATCTATACGAAGGCCACCGACAAGCGGATTCTGAAGCTGCTGGACCAGCCGCCGCCGGACGGGTTCGCACGCTGGACCGGACCCCTGCTGGCCGAGGCGCTGGGCGATGTTGACGTGCAATATGTCTGTCGGTTCCTGCGCAGCCACAAGATTGACCTCGCGGCTCGCAAGTCCTGGTGTGAGAGCAACGACCCGGACTTTACGGCCAAAGCCGCCGATGTTGTCGGCCTCTATGTCGCCCCGCCGGCGAGGGCCATTGTGCTGTGCGTGGACGAGAAGCCCTCGATCCAGGCATTGGAGCGAGCGCAGGGTTATCTGAAGTTGCCCAATGGTCGCGCCTTGACCGGCCAGAGCCACGATTACAAGCGGCATGGCACGACAACGCTGTTTGCAGCGCTCGAAGTCGCCACCGGAAAGATCATCGCAACGCACTCAAAACGCCGGCGCCGCGTCGAGTTTCTCGACTTCATGGACGGCGTCACCGCGGCTTTTCCGAACCGGAAGCTTCACGTCATCCTCGACAATCTCAACACCCACAAGAAGAACGAGCATTGGCTCAAGGCCCACCCCAACGTGCAATTAAAACGATGGAGGATCTACTGCTGCATGGCTTGCAACACATCTACTATGCCGAACAGCAGATTCTGAAATCGCTACCCAAGATGATCGACAAGGCGACGAACCGCGACCTCGTCGCGGGTCTCAAGAACCATCTCGAGGAGACCCAAAGCCAGGTCCAGCGGCTCGAGAAAGTCTTCGCCAAACTCGGCAAACAGGCGAGCGGCACACAGTGCCCAGCCATCGACGGTATCATCAAGGAGGCCGACGAAACCGCGGGCGGAATCGAAGACAAGGCCGTTCTCGACGCCGCGATCGTCGCGAATGCTCAGGCGGTCGAACATTACGAAATTTGTCGGTACGGCACCTTGATCGCATGGGCTGAAGAGCTCGGCCATGATGAGATCGTGCGTTTTCTCACGACCACCTCAATGAGGAAAAGGCCGCCAACACGAAGCTCAACACCGTGGCCTTGCGGAAGGGCGTAAACGCGAAAGCGTCGACCGTGGCTTGAGATGACGGAGACCCACCGCAGACGCGAAAGGCTTTGAGAATCTTCTCGGAGCCTCTTTTTTGAATAGGAAGGAAGTCCAACCATGACCGAGGTTCCGGTCGCTCAAAAGCCTCGAAAGCCGATTGCATTTCGCCTGAAGGAGGATTTGAGCGTATTGGGTCCTGGACTGATCACCGGGGCATCGGACGATGATCCCTCAGGAATAGGCACCTACAGCCAGGCCGGCGCCCAGTTGGGATTCGGCGTGGGCTGGACCATGCTTCTCACCTATCCATTGATGGCGGCCATTCAGGAGATATCCGCTCGGATCGGACGAGTTACTGGCCACGGCATAGCGGGCAATGTGTGTCGTCACTGCCGGCCGGATTTTTTATGGCCAATGCTCGTGATGCTGTTTTTTGCGAATACGGTGAATATAGCGGCTGATCTCGGCGCCATGGCGGACGCCCTTGCTCTCCTCATTCACGGCCCGCCCATTGTTTACGTGATCCTCTTCGGCTTGATTTCTGTGATCGCTCAGATTTTCTTTGGGTATCAGCGCTACGTCGGCATCCTCAAATGGCTTACGCTGTCGCTCTTTGCGTACGTCGTCGCGCTGGCCGTGGTTCGGGTGCCTTGGGCCGAAGCGCTCGAAGGGCTATTGATCCCGAGGATTCAATGGTCCGGAGACTTCCTTACGACCCTTGTCGCCATCCTCGGAACGACGATATCCCCCTATCTGTTTGTCTGGCAGTCGGCCCAGGAAGCTGAAGAGCAGCGTATCGACCTCAAGAAGACACTACTCAAACGGGATGGCAGAGGTGCGGGGAAGGAGTTCCGGCGGATAAGGATCGACACCTCGTCGGGATGGCATTTTCCAACCTGATCGGAATTGCCATTATTATAACCACAGCGGCGACCCTGCATGCCAATGGCATCACCAATATCCAGAGCTCTGCCCAGGCGGCCGAGGCCTTGCGCCCGGTTGCCGGCAGCTTCGCGGAAATTGTCTTCGCGCTTGGTATCCTCGGGACCGGCCTTCTCGCCATACCCGTGTTGGCCGGCTCCACGGCCTATGCGGTCGGCGAAGGACGCAAGTGGCCAGTCGGCCTGGCGCGCCAGCCGCGTGAAGCCGTCGCGTTTTATGCCGTTATCGCGATTTCCGGAGTGCTCGGTATCGGACTCAACTTCACCGCGCTCGATCCGATCACAGCTCTGTACTGGAGCGCAGTTGTCAACGGCGTGTTGGCGGCTCCGGTCATGTTCATACTGATGTTGCTGGTGCGCGAGCGGAAGGCAATGGGACAGTTCGTGGTTGGCGGATGGCTCTATTGGCTAGGCTGGATGGCGACCGCAGCGATGGCACTCTGCGTCTTCGGAATGGGTGCGAGCCTGATCGTCGGCCGCTCTTGAGCCTCTCGGCTGGACGCATGGGCCGCCGCACGCGTGGAGTTGTTCTCCGAAATCAATTTTACGAATCACAAAGCCCGGCGGAACGCCTGGCTTTCCTCGTCGGACAGGACGGTTCACCACTCGATCCACTTTCCCTCGCGCCAATAGCCACGGCCTTCATGCTCCCGGAATTCGTACTTTTCCTCCGGGGAACCTCTCCAGTTATCCTCGTGAATGGTGACCTTGGCTTCTGGCGGATATTCGTGCCGCTCCTTGACCTGCCAGCAGACGTTGCCGCTGCAAACAACTTCTGCGCAAGCCGGAATGGAACTTGCCGAGAGCGCGACCGCGCCAATCGCCGCACCTGCAAGAGCCGCGATGTATGCCTTCATAGAGTCCTCCAGTTTGCTCGCCCCGGCAAACAATCTAAAAGGCTCAAACTCGTCAGCTCGCTACAACACAATAAATGCGCGGCAGCCTCAGAGTTCATGCTTCCTAGAGGAGGCCGACTGCCGACAATGAACGCGCGGGTGGCTCTGCGTCGCTCGTCTGCTCGCGGAAGTTCAGGACGGCCATGTGAACGAAATGCAGTTTGCCTCGAGCAACCGCGGAGAGTTCGAACGGATAGGCGTCGCTCAAGCCCATGGAGCGGTTGAGCTCGTTAATCGTATAGGCGACGGGCGACCAAGAGGCTAGCAAAGCTTCAAAATCCCCCTCCATATACGGATCATCGAGCGTCTGATGCAATCGCCGGTCGAGCGACAGCGGAAGTGAAGAGGCCGAGTCGAGCGTTGAGACAATGTGGAGGAAATGCGCGAAGGTTTCCGCCCAGTCCTCCCAGGGATGCGACGTTGCGTATTCGCTGATGAACGCGGTGCGATCGTAAGGGCGATCGCCTCGGGCGTGATACCGTTCGATGGATTCCTTGTAGTCTGCCGTCTCGTCGCCGAAGATCAGGCGGAAAGGCCGCTGGAGTTTCGTCCCGTCCACCAGGAGATCCCAGTAAAAGTGACCGACCTCATGGCGAAAATGGCCGAGCAGGGTCCGGTAAGGTTCGCGGAACCGCATACGTCGCGCTTCGCGTTCCACGTCGTCGGCTTCTGAAAGGCTCAGGGTGATCAGCCCCCTCAAATGGCCCGTCATGACAGGTTTGCTTCCGTCCTCGGCGAGGATGTCGAAGACAATGTGCCGATCGCCGGCCTGGCTGCTCAGCGGCAGCCTGAGTCTGGCCAGATCGTAGAGAAGGCGGCGTTTGGCCTGCTCGGCTCGCCGCCAGAGCACAACGTTGCGCTGTTGAATCACTGGTATCGTGCGCGTGAGCGAGCAGGATATGCAGTAGCCGTTATCAGCTTGGGCGGCCCAGTTGCAGCCGATCAGCGACCGGTTGGCACAGACCGGCTGATCATCGTTGCCCCGAAATTCGAGGCTCACGGGATCGAAGGCGAGCGAAGCACCGCAGTGGCCGCACCGCCCGTGCTCAAAAAAGATACTCTCCCGGCACGCGGGACAATGAAGCTGCCTCATAGTCGCTCAACGCTCGTCATCGCAGACAGAACACAGTTCGGAAACGTGAATAGCAATCTTCAAATGAGCGAATGCTTGGGGGTTAGACATCAGTCAGATGGTACGGTCCTTGATCAGCCGCGCTAGCCGATCTTTGATCGTATGTGGAACAGGTCTCGTTGCGATGGAGTGTCATCGGGGCCGGCGCGATTTGATCATTTCTCAACCTGCCGCCATGTGCCCCACGTCGATCCTGACAACCTTCCAAGTCGCTGTCCGCGTGCCTGACGCTTCTCCTTCAGCTTTGCAGTTCAACAAGCCCGTCTTCTGGCCGCCATCTCGGCCTCGTATCCGTCGCTTAAAGCGCTAACGCCTTCAGCGGTGGCTTTTTCCATTGCGATTGGTAAAGCGGGCATTGCCCAAGCCGGTACCGATCGTCAGCACGCCCCAGCGTTTCACATCCTGCATGAACGGAACTTCCGAAAGCCCCTGCACGACGCCGTCGTTGTGCATGACGATCGCCGTATCATGCGAGCCGATCTGTGGGATGGCTTCGACCAGACTGATGGGCAGATTGAACTTGCTGCTCTCCCAGTTGCCTGGCAAATTCTGCGCGCCCTTTTCGATCGAGCCGTCGCTGTTGATCACGCCGGGACAGGCAATGCCGACGAAGGGAGCCAGCTTGAACTGTTCCTTGTCTGCCTTTGCAATCAGATCGTTGAGCATCTTGACGAGCCGCTTCACCGCACCCTCCCGCGTCGGCTCGTCATCGGCGTGCCGCCAAAGCTCGGATTTCCACACACTCGCTTTCGAGAGATCTGGCGATTTCTTGCTGCGCGTTTCGACGACCCCGCAGCGGATGTTGGTCCCCCCGATGTCTATAGCGAGAATGCTGTCATAACCCTCGAAGATCCACGCCGGTGCG
>Ga0213876_10000307_pt1 | contig 43247 bp, 35 predicted proteins | sample BarmaccomBMRX_R9_FD_160113 | JGI IMG/M metagenome (GOLD analysis project Ga0213876, IMG submission 160113) | Root-associated microbial communities from Barbacenia macrantha in rupestrian grasslands, the National Park of Serra do Cipo, Brazil - RX_R9 | ecosystem: Host-associated > Plants > Roots...
GCGCTGGTGGTCATCTGGGGCCAGAGCTAGCTGGAGCGGCGGACGAAGACACGCATGAAGATCGATGGCGACGACATTGGTCGCTGGCCGCGCATGTAGTAGGGTCGCCTCAGGCTGTCGTGCGAACCTCCGAATTGTCTGTTTGGATCGGGTGTGCCACACACGGCGCGCGGCGAGGTGCGCCGCCCAGGCTAGCCAGCTGGTCGCGTGTCCGCGTCTCCGGCCCGCGGTCCTCGATCGTGCCCACCTGGGCGGCATCCACGGCGCACTCGGCACGGTGCGCCAGCACGACGTGGCGCCCCGCCGCACGTGGCGGGCGCGGCTGCTCACCCTGATCGGCGATCATGGGCCCCGGCCTGATCGTCATGGTCGGCGACAACGACGCCGGTGGCGTGGCCACCTACGCTCAGACCGGCCAGAACGGGAGCCTGACCGCCCCGCAGTCGGCATGCCAGCCGAACGCCAGCTGCGTGTGCGCGTTGGCCCGCCGGATGTCGAAGACGTCCGGATGGGGGAAGTGCCGAGGGTCGTGGTTGGCGGACGCGCCGACGAGCGCGTGAGGATCTCGTGAGAATCCGGAGAACATCCGCAGCACAGGGAGGAGGGTGATCCACGGCGCGCGCCCGCCGACTCTGGACGATGCTTGTTCGGCAGCAAACGCATCGTGTATCTTCGCGGCGGATGACCTCCGAGCCTCCGAGTTGCACGAGCACATCGGGTGCACCTGGGTTCGTGACGGACGAGGAGACCTACGCCCCGTAGGTGGCTGACCCGTCCGACACAGTGGCACCCACCGCGGTCTTCCTGACGCGGTGGGTTTTTTGCGCCCTCGTGGGCATGGACGAGTCCAGAAGGTAGGCAGGTGAAAGGAGCCATGGACGCGAGCGACGCACGTCGGTCGTCGGAACCTCCAAGTTCCAGACGCGATCACGACGGTGATTGTCTTCGATTCCTAGCAACCTGCGCACACGCTCGGATCGGATGCCAGCTCGGCTGATCTGACGGGCCCGCTCGCGAACGTGTGCGCCCGGAGCGCAGCGCGAGGAGCACACCCATGGTCACTGCATTGACGGCCGCCCCGCGGCTGCTGATTGCCCTGGATGTCGACGGGCTCAGGCGTGACGATCATCCCCGGCGATGCCAATCACTGGAGCGTCGTTTTCTACGCCCCGGCCGGCCAGGACGACAGCACCCGTCGCCTTTGGACCGTGCTGGTGACTCGGAGCACGGGCCATGCGTGCACGCCGTACCGCCAGCCTCGTGCTGATGCCCGCGTGCGCCGGGTTCGCCCTGATATCGGGCGCCCGCTGCTGCTGTTTGTCATGGCCGGTACCGATCTTTCCGGCGCCGTGCTCGCCACCGATGCCCTCGGCGGCGCGTTCAACCGCGCCGCACCCTGGGTCACCGAACACCGGTGGTCGACCGCGCTGGGTGTCGGCGTTCTCGCCGGACTGCTCGCGGGCAGCATCGATCTCGCCACCGACCACGAGCTTGTCGGGGTCCTCCTCCACAGCGTGCTCTGGGCGGTCATTGGTGCCCTGCTGCAAGTGTTAACGCTCGCCATCATCGATGGGGCTGCCGCAGGGCGGGCGCGGAGCGATAGAACGGAGCACAGTCATGGGCGTTGATCTGCACGAGCCTTCGGTCGAGGTGGTGACCAGCCGCCTTCTCGCCCCCGCCTCGCCGATACGCACCAGCCCGCGCCAGCGCGCTGTGCAGGCGGTGGACGTCGTTGTCGTCCTCGGGCTGATCGGGCTGGCCTACAGCCTGGCCCAAGCCGCCGCGCTGTGGTCGACGCCGCTGGCGCTGCACGTCGAGATCGACCTCGGGCCGGCGGCGCTGCCGGGCTACGCCCTAGCCTCGGCGATCCGCATGACCGCGGCCTACGTCCTGTCGCTCGGCTTCAGCCTGGTCTACGGCCGCCTGGCCGCGTCCGGCCGCTGGGGCGAGCGGGTCCTGCTGCCGGTTCTGGACATCCTCCAGAGCATTCCGATCCTGTCGTTCATGCCCGGCGTGGTGCTGGCCCTGGTGGCCCTGTTCCCGCACACCAACGCCGGCCTGGAGCTGGCCGCCATCCTGCTGATCTTCACCAGCCAGGCCTGGAACCTGGCCTTCAGCTTCTTCCAGTCGCTGCGGACAGTCCCGTCCGATCTGCACGAGGCGGCGACGATCGCGCAGCTGAACGGCTGGCGGCGCTTCGTGAAGCTGGAGCTGCCGTTCGGCACCATCGGCCTGGTGTGGAACTCGATGATGAGCTGGGCCGGCGGCTGGTTCTTCCTGATGGCCTCCGAACAGTTCACACTCGGCGACAAGGACTTCCGCCTGCCGGGCCTGGGTAGCTATCTCAAGGCAGCGGCCGACGCCGGCGACGTGACAGCCCTCCTGCTGGGCCTCGCGACCTTGATCGCCATCATCGTGCTGCTCGACCAGCTGCTGTGGCGGCCGCTGGTCGCCTGGTCGGAGAAGTTCCGCTTCGAGCAGACCGAGTCGGGTGAGAGCGCGACCTCGCCGGTGCTCACGGCCGTGCGCCGCTCGCGTCTGGTCGAATGGCTCGCCGAGCATGCCTGGCCGGCCATCGGCGGCGCGCTCGATCGGCTGGCCAGCCATCTGGCACCGACACCCGGCGCCGACGCGGATGTCGGGCCACCTGCGGCGGGGCGGGTCTCCGTCCTGCTCAGGCGGGCGCTGGTCGTGGTGATCGCGGCCGGCACGGCGCTGTGGGGCATCACCTCGCTGGCGCAGTTGCTGGCGGGGCTGGGATCCGATGACTGGCGGGCGCTGCCGGCGGCGGCCGGCGCGACGTTCCTGCGCACCACCCTGGCGCTGCTGGTCGGCTCGCTGTGGACCGTCCCGGTGGGCGTCGCTATCGGCCTCAACCCACGCCTGGCACGCCGGTTCCAGCCGCTGGTGCAGATGGCCGCCTCGATCCCGGCCACCGCGCTGTTCCCGGTGCTGCTGCTGCTGTTGCTGGGCATCCCGGGCGGGCTCAACCTGGCAGCGGTGGCGCTGATGCTGCTCGGCACCCAATGGTACATCCTGTTCAACGTCATCGCGGGCGCGCAGGCGATCCCGTCCGACCTGCGCGAAGCCTCCGCCATCTACCAGCTCGGCGGCTGGCGGCGCTGGCGGTATCTCATCCTGCCGGCCATCTTCCCGTACCTCGTGACCGGCCTGATCACGGCCACCGGCGGTGCCTGGAACGCCAGCATCGTCTCGGAGTACGTCACCTTTGGCGACCAGACCTATCAGACCGTTGGGCTCGGGGCGCTCATCGCCGACGCGGCCAACTCGGCCGCCTATGCCCGGCTCGCCGCCGGCACGCTGGTCATGTCGGGCGTGGTGGTCGCCGTCAATCGGCTGCTCTGGCGGCGACTGTATCGCAGCGCCGAGCAGCGCTACCGCCTCGACTGAGGAGGCCGCCGCATGGTGCACAGCCCATCGATCGCCATCGGCCAGGAAGTGATCCTGGCCGCCCGTCACGTCTCCAAGTTCTACGAAGGCAAAGACCAGCGCATCCGGGTTCTCGATGACATTACCCTCGAGCTACGGGCCGGTGAGTTCGTCGCGCTGCTCGGCCCGTCTGGCTCCGGCAAGTCGACGCTGCTGCGCACCCTGGCCGGGCTGGTGGCCCCCTCCAGTGGTGAGGTGCTGGTCCACGGGCAGCCGCTGCACGGCCCGAATCCGCGTGTGGCGATCGTCTTCCAGAGCTTCGCCCTGTACCCCTGGCTGACCGTGCTCGACAACGTCGAGCTGGGCCTGCTGGCCAAGGAGCTGCCGCGCGCCGAGCGCCGCCGGCGGGCCCTGGCGGCCATCGACCTGATCGGCCTGGACGGCTTCGAGGAGGCCTACCCCAAGGAACTCTCAGGTGGCATGAAGCAGCGCGTCGGCTTCGCTCGCGCGCTGGTGGTGGAGCCGGAGGCGCTGTTCATGGACGAGCCGTTCTCGGCGCTGGACGTGCTCACCGCCCAGAATCTGCGCGAGCAGTTGCTTGACCTGTGGAGCGAGCAATCCATCCCGACCCGTGCCATCCTGATGGTCACCCACAACATCGACGAGGCGGTCAGCCTGGCCGACCGATTGGTCGTCCTGGCGGCCGACCCCGGCCGCATCCGGGCCGACATCCCCGGCCTGCCGCTAGCGCTGCGGCGCCGCAAGGGCGCCGAGCACACCGCCCTGGTGGATGCGTTGTATCGGCTCATGACCAGCCCGCAGGCGCGCGTTGAGGACATCCTGCCGACGGCCCGGCCGGTCCAGGCGCCGGTCGTCGAACGGACCTACCAGGTGCTGCCCCACGTCGCCATCGGCGACCTGACCGGCCTGGTCGGCCACCTGGCCGACGCCGGCGGGCGTCAGGACCTGCCAGTGCTGGCGCGCGACCTCCAGCTGGAGGTGGACGAGCTCTTGCCGCTCATCGAGGGCTTGTCGATCCTCGGCCTGGCCGCGGCCGAGGAAGGCGACGCGGTCCTGACCGACCTGGGGCGGCGCTTCGCCGAGGCGGACGTGCTCGAAGAGAAGGAGCTGTTCCGCGCCCAGGTGATTGAGCATGTCGAACTGGTGCGCCAGATCGTGGACCAGTTACGGGCCGGTCCTGACCACAGCTTCCGTGAGGATGCGCTGCTGGAGCAGCTTCAGGAGCACTTCAGCGAGCCGGAGGCGCGCCGCCAACTGGACACGGCCGTTGACTGGGGCCGCTACGCGGAGCTGTTCGCCTACGACGACGACACCGGCGAACTGTACCTCGAACAGGACGACGGGCCGGCGGCGGAGCGCTAAGTGCACCGCGGCGGCGCTGATCCGCCGAGGATTGGCGAGACCGTCCACAGGACTGCCGGCGCGGGGCGGAAGCGCCGGCAGTCGTGGCACGGGGTTGGGCCGGGAACGAGCCAAGCCCCGCGCTGCGACTGCGGTAGACGCGTGCGGGGCCCAGCTGAGCGAAGGTGCGCCCGGTGTCGTTCAGGTCAGTGGCGCACCATCGGGGAGTGCATCGAGGGTACTCTGGGCAACTGGCCGCAGCGCGCTCCAGTTGAAGTCGAACTTGTCCATGACCGCCGGGGTGGTGACCCACCGCTTCTGGCCGTTGTCGATCAGGTAGACCTTCGTGCCCGTGGCGGCGCCCGTGGTGGCCAGGTAAGCGCCGCTGGTGACAGTCGGACCGGTCGTGATGCTGGACACATCCGGCACGTCCTGCACGCTGGCCCAGTCACGGAAGAGGTTCAGGTAGGTCGCCTGGTCGGGGATCCAGCGCTTGCTGCCGTCCTCGTCGATGAGGTAGATCTGTGCCGTGCCGGTCTGTCGCAGCCGCGCGCCGATCAGCTTGGCGACCGCCGGCCCGGTGGCGGGCAACCCGTTGACCACCTGCGGCTTGCTGTAGCTAGCCGAGCTCGGGTCGCTCGGGTCGGTCATCAGGAGCTGATTGCCGTCGGGTGAGACGGTCCACGCCTTGCCGTTCTGATCGAGGTACGCGATGTGCAGCGTGAGCGAGGCGGTGCCGCGAGCGTCAGTATCGACGAACCACCCGCCGGAGCGGCGCAGGCTGTGCTGCGTCTTGTCACCAGCCGTGTAGCTGATCGAGCTCACACTCGCGCCACCGACGATAAACTGCGGGTCCGTGGACTGCGGCGCCGGGACGCCACCCGTCGGCGGGAAATCGGGGGACGTCAGCGGATCCGTGAGCTCGGCCAGCAGCTCCACCTTGGCGGCCTCGCTGCCACTTCTAATGTCGCTCTCGAAGTTGTAGCTGTTGGCCGTGCTCAGTCCTGACTGCACGCCGTTGGCGATGGCGACCTGGTCCGCGATCACGATGCCGCCGACCACCGCGGTCACCACCGTCGCGAAGATCACCGCGGCCGGGCCTGCGGTCGCGATGGCGCCAGCACTTCCTGCTGTGGCGGCCGCGGCGGCCGACGCCGACGCGCCGGTCTCGACCGCTGCCAGCGAAGCCACCATGCTGATCGAGGTGACAAGGCCGGTGAAGGTGAGGGCCGGCAGGCTCGCGCCGATGGCTGCGCCGACCAGGCCGACGCCGACGGCTGCCCCATAGCCGGCCAGGGCGGCGAGCCCGGCAATTTCAGAGGTCAGCACGCCCTGCGTGGCTGCATCGCTGTTGAGGTGCGGGTACGCGGCCGCCTGGCCCATCGCGGTGAACGTCTGCAGCGACGGTGACGGCGGCTTGAAGACGGACGTATAGGGGTCGGCGCAGGCGGTCCCGGGGTCGTACGTGAAGCTGCTCGGCGGCACATAGGAGCACGGCGACGCATTCCACTTGGTGTACTCGTTGAGCGCCACGGTCGCGGCCTGGACGTGCTTTTGGTGGATGAGTTGGTTGAGCGTAGTGATCGCGGCTTGTTCGTCGGACGTGCGCTGGCTGGGATCCTTGGTGTAGGCGGTCCCGAGATCTGCGTAGATGGCGGCGCGCACGTCGCCGCGGGCCCAGGCGAGGACGCGGCTCGCGTCGCTCGCGGGCAGCTGGTGTGTCTGGAGGATCTGGTTGACGGCTTGCGCCTCGAAGTGGACCTCGGCCGGCCCACCCAGCGGGCAGCCCTGGAAGATGCGACTGGCGCCCGTGCACCCGGCGGTCATGAGGGGCGCGCTGGGCGTGGCGGTCGCCGCGGGGGTCGGGGTGATCGAGGAGCTGGTGACCGCGACTGGCGTCAGAGAGATGGTGACCGTCTGCGATGGCGGCGTCGGCGTCGGCGGCACGACGACATTGCCGGGGCCGAAGCTATTCGGGTCGATGGTGATCAGCGGCGCTGGCGTCGGGGTCGGGGTCGCCGCGGGCGCCGACTGGGCGGCGGCCGGCTGCACCAGGGGGCCCAGGCCAACCGACAGTGCCAGGCTGATGGCGAGGGCTTGCGACAGATAGTGGCGATGCGGCCAGCCGACGAGCGGGCGCCGCGGCGCCAGTGGTATGCGCGGAACGACGAACCGCGGCGGAGAACCAAACATGGGCGTGCGTCCTTCCCTGGATCTGAGCGGTCGAGACCCGTGCGGCCTCGCTGGCCAGCTTCCCAGCGAACGGGCCGGCTGCCCAGGCACACCTGCCCCCGTTTCGCCCCCATTTGCCCCCGGGTGAGGCAGCGGGGGTGGTGCTAGACTGCCGCCGTGCTGGCCGGGGACGGCCGCGGCCCGGGCGCGTTCGGGTCCCAGCTGCGGCGGCTACGCGAACGGGCCGGGCTGAGCCAGGCGGCGCTGGCCGAGCGCGCCGGGCTGGGGGTCAACACGCTAGCCGCCCTGGAGCTGGAGCGGCGGCGTCCCCACCCGCACACCCTGGCGGCGCTGGTCAGCGCTCTGGGGCTGACGCCCGCTGAGCGGGATCGCCTGCATGAGTTGGCCGAGCAACTCGGCGGCCGGCGACCGTCGTCGGCCACGGCCACCACGGCGCTGCGCGATGGATCTCGGCCACGGGTGTCACTGCCCAGCCCGCTGACCCCGCTCATCGGCCGCGAGAGCGAGGTCAACCAAGCCGGCGTCCTGCTCGACCCAGCCCGTGGTGCCTGCCGCCTGCTGACGCTGCTCGGACCCGGCGGCGTCGGCAAGACCCGCCTGGCCATCGCCGTGGCCGCCGCCCTGGTCGACCGCTTCACCGATGGCGTCGTGTTCGTCGATCTGGCGTCGCTGCATGATGCGCGCCTGGTCGCGGCGACGCTGGCGCGCGCCCTCGGGCTGCGCGAGGCGGGCGGCTTCAGCGCGCGCGAGCTGCTGCTGGACCACCTGCGTGACCGCCAGGTGCTGCTGGTGCTGGACAACCTCGAGCACCTGCTCGGCGCAGCACCCCTGCTCGCTGAGCTGCTGCGTGCCTGCCCGCGGCTGGTGCTGCTGGTGACCAGTCGGACGGCGGTGCGGCTGCGCGGGGAGCGCCGTTTCGCCGTGACGCCGCTGGAGGCTGCCGATCCGACGCAGGCCCTGGACGCCATCGCCGCCGCGCCGGCGGTCCAATTGTTCGTCGAGCGGGCACACGCCGTGCTGCCCACGTTCGCGCTGAGCGCGGCGAACGCGGGTGACCTGGCACGGATCTGCCGCGACGTGGACGGGCTGCCACTGGCGATCGAACTGGCCGCGGCGCGCGTGGGGCTGCTGCTACCGGCGGCGTTAGTGCGGCGGCTGGAGCACCGCCTGCCGCTGCTCACCGGCGGAGCCGTCGACCTGCCGCCGCGCCAGCAGACGCTGCGCCAGACGCTGGCCTGGAGCTACGAGCTGCTCAGCGACCCCGAGCGCGCGCTGTTCCGGCGCCTGGCGGTCTTCGCCGGCGGCTGGACCCTCGACGCGGCGGAGGCCGTGTGTACGGATGCGCAGGTGCCGGCCGAGGCCGTGCTCGACCGGCTGCAGGGGCTGGTCGAGAGCAGCCTGGTCCGCCGGCTGGACGACGGCCGCGGCGAAGGGCGCTTCGGCCTGCTGGCGACGGTGCGCGAGTTCGCCCAGGAGGCGCTGCAGGCCAGCGGCGAGGCGGTGGCCACCGGCGCGGCCCATGCCCGCTGGATGGTCGCGCTGGCCGAGGCGATCGAACCGCGGCTGTCGGGACCGGACCAGGCGCGCTGGCTGGCCCGCCTGGCCATCGAGCAGGACAACTTCCGGGCCGCGCTGCGCTGGGTGCTCGAGGCCCGTGACCTGGAGGCAGCAGGGCGCCTGGTGTGGCACCTGTATCGTGCCTGGTGGGTGCGGGGGCAGCTCGTGGAGGCGCGCCAGTGGGCGGACGAGCTCCTGGCCCACCCGGATGCCCCCCCGCGGGCGCGGGCGCGGGCGGCGCTGGTCGCCAGCTTGGCCCCCCTCTCGCACGGCGACACCGCCGCAGCGGCCGCGCTCCTCGAGGCGGCGCGGGGGCTGGCCCAGGCCGTGGGGGACCGCGTGGTCGAGGGCACCAGCCTGTACCTGCTGGGGGTCCTGGCGCCGGCCGGCGGCGACATCGCGGCGAGCATCACCCTGGTGCGACAGGGGCACGCGCTGCTGCAGGCCAGCGGTGCCGAGTGGGCCGTCGGCTTCTGCCTGGATGCCCTGGCCGCGCTGTACCTGCTCCAGGGGGAGCTGGACGAGGCGGAGCGCTGCGCCGAGCAGTACGTGGCGCTGGCCCAGCGGCTCGGCAATCGCCTCAGCCAGGCGCGCGCCTACGAGGCCCGCGCGACGGTGGCGCTGCTGCGCCAGGATGTTGACCAGGCGGCCGGGCTGCTCCGCGCTGCACTCGCCATCGCCCGGGAGGTCGGCCCTTTGGAGGTCCTGGCGTACGGCCTGATGGGCCTGGCGGCGCTGGCGGCCCGCGAGGACCCGGTGCGTGCGGCGCGCCAGTTCGGCGCCGCCGACGCGCTGCGAGAAACCGCCGGCGGCGCCATGTGGCCCGCTCGGCGCCGGCTGTATGAGCCCGTGCTGGCCGGCGTGCGCGCCACCATGGGCACCGCGGCCTTCGACGCCGCGTGGCGGGCGGGGCGGGCGCTGCCGCGGGAGCAGGCGGTCGCGGACGCACTGGAGGCGGCCCCCTCAGCCACCTCGACCAGTGGCCAGGACGCCACGACCGACGCCCCTGTCGGGGTGCCTGCGTCCACCCGCTGATGCGACGGGAGCGGTCCGGTCGAGCCGCCCGCGGCGGGCGTCGGCGGCGCGCGTGCGCTGGCGTGCGGCTGGACAGCTCAGGGTCGGCGATGCAGCCGTGCCCTCACCTTCATCTGGATGCCGCGTGCACCCGCGCCAGCTCGAACCGCACCCAGTCCCGCACGCGCCCACCAGCCTGCCAGAAGGCCGTCACGTCCTTGCCGACCGGCGGCCGGATGCGGCGCATGCGCGGCGAGAGCTGCCTTAGCCGCTCCGCGCCCCTCTCGCCCTCGGCATCGACGTCATAGGCCACCAGCAGGCGCGGGCAGCCCAGCAAGTAGCGCAAGGCCCTGGCACTGAGGCCCCGGTTGCAACTACCCAGCGTGGCCACGCCGACGAGATCGCCGACCTCCTGCCACAGCAGCATGGCGTCGAACTCGCCTTCGGTCAGGATGGCCGGCTCGCCGGGTACCAGCGTGTCGGCCCCGAACAGGCACGGGTGGCCGCCGCTGATGGCCAGGTACTTCGGCTGCTCGCGGTTGGTGCGGACCTTGAGTTGCCAGAGTTGGCCATCCAGCAGCCACGGCAGCACGATGCCGCGCGGGATGCGCACCCAGCCCGGCTGCCCGCTGGCGGTGCGGGCCGGGAAGCCCCAGCGCTCGGCCGGGTCGCGCCGCCCCTCCTCGGGCTGGAAGCCGATGCGCCACGCACGCAACGTCTCGTCGTTTAGCCCACGAGCATGCAGGTAGGCCCGCGCCCGCTCGCCCTCGGCTGACCACAGGGCCGCCTCGGCGTCCTCAAGGAACCGCATGCCGGCCGCCCGCCAGGCCGCGCTCGGCTCCAAGTCGTCGGCCAGCTCGGGCAGCGGCGCCGGCGTCGGCACAATCAGCGGCGGGGCTGGTCGAGGCCTCGACGCATGTCTTGGTCCTGGCCAGCGCCGCGGCGGCTGTGGCCGCGCCATGCCCAGCTCACTCGGGCTGGCGCCGCGCTGGTGCCGCACAGCTCCTGCGTCTGGTACGCGTCGCCACCGTGAAGCGCCATCGAGTCGTGGGTGCCCGGGATGGACATGCGCCCGAGGGGCGTCCCGTCTGGCACTTGCGACATCCAATCGAACCCATGAACCACCGACAGCACCTGCGAGTCGTGGTTGTAGCCAGTGGAGGTGCTGGCCAGTGCTGCCTGGGGCGCCAGCGTCAGGGAGCCGCCGGCGACCAGCAGCAGCGTGGCCAGGCCGTGGGCCAGGGCACGGCCCGGCCCGCTGGCCGCCTGGGCGGCGGTTGACCGAGCCGATGCGACGCCTCGACCGAGACGGTCCACTGAGCGCGGCACCCGGCTGAACAGCCCGGGCATCGTGGGCGTGTGCATGCACACACCTCCTTGAGGTGGGCGGCGGGACCAGGCGCACTGCCCGAGACACTGCCTGAGACAGTTGCGTCCGCCTGGGGCGCGCTATCATGCCGGCCGCACGCCCGCCGTCGCCCGGGGCGTCGGCCGCGGGCCGTGCGAGCAGCGGCATGGACGAGCAGCAGGCGAGCTTCGGCGAGCGGCTGCGCCAGTTCCGGGTGCGGGCGGGTCTGAGCCAGGCGGCGCTGGCCGAGCGGGCCAACCTGTCGCCGGCGGCGGTGATGACCCTGGAGCGCGGCGTGCGCAGCCTGCCCTACCGGCGGACGGTCGAGGCGCTGGCCGAGGCGCTGGGCCTGGCGCCGGCCGACCGCGCCGCCCTGGCCGCCGCTGCGCAGCACGCCCGACGTCTGCGGCCGACACCCGCGAGCCGTCCAGCCCAGCCGGTGGAGCAGGCGCCACCGCTGCCAGTCTGGTTGACGTCGTTCGTCGGGCGTGAGGGCGAGATCGCGTCGATCCGGACGCGGCTCGACCCGACACAGGTGTCGAGGAGCCGCCTGCTGACGCTGACCGGACCCGGCGGGGTGGGCAAGACCCGCCTGGCGCTGGCCGCCGCCGCCCAGCTCGGCCCCGACTATGGCGACGGCGTCGTCTTCGTCGACCTGGCGCCGCTGCGCGACCATCGCCTGGTGCCGGCCACCATCGCCCGCGTGCTGGGGGTGCGCGAGTCCGGCGGGCGGAGCGCCCACGACCTGCTGCTGGAGCACCTTCGCGAGCGGCAGCTGCTGCTGGTGCTGGACAACTTCGAGCACCTGCTCCAGGCGGCGCCACTGCTGCCCGAGCTGCTCCAGCAGTGCCCGCGCTTGGCGCTGCTGGTGACCAGCCGCGCCGCGCTGCGGCTGGGCCCCGAGCAGCGCTGCCCGGTGGCGCCGCTGGCGACGCCGCGCGAGCACCTCGACGACGAGATCGGCGCCTCGCCGGCCGTGCAGCTGTTTGTGGCGCGCGCCCGGGTGGTGGCCGCGGACTTCGGGCTCGACCCACACAACGCGGAGGCGATCGCAGCCATCTGCCGTCGCCTGGATGGGCTGCCGCTCGCCATCGAGCTGGCCGCGGCGCGCGTCGGGCTGCTGCGGCCCGACACCTTGCTGCGCCGGCTGGAGCACCGGCTGCCGCTGCTGACGGCTGGGGCGCCTGACCTACCCGAGCGGCAGCAGACGCTGCGCGCCACGCTGGCCTGGAGCCACGACCTGCTCGACCCAGCCGCCCAGGTCCTGTTCCGGCGGCTGGCGGTCTTTGCGGGTGGCGGGACCCTCGAGGCGGCCGAGGCGATCTGCGCCGACGCCCGCCTGCCGGCGGACGCGACCCTGGAGGCCCTCCAGACGCTGGTCGACAGCAGCCTCGTCCAGCGGGCCCAGGCCGGCCGGGGCGGGGACGCGCGCCTGCAGCTGCTGGAGACGGTGCGCGAGTACGCCGAGGAGCGGTTGATCGACAGCGGCGAGGCCGCGCTGATCCGCGCCCGCCACCGCGACTGGTATCTGGCTTGGGCCGAGCGGGCGGACCCGGAGCTGACCGGGCCGGACGAGGCCACCTGGTACGCCCGGCTGGCCGAGGAGCTGGACAACCTGCGCGCCGCACGCGCCTGGAGCCGCGCGGACCCGAATGGGGCCGCGGCCGAGCTGCGGCTGGCCGCGGCGCTGGGCCGCTACTGGTACGTGCGCGCGCCGGGCCCGGAGGCGCGCCAGTGGCTGAGCGACGCCCTGACTCGTGACCCGGGGGGCCCGACCGCCGCCCGCTGCGTCGCGCTCGTCTGGTCCGGGCAGCTCGAGCACACCCACGGGCAGGCTGAGCGCGGCGAGGCGCGCCTGCGCGAGGCCGTGGCCGTGGCCCGCCAGCAGGCCGACCCGCGCGTTCTGACGCTGGCCTTGCGCCACCGCGCCCTGTACGCGCTCGACCTCGCCCGCGCCGCGCAGTGGCTCGAAGAGGCGGCCGCGGTCGCCCGCGCCGCCGACGATCAGCGCGAGCTGGCGCTGGCGCTGGCGTTCTGGGGGATCGTGCCGCAGCTGGCCGGCGACCTGCCGGCCGCCGAGCGCCTGTTCGGCGAGGCGCTGGCCGCCGCCAGGCGCGCCGGCGATGCCTCGGCCATCGCCAACGTGCTGATCCTCGGGGCGCTGACGCTGGCGCGCGGCGAGCCCGCAACCGCGGCGGGCTTGCTCACCGAAGCGGCCGAGCTAAGCGAAGCGATCGACTACCGCCTCCATCTGGAGAAGGCCAATCGCCAGCTGGCGCAACTGGCGCTGCAGACCGGCGAGCTGGCCACGGCGGCGCGCCGCATTCGGGCCAGCCTGGAGACGGTCAGGGGGTCGGGCCGAGTGGCGGACGGGTTGTGGCCGCTGCGCGTGGCCGCCGGCCTAGTGGCGGCCCTGGGCCAGCCGGCGCGGGCGGTGGAGCTGTTCGCGGCCGAAGCCGCCGCGCGCGGATCGATCGCCGGGGCGGCTACGCTGTTGACCCGCTGGGCAGCGCCGAGCAACGACGAGGACCAGAGCGCGCTGTGCGCGGCGCTGGGTGAGGCGACCTTCGCCGCCGCCTGGGCCGCCGGCCGCGCGCTGAGCCTGGACGAGGCCATCGCCCGGGCCCTGGCCGTGGTGGGCTCGGGCCTGCCGCAGGCCGAAGAAGGACCGTAGGCCGTCAGCCCACGCCTGACCTGGCCGTTGGTTGGGCTGTCTTCGTCGACCTGGCGCCGCTCCACGACGCCTGCCTCAGTCAACCGCTGGCGGTTGCTCCTGCGGAACGGCTCGATCCACGCGCGGCCCGAGCTGGCGCAGCAGCTGGCGGCGGTCCAGGTGCAGCCAGCGCTCGACACAGCGGCCGTCGGGCATCACCCACGCCTCGAACACCGACAGACGCACCTGCTTGCCGGTCGGCGCCCAGGCTGGCCAGTGAGCTGTGGTGGGTGCCGGTCGCCAGCCAGTCGGGCCATCAGGTGATCGCCGTCGACCACCAGGTCCTCGATCGTCAGATGCAGGTCGGGGAAGGCGGCCAGCCAGCGCCCGAGCCCCCGCCGGGCCGCGTCGATCCCGATGGTCTGCCCAGGCGTGTGCTCGACGACCTCGCTGGTGAGGAACTGGTCCAGGTGCTCCAGTTGTCGGTGATTGCTGATGCTGTCGATGAAGCGGCAGTACAGCGTGGCGGGCTCGTCGGTGGCCATGAGCGGTCGGGCTCCCTTCACACAAGACGAGAACAAGGGCGGACCTGCTGGTCCGCCCTTCGGCGCAGCCTGTCGCGCGGCTGACGACGCCACGGTTGTGCTCGATCAGCCCGCCTACCGCTCAGGACGCCGGGGCCACGTAGGCAGCAACGCCCTCGACGTTCCAGCCCTGGCTGGACAAGACATCGCGCTCGTGGGTGTCGATAGTGAACAGGTGCTCGCCGGCACCGGCGTTGTACAGGCGGTACAGGGGCACCAGCCCGGTCTGCCCCGTGGCCGACACGTAGGCGGCGATGCCGTCGCTGGCCCAGCCCGCGCTGGCCACGGCATCGCGCTCGGCCGTGCTGGTGGTGTACAGCCGATCCCCGAGGTCCGGCCGGGTCAGCCGATACAGGGGCACCAGTCCCGTCTGCGCCGTGGTCGACACATCGGCGGCGATGATCTCAGAGACGTAGCCGTCGTTAGCTACAGCGGAATCGCGCTCGAGGGTGCTGGCGGTCAACAGGTGGTCACCGGTGTGGGCGTTGAACAGCCGGAACAGCGGCGCGGACATAGTCGACGCTCCCGAGCCGCACGGCGCCGGCGGGGTCGTCGGCGTGGAGCCGACGGTGAACGACCATTGGATCGGTGCGCCGGCGTTGGTGACCGCGACGCAGTACGTCCCGTTCGCCAGCGGGTGCTGCGGGAAGATGACGACGGCATTGGGTTCGTTGAGAATGCTCGTTCCGGTGCTGGCCCAGCCCTGGTCGGCCTGGCTGAACTTGACATTGGCGCTGTCAAACCAGCACGTCGGCAGGGTGTTCGCGCTGCCTGCTTGGGTGAGCGTCACGCCCGTGACCTGCGGCGCGGCTGGCAGTTGGAGCGACAACGATGCACCAGTGGGTGTGGTATACCCGGCACAGTTGGCCAGGGGGTCCGGCGCCTCGCCGCCGGAGTAGCTCGTGTACGGCATCGTGCCACCGCTGGGTGGCCACAGGATAGGGCTGCTCGGGATTGCATAGTTGCGGTTCAGCACCAGCGTGTACGCCGCTCCGATTCGCCCGTTCGGCGGGGCCTGACCAGAAAACACGTCCTGGTAGGTGGCCGCGCCGTAGCCCACCGAGGTCAGCCCAGTGTCCAGGATGCCCTCCCAGTGATACGCGCCCACCATGAAGTTGGCGATGGTGTTCTGCGCCGACGGCTCGCCGCCGCCGAGGTTGGCGTAGTTGGCCCCGACGTCGCCATGCTGTCCCGCCTGGTCGCCCGCCTGGGTGTAGCCGGGCTTGGACGGGTCTTCGGCATGGACCAACGTGTTGTTTTGCACGACATACCGGCTGTGGTTGACCGCGCCCGTTGTCGACGCAGGGTCGGCCGGGACGGCCGGCAACCCGGCCGACGTCCGGATGTTGTTGATGGTTACGAGCCAGTCCGGCTGGCTTTGTGCGTGCGCCGGCAGGGGCGCGAGCCCGATCTGGGCCAGCAGCGCCGCGCCCAGTGTGGCGCGGCGGAGACAAGAACTGAGATGCATGAGTCGCGTGCTCCTGGTGGTGTGCTGCTGTGGTGGGGCGCCGCCGTGTGCCAGCATCCCAGGCCCCAGGCGGACGGGCCAGGCACACTGCCCGAGACACTGCCCGAGACACTGCCCGAGACAGTTGCGTCCGCCTGGGGCGCGCTATCATGCCAGCCGCGCGCCCGCCGTCGCCTGGGGCGTCGGCCGCGGGCCGTGCGAGCAGCGGCATGGACGAGCAGCAGGCGAGCTTCGGCGAGCGGCTGCGCCAGTTCCGGGTGCGGGCGGGCCTGAGTCAGGCGGCGCTGGCCGAGCGGGCCAACCTGTCGCCGGCGGCGGTGATGACCCTGGAGCGCGGCGTGCGCAGCCTGCCCTACCGGCGGACGGTCGAGGCGCTAGCCGAGGCGCTGGGCCTGGCGCCGGCCGAACGCGCCGCCCTGGCCGCCGCTGCGCAGCATGCCCGACGCTTGCGGCCGAGCCCCGCGCCTGGCCCGGCGCCGCCGGTGAGTCGGGCACCGCAGTTGCCGAACTGGTTGACATCGTTCGTCGGCCGCGAGGACGAGCTCGCGTCCATCCGGGCGCTGCTCGACCCGGCACGGTCCGCGACCCGCCTGCTGACGCTCGTTGGACCCGGCGGGGTTGGCAAGACCCGCCTGGCGGCGGCCGCGGCCGCCAATCTGGTGGATGCCTACCCGGATGGCGCGGTGTTCGTCGACCTGGTGCCGCTGCGCGACCCGCGGCTGGTGTCCTCGACCATCGCCCGCGCCGTGGGCCTGCGCGAGGCCGGCGGCCGCAGCGCCCGCGACCTGCTGCTGGAGCACCTGCGCCAGCGGCGGCTGCTGCTGGTGCTGGACAACTTCGAGCACCTGCTTGGCGCCGCACCGCTGCTGGCCGACCTGCTCCAGGCGTGTGCGCAGGTCGCCCTGCTCGTGACCAGTCGGGCCGCCCTGCGGCTGCGGGGGGAGCAGCGCTTCGCCGTGCCGCCGCTCGCCGCGCCCACGGTGACCGACGACACCAACCCCGCCGTGATCCACGCCTCGCCGGCCGTGCAGTTGTTTATTGCGCGCGCCCAGGCGGTGGCCGCGGACTTTACGCTTCCGGATCACACACTGGCGACGGTCGCGGCCATCTGCCGCCGGCTCGACGGCATCCCACTCGCGATCGAGCTGGCCGCCGCGTGGGTGCCGTTGTTGGCGCCCGACGCCCTGCTGAGCCGCCTGGAGCGACGCCTATCGCTGCTGACGAGCGGGGCCGCCGACCTCCCCGAACGGCAGCAGACCCTGCGCAGCACGCTCGCCTGGAGTTACGACCTGCTCGCAGCCAACGAACAGGCCGTGTTTCGTCGCCTGGCGGTCTTCGCCGGCGGCTGGACACTGGCGGCGACCGAGGCGGTGTGTGCTGACGCCGCGCTCTCGGCTGACCAGGTGCTCGACTGCCTGCAGCGGCTGGTCGACAGCAGTCTGGTGCGTCGGGTGGACGAGACGGGTGAGGAAGCGCGCTTCGGGATGCTGGAAACCGTGCGCGAGTTTACCTATGAGCAGCTCGTCAGCTGCGGTGAGCTTGAGCGTATCCGCGCCGCGCACGCGGCGTTCTATGCCCAGCTGGCCGAGCCCGCGGCGGCCGCGCGGACAAGCGCGCCGTGGACCGAGGGGCAGTCGCCGGCACTGACCGACGAGGCGCTCGATCGCCTGGAAGCTGAGCTTGACAATCTTCAGGTGGCGCTCAACTGGTGGGCAACCGCCGACCGGCCGGCGGAGGGTCTGCGCCTGGGGGTCGCCTTGAGCCCGCTGTGGTCGCGGCGTGGCCACTATGCGGTGGGACGACGGTGGTTGGAAGCCCTGCTGGAGCTCGCCGATCAGACCGCGCCGGCGGCTGCCACGGCCAGGCCGCTGGCCGAGCAGGCCCTGGCACTCATGCAGGTCGGCTCCCTGGCCACCCTCCAGGGCGACAACGAGCAGGCGCGCACTTTCTACCGGCGGAGTGTCGGGGTGTGGCGCGCGCTGGACCACGCCCCCGGGCTGGCCATCGCGCTGGCCAACCTCGGCTTGGCCGAGTGGGTGGCCGGCGCCGCGGCGCCGGCCACCGCCCTGCTGGAGGAAGCCCTCGCCCGTAGCAGAGCCGCCAACCTTCCCCACACGGTCGTCATCAGCCTGCGCAACCTGGGTCTGATTGCCCGCGCCCAGGGCCAGTACGCGCGCGCCGAAGCGCTGTTCGGAGAGGCCGCGGCGCAGGAATTGCCGCCAGGCTGGTTTCGCGGCTACTCCCTGGCCCGCTCGCTGTCGTGTCTGGGGCGGGTCGTCTGCCTGCGGCACGACCTGCCGCGGGCCGGATCGCTGCTCGGACAGGCCTTCGCGGTAATCCGCCAGGCGCACACGAGGGGCCAGGCGCTGGCCGACTGCCTGGACTGGCAGGCCGCCCTGGAGGCTCAGCAGGGCAATCTCGACCGAGCGGTCCGGCTGTTCGGCGCGGCCGACAGCCACTGGCGGGCGAGCGGCGCGCATCGGTATCTGCCCGACGAGGCCGCGTATGCGCGTGACCTGGTCATAGTCCGCGCCGCGATGGAGGAACAGGCCTTCGCCACCGGGTGGGCCGAAGGCGCAGCCATGCCCGCAGACCAGGCCATCGCCTACGCACTCAAGGAACTCGACTCAGCCTCGGGCGGGGCGACTGGCTCCAGTCATCGCTAGAGTCGGCCACGGTACCGCGCCAGCTCGAAGCGCACCCAATCCGGACCCGCCCACCAGCCTGCCAGAACGCCGTCACGTCCTTGCCTACCGGTGGCCGGACACGTTGCATGCGTGGCGACAACTGCCCCAAGCGCTCAGGGCCTTTGTCGCCTTCGGCATCCACGTCGTAGGCCACTAGCAGCCGTGGGCAGCCCAGCAGATAGCGCAGCGCCCTGGCACTGAAGCCCCGATTGCAGCTGCCCAGCGTGGCCACCCCGACGAGATCGCCGGCCTCCTGCCATAGCAGCATGGCATCGAACTCGCCTTCAGCCAGGATCGCCGGCTCACCCGGTACCAGCGTGTCGGCCCCGAACAGGCAGGGGTGGCCGCCGCTGATGGCCAGGTACTTCGGCTGCTCGCGATTGGTGCGGAGCTTGAGTTGCCAGAGCTGGCCGTCCAGCAGCCACGGCAGCACGATGCCGCGCGGGATGCGCACCCAGGCCGGCTGCCCGCTGGCGGTGCGGGCCGGGAAGCCCCAGCGCTCGGCGGGGTCGCGCCGCCCCTCCTGAGGCTGGAAGCGCGCAGCGTCTCGTCGCTGAGGCCACGCGCATGCAGGTAGGCTCGTGCTCGCTCGCCCTCGGCCGACCACAGGGCCGCCTCGGCCTCCTCAAGGAAGCGCATGCCGGCCGCCCGCCAGGCCGCGCTCGGCTCCAGGTCCTCGGCCAGCTCAGGCAGCAGCGCCGGCGTCGTCGGCACGATCGGCGTTGCTGTCGCCGGTCGAGGCCGCGACGGGTGCCCGGCTGCCGACCAGCGCCGCGGCGGCTGCGGTCGGGCCAGGCCCAGCTGGCTCGGGGCTGGCGCCAGCGTCGCGCGAAGATCCTGCCCGTCGTCGCCGATGACGATGACGCGGCCGTAGACGTCCTCCACCGTGGCCAATCATTCGGCTCCTCATCGCTGGTACGCGCAGTGGCCGTCGCTCGCACCGACCCACAGGCGGCCGCTTACCTGGACCGCTGGCCGTCTTGTGTGACGATGCCCTGGACGGGGTACACCATCGGCCTGCCGTCAAGTCCCGCGCGCTGCATGGCTGGGCCGATGACTTCCCCAAAGGCCGCGAACGACTGCTCGTCGGCCCACACGTCCACGACGGCGAACCCATGTTCGGTCCGGTAGCACACGTGGGACAGCCGCTTCGGCTGCTCCGTGATGGCGGCGCCACCAACCTCGAACACCTTCTCGTACTTGTCGACCGACTCCGTCGGAAACGCGAACACTGCTGCGATCACGGGGTTTGCCACTCCCATCACCTGGCTGTCGATCCGGGCCTCGCGGGCCTGGTCGATGGCCCCATGGTCTGCCGGTCGCAGCGCCGACACATGGGTAAAGATCACCCAATCTGGCTCACCGCAGCGTGCGAGCGATGTGGGCGATCGCCGCTCGCTCCACACCCAACTTGTCGAGCAGGGACGCAACGTGCTTTTCGACGGTGCGCGGCGACAGATACAGGCGCTCGGCGATCTCGCGGTTGCTCAGTCGCTCCACGAGCAGGTCCATGATCTCCGCCTCCCTGACGGTAATCCCGGCGTGCATCAGGGTCGGATGCAGCGGGCCATCGTGCTTGCGGCGTCGGGGGGCGCGGCTGCCCAGCGTCGTGAGCATGCGGCGGCACGCGTTGGCTGCCCGGCCCAGGCCGAGGCTTTCAAAGGTCGCTTCGGCTGAACGGAGGAGTGGTTCGGGATCGCACCAGCGGTGACCCAGCGCCGACTCGGCGACCAGCCGCTGCGCGAGGGCCAGGAACACCGGGTACGGAGCACCGGCGGCCATGCCGGCCGCCAGGGCGCCGCCGGCCTCGAGCTGACGGCCCTCACGCCCAAGGGCCACGGCCAGGGCTGCGTGTGTCCAGAGCTCCGGCCAGCGGGCGGATCGGACCGCGCCGTCGACCGCGGCGTGCGCCTCGCGCACGCCGACCTCACCCCCAACCGCCCGCAGCAAGAGTTCGGGCCCGGCGTACGGATTGAGCATTCTCACGTGATCGCCGGGCGCGGCCAGCCGCGCCTGAGCTAGCGCCCGGCGCGCCTCGGTGCGATCTTCCTGCACCAGCGCGAACAACGCGCGGCCGATCGCCCACGCGCCGGACCGCAGCTCGCCGTCCTCAGGCGCCAGGCTCTCGGCGGTGCGCAGGTGGTCCTCCATCTCGCGACCTTTGCCCTGGTGCGCCATCGCGAAGCCCTGGATCAGCTCGGCGGCCGCCTGGAGCGGGCGCAGCCCCAATCGCGCCGCCGACGCTTCCACCCGCTGAGCCATGGCGATGCCCTGCGTGAAACGGCCGGTCATCACGTGGACGGCGGCGAGGTTGAGCTCGATGCTCGTCGCCAGACCCAGCGCGCCCACCCGCAGCGCCTCCTGGCGCGCCTCTTCCAGACGGTCCCCACGGGCGTCGCGCAGCAACTCGACCGAGCCCAGCTCATTGAGCGTGTGCAGCCACTGCGCAGGCAGCCCGGCCTCGCGGGCGCGCCGCAGGGCGCGCTCGAGGGCGGCGTTCGCGTCGTCGAGATTGCGCATCCGCGCGCACAGCCCCAGCACTTCCAGCGCTTCGCACTCGAGGTCGGCGCGGCCGGCCTCCCTGGCGAGGCCGACGGCGCGAGCAGCGGCGTGTTCCGCCTCGACGGCCACTTCGGGACGCGTGGTGCCCAGGGCGACGTGCGCCGCCAGGACCGCGGCCTCGGCGGCCACGGCCGCGTCCTCAGGACAGGTACGGCGTGCGCGATCAACGTAGCCGGTGGCCGCCCGCCAGTCGGCGGTCGCAATGGCCGCCCTGGCCAGGAGCAGCCGCACCCGCGCGGCCAGCTCCGGGTCGCTCGCGTCGGCGATGGCCGCTGCACGCGCTGCGACCTCGATGGCTGCGCGCGGGTCGCCCGCCAGGAGGCGGGCGCGGGCCAGCTCGTAGCGGGCGACCGCCCCCAAGGGTTGGACCTCGTCGGCCAGCGCCGCGGCGGCGCTGAGCGCAGGCTCGGCCGCGCGGACCAGACCGCGCGCGAGCGCACGGCGGCCAGCGCCCAAGAGCACGTCGGCGGCGCGCCGCGCCTCGCCGCCTTGAGCAAGCAGGTGGCCAATGAGACGCTCGCGGTCCAGATCGTCACCCGCGGCCGACGCCTGCAGCGCCTCCGCCGCTGCCAGACACAGCTTCTGGCGATCGACCGCGCTCGTCTCGGCGAGCACGACCTCGCGTGTCAGCGCATGGCGGAACGCGAACCCGAGACCATCCGGGACCAGCAACTGCGCGGCGACTGCACGATGCAGGGCTGCGGCGACCACATCCGCGGTCGTGGCCACGATCACGGGCAGCAAGTGCCAGTCAAAGCGGAGGCCGAGCACCGCCGCGGCCGCCAGGATCGCCCTGTGGGTCGGGTCGAGTCGCTCGAGGCGAGCACGCACGGTATCGGCGAAGCGTTCGGGCAACCCGCCGTGCTCGCCCGCGGCGAGCAGATCCTCGACCAGCAGCGGCAGCCCGGCGGCCTGCTTGGCGATCTGCTGCGCGGCGTCGCCCGCATGGCCGCCCAGGCAAGCGGCGGCCATCTCTGCCGTCTCAGCAGGAGTGAGCCGACCCAGCTCGCAGACGTGGGCGCCGGTCGGTGTGAGCAGCGCCGCCAGATCGGCACGTCCGTCACCCGTGCGCGCGGTCACGAGGATGCTGATCGGCAGACGAGCGACGCGATCGGCCACGAAGCGCACGACGGCCAGGGTGGCGTCGTCCGCCCAGTGCAGGTCCTCGAGGATGACCAGCAGTCCCTGGGCAGGAGCAAAGCGGACCAGCGCGTTCAGGATCGCTTCGGCCATCACGAGCAGTGATTCCTCGGGCGACCGCCAGCCTGGCTGACGCCACTGCGGCACGAGCGTGGCCAGGACTGGCACATACGGCGCGAACGCGTCGCTCCGGTCGGGCACCGGCTGAGCCCGCGTCAGGTCGAGCAGCGCTTCGCCGACCGGCCAGAGTGGGCTCGGGGCGACCTCGGGCAGCGTGCGGCCAACCACCGCGCGCGCGCCGGCTCGCTCGGCGGCCTCGGCCGCGACCTGCGCCAGCCGCGTCTTGCCAATCCCAGCCTCGCCCAGCAGCAGGATGGTCGAGCCCTGGGCGCGGTGCAGACGTCGAACAGCAGCGGACAGGAGCGCCACTTCACGACCCCGGCCGACGAGCACAGGACACCGCACGCGCCCATTGTGGCCTCACCTGGGCCACGCTGCGCAGTCAAACGTGTGGCTCTCACCCGCACGACACGCTCCCGCTTGCCTGGCCCGCGCCGCCGCGCCAGCTCGTGCCGCACCCACTCGCGCCCGCGCCCGCCGGCCTGCCAGCAGGCCGTCACATCCTTGCCCGCCGGTGGCCGAACGCAGAGTACGCGGCCCTTGCTCAGGCTGCCGGTTCCCGTGCGAGCGCCAGCGCCACCCGCTCCTGGGCGATGGCCACATAGGTCGCGCTGCGGTCGCCACCGTGGAAGCGGCGCCCCAGCTCCACGCAGGCCAGGGCGGTCGTGCCACGCCCCAAGAAGAGATCGCCGACCAGGTCCTCGCGGTAGCTGTAGAGCTTGAGCAGCCGCCGGGGAATGTCGAGGTGGAAGGGGGCCGGGTGCTCGGGATCGTCCTCACTGGGGATGTCGTCCCAGTAGCCATTGGGGCCGGCCAGCGCCAGCCAGTCCTCGTGCCCCAGGTCGTGCGCCTGGTCGCTGCGCCGCAGCCAGGTGCCACGGTAGACGACGATGATGGCCAGCAGCGGGGCGAAGGTGTGTGGCCCGGCCGGGCTGTCGACCGAGCCGCGCGCCGTGCCGCGCCCGGCGTGGTAGCGACGGAAGATGGTCGTCCTATAGCCGAAGCCGGCGCCTTCGAGTGCCTGGAGCCAGTGGGCGTAGACCGGCTCGTACGTGCCGGCCTTGGAGCGATCAACGGGCACCTCCAGACAGACGCGACCGTGGCCCGGGTGGCTCACGCGGTACAGCTCGGCCGCCCACGCGGCCATGTAGCGGCGGTAGGTCGGGTAGTCGGGCACGTCGCCGCCGTCGGCGTACGGCACGTCCAGCGCGTACGGCGGCGAGCTGACGATCAAGTCGAAGGCGCCGTCAGCGAGCGGCGTCTGTGTGGCATCGAGGACCTCGATCTGGATATCGTCGCGATCCAGACGCCGCCGCGGCGGTCGTTCGGCGGCTGGGGCTGGCGCCGATGCAGCCTGGGCGAGCTGGGCCGAGGTGTGGCGCAGTAGAGCGCGCAGCTCGCGCGGGTGGGCGCCCACCGTGGCCTGGCGCGCTACCTCCAGGCGAACAGGCCCTGGCGCCGCGGCCAGCTCGCGCACGAAGCGCTCGGACAACTGCCGCCCGTTCGACATGACAAACATGTTTGTCAACTCTGGCGCGCTGGCCACCGCCTCGGCGGTCTGCATGAGCTGATAGGCCCGCTGGCGCGTGAAGTCCCAGCGCTTGTCGAGGTACTCGGCGAACGAGCGGTAGCCCTGCACCCGATACAGGCCGCCGTCGCGGATCCGCAGCAGCGCCTCGCCGACGGCGAGGAACGTCTCCAGGCCCCGTTCGATGATCCGCTCGAGGCGGTCCAGCTCTGCCGCCGCAGGACCGGAGAGTGCCTGTCGCTCGGCGGGGCTGTCGCGGTCAGGCTGCCGCCGTGACTCTGGCTCATTCATGGGCGGCATAGTCGTGGTAGCTCTCCCCGACCCACACGAAGCGGCGTGTTGTACCCACGTCGTCGCCCAGCTGCCGCTTCTTCAGCACGATCACCTCGGCCACGTGCTCCTGGTTCGTGTCGGGGTGGTGCATCTCATCGCGGTACAGGCCCAGCACCGAGTCGGCCACGTTCTCCAGCTCGCCCGAGTCGCGCAGGTCGGTCAGCGAGGGGCGCTTGTCGCTGCGCCCATCCAGGTTGCGGTTGAACTGGGCGCAGGCTAGGACCGGCACCTGCAACTCGTGGGCGAGTGCCTTCAGCGCCCGCGCCGCCACGCTGACGTTGCGCTCACGGTTGCGCCCGTCGCCCTCCTGGTCCTGGAGCAGTTGCAAGTAATCGACGACGACCAGCGCCGGCGGCACCCCCTCGGTCGCCTGCACCTGCAAGGCGAAGGCGCGCACGTCGGCCGTGGTGAAGCCCGCCCCGAAGGCGATGTGCACCCGCGAGCCCTCCAGCCGCTCGGCCGCCACGAGTACGTCCTGCCACTGCCGCTCGGCCAGGTCGCGGGTCACGATGCGCTCCTTGGTGATGTTGGTCAGTACGGCCAGGAAGCGCACCCCCAGGTCCTTCTCGTTCAGCTCCATGCTGACGAAGGCCACCGGCCCGTGCTGCTCGCCCACATGCAGCGCGATCTGCCCGGCCAGCGCCGTCTTGCCGGTGCCCGGGCGGGCACCCAGCAAGTACAGCCAGCCCTTGGATAACCCGAGTGTCATGCGGTCCAGGTCCCGCAGGCCGGTCGAGACGCCAGCCAGGCCATCGGTCTGCGCCTCGCCCAGGTAGTCCAGCAGCGAGGCCGTCCAGTCGCTGGGCCGGAACAGCAGCTTGCGCCCCAGGGTGTCGGAGGCCGCGCCCAGGACCAGCGCCTCGGCGCGCTCCTTGACCGTGCCCAGGTCGTGGCGCGGGTTCCAGGCCAGCTCGGCCACCCGCTGCGCCGCACTGATGTACCGCCGCCGTGTGGCGTGGTCGACGACGATGCGGGCGTAGCGCTCGATGTGCGCCGCCGTCGGCGTGGCCAGGCTGATCTCGGACAGGAACAGCAGCCCGTCGGTGCCGTCGAAGGCGCCCTGCCGGCGCAGCTCCTCGGCGATGGTGGTGTAGTCGAGCCGCTCGCCGCGCTCGAACAGCGCCGCCATGGCCGCATAGCCATGCCGATAGCGCGGCAGGTAGAAGTGCTCCGGCCGCAGGAACGGCGCGACGTCGGCGATGGCCTGGCCATCCTTCAGGATCGAGCCCAGGACCGCTTCCTCGGCCTGGCGGCTGTGCGGCGGCTGCGATGGGTCGAGATCATCGGCCGCCACCTCGAGGACGGCCAGTGGTGAGGTCGTCATGCGCCACCCCCGACGACGGCCCGCGCGATCGCCCCGGCTGTCGAGTCATGCCGTTCACCCGCGGCACGCTCGCCAACACTGGCGCTGGACCAGCTTGGCGGCTGGCCCGTGCGGTCGATCAGGCGTGGCCCCGAAGCCGTGCTGTGCCGGCGGCGGGCCAGCCAGCTCGCCCGCTCCCGCTCGAAGGCCCGCAGATCGACGGGGGCGATGCGTCCAGGCACCGTACTAGCCTCCCGTGCGTAGGCTTCCGCCTCGGCGGGCGTGGCATCGACGGCCACCAGCTGCGCCGCGATCGCCAACTCGCGCCGCCGCAGGGGCGGCGTCAGGGCCGTCATGTCGGTCCCGAGCCCACGGTAGAACGCGGCCAGCAGGCCCTCGGCGGAGCCCTGCCCGGGTGGGGCGAGGGCGACCGCACCCATACGCGGTAGGGCGGGCTGGGTGCTGTCCTCGGGCTTGCGGACGACCGCTCCGTCCTCCGCCTCAGCCACCCCCAGCGGGGGTACTCCGGTCTTCCGGGTTAACCCTATTCCGGGTTTGGGTGCAGCCGGCTTCGCCACCATTGGCGTTTCCACACAGCCGGCTGCGCGACCATTGGTGGTTGGTGACGCAGCGGGCTGCGCGACCATTGGTACCTGCTCGGCATTGGTGGCGACGCCGGCTTCGCCACCATGCAAGGCGCGGCGTGGCCAGCGGTCGGGACGTAGACGCCACCAAGTGGGGCGGGCCGGGCGGTTGCGGCCGGCCCGCAGCCCTGGCTGCTCGATGTCGATGTAGCCGAGCTCGACACATCGGGCGATCACCAACTGAGCCACGCGTGGGCTGACGTCGGCCAACTCGGCGATCGTCTCGATGCTCGGGCAGCAGCGGAACTGGCCTTCGTCGCGGGTCGGGTTGGTGTGCTTGGCCATGGCCATGAGCACCAGGCGCACGGCCGTCGAGCCGACCTCGACCACGGGCTGGCCATCCCGCCGCAGCCGGCCGGCCCGCTTGCCCTCGGTGACCACCAGCGGGGGAACCGCCAGCGCCCAGATGGCGTCGTACAGCTCGCCGGTGTGGTGTCTACTGCCCGCCGCCGCGGCCCGCGGACTCACCACGCCGGTGCGCACCATGCCGGCGCGCCGTGTAAACGTGCCGAAAAGAACACACAACCTCCTTGACGACCGTCAGGGAGGTTCGCCAGAATGCCCGGTACCTACAGGGCTTCGGCGGACCACGACGGTCGCTTACGCACGAAGTAAGAGCGGTCACCGTTGGCAGCGGTGGCCGTTTTTGCTGTCTGCCCGGGGATCAGCCGTCCGGGTCGCCGGCCATCTTATGACGGCGTACTAGCGCCTGTTGCCTCCCACCTCCTTCAAGAGCAGAGCCGCGCCGAGAGCGGTGTCGTGCCGCCAGCGCCGCGGTGGCCTGCATGTCGACCGCCACCGTGCCAGCCGGGCCGGAACTCGACTGTCCATACCGCGTTGGTACCGCTCGTCTCGATACCGCCCCATATGGGTGTTCCTCAGTCACCCTCATGATACTTCCTAACGCTGTAGTAACGCTGTACTTGTGAGGTGTAGACTGCAAATATGGTCGCGGCCCTCGCAGACAGTGTGGCCCCGGCCGGTACCATCGCCGGCCGGACCATGGCCCCCCGCCCCACCCTGGTCGCCACGCCAGCCCTGCGCTACTGGCGTACCCAACGGGCTCTGACACAGACGGCGCTGGCCGAACGGCTCGCGGTCGCCATCAGCACGGTGCAGCGCCTCGAGGCGGGCGGCGCTGCCCGCTTGTCCACTGTGGCCAAGCTCGCCGAGGTCCTCGGTGTCACGCCGGCCGACCTGATGGCTGCGCCACCCACCCAAACCAACCAACTCCGCGGCGTGGCTGACTCGCAGGCCAACTACCGAACCGACCCAGAGTTCTCGACCTGAGCCATCGTCCGCGCTGAGCACGTCTCTATCCTCCAGGCGAGGCGTGCACGAAGCGCGATCGGCTTGGTCGCTCTCGGGCGCCAGGGCGTCGGCGGCCAGGAGCTCGGCCCAGCGCTGGTGGCCGTCGGGGCGTTGCGCGAGCGCGGCTTCGAGAGCGGCGCCACGGTCGGGTGCGTCGAGCAGAACCTCGGCGAGCGGGCGCCAGTCGGCGTCTAGGTCGTCCAGGTCCACGGTGTTGGCCGGGGCGCCGGCCAGCAGGCGGGCGACCGCGCGAGCGCCGCGGCTCATGGCCGGCCTCCCGCTCGGCGGCTAACGAGGGCGACAGGAGGGTGCAGGGGCGAACCCCTGCGAACGAGGGTGGATGCCGGCGGATGAAACATGGCCGTCTCCGTCTTGACGTCCCGCTGACACTAGTGCGACCATGCAGTTGCGTAGACCGTCGGTCTCACCAGCCGCGGGCAACAAACTCTCCCTCCCCATGGAAGGGGCAAATTGAAAAAAGATCGCCGAACGCTCCTCGCTCAGCTGTGAGGGGCGTTTCGTTTGCCCTGCGAGCCGACAGTCACCGGCTAACGGCGCGCAGGAGCCCACCCCTCGCCACCTGAGCGAGTTACGTCCACGGCCATCCTAGCGCACTGCATCGGCCGATGCCGGCACCGCCGGACTGCCCAAACCAGCACGCTGCGGACGTGTTCAGCGCCAGCGGTGCCGACTCATCGCCGGCGTGGGGTTCCCATGGGAACGGGCGGGTGTCGTGTGTTGACGATGTAATTCCTGGGCTGCGGTGACCCCTTGGGCCGCGGCCGCGGCCGGCCGATAGTCGCCAGTGTGCCAGCAGACTCGTGCGGGCGAGGTGCGCCAGTGATCTACGAGCTCGGGCCGCGCGCCCGCCGCGTCCATACGGCGCTCCAGGTCCGTATCCAGCACGGTGTCTTTCGGCCCGGCGACCGCCTGCCGTCGCATCTGGACCTGGCCAGGGAGTACGGCGTCGCGCCAATGACCATCCGCCACGTCCTGGCGCAGCTGGAGGCTGATGGCCAGGTGCGGCGCGAGCACGGCCGGGGCACCTTCGTCTGCGAGCGCAGCGGGTCGCAGGTGCTGATCGTCGACGCCGACGCCACGAGCCGCAGGCTGCTGCGGCAGCAGGTCAGCCAGCTTGGACGGGCGACCCTGGAAGCGGCTGGGCCAGACGAGGCGCTCACTCTCCTCGAGCACACCCGCGGCATCGCTCTGGTGCTCAGCGCGGTCCAGCTGCCGACCAGGGCCGCGGGGATGGCCTTCATTCGCGCGGTGCGGCGGCGCTGGCCCACGCTGTCGCTGGCCGTGGTGACCGGTGAGGTTGCGGCGCTCGCTGAGCTAGTTGGCACCCCTGACTGGCCCCTGCTGATCCTGAGCCAGCCTGTTTTCGGCGAGCACCTGCGGCAGATCCTGGCGCTGGCACTCCCGAAGGACCCCATCCGGTGCGCCTGAGCGGTCGTGGCACCTGGCTACACCAGGGCCGCCTACGCGCGGTGTGCGGCCGCGGGCCTCAGATCACCACGCTGCAATGGACCGTGGGCGCCCTGTGCGCGGTACTGGGCGTGCTCCTGGTCATCGTGCCACACCAGTTCGTCAACCCCCAGAGCGCGGCGCTTCAGCCGCACCTGGTGCCGGTTGGCTTTGCCTTGCTGCTGAGTGGCGCGGGTCTGCTCGCGACCGCGATCCTGGCCCCTCGCCGCCGCATCGTCTGCGGCGCGCATCTCCTGGCCGGCGGCGTGCTGCTGGTGGTGATGAGCACGTTTGTCTCGTCCGGTCGCTGGGCCGGGGTTGTAGACAGTGCCATCCTGGGCGTGGGGACCATCCTGGCGCCCTTCGTCAGCCGGCCACGGCGCAGGGGCCAGCACGCCACTGACGTGGATCTGTGCATCGTGCTGGTGGGGGTGTCGACGACCCTGCTGGGGCTGCTGTTCCTGGTCGTGCCCGAGCTGTTTGGATCGCCTGTCTACGACCTCGCGCGCCCGTCGTTGCCGGCCCTCGGCGTCCTCGGCGTCAGCGGCGGCCTCGTCCTGCTGGCCGACCAGGTGCGACCACAGCGCAGCCGGTGGCGCATGCTGCTGGTCCGCGTGCCGGCCGCGGCGAGCCTCTTCGCGCTGCTGGCGCTGGTCGCCTGGCCGCAACACCTCTGGACGAGTGTGGTGTACGACGGCGGGTTCGGCACTGTGGTGCTGGCGTTGCCCTGGTTGGCGGCTCGACACCACGGACCCGCTCCGCTCCACCGCCAGCGAGTGCGCGGCAGGCGCCCACGCTCGTTGCAGACCCAACTGGCCATCATCCTGACGGTGGCCGTCGCAGCGCCGCTGCTGGTCGTGGCACCCCTGTACGGCCAGGAGGAAGCGGCGCAGCGCCTCGAGGAAGCGCGCGTCCGTCAGCAGACGCTCGCCACGGCGCTGGCGCAGGACGTGGCCGACAACGTGCAGCTGCACGTTGCCGCCGTCAAGCAACTGGCCGTGCGGCCAGACCTGCTCGACCTGGCTCTTGCCGACCAGCACGCTGTCCTGCGAGCCGCGGCCACCGCCTACCCGGATATCGTGGGCTTTGGGACCGTCTCGGCGGCGGGCGAGCCCATGGCCCGGTCCGACGACAAGCAGGGCACCTCGTGGGTCGGTGACCCGACCTTTGAAGCGGCCCGCACCACGCGCCAGCCGACGGTCCAGGTTCGCGTGTCCCCCGTCGTGCATCGACCGATCTTCAGCATCGGCGTCCCGGTCCTCGATCCCGAGGGCCGCTTCCTGGGCATGGTGGGGTCGTCACTCGACGCGGCGCGGATCACCGACCTTCTCACGCAAACCGACACGATCGCCGCCGCTCGCGTGTACCTTGTGGACGGGCGTGGGCGCGCCATCGCCCACCCGGAGGTTGACCTGGTCGCGACCTTCACCGACCTGTCGGCGACGCCCGCCGTGGCGGCCTTCCTGGCTGACCCGGCCCCGAACGGGTCGTTCGGCTCGGCGCGACCCGACTCGACCGTGGTCGTCGGCTACGCGCGCGTGCCGGGCCTGGACTGGGGGGTCATCGTCGAGCGGCCGGTCGACGTGGTGCTCGCACCCACCCGCGAGCAGCTGGATCTGCTCCTGCTGGTCGTGCTGGCCGGCGTCACCGCGGCCGTGGCCATCGGCCATGTGGTCGCGGGGCGGATGACGCGGCCCCTGGCGACCTTGGCGGCAGCGGTCGAGCGTCTGGCCGCCGGTGACGACGGGGCCGCCCTGCCGGACGAGACGGCGAGCGAACTCGACGCGGTGACGAGCGCCTTCGCCGCGATGCGCGCCGAGCTCGTGGCGCGGACCGCCGAGCTGCAGCGCCTGTCGCTGGTCGCCCAGCATACCCAGGAGGCGGTCGTGCTCACCGATCGCGCGGGGGTGATCGAGTGGGTCAATGGGCCGTACGCCGCCATGAGCGGCCATCCATCCGAGGCGCTGATCGGCCGGCGCCCCGCCGAGGTGCTGGCAGGTCCGGACACTGACCCCGAGACGGCTGCCCGCATCCAGGCCGCCGTGGAGGCCGGGCACGGGTTCCACGAGGAGCTCGTGCACGTCCGCCGGGACGGCACGCCCTACTGGGTATCCCTCGACGTGAGCCCGATCCTGGGCCGGTCCGGCCGCTGCCTCGGCTTTGTGGGCATCCAACACGACATCACCGAGCGACGCCGCGCCGAGGAGGAGCGTGGCCGGCTGGCGGCGATCGTCGCGTCCTCTGAGGATGCCATTATCAGCAAGACCCTCGATGGGACGATCAGCAGCTGGAATCGCGGTGCCGAGCAGCTGTACGGCTACACCGCGCAGGAGGCCATCGGGCAGCCGATCACGCTGATCGTCCCGGCTGCCCGGCAGGTGGAGATCGGCAGCATCCTGACGCGGCTGGCTGACGGCGAGCGGGTCCTGCTGCACGAAACGCAGCGGGTCCACAAGGATGGCCGGGAGCTCGACGTCTCGGTCAGCATCTCGCCCATTCGCGACCGTCGCGACGCCGTCATCGGTGCGGCCGCGATCACGCGCGACATCAGCGAGCGCAAGCGGGCCGAGCGGGCGCTGGCCCACCAGGCGCACCACGATGCGCTGACCGATCTCCCGAATCGCAGCCTGTTCCAGGAGCGCCTGGACACCACACTGGCCACCCTGCGGACGGACGGCACGCCGCTGGCGCTGCTCCTGCTGGATCTGGACCGCTTCAAGGAGGTCAACGACACGCTTGGTCATGACGTCGGCGACGTGGTCCTGCAGCAGGTGGCGGACCGCCTGCGGGGCGGGCTGCGCGCTGGCGATACCATCGCGCGACTCGGCGGCGACGAGTTCGCCGTGCTGTTGCCCGGCGCCGACGACGCGACGGCGCTGGCGGTGGCCACGCGGCTGCGGGCGGCGCTGGTCCAGCCGATCGAGGTGAACGGTCTGCGGCTGGAAGTCGGCACCAGCATTGGCATGGCGCTTGGCCCCGCGCATGGGCGGGACGCGGCTACCCTGCTGCGCCGCGCCGACATGGCCATGTATGCCGCCAAACGCGCAGGCCAGGGCGTCCGGCGCTTCAGCCCCGAGCTGGACCGCGAGGACGCCGAACGGCTCTCGCTGACGGCGGAACTGCGGCAGGCGATCGAGCAAGGCCAGCTCGTGCTGCACTACCAGCCCAAGGTCGAGCTGGCCAGCGGCCAGGCCGTCGGGGTCGAAGCCCTCGTGCGCTGGCAGCACCCCGCGCGGGGCCTGCTCGGCCCTGATCGCTTCATCCCAGTTGCCGAGCAGGCGGGGCTCATCGAACCGTTGACACGCTGGGTGCTGCGCACCGCGTGTGTGCAGCAGGCCGCCTGGCGCGCCCAGGGGCTCGACCTGGCGGTGGCGGTCAATCTGTCGATGAGCAGCCTGGCCGACCCAGGGTTGCTCGAGACCGTCCGTGAGGCACTGGCCATGCACGATAACCGTGGCCCTGGTCGGTTGGAGCTGGAGTTGACCGAGAGCACGCTGATGGCCGATCCCGAGCGCGCGCGGGTGCTCTTGGCCGATCTGCGTGCGCTCGGCGTCCGCATCGCTGTCGACGACTTCGGCACCGGCTACTCCAGCCTGGCCTACCTCAAGCAACTGCCACTGGACGAGCTGAAGATCGACCGCTGCTTCGTTCGTGACATGGCCAGCGACGACCGCGACCGGGCCGTGGTCCAGGCGACCGTCGACCTGGCCCACACCCTCGGCCTGCGCGTGGTGGCCGAGGGTGTCGAGGATGCGCTGGCCCTCGAGGTGCTGCAGCACCTGGGCTGTGACCTGGCCCAGGGGTACCACCTCAGCCGCCCACTGCCCGTCGACGAGCTTGGCCATTGGGCGACGACCGCCGCGGCCGAGCGCCTGGCTGCCTGACGTCGTCACGACCAGCGTGTCAATCCCGGCGCACACGTCGAGCGGCTGACACCGTCACGAAACACCACACGCAGGCGGCGGCGCCCGTGAGCGTCCTTGCGCCACGTGCACGTCGGGCAGTCTGGTGGGTCCAGCGAGGTCCCCTCCCGTGTGCACGCGACAATGCCAGACTCAGACGGCCAGGCAGCGCGCCGAGCTGTCCGTCGGCCGCGCGTCCAGGTAATCGGGAGTCATCCGTTCAGAAACGACCTCTCCACTGGACAGCCCGCCGCGGCCGCCGCGCGAGATGCACGACCGCGGCCTGCGCGGGCTCCTCGGCCGAACGCTGTTTGAGCTCGTCGCGGACGGCCATGGCCTCAGTTGATCCCCAGCAAGGCGGCCACAGCGGGCCAGCCGGTGTCCTGCTCGCCCTCCAGCCGTGCTAGGTAGCGCGCGGTGGTGGCGATGCTGCGATGCCCCAGCAAGGCGCTCACGTCCTCGAGGCTGGCGCCGGTGACACGGCGCAGTTTGGCCGCGGCGTGGCGCAGGACGTGGGGGGTGACGTGCGGCAAGCCGGCCTTGCGGGCGTAGCGCTTGAGATTGGCGTAGAAGGCCATGTCGCTCACCTCCCAGAGCGGCGCCGCTGGCGGCAGGTTCTCCAGCTGCCGGCCAGTCGCCTCGAGGTACTGCCCAATGGCCACCACGGCTGGCCGCGGCAGCTCGCGGTGCCGCTCGACACCGCCCTTGGTGCGCACGCGGTAGTAGACGGCGCCCTCGTGCGTCAGGTCGCCGGCCCGCAGCCGCATGACCTCCTGGCGACGCAGGGCGGTGAAGATGCAGGTCAGGATGATGGCGCGGTCGCGGAGGCCCGAAGGCTTGTGGGCCGGCGTGGCGGCCAGGAGCCGGCGTAGCTCGTCGGCGGACAGCCCGCGCGGGGTAGGCGGGCGCTGGCGCGGCCGGCGGACGTGGTCGCTGGTGGCCGGGTTGCCGCTCACCAGGCCCATACGGCGGGCGAAGTCGTACAGCCCGCGGATGGCGGCCAGGCGGACGGTGATCGTCGAGGGCGACGGCGCGCGCCCGCTGGGGCCGGGGGCGTAAGCGAAGGCGTGCACGTGGGCCGCGCTGGCGGTGGCCGGGTCGGGCACGCCGGCCAGGAAGCGGTCGAGGATGCGGCCGTACTCCTGGGGGGTGCGGGTGCTGCCGGTGCGCTGGCCGACCTCAGCCAGGTAGGCGGCGACGACGCCCTCCCAGCGGCTGCCGGCCCCGGCGGCGAGGTCGGTCGCCGGGGGTGTTGCAGGGGGTGGCAGGAGGGCCGGGAGCACCGGGCAAGAGCATAACACTAATGCCTGTTTGTGGTATGCCATGGGTCCGGATGGCGCCTGGCCTGATCCCCGGTTGAGCCGCCCGGCATGTTGCCGAGGCCGTGTTCGCCAAGGACCCTGCTCCGGATATTGCGTGGTATCGCGACACGATTACAGGTTCCACGACATACGTCCGAGAACATCCCGGCCGACCGGCAGCCGATAATGGCCCCACCCGTGGACCCGCCGGCCCATCTCCTCGAGCGTATCCGCGCCACCTTCCCCGCGCTGCGCCTGTCGTCCGTCCGGCTCGATCCCGACGGGCTGGTCAACACCGTGGTGATCGTCAACGACGAGTGGGTGTGCCGCTTCGCCAAGGACGAGCACGGCATGCAGGCCCTGGCCCACGAGGCGCAGGTCCTCGCCATGGTCCGACGCCACGTCGACGTGGCCGTCCCCGCCTTCGAGCACCAGGAGCCTGACTTCGTGGCCTATCGGTTCATCCAGGGCCGCCCGCTCTACCGGCACGACCTGCAGGAGTTGAACGACCGCGAGCAGGACCACCTCGCCGAGCAGCTGGGGACCTTCCTGCGCCAGTTGCATGCCATCCCGCAGGCTGAGCTCGAGCAGCACGCCATCGGCCGCTCAGACGCCCAACGGACGCCCGAGGACTGGCAGCGGCTGTATGCCGACGTTGAACGTGAGCTATTCCCTCTCCTGTGGCGGGACCAACGGGACTGGGTGGCGCACCACTTCGCACCCGTCCGCACGGGCCGGCTCGACCTAGGGTACCGACCCGTCCTGATCCATGGGGATCTCGCCCAGTACCACATCCTGGTCCAGGCCGAGACGATGAACCTGACCGGCATCCTGGACTTCGGCACGGCGGGGCTCGGCGATCCGGCGGGTGACTTCGCCGTCGTCATCTCGATGTATGGCGAACGGTTCCTGCAGCGGCTGGGGCGCACCGATCCGACTGTCATCGAGGCGCTCGACCGAGCCCGCTTTCTGGCCGGCACGGTGGAGCTGCAGTGGGTGCTGGCCGGGCTGCGCTCGGGCGATCGGTCCTGGTTTGTCGCCCACATCGGACGAGCGCGGGATGCGGGCCCGATCGGGTCCGCCTGGCGGGCTCCATCGGGCGCGGCCGAGTAGGTTCAGGCGACCTGGAGCGCCGTATCCGACGAAGATTTGGGGCCGTTCTGGCGCCGCGACCAGGCGCGCCCCATGCGGGCGCCGGTCTGGCGAGCGGCAGCTATTCGTCGGTTCAGCGATCTTAGCGGTCGAACGAGGCCGCGTCGCTGCGTCTGCCCGAGACGCCCGCACCGCAGACGCCGGGCGGTCGTTCCGATCGCGTAGTGGCGTCATTGGGCACGGCTCTGTGAAGGAATTGGCTTCCGTCACGCTCCACGGACACCTTAGACCGGCTTTTGGTTCCGCTGCTTGCCGGAAGCCGAACAGCGGAACCTCGTGCACGAGCCGATTAGCCGGCGACGTCCGCCGCTGCGATCACACGTTCCGGTCGGAGCCGCACCAGCAGCTCGCCCGGCACGGCATTTCGGCGGCCGAACTCCCCGGCTCGGTCCGCGCCCATGTACCGACCGCCGATCGCCGTGGCGAAGCGCAGCAGCTCCTCGAGGTCCTCGCTCAGCGTGACGTGGCCACGGATGTGGACGAACGCATAGGGGGCGACTTCCTCGTCGACGATCACCGCCGCGCGCGGATCACGGCGGAGGTTCCGGCCCTTGACTGAGGCGCCCCAGGTCGTGAACACCAACTCCTCGCCGTCGAGTACGAACCACACCGGCATCACGTGCGGTTGTCCGCCGGGCCCGCTGGTAGCGAGCTTGGCCGTGCGTGTGCCGTGGCTGAGGAAGGCATGGATCTCGTCGGGAGTCATCGTGTGCGGCACACGTGCGACCTCCAGTGGGCTTGACCGGTCTGAGCACACCGGCCTTGGTGCTGTGTTTTCCGACCGCGGCGGCGCTCGATGCCGAACTGCCGGTACAACTCCCGCTGCGGGTTGGCGATCAGCGGGGACGGCAATGCGGCCTCGTGCTTGGCCAGTTCCGCGGCGGCGGAGTGGAAGACGATGACCTCCCGGATGCCGTGGGCGCTGGATCTCGTCATTGAGCGGCGACGCCCTTCGCAAGGCTGAGAAGCTCATCGACGGACCACTGGTCGTAGGCATCGGTGCCGTACTTCACCGCGTTGATCCGTCCGGATGGTGCGATCAGGAAGTCGGCCGGGAGCCCCAAGGGGCCCGCGGGGAAAGCCCGCAAGCCAAAGTGGCCGTGCGCCATCCCACTGATCCCGGCCCCCAAGGACCTGGGGCTCATGAAGCCGAGCGATGTTTCCACCCCGAACTCCTTATAAAGGACCTTCTTCGGATCACCGACCATCAAGAACGGGACATCCTTCTGGTACGAGCGGATCGATTCCGGCGAGGAATGGAACACGATTACCTCCTTGATGCCGGCCGCGTCGATCTCTCGTGCGCGCTTCCTGAATGCGGCGATATGCGTGTTGCAGATCGGGCAATCAACAAAGCGCCGGAATTGCAGATGGACGAGGCGCTTCGGATCGGGGAGGTGTATCGGCTCCCCGGTCACGGCTTCCATCACCGTCGTCGGGAACAGATCTCCTGGCTTGAGTTTCATGCGTTTTCCCTTCTCGTCTGTGGGAGCCTCGGCCGATTTCCCGGTTCCCGCCTGAAACCCAACCATGCCTGTTGCTTGAGCCATGGTTCAGTTACTCCTGTCTGTGTGTGGCATCTGCTTCGCACTCGCCGCTGGGTCGCACCCGAACGCCCTCGCCGAGTTCGGACTCCACGGTTCTACACATGCGTCCGGGTCGTCGCGAGGTCTTCGAGCGCCTTCAACAACTCGGCGGGCTCGAGCCGGCGCGACCAATCGGCGTCGACAAACGCACGCGTGATCGTGCCGTCCTGGGCAATGACGAACACGCCCGGGATGGGCAGCTCCCACGATTCGTCGCCGTTGGCGGCGGAGATGCCAGGGTGTCGAGCCGCTTCGGGCGTCACGAACACCAGGCCATACGTGCGACTCACGACGTTGCCAACGTCACTCAGGACGGAGAACGTCAGCTCCTTTTTCTCCACCGTAGTGAGCGTGTTGTCCGGCGTTTGGGGCGAGATGGCGATCAGCGACGCGCCAATGGCCCTGATCTGCGGCAGGATGCGCTGGTAGGCGCGGAGGGTCAGGTCGCAGTACGGGCACCACTCACCGCGATAGAAGACCACCGCGGCCGGCCCGCGCTGCAGCACCGAGCTCAGCGTGACGGTGTCGCCGAGTTGGTCCGGCAGTGAAAAGTCTGGGGCCTGCTGCCCGACCTGCACCGCGTTCGCCGCGATGCCGCCGTTCACCAGGGCCTGAATGGCCCCCTGGAAGCCCTGCAGCAGCTCAGCCGGCAGCTGCTGCGCCAGCTTGTCCTCCAGCTGCGCGATGTGATCCGCCAGGTCGTGCTCTTGCACCTGATCGATGGCCATGTCTGTCCGTTCCTGTTCTGGGGCAAGGCCGCTGCGTGCCTTGGTGAAGTTCAACCGCCGTGTCCTGCGTGTCGGCTGTCGCTGTCTTAGACACGCGGCGGCGGACAGACTGGGCGGTCGCGCGTCTACGCCGGCCGGCGCGGCAAGATGCGGGGCAAACCGAACGGCGAAAGCAGGCTGGTCTCGAAGTGGGTGATGGCCGAAATGCGATCGCCCGCCAGCGTGAGCACCAGCAGTCCAACCGCGTGCAGAATCGGCGCATGCGGATCCGGCAGGTACAGCCCGAACGCGGGTTGGCCATTCGCGCGCGTTTCGACCAGCTGTCGACCGGATTCCACGGTGCGCAGAACCTCTCGCGCACGCCCGTGACCCTGCCACTCGAACGGCATCGGCGGCATGCTGATCCACACATCCTCGGTCAGTAACGCGACCAGGGCTTCGATGTCATCGGACTGGAACGCCCGCGTGAAGCGCTCGACCAGCGCCCGCTCGACCGGGGAGCTCGGGGGTGGTGCTCCATCGCGCGTGCCCGAGGCAGGTACCCGCTGGCGGAGCGTGGCCCGCGCGCGCTTGAGCGCGCTGGTGACGGATTCTTCGGTGGCGTCGAGCATCTGCGCGACTTCCTGCGCATGGAAGCCAAGCACATCGCGCAGAATGTGGATGGCCCGCTGGCGGGGCGGCAGCAGCTGCAGCGCGGTGATGAACGCGAGCGAGACCGCCTCGGTGGTCTGATAGCGTGCCTCCGGCCCAGGCGCTCGATCGGCGACGCGATCGATGAGCGCATCCGGGTACGGTTCGATCCAGAGCACTTCGCCGAGGCGAGTTGGCTGCGGCAGGTCAGTCGGCTGCATCAGCGCGTCCTCTCTGGCACGGGCACGACCTGAGCGCAGCATGTTCAAGCAGCGGCTGGTGGCCACACGATACAGCCACGTGCGGATCGACGACCGGCCCTCGAATGAACTCAGTCCACGCCACGCCGCGATCAGCGTCTCCTGGAGGGCATCCTCCGCATCGTGAAACGAGCCGAGCAGGCGATAGCAATGCAGGTGCAGCTCGGGCCGATGGGCCTCGATGAGCTCCCGAAAGGCCGCCTCATCGCCCGATTGGGCGCGCTCGATCAGGTCTGCTGACGAGTCCATAGCGAAGAGACACCCGGCTGGACCGAAACTGGGCGCACGCCGGCCGGCCAGCCAGTGTGACGAGCATCGCTGTGCCTACTACGCGGTCGCCGGCTGAGCAACAGCTCCTCGATGCCGCCTACGTCGGCGACCAGGACGACCGCAGTCTTGGCCATCCTGGCCATCGTCTGGGTCTGCACGCCAACACGGCCGCCAAGCGCCGTCAACTCGCGGTCCGCCACCTGGCTGTCGTGCTGGCGACGGGCCGGCCGCCGCGGCCAGCCCCGATGGCGCCGCGGCGGCCGGCCGGCATGTCCGAGCGCGCCTGCCGGCGCACGGCTGCCGCGCGAGATGCACGACCGTCGCTTGGGCGAGCTCCCTTTTCTGACCAGCGACCAGCCGGTCCAGCCTCGCGACGCTGACGCGTGGCCGCCACGCAGCCTCCTGCTTGCTAATGCCGCCGCGCGCCAGCTCGGCGGCCACGTCGGCCAGGTGGCGCACGACGTGCGGCCGGACGGCGGCCGTCCGGGTCGCCGCCGTCTGATCCAGGTGGCCACCGCCGCGGCGGCTGGGGGGCACAGGCGCGTCGAGGCCTGCGCTATGGACCAGGCTGCTATGCGTCACGGCCAGAGGGTGCCCACGCGGACGGCGAAGCCCGCCAGTAGGTCACTGGTGAGCACATCGTCGTCCTGGAACTCGGCGCGGTGCTCGAGCGGCCGGGACCGGTCGCCCTGCGGGCGCGCGTGCACCTGGACGACGCGCGTCTGGGGATCGATGATCCAGTATTCGAGGGCGTCGCGGCGGCTGTAGAGGGCCAGCTTGGCCTCGCGGTCGCGGCGGGCGTTCTCCGCGCCAGGACTGACCACCTCGACGACCAGCTCGGGTCCGAGTTCGTTCAGGTGGCCGGCTGCGTCGAGTCCCTGCGCCAGACGCTCGGCGCTGATCCAGACCAGGTCGGGGATCACGTTGTCGTCATCGGCATAGAGCACGCCGATGCCCCAGTTGACGCGGCCAGGATGCGTCTCGGCCCAGGCGCTCAGCTTGAGCATGAGGCGTCTCACCACGTCCTGGTGGTCCCAGCCGGGGGCTTTGCTCACGTACAGCGCTCCGTCGATGATCTCGGCTCGCCAGCCCTCGGGCAGGTCGAGGCGGTCCAGGTCGGTGGTGGTGAATCGATCAGTCGTCGTGGTCGTCATGCGTACCGTCGCGAAGCCAGGATAGGGGCTTACCAGGCGACCCGGTCGGCGAGGCGGCGTCGCTCGGGGTTGGCCAGCTTGGCGTAGATGGTGGTCGAGTCGATGCGGGCATGGCCGAGCTGCTGCTGGACCTCGCTGAGCGGGATGCCCTGCTGCACTTGGTTGACCGCCGCGCCGTGCCGGAAGTCGCGGGCATTGGCCGGCCGCAGCACGCCGTCGGCGCCCTCGATCTGCACCTCGGCGCGGCGCGAGCAGGCGGTGACGATGCGCCAGGCGTGGACGGTGCTCATGGGCTGCTGGCCACTCTTGGCCGAGCGGAAGAAGCAGGCTCGGTAGCCGACGTGGGCGTCGCGGGCGAGGACCTGGAGCTGGGCGACCAGGTCGGTCGAGACGTACACCCGCTTCGTGCGGCTGCCCCGCTTCTGCTTGCGGTTCTCGAGGATCAGGGCGCCCTCGCGCTCGTCGAGGTCGCACGGGCGCAGGCGCAGGACCTCGGAGATGCGGCCGCCGCTCTGCCACAGGCATTCGAGGAGCAGGCGGTGGGTCTGGGTGGTGGCGGCATTGATGATGGCGCGGGCCTGCTCGCGGGTGACGTAGCTGGGCAGGTGCTCGCCCGCCGCCGCGGCCAGCAGACTCGTGGCCGGGCGGGGTGCGAGTGAGGTAACGCTTTCCGCCATCGCTTACATTCTACGCGGGCACCGCGCGACCTCGGGCCGGCCGAGCACCCGTGGCCCAAGATGCCGCAGGGGCGGCGCGGCCGCCCAGTGGGCCGGGCGAAGGTAAGGATCTGGGGGAATCCTTACCTGCCTGGCTGACGTGCCTGCAGCCTGCCGACCCGGTTGCCTGGGCCCGCGGTCCCCGTCGCACGCTGGGCCGCTTACCGAGTGGCGGCGAGGGCGACCTCGTGGATCAGCACCGCGCCGAGCGAGGCCTCGCTTGCTTCGAGCATCGCGGCCACATGCTCCCGCTTCCAGTGCTCCGTCTGCTGGGCGGCGGCTTCGGCCTGCTCGCGGGTGTCCCAGAGGGTGAGGGCAATGACCTCGTCGGTACGGGTCTGGATGGCGGTGTAGCTGATGAAGCCCGCCGCCCGCTGCAACGTCGCCACGTGTTCCCGCACCCGACGGACGACCTCATCGAGATCGCTGCTGCGCTTGAGGCGGACGATCGCCGCTCGTGCATAGGCCATGGATTGCATCTCCCAAACAAACTGCGCGTACGAGTCGGCGTTGTTCGCCGGTGGGCCACGGGCTGCACCACTGTAGATCCCCAGCCGTGCTGCTACAGGCCCTGAGCGACACCCACGAGCGCCGCGGCGAGCGGCATGCCTGTGGCCGGCCGGCGCGATCATGGATCGGGAGCGCTGGCCGGGGCGTCCCACTACGGCCTCTTTGTGCTATCTCCTGGAGTCACGAACGAAACCGCCGACCGTCTCACCACACTCGCTACATGGCGCGATTCTTGACGCGCTATGATCCGGTGCTGCTCGGCTATGCACCGATTCCTCCAGTGGTGGGGCTGGCGGTCGTCGCGGTGATGGTCTACAAACCCGACTGGACAGGTTGTCTCGACGTGCTGTGCGCCGGTGTGCTCGTCGGCCTTGCCGCGGGCCAGGTGGTCGTGCGACGCACACCCGCCGCTCGCTCACAAGCGTGAACCTGCCCACGCGAGCGCAGCGGTGCGCGACCAGGCGCTGGATCAGCGCCGTGAACATCAACCAGCCAGGAGGTCCACGATGAGTCACCAGTCGATCGGATCCACCCAGCGGCCCGATCCCATTCCGCCTGACGATCCTCGCCGTCGTGCCGCCATCGTCCAGGCGGACGATGACCAGCTGCCGCACCTCTCGGTGGCAGGCGGCACGTACACGGTGCTCCTGGCGGGGGATGACACCGCCCAGCGCTACACCCTCATCGACATGCACGTACCTACGGGCGGTGGCCCGCCGCCCCACCGCCATGACTTCGAGGAGATGTTCAGCGTGCTCGAAGGTGAAGTCGAAGTCACGTTTCGAGGCGAGGCCCGCGTGCTTCGCGCCGGGCAGACGGTCAATGTGCCCGCCAATGCCCCGCATTCCTTCCGCACCGTCTCAGGCTCACCCGCGCGGTTGTTGTGCATGTGCACCCCTCCGGGTCAGGAGCAGCTCTTCATGGCGATTGGTGCTCGGGTCCCGACGCGCACCTCGCCGCCGCCGCCTCGTGACGAATCGGCACAACGGGACCAACTGGAACAAGCCAAAGCATTGGCCGCTCAGTATCGGACCGAACTCCTGATCCCATAAGCGGGCGACGTGCAACCCAGGCGGCAGGCTACCTGCTACCCACCCGACACGACGCGCCAGCCGCGACCGCGCTCGGCGTCCACCCGGCTGCTTGTCGCGTGCGCGCAACCCGCCCATCGCGGCCATCCGCTCGTTCGCTGCCTCACGTGGTGCCGCCGACAGCGAGCGCGCCACACCGTCACCATCGCACTGCCCAACGACAGGTTCGCTCAACATCTGCGGCGAACCTGCCATAGGTGTAGTGCGTCGGGTCCTGCCGGTAGCCCGGCAGATTGATCGACACCCACACGCGTGCCAACCCCGCAAGTGCGCGCACGCCGAGGATCCTACCTGGCCTACCGCTCCACGCCTGACCTGTGCGCTCAGCGATCATGATCACGAGCGACGCAGTTTGGGCGCTGTGCCGGCACTCACAACCGGGCGGGTCGTCGGCTGCCTAGACTCGCAGGAAGAGCGGGCAGGGTGGCCGACCGCTGGCGCCAGCGCTCACGGTCACCCTGTCCATCGGCACCCCTGGTTCCACAGCCCAGGGGGTGCGCTCGTCCCAGACACAGGGACGCCTGATGGTCCAGGTCCGCAGCCTCGGCGGGTTGCCCCACCCAAGACAGCCCCTTCCAGCGTCCACAGTGCTGGCACCCGGCTTTCACCGAGTTGGGGCGGGGACCGGCGGGAGCCCGTGCGGGGCTGTGCGTCCTGTGGCGGCTACCGGCCCTGTCGCGTGACCTGGCTCACCAGGCACCCCAAGCCTAGCCCCTGCACCGGCGCCCGGCCAGCCGGGCCGGCTTACAAACGCGCCACGGCCGAGGGGCACCTCGCCTCGGTCGCGGGCAACGTGACCGCCGCCATCATGTCCACGCCCATGGCGACCACGGCGTCTCGCGATCGGCTCGGGGCAGCTCTGCAAACGTCGCCGGTGTGCGTGTCGATGTCGTGGTCAGCCATTCGACGTACTGGGTGAGAGCGGAAAGGAGATCCACCCGTGGCCACCACCTATGTGCGTATCGTTCGACCCGCCGGCCTGTCTCGGTCGACCGAGTCAGCCGGAACACCGCCAGCCGCAAGCTGAGCATCGGGCTGTGGACGCTCCAGGTGCTCCTGGCGGCCCTCTTCCGGATGACCGGCTCGATGAAGGCCTTCATGCCCGCCGACGTGCTGGCCGCGCAGACGCCGCTGCCGATCGCCCTGGTGCGGTTCATCGGCCTGTGCGAGCTCGCCGGCGCACTCGGCCTGGTCCTGCCCGGTCTGCTGCGGATCGCCCCCAGCCTGACGCCGCTGGCCGCCGCCGGTCTCGTGGTGCTGATGGTCGGCGCGACCATCCTGAC
>Ga0213876_10000308_pt1 | contig 43233 bp, 28 predicted proteins | sample BarmaccomBMRX_R9_FD_160113 | JGI IMG/M metagenome (GOLD analysis project Ga0213876, IMG submission 160113) | Root-associated microbial communities from Barbacenia macrantha in rupestrian grasslands, the National Park of Serra do Cipo, Brazil - RX_R9 | ecosystem: Host-associated > Plants > Roots...
TGGATGTGCGTGAGTGTCGAGTCTTGCGGCGCGCGCGGGTCGCTGCTCTGCCCGCGGCGCGCGTCGTAGTAGTCCGAGACGAGCGCGTCCACCTCCGCGCGGTGCCCGTCGTAGAAGAGTGCGAAGTCGTTGCAGCGCGTGCGGAAGGCGCAGTTCACCGAACAGACGAGCGCGTCCTTAAAGTGTCCGTAGCGGTTGCAGTAGAGTTTGAGACGCATCGCTCGCACCGTGCCCGAAGACACGAGACACTATATCACGCGCGTGCCACGCGTGCAACGCACATTTGCACGTGAAACGAAAGGGGGAAGGTGTCAGACCGGCCTGGCGGCCGTCTTTAAAATCACTTCACGGCCGGCCCGCGCGGGCGTATAATCCGCGCCGTCCTTCGAAGATTTGAACGAAAGACTCACGGGTTCTCCGCCAGGCCCCGCAGAGTGTCTCCACACACGGCGCCGCCGACGAGGCGTCCTCAAGCGTCCGGGGAGATACGAAAGCCTTGTACAAGCCGAAATTCTGTTGCGAGTGCGGCGAGCCCGCAGGGCGCACGCGTTGGCGCGTGTGGACGAGTCGCCGCTTCTGTACGACGTGCGCGCCACGCTTCCGGCGGGCGGGTTTGAAGCTGGCGCTGCTACTGGCGTCGGCCCTTTTCCTGCCGGGGTTTCTGCTCGGCAGACTGTCGAGACCCGCGCCCCCGCCGCTCGTCCTGGAGCGCGGCGCGCAGGCCCCTGCGCCGCCCCGGCCCACGCCCGCGCCCGCCAAACCGGAGCCTGCTTACGGCCCGGACGGGGCGGCGAACGAGCGGCCGACCGACCCCGAAGAGGTCGTCTACATCTGCGGCGCGCGGACGAAGAAGGGGACGCCGTGCCAGCGGCGCGTGCGCGGCCCCGGCCGCTGCTGGCAGCACCGCGGCAAGCCCGCCATGCTGCCCCCTTCGAAGCTGGTCGTGCCGGGGTGAGGCAGTGAGGCGGCGTGAACCGTGAACCGTGACAAGAAAGAACCGTGAATCGTGAACCGTAAACCGTGACAAGATAAAACCTGCATTAATCTTGTCACGGTTTACGGTTCACGATTCACGGCCTTTTGCCTTTTGACTTCTCTTCGAATAGCCTCTCCCGCACAGTTCTCAGAATCCTTCGGCGGAACCGTGCGCCGAATGCGCGTTTCCCCCGACGTGAACGCCCGCATCCGTTTAGAACCCACACGACAGACAGAGATTCGTCTTGAAGGAGACCCGCAAGATGTTTAAGCTCAGGCAGACGGCCCTCGTCCTCCTCATCGCGTCCGCGTGCGCCCTGACGGCGCTCGCCATCACCTACGGACAGTTCGACGGCAACCGCCACCCGGAGGTCGGCGCGCTCGTCGGCACGTTCTCGTCGGGGACTTTCCCCTACTGCTCCGGCACGCTCATCTCCCCGACCGTCTTCCTCACCGCGGCGCACTGTAACGTCGGCACCTCGCGCGTCTACGTCACCTTCGACCCGAAGTTCTCCTCGAAGTCGAAGCTCTACGCCGGCACCTTCTACTTCGACCCGCAGTACAACCAGACGCATTCCGACCCGCACGACATCGCCGTCGTCGTCTTCGACAAGCCGATCAACAACATCACGCCCGCGCGCCTGCCGGCGGCGGGGCAACTCGACTCTTTGCAGGGCGTCCAGAGCCAGAAGTTCACGGTCGTCGGCTACGGCGGGCAGGAGCCGGTGAACCAGCCGGGCGGCCCCGTCATCGCGTACCTCGACACGCGCGAGTTCGCGGTGGCGTCGTTCAATTCGCTCAACCCGGCGTGGCTGCGCCTGTCGCAGAACCCCGCGCACGACGACGGCGGCGCCTGCTACGGCGACTCGGGCGGCCCCAACTTCCTCGGCGCGGGCGCCTCCGAGACGAACATCATCGCCGGCACGACCATCACCGGCGACGCGCTCTGTAAATCGACGAACGTCATCTACAGAACCGACACCGCCTCGGCCCGCAACTTCCTGAGCGGCTTCGTCGCGCTGCCGTGAGGGAAGGCAAAAGCCGAACTTCAAAAGGCAAAAGGCAAAAGTGAAGGAGGACGAGAAGCCGCGTGGCCCTCGTCCTCCTTCACTTTTGCCTTTTGAAGTTCGGCTTTTGCCTTCTACTCCGGGCTCGTGGCGGCGGAAATCTTGGTGCCGTCGCCGGGCGCGCCCGTAAGGCCGCGGTTGACGAGGACGCGGATTTCGGCGCGGCGGTTCTCGGCGCGCTCGTCGCGCGTCTTATTGCCGTTGAGCGCGTTCTTCGCGCCGTAGCCGAACGGCGTCAGGATGCGGCGCAGCGGCACGTTGTGGTTCTCGACGAGGTAGCGCACGACCGACTCGGCGCGCTGCGAGCTCAGCTGCTGGTTGGCGTTCGCGTTGCGCGACTCGTAGGCGTAGCCCGTGACTTCGATCAGGTAGCCCTTCGCGTTCTTCGCGTACTCGGCGACCTGGTCGAGCGAAGCCTTGGCCTCGGGCGTCAGCACCGCGCTGCGCAGCTTGAAGTTGATCTTGATGCTTTGCTCGGGCGTGTAGTCGTCGATGTTGCTGATGCGCTCGTTGGCGACCTGGACGCCCTGGACGGCCTTGTCGGCCTGCTCCTGCGCGGCGACGGCGCCGCCGGCCGCGGCGTTCGAGACGGCCGCCAGCTCGTCCAGCTGGCCCGACATGCGCTGCGCGTTCTGCTCGACCTCGCCGACGCGCGTCTCGGCCGTGCCGATGCGGCCCTCGACGGGCACGATGTTGGCTTCGAGCGTGCGCGCCGCGCGCAGGTCGGCGTCGGTGAAGCGCACCTTGTCGGCGACGAGATTACCCGAAGAGTCGCCGACGCCCTCGACCTCGACGTGGAGGCCGCGCGTGACGGTCGTCAAAGCGTACTTCGTCCCGCCGCCGAAGGCCCCGCCCTTGGTCTTGACGCTGGTGCGGTCGTTCAGCACGACGGTCGTCTGCGCGCCGGTCGTGTCGTCCTGCACGACGAAGGAGTCCGCGTCGCGGCGCACGACGGCGCCCTTGAGCTTGGTCTTCTGGCCCGAGACGACGTTGGAAGTGTGCGCGTTGTTCTGCGTGTCCTGCGCCACGACGGCGGGCGCGCAGGCGAGCGCCAGTGCAGAAGCCGCCACGAAGGTGCGTAGTGTCCTGGAAGTCTTCATGATCTAATCCTCTCCCTCCAACTACCGGAATCTGATTTTCACTGCGACCTTAAGACAACGGCGTGAGTCCTACGGCGAGGCGCTTTCCAGACACTTGTCGGGTTGTCGGGGCAGTGATTTTAACTGTTCGGGAAGACGATATGCGGAAACGGGTGCGCCGTTGGTTGCGATTCGCTTGCGAGGGGGTTGTAAAAAAGACTGCGGGGACGGAATCTAAGCTATACTCCCGGCAGGAGAGGGAAGGTATGCGGGCCGCAGTCGAAGTATCTGAAGAACGGCTTGGAGAGTTCTGCCGGCGCTACCGCGTGCGGGAGTTGTCTCTGTTCGGCTCGTCATTACGCGAAGACTTCCGGCCTGACAGCGACCTGGACATCCTGGTCGAGTTCGAGCCCTCGGCCCGCGTCGGGTTCGTGACGCTCTCGAAGATGCAGCGCGAACTGTCGGCGCTTCTCGGCCGCCGCGTTGACCTCGTGCCCAAGCCGGGTTTGAAAGAAAAGATCAGGCAGTCGGTACTCGAGAGCGCCCGAGTCATCTATGCGGCGTGACGACCTATACCTCTCAGACATAGTCGAGGCGGCCGAGTCCATCGCTGCGTTCCTTTCCGGGCGCGGGCGCGATTCATTCCTGCAAGACGACCTCCTGCGTAGCGCCGTACTCCACAAGTTGACGGTCATCGGCGAGGCGGCGGCGCGCGTCTCTGAAGACTTGCGCGTGCGTCACCCCGAAGTCGAGTGGCCGGACATCGTGGGATTTCGCAACATCGCCGTCCACGCGTACTTTGTGGTCGATTGGTCAATCGTCTGGGAGACTGCCACGCAGGACGCGCCGCAGCTCAGAGGGCAGGTGCTCGAAATTCTCAAGAGCGAATTCGGGGGGCAGTAGGCGGGCATCGGTGAGCAGTTAAAAGGGGCTCGCGTCATCATGACGCGAGCCCCTGTCTCTTTCAAACTGCTTGCTGCTCACTTTCGGTCTTTGAACTCGTCGTAGAGCACCGTGTGGCGGCTCGTCAGGGGTATCTGGCGGCCGTTGATGAAGAGGTGGCGGATGTTCGTGCGCGCTTCGAGGAGGTCGCCGTCGGTGACGACGAGGTTGGCGATCTTGCCCTGCTCGATCGAGCCGAGGCGGTCGGCGACGCCGAGAATCTGCGCCGGGTAGAGCGTGACGGCCTTGAGCGCTTCGGCCTTGGGCAGCCCGTAGGCGGCGGCCATGCCGGCGTGGAAGGGCAGGTCGCGGACGTGCGCGCCCGAGTCGCCCGTCGAGATGCAGAAGCGCACCCCGGCCGCCTGCAACTTCGCGGCGTTCTCGAAGAGCGAGTCGTACGGGTCGTCCTCGCGCAGCGGCAGGTTGAGCACGCTGTCGAGGATGACCGGCACGTTCCTCTCCTTCAGGAACGGCGCGACCTTCCAGGCCTCGCTGCCGCCGATGATGACGGGCTTGAGCTTCAGCTCGTCGGCGAAGCGGACGGCGTTGCGGATGTCGCGCTCGCGCTCGGCGCGGAAGACCACGGGCCGCTCGCCGCGCGCGTAAGGCACGAGCGCCGCGAGCTTCAAGTCGGTCGGAGGGCGCGGGACGGACTTCGGGTCTTTGGCGTAGGCGTCCTGCGCGCGGCCGTAGGCTTCGGCGTCGCGGAAGATGCGGCGCAGCTCGTCGATGCGGCGGTCGCGCTGCGAGAGGGCGTCCTGCGTGATGCCCTGCTGCGCGGCGAGGAAGGCCGCGAAGCCGCCGCCCCCGCCGACGCGCGGGAAGTCTACGACGAGCGCGGCCTGCGGCGCGACGGCCATCTCGCGCGGGCTCGTGCCGGCGAGGTTGATGAAGGCCGCCTGCCCCGAGATCGTCCCGCCCGAGGGCATCGAGAGCACGGAGGTCACGCCCCCGACGCGCGTGACGGCGATGTGCGAGCTGGAAGGATTGATCGCCCAGAAGACGGCGACGTTCGGGTTCATGTCGCCCAGCTCCTGCGTGTCGATGGTGCCGGGCGCGCCCGACTCGACCTCCGCGAGACCCATGTTCGTCCCCGCGTCGATCATGCCGGGGTAGACCCAGAGGCCGCTCGCGTCAATCGTCTGCGCGCCCGCGGGGGCCGTGACGTTCGCGCCGACGGCGCTGATGCGCCCGCCCTCGATGACGACCGTCGCGTTGTCGAGGGCGGCGCCCGAGACGGTGACGACGTGCGCGCCGCGGATGACGTAGGTCGGCGGCGGCGTGTTCGTCATCGAAGGGTCTGTGCGGTCGGTGTCCTGCGCGCGCGCCGTCGAAGAGAGCAGGCAGAGGGCGGCGGCGAGCAGCGTGACGTTCAAGGACGAGAATCGTCGAGTCTTCATCTCTGGTTATCCTCCTGCACGTCCTGCACGTCGTCGTCGTCGGTGTAGGCGCGGCGCACGGAGGGTGGCGTGCGCGGCGGGGTGCCGCCCGCGGCGGGCGCGCGGTTCGCGTCGGCCGCTTCGAGCGCCTTGCGCTCGGCTTCGAGCTGCGGGCGGCGGGCGATGTCGGCTTGCCTGTCAAACAACAACTCACCGTCCACGAAGGTCTGCTCGGGGTGCGCGTAGACCGAGAAGGGGTGCGCGCTCCAGACGACCACGTCGGCGTCCTTGCCCACGTCGATGGAACCCATGTGCTTGTCGATGCCGAGCTGGATGGCCGGGTTGAGGGTGACGAGCTTCAGCGCCTCCTCTTCCGAGAGCCCGCCGTAGCGCATCGTCTTCGCGGCCTCGATGTTGAGGCGGCGCGCGCGCTCGTCGGAGTCGGAGTTGACCGAGGTCACGACGCCGTGGCGCACCAGCACCGCGGCGTTGTAGGCGATGGCGTCGTACGCCTCCATCTTGTAGCCCCAGAAGTCCGTGAAGGTCGAGGCCATCGCGCCGTGGCGCGCGATCTCACCCGCCACCTTGTAGCCTTCGAGGACGTGCTGGAACGTGCGGACTTTGAAGCCGAACTCGTCGGCGATGCCGATGAGCATCAGAATCTCGTCGGCGCGGTAGCAGTGCGAGTGGACGAAGCGCTTGCCTTCGAGCACCTCGACCAGAGGGTCAAGCTCTAAATCTCTCCGCGGCGGGATGACGTTCTTCTCGCCGCGCGCGACTGCCGCGCGGTAGTCGTCCCAGTCCCGCTTGTAGTCGCGCGCGCGCACGAAGGCGTCGCGGATGGTCTCCTCGACGCCCATGCGCGTGGCGGGGTAGCGCGGCTGGAGGCCGGGCACGTTGAAGTTCGAGCGCTTCGGGTTCTCGCCGAGCGCGAACTTGATGCCCGGCGGCGCGCCGGGGACGGGATAGTCCGCGGCCGGGTGTCCCCACTTTAACTTGACCGTCGTGCTCAACCCGCCGATGGAGTTGCAGGAGCCGTGCAGCAGCAGGGCGGCGGTCGTGCCGCCGGCCAGCTCGCGGTAGATGTCAACGGCCGTCGGGTTGAGGATGTCGCGCGTGTTCGCCATCGAGGTGACCGAGCGCGTGCACTCGTTGACCGAACCGTCCATCATCGAGTGCGAGTGCGCGTCGATGATGCCGGGCAGGACGAACTTCCCCGTCCCGTCGATGACGCGCGCGCCGTCGGGCGCCTTCAGGTTCTGCCCGACCGCCGTGATCTTGCCGCCGTGCAAAAGCACGTCCGTCCCGTTGAGCGTCCCGTGCGAGACGGTCAGCACGGTCGCGTTGCGGATCAGGGTGTCCTGCGCCGCCGCGGGCGCCGTGGGCGCCGCGGGCTCCGCCGCCGCGCGCGGCTGGCCGCCGCCCCCGCGCCCCCGCGTCTGCGCCTCGGCGGACACGCCGGCCACCATGAATAAGATTGCGAGCGTCAAAAGTCTCTTCATTATCTTTCTCCGAAAGAAGTGATGAGTGATGAGTGATGAGTGATGAGTAAAGAGCCCACTCATCACTCATCACTCATCAACGCCTCTAAGGCGTGCGCGTGCCGCTGAACGGGAAGGAGCCGCGCGCGGAGGTGACGGTGCCGCTCAACTGGTTGCCGTTGACCGTGCCCTCGAAGGTGAGGTCGGTGCTCTGCCCCTCGATGCTGAGCGTCGTGGCGACGCGGAAGCTGTCGCCCGTGACCGAGCCGTCCGTGATGTCGGCCGTGCCGAAGGGCGTCTCGACGCGGCCGGTCAGGCGCGTGCCCTGCTGCTGGAGCGTGAGCGTGCCGGGTATCTGCTGCGAGCCGGCGCTCGTCGTGACGTTCCAGGTGCCCGTGAGCGTGCCGGCCGCGGGAGTCCGAGCCCCGCCGCCTGGCGGAGGCGCCGCGCCGCCCCCCCCGCCCGCGGGCGGGCCTCCGGCGCGCGTGCCCGTGAACGTGCCGGGGCCGCGGCCGACGACCTGCACGGTGCCGCGCATCTCGCCCCCGTTGACGGTGCCGACGAAGATGGCGTCGGTCGTCTGGCTCGCGGGCGCGGGCAGCGTGATGGGCACGGTGAAGTTGATGTCAGAGCCGACCAGAGTCCCGCTGGCGATGGTGCCCGAGCCGAGCTGACCTTGCAGCGAGCCGGTCAGGCGCTCGCCCTGCTGTTGGAGCGTGAGCGTCGCCGAAAGCTCCTGCCGCTCGTTGCCCGAGCCGCCGAGGTTGACGTTGAGCGTCCACGTGCCCGAGGCGTTGGCGGCGCCGCCCGTCGCGGCGGCCGCGGGCCGCAGCTCGACCTGCCGGCCGTCGATGAAGAGATGTGTGACCCGGCGGTTCTTGTCGAAGAGGTCGCCGCGCGTCACGGTCAGGTTGGCGATCTTGCCGACCTCGATTGAGCCGAGCTGTTGTGAGACGCCGAGAATCTCCGCCGGCCTCAAGGTCAAAGCCCGGACGGCCTCGTCGCGCGCGAGCCCGGCCTCGACCGCCCGCGAGGCGTTGGCGAGGTAGTCGCTCATCGTCGTCATGCCGCCCGACTGGAAGGCGAAGCGGACGCCCGCGGCGGCGAGACGGCCGGCGGTCTTCGGCGCTTCGACTCTCTCGCGCAGGATGCGCAGGGGCTCGGGGTCTGCCTCCGCGGAGGCGGCGGCCGTGCGGCGCGGGAAGTTGAGCGAGAGCAGGACGGGGACGTTCGCGGCCTTCAGGCGCGCGGCCAGGCGGTCGGCTTCGAGCCCGCCGTTGATGACGAGGTTGAGGTTGAACTCCTGCGCCAAATCCAAAGCCCTTTCGATCTCGCGCACGCGGTCGGCCTGCATCACGACCGGCATCTGCCGCGAGAGGACGGGCAGCAGGGCGGCGAGCGACTTGTCCTGCTCGGGCCTGCGCAAGCCCCTCGGGCTGCGCTCGTAGATTTCGTTGGCCTCGCGGAAGCGGCGCGCGTCGAGGAGCATCTGCCGGACGGAGGCGAAGACGCCCATCAGGGAGCCGGGGTACTGCCCCTGCCCGATGGGGTTCAGGCCGACGTAGAGTGCGACGGGCGTGCGGACGATCATCTGCTGCGGCGTGTCGCCGGCGAGGTTGATGACGGCCGACTGGCCGAGGAAGACGTTGCCGCGCGGCGCGGTCTGCGCGGCCGTGATGCCCGCGGCGCGCGCCGCCTCGATCTCGGGGCCGCCCGGCCGGATGATGTCGGAGGCGAGGATTTCGGGTTGCAAGCCCGGCAGCTGCGTCGAGTTCGGCGAGACGGCGGAGGGCTCAGTCCGGCCGAAGAGTCCGGCGAACCCGCCCCCGCCTCCGCCCGTCGTGGGCGAGAGCGTCGGGCGCGGGATGGCGAGCGTGGTGCTGGCGTCGATGAGGCCGGGGTAGACCGTGAGGCCCGTGCCGTCGATGGTGCGCGCGTCGGGCGGCGCCGTGGCGCCCGCGCCGACGGCCGCGATGAGCCCGTCGCGGATGACGACCGTGCCGCGCTCGATGACGGGGCCGGAGACCGTGACGACGCGCGCGTTCGTGATGGCGTAAACGTCCACGCCGCCGCCCGGCCTGCGCTGCGCGCCCGCGGGCGCCCAGGCCCACGCGGCGGCCGAGAGGAGCGCGGCCGCGAGCGCCGCGAGCGTTCTAAACTGGGAGTGTCGCATAAGGTGGTTTCCTGCCCCGTCCGGGGAAGACCCGCGCGCCCCGGCCCGCACCTGTGGCCGTCCGAGAAGCGCGTCTAAATTTTTAACGGTTAAGACTGGAAGTGCGCGCCGCCTCACGGGAGGCCCGGCGCACGCCGGCCGTGTTGGCCGGGAGTGCCGTGCGCCGCTCTGCCGCCTGACTGTGACTGCGCGCGCGTAGCTACGGGGACGGCGGGGGAAAAGTTTCAGCGCCCTCCGGGGGAAGGCAAGAGGCAAGAGGCAAAAGGCAAAAGTGAGAACGCGCCGCGCGCGCAGCACTGCTTTTATTTTTGCCTCTTGCCTCTTGCCCTTTGCCTTCTCCTACTTCTTCGCGTTGGTGTTGGCGTTCGCGCTCTTGGCGTTGGCGTTCGCGTTAGCCGAGCCGCTGGGCTTGACTTCGAGCTTGTCGGTGACGCTCTTGACGCCATCGACCTTCTTGGCGGCGTCCTCGGCCGCCTTCTTCGAGGCGGCGTTGGCGACCGAGCCGCGGAGCGTGACGACGTTGTTGTCCACGTCCACGTTGATGGTCGAGTCCCTCAGGTCGTTGACGGCCGCGAGCGCGGCGCGCACCTTGAGGTGAATCCAGCCGTCTTCGAGCCCCTGGCCGATGGACTCGTTCTTGTTCTTGGCCTCGGCGCGGTAGTTGGCCTCGTCCTTCTTGTACTCTTCCTTCGAGTTGTAGTTGCGGTTGTAGGCGCTGCCGGCGGGCGTGGACGCGGCCACGGGAGTCGCCGTGGCGTTGGCGTTGGCCGCGCGGTTGGCGTTCGCGTTGGCCGTGTTGGTGTTGTTGTCCGGGTTGCAGCCCGCCGCCGCCAGGCAGAAGGCCGCACCGCCCAGAATCGAAAGGATCGTTTTACTCCTCATACGTTCTCCCGGGAATTATCCCCTTAAAGTTGACCCGCGCCCGAGCAAGCGCCCGCCGGGGCGTGTCGCGCGGGCGGCCGCCCCCTCTAGAGCCTCGGGCGAATTGTAGGGCTTGAAAACTTGCGCGATTCTAACGCCGGGGGCGGGGGCAGGACAAGAGAAAAAACAGATGTCGGATGCCGGATGTCAGTTAAAGCTCAAACTAGCATCCGACATCCGGCGTCTGACATCTTCACCATTTGATCGTCCCCTCCTTCGAGGTGTCGATCTGCGCGTTGGGGAGTTCGCCGCCGCCGTAGAAGAAGCTCTTCATGTTGTCGAAGAGGAACCCTTGCGCGTCCTCGTTCATGAGGTCGAGGCCGTAGTGGTTGATGATCATGTTCTGGCGCTGGAGCCACTCCTTCCAGCAGACCCCGCAAATCTCCGAGCCGATGCGCTGCCCCAGCTCGTTCGGGAAGGGCGCGTAGCCCAACCCCTCGCGCTTCTCGCCGCACCGCGCGCACTTGACCTGTTCCGCCATCGACATTTCTCCTTACAAAATTCCCGTGTAGAAGTTGTGCGCGAAGGATAACACGAATCAATCCCCCGATGCCTTTTGCGCGGCGCGGATGGCGGCGAGCACTTCGTCGTCCTTCGGGCGGAAGAGCGAGAGCGCCTGCGCCTTGTTGTGGCGCACGATGCCGTCGGCGTCGATGACGACGACCGAGCGCGCCGCGCGGCCCGGGAGCCAGGACTTCGCGCCGTAGAGCGAGGCGACGCGGCGGTCGGGATCGGAGAGCAGGCGCAACGGGAGCGAGTAGCGCTCGGCGAACTTCCGGTGCGACTCGACCGAGTCGGTCGAGACGCCGACGACCTCGGCGCCCGTCTGCCGGTACTCCTCCCAGTTGTCGCGCACCGAGCAGAGCTGCTTCGTGCAGACCGGCGTCTCGTCGCCGGGGTAGAACAAAAGCACGACGACGCGCCCGCGCTGGCCGCTCAACTTCCAGTCCCGGCCCTCGCCGTCCTTCAGCGTGAAGTCGGGCGCGGTCGCGCCGGGCATCGCAACCTCCGGCCGCAACTTCGTCTCAACGTCGCTCATCGGTTACGTCCTCTTTCATGTCTGAAAGTCGCGGATGTCTCTGAAGGGCGTCTCGGGGTCTGTGAAGTCGGGGCGGTAGTAGTGCGAGGCGCCGTCGTACTCCTGCATCCAGCCCTCCTCCATGCCGAACCGTTCGAGCAGGGAGACGGCGCGCCACCACTCCGACTCCGTGATGCGTCGAGAGAGCAGCGTGTAGCGCTCGTCCGTCGCGGCCTTGTTCGTCGCGTAGTACTGCGCCATGAGCGAGATGGCGACGCGCGGGCTCAGCTCGTCGCGGATCCATTCGAGCGACTCGCGGATGCCGGCCACGTCGTTCGGGAGCACGAGCAGCCGCACGACCAGCCCGCGCGCCAGCGTCCCGTCCTCACGGAAGACCAGCTCGTCGCCCGTCTGCCGGTACATCTCCTTGAGCGCCGCCCGCGCCCGCTCCGCGTAGTGTGGGACTTTCGAGAAGGTGTAGCCCTCGGAAGAGTCTGCGTACTTCAGGTCGGGCAGGTAGACGCCGACGACGCCTTCGAGCAGACGCAGCACCTCGACCGAGTCGTACGCGTTCGTGTTGTAGACGACGGGCAGGTGCAAACCCCGCCCGGCCGCGATGAGGACGGCGCGCGCCAACTGCGGGGCGAAGTGCGTCGGGCTGACGAAGTTGATGTTGTGGCACCCCCTGCCTTGCAGCTCAAGCATCATCTCGGCCAGCCGCTCGTGCGTGACCTCGTTCTTAAGCTGCTCCTTGTGCGCCTGCGAAATCTGGTAGTTCTGGCAGTAGACGCAGCGCAGGTTGCAGTTGCCGAAGAATATATTCCCCGCGCCCTTCGCCCCCGACAGCGCCGGCTCCTCGCCGAAGTGTGGCGTGTAGGAGCTGACGACGGGCAGCCGGCCCGAGAAGCAGCGGGCGAGTTGATTCTCTATTCTATTATTGCCGCAGTCGAGCGGGCAGACCGTGCAGCTCACCAGCAGCCGCTCAAGGGCCCGCACCCTCTCCTCAAGCTCCCCCGATTCGTACAGGGCTAAATATGCCGGACGATCACCTGCTGCCATGATTAACCTCAGTGCCCGTTTATACCCGCCGACCTCGCCGGAGGGCGTCGCCATAGTTTCTCGCGTCGTCCCGCACCCCGCAAGCAGCGAGACGATGACGCGCTGACACGGGTCACACTATCCGATGCTAATAATTGTGGCTGTCCCTCCTTGAACAACTTGAGCGATTGGTCAATTCAACCGGTCAATCTAATCAGAGATGGATTAGCATCCTCCTTGTAACGGTGCCAAAAACGGCCAGCGCGTTCGAGTCTAACGTCAACGCGAGAAATGCTGTCGGTAACGATACGGCGCTCAGTCTCGCCACGCGCGCGGGGCGGACCTCCACAGTGCGCCTGCTAAAAAAGGTCGGGGCCGTACTCCCAGCTATTTAAATCCCGGCGCGCCTTTCATGGCGCTTCCCATACTCCCAGTGCCAAGCCTCGGTGGAGAGCGGGTTGAACTCAAACCTCGCGGCGTTGTTGACCAGCCAGTTGTAGAGCCACGTCTTCCTCCAACGAACGTTGCGGCTGGAGTTCGCCGTCAGGCAGAGGCCGCCCTCGGTCGTCGTGAAGTCCACGGCCGTCCCGCTCGTGTGATAACTGAAGCCGGGGGCGGCCTTGAACTTCCGCATGATCCCGACCATCATCTCGACGGCCTCATCTCCGTACGCGCCGCCCCTTAATGCGGCCCGCGCCTCCCGCGTCTCCCTGAAGTGTTTGCCGAACGAGTTGTGCCAAGCCGCCTCGTCCTCCTCGACGCTCCTGTAAGCAGAGTAGACGCCGATGTCCGATACCTTAAGTGCCTTGGGGTCGCCGGCCTCTTGCTGCCGCCTCAGATCGGACTCGGCCTGCTTGAGGAGCAGCCTGAAACGTTCGGCGGCGTCTTTGCGCAGTTTGTGCCCCGCGCCCACCGGCGCCAACTTGTCCGCGGGCAGATTGCCGCGGCGCTCCTGCCCACGCGCCAGAGCGCGAGCCACCTGCGCCGCCAAAACCCTGCGCCTGAAGTCGTCCTCGTCGTCACGCACAGGGTTAGCGACGCGGGCCGCGTTTACTCTAACCCGCGCCGCCAACCCCTGCGCCGCCCATAGCACCAACGACATCACCGCGAGCAACATCAACGCCGCGGCCGTACGCGTAGCTCTTCTCGCCATGATTCGTATCCCTCCCGCTTCTCCAAAGGTGTTGTGACGGCAACGCGCCCGCCCACACGACCTTCGAGGCCGATTGGCGTTCCTTACCTGGAGGCCGTTTGCTTATTTACTGCGCCGCGGGCGGAGGTGGCGCGCTCCAGTTCCTTCAGCGCCAGCTCGTTCTTCTCCGCGCTTTCGAACTGCCCGAGCATGTTGTAGACGGTGCCGAGCCGCCTGAACACGTACCCCTTCAACTCGTCGGAGTCACCGTTGCGGCGGTTCGCCTCAAGGTAGTTCGCCGCCGCCTCTTCCCAGCGCCGCTGCTTCAAGAAGAGGTCGCCGAGCGCGACGTACGCCTGGTAGTAGTTCTCATCCTGGTTGAGCGCCGCGCGGTAGCTTTCGCCGGCCTTGTCGTAGTCGCCCATCTCTTTGTAGACGTCGCCGAGATCCCTGTGGAACTGCGGGCGCGGTATCAGCTCAAGCGCCTGCTCGAAGCCGCCGCGTGCGAGTTGCAGGTGTTCGTCGCGCGCCGCCCCTTGGGCGCGGAGCGCGAGCGCCAGATGGATCGCGGCGAGGGCGTCGTGCGCCTGCGCGAACTCGGGTGCGAGCCTGACCGCTTGCTCGGAGTCGTCCAAAATCCTGAGCGCTGTCTCCTCGTCGAACTGCGAACCGGCCTTCGCGCGCACGGCCTTCAAGGAGGCTGCCGAGGCGCGGAGCATGCGCGCCGCGACGGAGTTCGGGTCGTACTTGTTTATAGCCTCGGTCGCGTCGGCGATGGCGCGGTCGAGGCGCGCCTGCGCCCGCTCGGGGTGCGCGCGGTCGAGGCTCGCCTTCGCGCGGTAGGCCCACGCGCGCGCGACGTACTCACGCGCGGAGCGCGGCGACCGCACGAGGCCGAGGATGGTGTCGGCGTACTTCTCGACCTCCGCCTTGCGCGCAGACTCGCCGTTGTCGGTTATCGACTCCCAGAGGATGTCGCCCAGGAGGAAGTAGATGTAGGGGTTGTTCTCGTCGAGTTCTAACGCCTGCTCGCACTTGGCCCAAGCCTCTTGGTTGTCGCCGCCGTACCGCGCTAGTTCGGCCTCGCCCACGAACTGCGCCGCCTCTTGCGCGGGCGCCGGCGTAGGAGTTGGGGAAGGCGTCGGCGTCGCCGTGGCGACGGGCGTCGGGGGCGGCACGTAGCGGCCGGTGTCGTAAATCTTCGGGCCGACGAAGGCGAGGCACGCGAGCAAGACGGACGCGAAGGCCGCGGCGAAGAGTCCCTTAGCGACGAGCCTACGCAAGCCGCCGGGCGCGGGCTCGTCCGCCTCGGGGAAGATCATGTCGCGCATCTCGGCGGCGCTCTGCGGGCGCCTGTTCGCGCTGAGCGAGAGGGCGCACATGACGGCGTGACTCATTGTCTCGTCGGCCGAGGGGTTATAAACCCTCACGTCCTCAAGCGGGTCGGCGCCGCCGCGCGAAACGCTCTCGAGCCTCGCCTCGGCGTCCGCCGCCTCCACGTTCGTCAAGAGATAGTAGAGCGTCGCGGCCAGCGCGTAGAGGTCGCTCGCGGGCGTCGTGCGCCGGCGCAGGCACTGCTCGGGCGGCGAGTACTTCTTCGAGCGGTACTTCCAGTTGAAGCGGGCCGCGTCAACCGTGTCCATGTCGTCAGCGGCCAGCCCGTAGGCGAGGCCGAAGTCGAGGAGGTACGCGCGCCCGTCCTGCCACTTGATGTTCGCCGGCTTGATGTCGCGGTGCAGCACCGACTGGCCGTGGATGTATTCGAGCACATCAAGCATCTGCCAGGCCAAGTCCGCGACCGACTCGTTAGAGAGCCAAGTCCGCTGCTCGACCATGAGGGCCGCGAGGTCTGCGCCACCGACGTACTCCATGACGAGGTGCTGCGTCCCGCCCTCCGACAGCAGGTCGATGCAGCCGGGGAGCGAGGCGTGCTGCAAGTTGGCGAGGAGCTGCGCCTCGCGCTCGAAGGCCGCGCGCATGGCCGGGTCATCGACGCGGTTCTCCTTGATCGCCACCCGCGCGTTAAGAAGCGTGTCGAAGCCCTCGAAGACTGCGCCCATCCCGCCTTGCTTCAGCAGGCGCTTGATCTCGTACCGACCCTTCAGAATTTGCCCTTCCGTTGACATGGGGAGAACCTCCTATTGTTTGCAGCGGCCGCGCCCCGACGACTTGAGCGTAGACTTGACCCGCCCGCCCGCGCCCTCAGTCCCGACCCTCTCGTGCTGCACGCGCGCTTCGGTCTCGACGCGACGCGCGCGCGTGCGCGGCGCCTCGCGCTTGCGAATGTCGGCCGCGAGGCTTGCGTAGACGACCCTACTGGGGGCCGGCAGCGTCGAGCAGGACGACGAAGCCCAGTCCTGCGTGCTCATGCAGAGGGCGGAGTCGATGTCGCCAGAGAGCAGCTTCAGGAAGCCGCCCTGAATCCTCCGCTTCATCGCAAAGCCCTTCTCGGTGTAAGCCTCCGCCGCCCCGCCGCCGCGGCGAATAAGCTCAAGGGTCGCGAGGGCCTGATTCGTTTCGGAGAAGTCGCGTAGCCCGAGGAAGGGGGCGATCTTCTGCCAATTCTGAAGTGTTAACTGATAGTTCCCCGACGCCGAAGACCGGCCCAAACCCTTGACGGGGTAGCGGCACGAGTACGGCAGCGAGAGGGCCGGGTGCTTCTTCAGGTTGGGCGCGCGGCACCCGCCGACCATCAGGTCGGGTTCGCCCGCCTCCGCGGTCTGTATGACCTTCAGAAAGAGCCTCACGTCGTCCCTCGAAAGGAGCCTGTAGAGCTTGCGCCGCATGAGTTCGCCGTCGGACTCCTCGACGCTCTCGTCGAGCGCGTAGGCGGCCCTCAGTCTTTCGACCTTGTCACCCGGCTTCGCGAGCGCGCCGCGCGCGCCGCAGATGCCTACGAGAAGGAAGACGCACGTGGCCGTCAAGGCCCTCGTCCTGCCGCGCCGGCCCGCGCCCCCAAGCACGGGCTCGCGGCCCGTGCTTGAGTTGGCGTCGGCTGCCGAAGGGGCCGTGCCGACCGTGGTCGGCTGCAAGAGGTTGCTAGGAAGAGTCTCGTTTTCCATGACTCATGAAGCCTCCTTCTAAGCGTCGGCAGGTCTTAGACCAGATTCACGTGATAGTGATCGCGCTCGACCGACACCTGGGCGCCGACCTCGTGTGCGACCTGGCGGAGCACCGACAGGCGCGCCGCGCCGCGGCCGTGCGAACGGACGTCAACCGCCTGACCGCGGAGGTGCTGGCTCACGTACTGGCCGCGCGCGATCTGGTTGCGAATCACGGCCGCCATCTGCTTCTCGGCCTGCCGCGAGTTGCGAGAGTTGGCCTTGTAAGCCAGCAGAATCTCGCGAATCAGCATGCTGCCGCGGTACTGCCGGAGCACGTAGCGCGTGCCGTAAGCCTGCAAGTTTCGCCGGATGGCGCGGGCTTGACGGGCGGGGCCGCGGCCGAAGCTCGTGATGACGAAGGGGCGGTGCGTGCGCAGGATGTACTTGCGCTTCATGATGTAGAGGCGGCGCGCGGCCACAGAGGCGTACGGCTCACGGCGCGACTTGTGGCCCCCGCGCTTTTTGGCCTTGGTATTGTTAGCCAGATTGCGCGGCTCCTTGTGCGACGTGTTGTGCTTCTTATTCCCGGCGCTCGCCTTCGGCGCGGCCTTCGCCTTGGCCGGCGCCTGGGACGTCTCGACAACTTCTCCCGCGTGCGAGTCGGACGGGTCCGACTCCCGCCAGCTCTCGTCGCCGTTGCGAAGCTCTTCCGAGGTGGGGACGGCCTTGATCGGCTGCGCGCCGAACGTGAAAAGGATGAAGGAACCAGTGACCGCGAATGCGCTAAGCTTTCTGAACTGCATCTTCTTTCTCCTCTGTTTGTAGCAGGAAGGTCGAGTTTCAGCCGCTCCGCCTTGCGTACGGGGCGGCCACGAAAGAACTGCGACGCCGCGGAGTCTCCGGGCTCTGGCGGCCTTGAAGAAAGACAGGCTTCCGCTGTCGCGGGCGCGTGCGCGGTGGAGTCTTGCGCCGTGACCCGCGGGCATGTGCGCGTTTACGTGCGAGGTATGCGACTGTTGACGAGGTGTCGTCCGGAAAGCTTAAGGGCGGCTCCTGCGTCGGCCCCTTGATCTGTGGGTTGGTCTGACGACCGGTTCAATGTGACGCGGGGAATATAATTCAATATTTTCAATACGTCAAGTACTTTCTTTTAATCTCTCCTCTTTAAGTACTAGGAACATATTAAATAAAGCATTTAATTTGCAATTGCATTCAATGTCGCTTAATGTATTTAATTGCGTTAGTATGCTCCCCAACGATTCTCGTCTTATTTTGAGGAGGCAGCGATGAGTTTTGAGATTAATCAGGCGAAGACGGCCGAGTGGATAACCGAGTGGAGAGACAGTTTCGGCCCGATAGCCCAAGACCCGACCTCAGTTAAGACCCTCATCTATCTAACCCTGTTGGAGAGGAGCGGGGAGATGACCTCCTATCAGGACATCACCGACGAGTTGACGCGCCGCGAGATGATAGAGGGGGAGGTCACGAAGGACGATCTCGTCGCCTTCAGGAACGGCATGAGTCAGATAGTCAACGCCCTCAAGACGCACGACCTCTACGACATCGAGACCAGAAAAACCGGCAGGTCTTCGATCTATCGCCTGAAAAGCCGCGACCGCGCGGGCGCCAGAAGTAACGGCGCGACGGGCCCGAAAACCGGCGAGATCGTGAAGATACTCGAAGACCCCGAGTTGACGGCCACGACCAAGTACGAGTACGTGGCGGAAAAACTGGTCATCAACCGGATGATGCCTTTCTACGGCATATACTTGCCGATCACGTCCGCCAGCGAGTGGGTTCTCTACGTCCAAGGCGAGGCCAGGAAGCGCCGCGAGTATGAGGGCGAGGAGTGTGAGCGCCTGCTCGGCGAGTGGTTCTCGAAGTACCGCGGCCAAGAGATATCCGTCGTCGGTCTGGGCATCGGCCAAGGCATTGGCGAGATCGAGATCATCGAGAGGCTGCTTGATAAAAAGCGCGAGGCGGACGGAGAGGGGTACGGCTTCGGCAGAATCCATTACTGCGCCATCGACACCAACGCCTACTTCCTGCAAGACCACATCCAGCGGCTCGAACAGAAGTTCAAGGCCGAGATTGAAGAGGGTAGACTGGTCTGCGGCGTCGCCTGCGGTGACTTCCTGAAAGACTTCTCCGAGATCATTCAGCGCCTGCGGGCCGAGTTCGCGAAGGCCGGTTACTCGGCCGAGCCGGGGGAGGGCTTTCTGCCCGACACGGGAACCCTCATCTCGATTCTGGGCAACGTCGTGGGCAACTCGGAGAAGGCCAAGGAGTGGTCGTACTTCGAGCCGGTGATGAAGGGGATGAAGGGTTACGACCTGGCGTTCCTGTTCGGGGTCTCCATCCACCAGCCGGAGCAGTCCAAGCCGGAAAATTATGACGAGCTGGAAGACCTTCTGCTCGCGACGCCGAAGTTTTTGACGCAGTCGATATTGCAGAGCGGCGCGCCCGACGACGCGAGGCAGCCTGAGTTCACCCTGCCGAAGTCAGAGAAGAAGTCTGAGCGGTGGCCGCAGGTCATCGGCCGAGACTACAAGGGCGCCGGGACTGAGGTCTTCGAGGGCGCGCAGGTGACGGGGAAGGTTTACGAGTTCTATTACATCACGGAGTGGGACTTGTCGATGGACTGGGGCGGCAAGAAGCTGACGATTCCGAAAGGGTCGCCCCTGCTGCTCCAAAACATCCTCAAGTTCAACAAGGAGACCCTGATTAAATTCCTTGAGTCGAAGGGCCTCTACCCGTCCCGCCAGAAGCCCAACCCCGGCGACATCACCTCGGGGAACGAGAGCCGCCGCTACGTGATGATCGCCATGACCAGCCGGCCGCCCGAGCAGACGGCCTAGCGCAGCCGCGCCTCACACGCGCGCGCGGCCACCGGCCTGCGTACCACGTAGAAGGAGATGAGGGCGCAGGCCACAGTGACCGCGATTCGCGCGGCGTGGCTCTGCGGCGAGCTGTTCAAGGCGAGGATGCACAGCACCGTCCCGATGCCGAGTATCAGGTAGGTCAGCTTTATCCCCTCTTTAAAACGCGCGAAGCTCCCGGCCCTCCCGATGTGGTCGAGCAGCGAGAGCACGAGTATCTGGTAGATGAAGGCCGCGGCCGCGATGAGCGGGAACTCCAAGCGCGAGATGTACGGCCCCGAGGCGCGCGCCGAGACGGCCGTCACCATGCTCACGGCCGCCGCCAAAGTGATCAGCCCGAAGCTCGCCTTCGGCCAAGCGCCCTCACGCTCCGAGCGGATGGTCGCGTGCAGCGCGGCTCCGCCGTCCGCCTCGCCCCAGTCGAACCTGAGCTGGAAGCTCATGCAGAAGAGGGCCGAGAGGGCCACGCCGCCGTAGAAGCAGGCCATGACGTACGGCCCCAGCGAGTCGTCATGATGGTCGATGCTGAAGGTAACCCCCTGAAAGCCGACGGTGAGGCAGACGACGGCCGCGGTCAGACGCCAGTACCAGCCCCTTTCGGCAGGCGCGACATCGACGACGGCGGGCACCTCCGCCGACCTCGCGGGCTCTGCCGCATCGCCCGCGGGGGCCTCTCGGCCGTCAGCGTTGATGATGTCTATGAACCCGGCCAGAGGTTGCAGCAGCGCGTCTGCGAGCAGCGCGGGCAGCATCCCGTACTGCCAGCGGGCCTGTGCGACGAGCCCGAGCACCATGCCGCTGAAGTAGCCCAGCTCGATCAGCGCGACCCCCTGGCTCTTGCGCCCCGCGGTCTGCGCGCGCAGCGCCCTCGAAAAGAACCACAGCCCGAACCGGACGCTCAGGACGATGACGAAGACGTAGGCCGCGGGGCCGTTCAGCAGCTCGCGGTCGGAGTGGGTGACGAACAGCCACGCGAGCGCCAGCGAGACGGGGCCGACGGCGACCGAGAACCACGGCGCGGTACGCGCCGAGAGCCGCGGCGGCACGAGCAGTTGAAAGACGAGGCCGAGCGTGATGCCCACGAAGAACGCCACGTAGGGGCCGTCGGGGAGCGAGCCTTTGAGCGACCCGAATGCCGAACTCAGGATGGCCCCCCCGCCGACCGCGGCCAGAAAGTTGGCGAAGGCCAGGAGGTAGTATCTCATCATCTTCGACTTTGTTGAGGATTCGACTGGAGCGGACAGCACCACGAAGCCATCGCGGCTCGGTGAAGCGGCCAATAGCTAACAGACAAAGTCGGCCAACGAGCGGCCGATTAAAACTACATCCCGACAACCTGGCGTTACGTGAACGCCGCTGTCCGCCCGTGACAACATTTGCCTTCCGGGGCGCGGGTCTATAACTCAACGACCTTAGGCGCGGCCTGCCGTTTATGGTACGAGGCGGGCGGCCACGCCGTTCATCTATGTCTCACACCCAAAAGCTTTATGAAGAGTTCTAGATGGATAAAACTTAAGATTACGAGTAAGGGCCAAAGAGTATAAGGCAAGCGGCAGGCGAGGCCCCAATTCAGGTCTCGAATCGAGATTGCCGTCACCAGCGCCCACACCTTACACCACCAGCTAGCCCTTTACAACTTTTTCGCAAACTCGCCGGGGTCTGTTTCGCTAGGCATCACCATCCACAGGCGTCGGCCCTACTCGCCTGCCAAGCTGTCTTCCGCCAGCGGCACTCGGCTGGCGGCCCGCAGGGACGGTCAGATTCTCACTTGAGGCTGTTAGCGCGAGTTTGATGAGATGATGCGCTCTATGAACACGGGCTGTGGCTGTCATGCAGCTTATGCAACCGCTATAAAGGCACTCACATCGAAGCCCCGATCCGCTCACCGGAGATGTTGTGCCGCTCTACAATCCACGCACGGATAATTGGCACGAACATTTTAGCTGGAGCGCGGACGGCGCGAAGGTCGTCGGACTGACACCGGTGGGCCGTGCGGCAGTAATCGATCTCAAGCTGAACAACGAGGTGGCGGTCGAAGTCCGACGCAACTGGATTGTGGCGGGCCGGCAGCCGCCCGACAGTTAACTCCCATGTAGTGACAAGTTTTTGACGGACAGAGGAACGGGCGACCGCCGACGGCGAAGAAGGGCGAAATTTTTATCCTCGCCGACGGTGGGGCATTCCTTGAATCTTTTCGTTGACTTCTTCACGACCCGAGTTTAAGCTTTGCGCCCTAAGTGACTGGTTCGAGAGTCTTGCTCCCTTAGGCTCGACGACGAAACGCCCATCGAGAGCTTCACTCCCGTAAGGAACTTCATTCATCGGCTGATCAAAGGGGGATGTTGTCATACCTACATTCCCCGACGTGACCCCTTTCTACCGGAATGGAAATTCGGTTCCGCCTTCCTAAACGGAAAGGTTCTCAACAAGGAGGCCGGAGGAGATGAAGGAGATTAAACGCAGGGCTTTGGGTATGCCCTTGGCAGTGTTTGCCGTTATCGCGCTCTCCTCGTTGACCGCTCATGCAGACCCTGTCGTTATCGTCCAGCCGTCGAACACTGTGGTCGGCGTCAACCAGACGTTTACTCTAAGCGTCTCCATCACCAACGTGAGCAACCTGTTTGCTTACCAGTTCGCCCTCAGATTTGACCCGACGGTTCTGTCGGCCAACAGCATTAGCGAAGGCTCTTTTTTGTCCGGCGGGGGCGGGACTTTCTTCATCCCCGGAAATATCAATAACGCGGCTGGGACAATTACATTAACTGCTAACACGTTGCTGGGGCCTGTTTCGGGGGTCAATGGGAGCGGGGTTCTGGCTACTTTTAATTTTTCCAGTTTGATCCCCGGCTCAAGCCCGATAACCATATCTGACGTTACGTTGCTTGATTCCAACCTTTCTCCGATTGCTACCGACGTTCAAGGGGGGACTGTGGTGGTCAACACCGTCCCCGAGCCGGCCACGGTGTTGCTGCTCGGCGCGGGCCTGTTGGGCGTGGCCGCGAGTCTTCACAAAAGGTGTAAGAAAGGTGGGGGTTGAGCATCACGGCGGAAAGACCTGATCGCGGCTTTGCAGGAAGGCTTTCCATGACTCACAACTCTGAGGCCATCGGGCCCGGCAAAAACACTGACGCCTTTCTTCAGTGGGGATAACATCCCGGCCGTGTTGGCAGAAAGTTCCACTTACCTGATGAGTTGTTAGGGTAAGTCGCCTGCACGACCACCCGCTCAGCGCATTCACGGACGAGCCTGCACTGCCGGCAGACCCGCCTATCACGTCAATCATCATTTCCCAGTGAGTCGGATTTTCTCACTGCGCCGTCCCGGATATCGGGCGCTTTGCTCCTTCACCCCAAGGGAGTGCGTGTCATGTCTGATGTCCCCCGGGCCTATCTGCCGCTCCTCATCCTCGTCATACTCCTGCTCCTAATTACAACTGCGCCCAGAACCCAGCATGCGCAAAGTTGTGTGTCGCCGCCTTCGGGCCTGATCAACTGGTGGCCTGGCGACGGGAATGCAAATGATATTGTCGGCTCAAGCAACGGGGGCTTCGTCGGGCCGGTTACATTTGAACCGGCGATAGTAGGCGACGGGTTCCGGGTGAAGAACTCGGGCGTAAGCTTCCCCGGAAGTTATGACTTTTCCGCCCGCAACCAATTAACAATCGAAGCCTGGTTCAAAGTTACCAGCCATTCCGGCTACAGCGGCATCGTCAGTTCCGAAGGCTGCTGCACATATCGCATACTGATTAGCCCCAATAACCGGCTTTTCTATAATCCCGGAACTCATACGGACATCGAGGTAGGTCCTACCGTCCAGTTTAATCAATTCAACCACGTCGCCATGACCATCACCGGCGGCGGGACGGCTAGTATTTACTTAAACGGACAGTTGGTCGGCGAAAGCAGCAGCGGCGTGCCCGCCAGTCTTCCCGCCGTCAACTCTTTCCTGATCGGCGCGGGCGAGGGCCTTGCTTACCACCCGCTTGAAGACGGCGTTATTGACGAAGTGGCAATCTACAACCGCGCCCTCACCGCCACAGAAATCCAAGCCGTCTACAACGCCGGCAGCGCTGGAAAGTGCAAGGCGGTCGATACCATAGGTGATCCCGTTATCCACAGAAGCACGATTGACACCGGGGGCGGCCAGATGTGGTTTTACAACGGCTTCTTCCCGAGCCCCGGCGCAGTCGTCACCTCGTGGAGCTTTTTTAACAACTCGCCCCCGACCGCGGGCAGGCTGGTGACGCCGCTGATCGCGTGCCAGACGTCCCAGACGAGCTGGACGATTACGGGCACCGGCGCGACAAGGACGAACAACGCCACAGGTGTGCAGACTTTCCCCTTCGATTTAGTCGCGGGGAGTGACGTGGTCGGAACGAACTGCACGTTCGGCTGGAAGGACGGCGCCAGTACCGGCAGCGCCGGCTTCGGCGTGATCGAATTCGACAGCCCCGCCGCCGGGCCCGGTTATCAGTACTTCGGACAATTTGTTGACGCAGTCGTCGGGCATGCGTACACGCCGGAGAACCTTAATCCCCGTGACTACTCGGTGCAGTTCACGGCACGACGGGCAGCGTCCGGTTGCGCGCAACCGCCTTCAGGAATGGTCGGCTGGTGGCCGGCCGACGGCGATGCCAGAGACGTCATAGGCGGCAATCGTGGCTCGCTTCAAAACGGCACTACGTTCGCATCCGGCGTGGTCGGGCAGGCGTTCAGCTTCGACGGAGTGAATGACTATGTCGAAATCCCTAACAGTTCAACGCTCAACACCCCGACGGCCATAACCCTCGACGCCTGGGTGAAGCCGAACGGACTGGGTGAACACATCATCGCCTCGAAGTATGGTGGAGGTGAGAGAAGTTGGGCCTTGCTGGATCAGGGGACGGGCCGCCTGCGGTTTGAGGTAAGCCAAAGCGGCGGCCCGTCCCCTGACCGTACCATGGATACGAACAGTCCCGTGCTGACGGTCGGCGTGTGGCAGCACGTCGCCGCGACCTTCGACGCGGCGACCCAGGAGGTGAAAATCTACGTCAACGGCGTCGAGGCCCCCGGCACGCTCGTCGAATCGGCCACAGTCACTTCGATCTCCAACAGCATCAGCCCCATACGCATCGGGGCTTACGGTGATGGTGTTGGTAATCCGCGCGGGTTTTGGAGCGGCTTCATAGACGAGATCGGCCTCTACAACCGCGCCCTTACTACTTCAGAAATCCAAGCCATCTACAACGCCGGCAGCGCGGGCAGGTGCAAGCCACAGCCGGAACCCCCTACCACTGCTTCAAATTTCACAGACCCCACCCCTTCGGTTACTTCATTACCCACAGAGGTGGTTCTGCGAAAGGAACTGTCCGGCTTTGGAAATTACGGCGCGGCAGACGGCGCGGCAGACATTCTTTATACGGGCCAAGTCGCCACCTGGCATTTCACACTTCCCCCGTCGGTAAATCCTGACTCCATAAAGGGTGCCTTTTTTAGAGCGGCAATGGTGGCAGACGATCACGGAACAGATTTATCTCAATATGCCATTGCGGTACAGGCCAACGGAATGGACAGCTTTAGTGGCCCCGCCGGCGTGCCGCATGGCGCACCCTTCGGGACTCGTTTCACGAACTGGGCGCAGAAGGATTTCGAATCCACGGCCAATCCGTCGAGTTATCGCATCACTCTATTTAACAGATCGACGGCGGCCAGCGGCGACTGGTTAGCGGTTGACTGGATCGAATTGCACCTGTTGATGGACACGACCTTCCAGGATGACTTTAATAGACCAGACGGCGTTGTCGGCAACGGATGGTCTAGCTGGTGGTGTAATCAGTTTGACAGCCCGAACATAAGCTTAACGGGCGGTGAACTGGTCGCACCCGGATGTCCTAACTTGGCGGGCGGCATCTACCGCACACTCCCGACCTCATTCCCGGCTGCCTTCTCATTCGATTTCCGCACCCTGGATGGCGATGGCGGCGGCTGGCAAATAGCTTTTAATACCGCGCCCGTCACGTCTCTGCCCCCACCTTCATTCAACAACTCACAGTTGATGTTCTTCCAGTATTCGGGCTCAAGACCTGTGACACGAGGCTACCAAAGCGGGGGCGGCATGGTTCAGGAGGCGGCGCAGGCGTCGGGCCAAAGGAATTATAAGGACTTGACGAGGGCGCGTATTTCGGGCGTGGTAAATGCGGATTTAAGTGCGACCATAACCGTCCACTACAACGACGGCTTGACGCCCGACCCGGTGATTTTCTCGTTCGGCCCGGCGGTGAACCCCTCGACTACACCGCCCGGCTCCGTCTTCGTTCTCGGCAACTCCAGCGCTTTTACCGGCCCGCACATCTTTGACAATCTCGTCGTCGGCCCTCCCCTGCCGCTATCTTCGCTGTCTCTTACGCCCTCGGCCGTCACCGGCGGAGAGTCTTCGACGGGAACGGTCACCCTCCGGAATCCCGCGCCGGCGGGCGGAGCGACGGTCTCCCTCTCCAGCAGTAATAGCGCCGCGGCAAACGCGCCCGAAACTATCACCATCCCCCAGGGCTCGACCCGCGGGACGTTCACCGTTACGACAAACACAGTCACGTCAGACACGCCGGTTACCATTACGGCTTCCTACTTCGGGGCGACGACGACGGCAACGTTGAAGGTGAACGCGCCGCGCCCTGATTTACGGGTCGCTTCACTCAGCGCGCCGCCCCAGGCAGTAGCGGACAGCGCGTTCGAGGTCTCGTGGGTGGACGCAAACGACGGCCCGGGCCGTGCGGGCGGCCCGTGGACTGATAAGGTTTACTTCTCTGCCGACGATCAGCCCGGAGGCGACACGCTGTTGGCGCAGTTCCCGTTCGACGGCTCGCTCGACGGCGGCCAGAGCACGCCGCCGCGCATCCAGCAGGTCAGCATCCCCCGCGCCGCGGTGCCCGCGGACGGACAGTATTTCCTCATCGTCTCCGCGGACGCCGACAACAACGTGGACGAGGGCGGTAACGAGGGCAACAACTGGCGTGCGGTGCCGGTTACGGTGAGCCGGCCCGCATTCCCCGACCTCGTCGTCGATTCGATTCAGGCCCCGCCCACGGCCTTCTTCGACCAGACCGTCACGGTGCGCTGGACGGTCAGGAACGCCGGCGGCGGCTCGACGAACGCCTCCGAGTGGCGCGACAAACTCTCCCTCTCGCCGAATCAGGCGGGCGGCGACGAGTCCCTTCAACTCGACGTGTCGAACGTCAGCTACCTGAACGCGGGCGAGAGCTACGCCGCCTCCGCGGACGTGCATCTCCCGCGCGGGCTGTTCGGCACTTACTTCTTCACCGTCCGCGCCGACGGCGGCAACGCGGTGACAGAGGACAACGAAAACAACAACACGCGGAGCCAGGCGATCAGCCTTCAAGTCCCGCCGCTCCCCGACCTACAGGTGTCGCTCGTGCAGGCCCCCGAGTCCGGATTCGCCGGACAGCCGATGCAGCTCAACTGGCGCGTGGAGAACCGCGGCGCGGGTAATACGCCGTCAGCCGAGAGCACTTGGCTCGACGGCATCTATCTGTCGAAGACGCAAACCCTCGATTCGTCTGCGAGGCTTATCGGTAGCAGGCAGCACGACGGAGGGCTGGCGCACGAGAGCGGCTACACGGTCGGCAATTTCAGCGTCAACATCCCTGTCGATGTCGCGGGCGACTGGCACGTCTTCGTCGTCGCGGACTACCAAAACAAGGTCTACGAGTTCGTCAACGAGAACAACAACGCCAGCCTCGACGCGCGGCACACGATCCACATCCAGGCGACGCCCCCCGACCTGACCGTCTCGGCCATCGAGACCCAAGGCACGGCGGCGGCGGGCAGTCAGGTCACGGTCAACTGGAAGGTGCGAAACCAGGGGGCCTTCGACGCCGGGCCGGGCTGGTTCGACACGGTCTATCTTTCGACCGACGCCGCACCCGACCCGTCCGCCGACACGCCAGTGGCGACGGTCTTCCGCCCGAGCAGCCTCGGCCCCGGTCTGGAATACTCTGCGTCCGCGACCATCGGTTTGCCGGCCTGCGCTTCCGGAACCTACTTCCTGTTCGTCTTCGCGGACAGCCGTAATCAAATTTTCGAGTCCGACCCGAACTTCGACGCGGAACGGAACAACTTCAGCCAGGCTCACCCGATTCAAATAACGCTCGCGCCGCCCGACTTGCAGGTAACGGCGATGAGTAACCCGCCGACGGGTAACGCCGGACAGACCGTCCCGGTGACGTGGACAGTGACGAATCAAGGCACAGGCCCGACGGCGGAAAGCGCGTGGGAGGATCGCGTTTATCTCAGCCAGACGACCACGTTCGACAAGAACACGGCCCTGCTCGCGGGCAGTTTCACTCACGGGGGGGCGCTCGCGGCCGGCAGCTCTTACACTCGCACGGAGGCTGTCGCCATACCGTCAGGCGCGCAGGGTGTCTATCACGTCTTTATCTTAACCGACTCGCTCGGTCAGGTGGAGGAGTGTGCCGGCGAGGGCAATAACGCCGCTTCCGGCCCCGACACTATCAACGTCATCAACAACCAGCCGCCACCGCCTGACTTGACCGTCACAAACGTCAGCGCGCCGGGCAGCGCCTTTACGGGGCAGACGGTCGCCGTGCAGTGGACTGTTAGCAACGCCGGTTCCGCGGTCGCGTCCAACTCCGCCTGGAACGACGTCGTTTATCTCTCCACCGACCCCACGCTCAACAACGGCGACACGAGAGTGGCGACAAAGCTCGTCAAAGGCCCGCTCGCGACAGGCGCGTCTTACTCGGCGCAGGCGGAGGCGGTGATACCCGTCGTACCCGCAGGAATGTATTTCCTGATCGTGAAGGCTGACGGCGACGATTACATACCCGAAGGGCAGCACGAGGACGATAACGTCGGCGCGGCCGCGGTCACGGTCGGCGCTCCGAGCGTGGACTTGCAGGTGCCCGGCGTGGAAGCGCCCGCGCAGGCTTTCTCCGGCCGGGGCATGGCCGTGAGTTGGAGGGTCAGAAACGCCGGCGCGATGCAGACGTTCGCGCAGCAGTGGACGGACTACGTGCTCCTCTCGCGCGACCAGATACTTGACCCGACCGATCCCGTCATCGGCTTCCAGCCGCACACGAGCCCACTGGAAAGCGGCGGGGAGTACACGGCCAGCGTCAACGCGACGGTGCCGCCCGGGCTCTCGGGGCCGTACTACGTCTTCGTCCGCACCGACTACCACAATCAGGTGGCCGAGACCGCCGAGGAGAACAACGTCGGCGGCCCCGCCGCGGTGTCGCTCCAACTGTCCCCGCCGGTTGACCTGACGGTGGTCTCAATCGAGCCGCCCGCCGACGCCTCGCCGGGCGAGCGGGCCACCCTCCGCTGGGTCGTGAGGAACGCGGGTGCCAACACCGCCACGGGAAGCTGGACTGACGCGGTCTACCTCTCGACCGACGCCACCTGGGACATCAACGACGCGCTCGTCGGCCGTGTAGGCCACGGCGGCCCCGTCGCGCCCGGCGAGACTTACGCGGGCGAGCTGACCGCCGCGCTCCCCGCCGTCAACCCGGGGCAGTACCACGTCATCGTCCGCACCGACGTGCACAACAACGTCCGCGAGTCAGACGAGACCAACAACACGACCGCCTCGGCTGGCACGACCGCGGTGGACGTGCCCGAACTCCAGCTCGGCGTGCCCTTCGACACGACCCTCCAGACCGGGCAGGAGCGCTACCACAAGGTCAACGCGCCGGCCGGCGAAACGCTCCTCTACACGCTCCACGCCGAACAGCAGGACGCCTCGACCGAACTCTACGCCCGCGCCGGCGCGATGCCCAGCCGCAGCGCCTTCGACTACCTCTTCACGCGCCCCGGCGAAGCCGACCAGGAGATCGTCATCCCCAACACCGTCTCCGGCTTCTACTACGACCTCATGCGCGGCGAATCCGTCTCCGGCACGACCCCCGCCACCATCAAAGCCGAGACCGTCCCCTTCAGCATCCGCTCCGTCACCCCCGCCCGCATCGGCGACAACGGCCAGGTGACGCTTACGCTTCACGGCGCGAAATTCCAGGACGGCGCGACGGTTCAACTGACAGGGAACGGCACAACACAGACAGCCGCAAAGGTAACGGTTCTAGACAGCGCGACGATCAAAGCTCGCTTCTTCTTAACCAATGTACCGCACGGCACCTACGATGTGGTGTTAACTAGTCTAAGCGGGGAAAGCGTATCGAAGCTTCAAGGTGTGACGATTGAGACGGCAACGGGATTGCTTATTGATCTTAGTGTTGATGGCAATCTTAGTCCCCGTGTTGGCCGTAGGTTAAGCGCTGATGGGCTTGTACAGAACATTGGCAATATAGACTTGCCCGTTGTGCGAGTAATGGCATCCTTTCCAGGTAATGTCAGAATGGGATGGTCAAGGCCGCTTGATTCTAGGCCCTTTCGTTCTTTGTGCCCCCCCGATGCATGGCCTTGCGATTGGGAAAATAACTCAATCACGGCGGTGTCTGCAAAAGGTCAAACTGTAGATGCTTTCTATCTCAGGGATATGGCTCCAGGGGAAACCGTCGCCTTCTCCAATCACGTGACTAAGTTTTTAGCCGGTTCTTTCAGAATCTCATTGACAGCGCGTGCGATGTCCTACGACACATATATATCTGAACTGGAGCAAACAGCAGAGCTACTTAGACAATCTCTAATTAACAAACCGCAGCAAGGACTGCCCGCCCCTCTTGTCACACATCTCAACTCGGCACAGGATTGGTGGGCTGATTTCAAGGAATTATATATTAACTACGGTCTGGTGGATTCTGATGGTAACTCACAACAGCGATCATTGAAGCAAAAAGCCATCGGCAACAAACAGGCTGGTGCGGCCGCTGATCCAGATTGCGTACAACTTTGTACCGTGGTGGAGTATGGTCAGTGTTTTACAGAAGCACAAGGAATCATTATCGCTTGTACAACTTTAACAAGCCCATTTAATATTTCCAGTTGTGTTGTAGGTGCAGGTTTATACCTAACATGGTGCATTTCTGAGTCTGGAGAAGAGTGCGAATCTATCTGTGAACAGATACATGAAGTGAGAGAGTGTGGTGTAAGAGGGTGGTTTAGAAATAGGGTCTTCCATTATGAAGTACGTCTTGACGGTTGTGGCGACGCCACCAACGCCAGAGATCCAAATGATAAGATAGGTCCTACCGGATATGGCCCGCAGGAGTTCATTGGTACTCAACAGTCACTACCTTATACGATTGACTTTGAGAATGTGGCGACGGCCACCGCCGCGGCGCAGCGGATACGAATCACAGACCAGCTCGACCCGAACCTCGACGCCCGCACCTTCCGGTTGAAGGAGATCGGGTTCGGGAGTTATCGCGTCGCCGTGCCCGAGAACCGGGCGTTCTATCAGGCGCGGGTGCAGTTGGGTGAGGAGTTCGGCAACCTGCTCGCCGACATCAGCGCGGGCGTGGACGTGGCGACGGGGCAGGTGACCTGGACGCTCACGGCCATCGACCCGCAGACCGGCGAGCAGCCCGCCAGCGCGGCGCTCGGGCTGCTGCCGCCCAACGACGAGACGGGCCGGGGGCAGGGCTACGTCACCTACACGGTACAGCCGAAGGCGACTGCGCCGACGGGGACGCAACTCGCCAACAGCGCGACGATCACCTTCGACACCGAAGAGCCGATCACGACCAACACCGTCACCAACACGCTCGACGCCGACCCGCCGGCGAGCGCCGTCGCGCCGCTGCCCGCCGCCTCGGAGCAGACATTCCTTCTCCCCTGGTCTGGCGAAGACCCGGCCAGCGGCTCGGGCCTACAGAGTTTCGACATCTGGGTCTCGGAGAACGGAGGCCCGTACCAGCCCTTCCTCGGCGGCACGACCGCGACGAGCGCGCAGTTCACCGGCAACCCCGGCTCGACCTACCGCTTCTACAGCGTCGCGCGCGACAACGCCGGAAACGTAGAGGCCGCGCCCGCAGCCCCCGACGCCTTGACGACCGTGACGCCTCTGCCGAACCCCGTGCCGACGCTGACCGCCCTCAACCCGAGTTCGGCGGCGGCTGGCGGGCCGCAGCTCACGCTGACCGCCGCGGGCGCGAACTTCGTCAACGGCTCTGTGCTCAACTGGAACGGGTCGCCCCGCGCAACGACCTTCGTCACCTCTTCGCAGGTCACGGCGGCGATCCCGGCGTCGGACATAGTCCACGACGGCGGCGCGACCGTCACTGTCACGAATCCCGCGCCCGGCGGCGGATCATCAAACCCGTTAACTTTCAACATCGCTCCCGCCGCCACTCCGACTCCCACACCGACTCCTACGCCTACGCCTACGACCACGCCAACGCCGACGCCGACGCCAGTACCAACGCCGACCCCGACACCAACTCCTACGGCGACGCCGACGCCGACGCCGACGCCGACTCCTACATCCGTGTGCGTCGGCGACCTGAACCTCGACGGCGTAGTGAACACGGCGGACATGGAAATCGTGAGGTCGGCCTTCGGCTCAAGATGCGGCACGCCGGAGTACAGGGCCGCGGCTGACGTTAATCACGACTGCTTTGTAGACGTTAACGACCTGGCAATCGTGAGCCGCGATCTGGGATGTACGTGGACGCCCCCGCGCTTCGGCATCAGCGGGCGCGTGGCGGACGGGGCGGGAACAGGCATCGGCGACGTAACGCTAACGCTGAGCGGTTCGCAGTCCGCGGCCACGCAGACAGACAGCAGCGGGGCCTACTATTTCCCGAATCTGTCGGCCGGCAATTATGTCGTGACTCCGACGCTGACGGGCTTCAGCTTCAACCCCGCGAGCCTCTCCTTCGCCGATCTCGGGAGTAACCAAGCGGCCAACTTCAACGGGGCGCAGAACACCTTCAGCATTGTCGGTAGAGCGACCTTCGGAAATGTCGGACTCGGCGGGGTCACGATAACGGTAGGCGGTTCCAGGTCTCTGGCGGCTACGACCGACGCCGGCGGCAACTACCTGATCCCCAACTTGCCGCAGGTGGGGAGCTACACGATGACCGCGTCCAGAGCGAACTACGATTTCACGCCGCCGAGTCAAACGCTAAGCAGCCCGAACGGCAACCAGACGGCTAACTTCGCGGCGACCGTTTCCCCCGGCGTGCCGATTCTCGTGAGCGAAGAGAACTCGACTCGCGCCATCGCGGTAGACTCGGTCTTATGGCTGCCCGATCCGTTCCAACTTAACTACTCATCCCTGTGGGGCGTTGACAGGCGCACGCGCGTGACGCTCTTCGCCATGAATTTCGATCTACAACCCGGCGAAAACGTCTCGGCCGTGACCGCAGATGCGGAGGACGCATCCCACCGCAGCTACCCCCTGACCGTCGAGAACGTCGGCCAGGTCGCCGGCCTCGATTGGCTGCGTTACGTGGTCGTCCGGTTGAATGATGAGATGGGCGGCGTGGGTGACGTGCTGGTTCGGATAAACGTGCACGGGAAGTCCAGCAACCGCGTGCGCTTGGGCGTCGGCCACGTCGGCGGCGGCCCTCCCGACGACACTTGGGCGGTGCCGACACCGGGTCGCGGGCCCCGATAAGGTTTCGCCTGTGACGAGTCGGTACTCGTGTTCATCGCGCGTCGATTCTCGACCGCTCTACCTTTGAACTTCTCACACCAGTCTTTATGGGAACCTATAATCGACGGATATTCCTTAAACGTTTTAGTGACCCGTCGATGACCGACCCGTCGGCGACTAACCCGACGACCGCCGACAGACTGGGTTGGACGGTGGTCTCGGGCAACGCGGACGCGTATTTAGGACACGGCTTCTGCGCTCAAGCGAATCCGAAGACCCCGGCGGACGAGACCGAACTGCCGAAACGGAATAAAAAAGACGAGCCGTGGAGGGATTTCGACCCGAGAGACTACAGACCTTACACCACACGCGGGCGCTGGGTGCGCATCCCCGTTGACGCCAAATTAACTACAGACCAGATGCACCGCATCCTGGAGCGGTTGAGACCCGTCCTGAGAATCCACTCGGGAATCAGCGTGGATCTCTTCTTCGAAGACGACACCTCCAACATCATGCATCCCACCGCGGAAGGATTAGCCAAGACCGCGGACGAAAATCTTAAGGCGATTAAGCAGTTGGAGGCCAAAGCCAATTTTCAAACAGTCCCATAACTGAGCCTTCCTCTACGCGCAGCTCGCGCGAGGGCCGGAAGCCGAGGGCCAACGGTCGTGACTCCTGAGCGCTGGGAGCGAGTGAGCGAGTTGTTCGATGCCTGCCGCGACCTCGACGCGGCGGAACGCGACGCCCTGCTCCGCCGGTGTTGCGCGGGCGACGAAGAGCCGCGGCGCGAGGTCGCGGCACTGCTGGCCGACGAGCAGCGCGCGGCCCGGCTTTTCGCCGGCAATCTTTTTGAGACGGTTGTCGAGTCCGCTGAGGGTCGGCACGCTTTACTACATGCCGCCGGAGCAGTTGATGGGCCGGCACGCCGGCGCGGCCAGTTACCCGCGCCTCTGAGTGTCTAAGTATAACCGGAAGCCGTCACAGTTAAAGAGCGGAGGTTCGCGGGGGCGCCGAACCGTCGCGGGAATTTCTAAACGGCACGAGCTGGATAAGCCTCAGCCTTCGCCCCGCTCCGAGGTGACGGCTGAGACGACCTCCTCGAAGGAGACGTGTGGCGAATCGCGCAAACGAAAAATCACGCGCGAGCACGGTGGCCGCAGCGCTTACTTGCATTATCTCCCGACGCCTCCTGTGATAAATTACTGGATTAATTCTAAAGGTCGGGACAACTCCCGGAAGATTTAGGAAGCTCCGGAAGAACCTTCCGGGCCGCGCGTCTCAAAACCGGAGTCGAACCTCGAATGAAAACAAATTACCGCGTTCTGTTGCTCGTTGCCGTGTTCGGAATCGCGCTGATTAAGGCGGCGGTTAACCCTTACGCAACCTACGCAGTCGGCGCTCGCGCCGCGGTCAAGGCGGCTTCCGGCGACGACCTTCTGGCGGGCCTTCGCTGGCGTAACATCGGCCCGTTTCACGGCGGGCGTGTTTCGGCCGTGACCGGCGCGATTGGTCAGCCGGGCACGTTCTACCTGGGCGCGCCCGCCGGCGGCATTTGGAAAACGACGAACGCGGGCGTGTCCTGGTTCCCCATCTTCGACCAGTTCACGAACGTGGATAGCATCGGCGCCATTCAGGCGGCGCCGTCCGACCCCGACATCGTCTACGCCGGTACGGGCGACTCGGTCGCAGGTTCGTCCGGCGACGGCATGTACAAATCGACCGACGCCGGCAAACCGTGGCCGCACGTCGGGCTGGAGGAGACGACCAAGATCAACAAGATGGTCGTTGACCCGAAGAACCCCGACGTTGTCATCGCGTCCACGCAGGGTGACGCGAGCCATCACGGCCAAGGCATCTACCGAACAACAGACGGCGGCAAGACTTGGGAGAACACTCTGCGGCCGGAGAACGCGAACGGCACGCGCGATGTGGAGTACGCGTTCGACGACCCGAAGGTGGTCTTTGCGACCTCGCCGGGCCAGGGCGGATTCGGATTCGGCGGCGGCCAGCCCCAGGGGCCGAACGGGACGGCACTCTACAAATCGACCGACGAAGGCAAGACGTGGAAAAAGGTCGAAACGCTGCCGCAGTTCAACGGCCGCATCAGCGTGGCGATCGCGATGCACACCAGGGGCCAGCGCGTCTACGTCATCGGCAACGGCATCCAGGGCGGCTCCGGCCTCGTCCGCTCCGACGATCAGGGCGCGACGTGGCAGCGGATGGCGGCGGACGACAGCCGCATTACGAACGGGCAGGGCGGTTACAGCTCGGGCGTGTGGGTTGACACGCAAAACCCCGACGTCGTGTACACCATCGCCACCACCGTCTATCGCTCGACCGACGGCGGCAAGACGTTCGGCGCGTTCAAGGGCGCTCCGGGCGGCGAAGACCCGCACGTCGCGTGGATAGACCCGACCGACGACAAGCGCATCTTCTTCGGCTTCGATCAGGGGCCGGCCGTCACGCTCGACGGCGGCCAGACCTGGAGCGGCTATTACCAGCTCCCCATCGCGCAGATTTACCACATCAGCACCGACACGCGGTACCCGTACTGGGTCATGGGGTCGCAGCAGGACACCGGCGCGATCTCGACGCGCAGCCGCAGCGATCAGGGCCAGATCACCGAGGTGGATTGGTATCCCGTGCCGTCGTCCGAGTTCGGCACCGTCGTGCCCGACCCGCTCAAGCCCACGACCGTGTACGGCTACGGCTACGGCACGGGCCAGGGCAACGGGATGATCAAGATTGATCTTGAGACAGGCCAGTGGGGCAACGTCGCGCCGAATTTCGGCACGGACAGAAACCTGTACGCCGAGTCCCGCGACATCTGGAAACGGTTCGACACCGCGTTCGAGCCAAAGGCGATGTACGCCGGCTACAACTGCATCCTCGTGACGCGCGACGGCGCGCAGACGTGGAAGGCGTTCAGCCCCGACCTCACCACGCCGAAAGGCCAGCCGATGAGGCCGTGCGGCGTCGCCCCCGCGCCGACGCCTGCGCCCGGGGCCACTCCGACTCCGACGCCGGAGGCGCCAACGCCGACTCCGATGCCGGCTGGCGCGCGCCCCACGCCGCCGCCTGCGATCTCCGATTTCTCGATCTCGACCGTCAAGCGCGGCGTCGTCTGGTCAGGGAGCAGCACGGGACAGGTCTACAACACGATGGACGGCGGCAAGACCTGGAACAACGTCACCAACTTCAACGACCTGCCGGCGAACGCCAACTTCGTCACCGTCGAGGCCGGGCACAGCGACGTAAATACGGCCTACGTGCTCGCGAACGTCGGCACGGGCCGCGGCCCCGCACCCGCCGGCCCCGAGCAGCACTACATCTACCGCACGCACGACGGCGGCAAGACCTGGACGCGCATCGTCAGCGGCCTGCCCGTAGACGAGCGCACGGGCAGCCAGGTGCACGTCATCCGAGAAGACCCCAAGCAGAAGGGCCTGCTCTTCGCCGGCACCGAGACGACCGTCTACGTCTCTTTCGACGACGGCGATCACTGGCGGTCGCTGCGGCTCAACCTGCCGAGCACGTCCATCCGCGACATGGTCTTCCACACCGACGATCACATGAACGATCTGGTCGTCGGCACGTACGGCCGCGGGTTCTGGGTGCTCGACGACATGAGTCCTCTGCGCGAGATCGCGGCGAAGGGACAGCAAATAACATCCGCGCCGGCGTACCTGTTCAAACCGGGCGACGCGATCCGCTCGCGGATGAACGCGAACTGGGATCAGCCGATGAATCCCGAAATGCCGCACGCGCCGAACCCGCCTTTCGGCGCGCTCATCTATTACCACCTGAGCCGGCCGCCCGCCGGCGAAATCAAGTTGCAAATCTTCGACTCGGAGGGCAGGTTGGTACGCACCCTGTCCAGCGTTCAGCCGAAGCCCTACGAGCGGCCGCCGTTTCCCGACTACTGGCTAATGCCCCCGGACGAGCGGGCGCTCTCGACAAACGTCGGAACCAATCGCGTCAATTGGGATTTGCGCTATGACGATCCGCCCGGCTACAACCCCGACATCAATAACCAGATGAACACCGCGCCGGAGCAAGTCACTCCGGCGCCGCACGGCCCGCTGGCGCTGCCGGGGACGTACACCCTCAAGTTGATCGTTGACGGCGCGACGTACACGCAGACCCTCGTCGTGCACAACGACCCTCGCGTCGGCCAGAGCGCGGCCGTCATGTCGGCGCTGCGGGCGCAGGAGAAACTCGCGTCGGCCGCCGTGCAGGGCATGAAGGACAGCTATGCTGCCAACGAGGAGGTGGCCGCGGTACGCGCCCAACTGGCCTCGATGATGCGCGGCTCACTCCCGCCCGACGTCGCGGCGTCCGCGACCGCGCTCGACGCGAAGCTGGCGACGTTAGGGGCCGTCGGGGGCCGCGCCCCACGCGGCGCCGGCGGTTTCGGTGGCGGGTTCGGCGGTGCCCCCGCGCGTGCCCCCGGCAGCCTGTTGGCTTTCTACTCCATCAACGGGGTCTTCAACACGGTTCTCGGGCCGCTCACGCAGAACGGCATCGACATGCCGCCCACCAGGGCGGAGGTCGATACGTGGGAATCCGGCTGCAAGGAGTACGCCGCGACGGCGAACGCGTGGAAGACGGTGCTCGGCGTGGAGCTGGTCGGATTTAACGGCCTGCTGACGAAGAACAACCTGCCGCCGCTGAAGCTCCCGCCGACGGCACTGGCGGCGCCCGCATCGTGCACGTTCGTGTGGCCCGCTGCGACTGCCCCCAGGGGCAAATAGACCGAAGACCACGCAGCGGCCACAAGCCGTCATCTGTGCGCCGCGACAGGTCTAACTATTGAGCGGGCCAACAGATCGTTGGACGCGGTCGGCGGGAGCGCTCGATGCAGACGGGCCGCGCGAGCTGGATGGGATGATGCGACTTTATGAACGCGGGCTACTTCGTAAGTCGCAGGCGCTCAAGGTCGTCGGAATCATGCGTGCGCGTTCTGTGGAGCATCCCTCACGGGCCGCGAGTCGGAAGCTTACTCCGAAGGCGTATCAGACGCCGGTGTTAGAAGGGACGACAGCGGCTCGTAGTAGTGGTTGAGGTAATCGACCAACACCTTCACCGCGGACTGAAGACCTTCCTCGTTCAACTGGGTCGCGGGGATGTCCGTCAGCAGTTCCAAATCTCCCGCGTCGTCGAGGGCGAATTTCAACTGCGGCATGTCGTGGTTGAGTCGGGCCAGCTCGCGGCTCAACTCGTCGCCCGGCTCGTCGCCCGCGCCGTCGGCGAAAGGCAGGATGACCAACCGCACGTACATGTCGCCGAAAGAGTCTTCAAGGGGCATGACGTTGAGGGTGAACTCCGTCACCTCCGGGCTGCCGCCCTCGACATCGAGGTTGATCGCGAGCGGGCACTCGAGAACGACCATGTCCGGGTTCTCCTCGTCTTCGACGATCTCGCACGGCTGCCCGGAGGCTTCGAAGTAGGCCGCGACGCGTTCGCACAACTTCCGGCGCTGGCTAAGACTTTGACTCATTTTTTACTCCTAACTGTCAGAGGGCTCGGCCGCCCCTGTTTGACCGGGCGCGGTTCGTAGACCTTGTGGAGTTTGGCCCCACGCTCGCCCATCAGGTAAGTCCCCCCGTAGATGTTCAGCCTGCGCTGCCTGGCGAGGCGGTAGAGCTTGTCGGCGTCGCGCACCTTCGGCCGCGCCGCCGCGGCGCGCGCGAGGTTGCCTGTGACGTAGCCGTGCGTGGTCTGCCGCCTGATACTTTTCGGGCCGGGCCGCCTGCTCCCCGAGGACTTCACCTCGGCAGCGGCCGCGTTAATCAGGCGGCCGTCCTTGCCGTACTTGTAGGCGGCGAGGTCTACCCCGTGGACTTTGTTGTGCTGCACCTGCCGAACGCTGTCGAAGCCCATCCGGTAGAACTTCTGCCTGACGGCCGCGACCCCCTTCTTCGCGACGTACTGCTTGTAAGCCTGGCTGTTCCGGTCGCGCGGGACGGCGCGCTGAACGCGCTTGCGCTCCGCGCTCAAGGTGCGCGGGGTGGACACCCGCGGCCTCGCGGCGCGCGGCTGCCTCACGGGCGCGAGCCTGGCCTGCGCCGCGCGGGGCTGCTTCGGCCCGGGCGTGAGTTTCGGCGGCTTAAGCCCGGCGCGCGGCCTCGGCGGGGCGGGCGCGGACGGTTTGGGCGGCCGCAGGGTTGGCTTAGGGGGCCTCGCGGCCGGCAGCTTGGCCGTGGGCCTCGGCATCTTGAGTGCCATCCTCTTCTACCTCACTTCCTGCACTTGCGGCGTCGCGCGTAGTCTGCGCGGCTGGAAGACGTTGGGCGCGTACCTGCGCGTGGGAGCGCCGGCCCGCGGGAGCGGCTCCGGCGTACGGAGACCGGCGCGGGCGGCGTTGGCGGCCACCGTCGAGACGAACTCGCCGAAGGCCGGCTGCTTGTCCCTGAGCCCGTCGATGACGTTGAGGGCGCGGATCAGTGCCGGGCTGCCGGAGTAACGGTCGAGGACGATGGCCTGGCCCCGGTCGAGCCGCGCGCGCGCGTAGACCAACTGTTGCGCGTCAAGGTTCGTCACGCGCGCGAGGTGGTCGAAGGAGGCCGCGTCGGCCGTCCGGAAGAAGAGGTTGAAGTAGGCGTTGTCCCGCGGGCCGCCGACGAGCGAAGCGACCCGCTGGTCGAGCAGGACGAGGCCGCAGCCGAACTTACGGAACTCGGCGAAGAGGCGAGCCAGATCGCCGGCCGCCTTGCCGCGGGCGTTGCCCTGATGCGGGCCCTGCGCCCTGGCGGAGCTTTCGTCCGAGAGCATCACGTGTGCCTCTTCCAGAGAGAGGACGTGTGGCCGCGGCCGCCCGTTCGCCGCGCGATAGGCGTACTCGGTGTGCCCGACGATCTGCGCGGTGAGGAAACTCATCACCAGACTGATCGCGTCCTCGGAGCCCAGCGCGCCCAGCTCGATGACGCACGGCGTCCGGAGGAGGTTCTGGAAGAACTCCTTCCCGTCGTCATCGACGTTAAGGACGTGCCCGAGGTGTCTGAGGATGTTGCCGACACGCGCTTTTGTCGCGCCGAGGATGACGCCGGCCGCCTCCGTCCCTTCGCCGTAGTCGGGGATGACGCTCTGCTCCAGCTCCGCCCGCATCGCCTCGGCGAACGCGGCGAAGGTCGGGAAGCTCAGCCCGCGCGCGACCCCGGTCTCGTGGGTGTCGTCCATCTCCCACCCGCCGTCCTCGTAAACCCTCAGCAGCGCGTCCTGAAAGATGGCCGTCAGCGGGTCCCAGAATTCGGAGGCGGCCTTGAAGGCGGCGAGCACCCTCGTGATGTGCGCGCGCACGGTGATGCTCCCGCCCGGCCCCGAGGGCGGGACGGCGAAGGGGTTGAAGCGGAAGGGAAGCGACAGGTTGTCGCCCGCCGTGTAGACGACCAGCGCGTCGCACAGAGATTCGTCGGCGAGCAGGTACCGATACTCCTGCGCGTTCGTCGGGTCGAGCACGCAGAACGGGATGCCCAGCTTCCAACAGGCGATGAGGAACCCGAACAGGAAATTCGTCTTGCCGGCGCCGGGCGAGCCGCTACAGATCATCGGTTTCGTCACGTCCTCCTTCGCGATGGAGAAGGGCAGGGCGCGCCCGGCGCCCACCGTCGGCGGGTCGAAGCAGACGCCGGAGTGGTAAAGGAAGCCGAGCGTCACGCGCTCGCTCTCGTCCGCGCCCTCACAGCTCGTCAGCAACTCGTCCGTGATGCTAAAGGGCGTGGAGGCCGCGGACACGCTCGGGAGCGCGAACGGCAGCACGGGGAGATGGAACAGCCCGACCGCCTCCTCACCCGTGACGAAGTCGTACAACCGCGTCCTACGGCCGGCCGGCGCGGTGCAGAGCCAGCGGAAGGACTCGGCCGCGCTCGCGGCTGCTTCGGCCGTGGGGCGGAAGACGGCCGGGTTCTGCCAACCGTAGTCGGGCCGCCCGGCGCGGCCGCTGACCAGTGCGGCGACGAGGTTACTCGTCAGCGCCGTCGGGACGTGGCCGCCCGCGGCCGCGAGCGTGAGCCCGAAGTCGAAGAGTTGGGCCTGCTCGCGCGACAGGTGTTCGGCGACCTCGCGCGCGCGGCGCGCGAACTGTATCTCCTGCGGCGTCAGCCTCGCGGCGTCGAGCGCGCGCAGGTGGCTGAGCTGTTCGACCCATTTCTGCGCCCACGCGTCCGAAGACCCGTGTCGCCTGAACTGCTCGTACGTCGCCCTCTGGTCGAGGAGGCCGGCGGCCCCCTCGCCGTCGCGGGCGACCGCGGCGAAGTAGTGTTGAAGCGTGACGAGGTAGTCCGTCTCGTACTGCCTCAGTGTCACCGGGGCGAGTTCGACGCGCAGGGCGAGAGGCTCGTCGAGGTGCTCGGCGGCGGAGAGGAGGTACGGCCAGGGGCTCCTCTCCGCGTCGGGGAAGAACAGATGCGGAATCTCGTACGCGGCGTCCCCGGCGGCGTTCCCTGGTTCTTCCTCGACGTGTTTGCGGACGGCCGCCAGCTCGAGCCCCGCGTCGAGAAAGAGAATCTCGTGGATGGATTCTCTGGTCAGCGGCCGCGGTCGCGGCGAACGGCCCCGCGCGTCGCCGGAGGGGAAAATCTTAAGGGCTTCGCTCAACAGGCGGCCGGCCTCACGCGCCGCGACCTCGCGCGCGGCGGCCGCGGCGCGGACGACGAAATAGAAGCGCGCCTTCACTCCGTAGTTCGAGCGCGGGCGCACCACCGTCTGGAGGGCGTAGGCCGGAAAGACGCCTTCGCTCCCGGCGGCGAGGCCGTGGAGCCCGGCGATGAAGAATCGCCAGGCGAAGCGGTTCTCGGCTTCGGGCGAAGGCGCCCCGGGCGACGGCGCGCGAACCGGCAGCGCGGGAATCTCCGCGGCGCAGACGGCGTGCCAGAGGGGCGCGCCGTCTGCGCCGCCTTCGAGCGGGTGCGGGCTAACGAGTGTCTCATAGGGGGGGCTCATCGCGCGTTCGCTCCTTTGCGGCTGAACATCTGCTCCCTGATCTGGTCGATCTCGGCCCGCAGGTTGGCGGACGAGACGGGCATCCGCGTCGCGATGATGACGTTGGCGAGGATGTCGAACATCCTGGCCCGCTCCGTGAGCGCGGCGCCGGGCGAGAGGCTTTCGAGGTACTTCTCCCAGTCCTCTGCCGGGATGCCCGAGAGGGACTCGCACTCGCGCTCGCGCTCGGCGATTTTGCGGATGAGGGCGGTCAGGTTCCTGTCCTCGTGGATAACCTGGCAGGCCACGTCCTCGATCTCGATTTCAGTGGCGGCGACCAGCTTGTGCCGGGCCACGAACTCTTTGATGGAACTGGTGCAGCCTTCGTCCACGATGTGGAGTCCCGCGTGGCTCATGTCGCGCAGCAATCCGCGCGTCGCCTCGTTGACCGCGTCCTTGAGCGCGGTGAGCGGGTTCTTATCCTCCAGCCAGAGGAGCCGCGCGACGGCAAAACGGTCGGGCACGCTGACCGTCACCGAGAAGACGTACCTGAACTCGAAGATGCCGTCGATAAAGTTGTGCGCGCGGACGCTGACGGGGACGCGGAACTGCGAGGGCAGCGCGAGCACCCGCTCGAAGGGGTGTTTGGCGTTGTAGCGCCAGAAGAACTTGCGGCCGCTCCCGACGGTCTTCCGGCAGAAGTAGTCCCGCAGGTTGAAGTTCATGTCGGCCGCGTAGAGGTACGACTCCTTGAGCGCGACTTCGTAGACGCGCACCAGCCCGCCCGTCAGCCACGTGACGGGGCGCAGGACGGGCTTGGGCGTGACGGGCTCGAAGAGCGGCAGGTCGTGCCGCTTCTCGACGATGCCGCTCTTACTGAATTCATTGGCGACGGGTGACATGGTGCTTTGCGACCTCCTTCGTGGTTCTGCGGGCGACGACGCCCGCCCATGTGGCGAAGCCGACTTCGGCGAGTTGGCGCAGCAGGAGGCTGCCGGCGGCGAGCAGCAGGAAGAAGAGAATCCACGCGCCGACGAGCGCGAAGAGGTTGCGGTAGTAATCGGCGAGGGCCGCCGTGACGACCCACGCCGCCGCCGCCCAGAGGAGGAGGGCGGCGAAGAGAAACGGGAGCGCGACGGCCTCGACCTCGGGGAGGCCGAAGGCCCAGGGGCCGCCGCCGTCGCGGTGGCGGTTGCCGTCGGGCGGCCACCGCGACGGTGGCCGCTGCGGGTTTTCGGGCGCCTCATCCCACCCCTCGTCGGTCGGCGCGGAAGGGTAGAGGACGTTCGTCATCTGGGCCAGCTCGCCCTTCTCGCGGGCGAGCTCCTCCTCTAAGAAGCTGACCTCGCGGACAGCGCTGTGTGTCTTGGTCTTCATGATGTTCCTCCGTCAGGCCGGCGGCCGCTTCAGTCTTGCAGGCCGGTCTCGACCGTGCGGTAGGCGCCGAGTTCTGAAATGCGGGCCGCCAGGAGTTCTTCGTATTCCTTCGCCGAAGGGCCGCCCTGCTGGTACCGCGCGGCGGCGCGGTCGAGGGTCTCGACGGCGCCCTGCGCGGCGAGCTTTTCGCTGTGCAGCAGCATCTTCGCCGCGGTCTTGACCTCCGTGATGTGCCTCAGCAGGGCGAGGTCGCGATCCATCTTGCGCCGCGCGATGAGGTCTTCGAGGGCTTCGGAC
>Ga0213876_10000309_pt1 | contig 43130 bp, 39 predicted proteins | sample BarmaccomBMRX_R9_FD_160113 | JGI IMG/M metagenome (GOLD analysis project Ga0213876, IMG submission 160113) | Root-associated microbial communities from Barbacenia macrantha in rupestrian grasslands, the National Park of Serra do Cipo, Brazil - RX_R9 | ecosystem: Host-associated > Plants > Roots...
AACCTTTACCTGCACGGCATCGAACCTATCATCGCGCTCGGCGACACGATATACGAGACGCCGACGAGCGAACGCTTCGACGTGGTGCTCGCCAATCCACCTTTCGGCACGCGCGGGGCAAATCAGGCTCCCGACCGCGAGGACTTCACCATCGCCACCTCGAACAAGCAACTCAACTTCCTCCAGCATATTCTCACCGTTATGAAGCCCGGCGCGCGTGCCGGCGTCGTGCTGCCGGACAACTGCCTGTTCGAGGGCAAGGCTGGCGAGGTCTTCGAGATACTGATGCAGGACTGCACGCTGCACACTGTCCTGCGCCTGCCCCGCGGCACCTTCACGCCGTACAGCCAAGGCGTGAAGGCCAACGTTATCTTCTTCCAAAAGGGCTACCCGACCGAGCACGTCTGGATTTTCGACGCGCGCTCAAACGTGCCCGGCATCACGAAGAAGGATCGCCCGCTCACCCCCGCACACTTCACCGAGTTCGAGAAGGCTTATGGTACCGAGCCGAACGGCAGAAGCAAGCGCACCGACACGGGCGAGGCCGGCCGCTTTCGCCGCTTCCACATCGACGAAATCAAGGCGCGTGATTACAAGCTCGACATTACATGGCTTAAGGATGAATCGCTGGAAGACCCAGACGAGTTGCCTGAGCCGCAAGACTTAGCCGCTGAAGCGATTACGGAGCTTGAGGCAGTAGTTGATGATTTGAGAGAGATTGTTACTTTGATTGAGAAAGAGGAAATGGTCACTGCATGAGTGAATTACCAGAGGGCTGGATTAACATACCTCTCAAAGATGTACTGAAAAGTTTCCAGTCCGGGTTTGCTTCGGGTGAGAAAGATGTACAGGGCGGATTAAAGCATCTACGCATGAATAATATAGGCGTAGATGGCAAATTAAACTTGAATTTGATCCGTTCTGTCCCGGCTTCGCTTGCAAGCGAACGCCATTACTTAAACAAAGGTGACATCCTTTTTTGCACGACGAATAGCGCAAAGCTCGTCGGCAAGTGCGCCTTGTTTAACTTAGACGGACAGTTCGCCTTTAGTAACCACCTGACCAAACTAACAACGAATGACGCAATTCATCCCCAGCTTCTTCTTCATTATCTTTGGCTGTTGTGGAAGCAAGGAGAATTTGATGATAAATGTAAGCACTGGGTTAATCAGTCAACCCTGCCGAAAGAGAAACTGCTTGAAACAGAAGTCTTACTTCCACCGCTCAACGAACAATGCCGCATTGTGGCGAAGTTAGAAAAGCTACTGAGCCGTGTGGACACCGCGCAAGCTCGATTATCAACAATCCCATCCATCCTCAAACGGTTTAGACAATCGGTACTCACCGCAGCATGTTCAGGACGACTAACAGTTGATTGGCGCAAGCGTGATGAAGTTAGTGCTGAGCTACCATCCGGGTGGTCTTCCAGCAGCCTGCGGCTACTTGTACGCACTCTCGATCAGGGTTGGAGTCCAAGATGTGAGCTTGAGCCGTCCCCTTCACCAAAAATATGGGGAGTCATAAAAACAACGGCAGTTCAACAATTAGAATTTTTGGAAGGTGAGAACAAAAGGCTTCCGGAGCATCTGAAGCCGCGCCCCGATTTGGAACTAAGAGGCGGCGACCTTCTTATCACCCGAGCAGGGCCGCGCGCCCGTGCAGGTGTATGTTGTCTAGTGCTCTCGGTACGTCCACGGCTCATGATCTGTGACAAGGTTTACCGCTTCCGGGTAGACGAACGCACCATAATGCCCCAATTTTTGGTTCTTGCGCTTAACACGCCAGCTATGACTGAACACATTGATACCCTTAAAACCGGCATATCCGACAGCGGCGTGAATTTAACGCAGGAGAAGTTCCTTGACCTGAGTATCGCGCTTCCTCCTGTTACGGAACAGCAAGAGATTGTTCGCCGGGTCGAAGCCCTCTTCAGAACGGCCGACGCGCTCGAAGCGCGTTACCTTAAGGCCAAAGAGCACGTTGACAAACTCGCCCAGTCCATCCTGAATAAAGCTTTCAAAGGCGAACTCATGCCGACTGAGGCGGAACTCGCCCGCCATGAGGGGCGCGACTATGAGCCCGCGTCTGCTCTGCTTGAGCGCATCCGGCAGGAACGTTCACAGCCGCAAACCACCGCCAAACCAACGCGCAAGCTAACGCCCAAGCCTATACGACGAACGGGGAAGAAAAAAGACAATTCGACCGGAAGTCTGTTTTAGTTCCCTATTGCTCTCCACCTTCTAAACAGGGGGCTCCTCGCGGCGCTTGAGTGTGAAAGAGAACCAGGAAAAGAGGATAGACAAAAATCAGGAAGAGCGATTCTCTAAGTTGAGACGCGCTCTTAAAATCCTACAAGGAGCTGTTGAAGACTGTCGGCTTAGAGACTTCTCCGAATTCAAAGAGGAAGAATTCTTAAAGAGCCACTGGCAGGTGCTCAAGCAAGAACATCCCGGTGATATTAGCCTGATTATTTTGGCATCCGGATCGTTCGGAACGCTGCAATGGGAGTTTTTCCTACTACAGGGAGTAGCATACATTGTTGAGCAATTGGAAAAACTGCTACGCCAGCCTAATGCGGATAAGGTTTTTGCTCTCTCGGAAGAAGATAATATTGAGGAGGCCGTAAATCTCCATGCTCGCGCTTTGACGAGCAATTACATTCATCACCTTCCGGTAGCTATGTATCAGACCCTTACCCAGGCCCTCGACGACACCATCCGCGGATACTTAAAGAACGTTGTCGAGCCTGTCCTCAAGGAACACTGGAAATCCTTGGGCATTCCGGATGACTTCACATTACTGCCTGAAAGTGAGCTTCAAAAGTATGACAAACAGATGGAGGACTTGCGCAAGATTTTCGTCGGAGATAAACGTCCCAAACTTACCGAAGAGCAATTAAGCCAGTTGACCGAGCAGTATCAAGTTCTCCGTCGCGAATACGGGGAAGCGCGCCGTTTTCATAATCAAACGAGAGACGATTTCTTCAGAAGAAATATTACTCTTAGCAATAAAGACAGGGCGTGGAGGAAGGCGTGGTCGAGTATGTCGCTAGAGCTTTTTCCCTCTCTTCGTCCTGAATGCTTGGAGCCGCTACCTGAGTTGAATTATCAGCCCTATGAGCTTGCCAGACGCCATCTGGCGCGCCTGTACAGGTATAGTGAAGAGTACATGGTCAAGCTTTTAAAAGGGATTGGGAGAAAAAAGAGCAGTAAGCGTAAGAAATCAAGCAAAGCCACTAAATTTATTAAACAATAGACTTCCCGTCACGCGGGCTAAAAAGTTGGACATTTTGAGGTCAAAATGTCCCTGTACAGTCTTAACCTGCTGCGGCTAACTTCAGGCCACTGCTGAGAACGGCAGTGGCTTTTTGAATCTTTAGGCCGCATATCCACCGGCTGAATAATTCAAATTCTCCTGTGCCGTGCGAAAGCACGGGAGGAGTAAAGAGAAGCGCCCGAGAAGCTGAGTGGATACAGCTTCTCGGGCGCTTTTCGTCATTGGAGAAGGGGTGCAACATAGGCCCCAGTTCCGACGCAATGAGCTACACCGAATCTCAAAGGGCTCCCGCTGATATCATCAACGGCGTCTTAAGTCGGCTCATTTGCAGAGAGCTTTCCCTACGCCCGGAACATAGAGCCGCCCTCCTCGCCCGTGGGCTGAGTACCGTCGAAATCGAGCGCAAGCACTATGTAAGCGCGCCTACAAACAGAGGTGAGTACCGCCGTGTGGCAGATTCCCTTTCACTCCTCCTCGAAGCCTCCGGCGGTGGCATACCAGGTTTCTACCGCAACCATGGGTGTTGGGAGATGGTTTGGCGTCCCCCTGGCTACTTTCTTGCAGTCCGAGACGAGCACGGCTTTGTCCAAGCACTCCTGCAAAGAGTTGATAGGCCGCTGGACGGCGGCAAATACATCTGGCTCTCGTCGGCAGAGCGCGACGGCGGGGCATCCTCTGGTGCGCCGCCTCACTTCGCCGGCAAAACTCTCCTGCAAAGCGCGCAAGAGGCGACGATCACCGAGGGCGCTCTCAAGGCCGAAGTCGCTTCTTACCTCTCTGACGCTCCGGTCATAGGCGTGGCTGGCACTCACTCGATCCGCGGCCTCGCCCCCCGTTTAAAGACGAATTTCCCGAAGCTACGCCACGTCTTCGTCGCTTACGACCGTGACATGTACGAGAAGCCGCAGGTGCTCGGAGCCCTATACAAACTCGTCGCGCAGTTCCAAGCCTGTGGCTTCCGCGTGCGGGTACGCACCTGGCCGGGGCCGGAAAAGGGTTATGACGACTACCTGCTAGCTCATTTAGGTGGCGGGAGGACTCAGGTAGCATGAGAGGGGCAATCGTTCACGACATAACGCCAGCGCAATTCAAGCGTATGGCGGAAAGGGTGGAGACTGACACTCAGCCCACCAATTTAATCTTGGAAGACATGGCCGACGGTATCCTCGCGCTCGACTTCGCGCTCACTTTCGCAGGCTTCTCTTATAAGGCGCGACATCTCACGCTCTCAGTTGTTGGCCTGCTCGGCGGCAGCGGCAAGCCGCTTAGGGCTTTCGACGCTGAACTGGCGTCGCATCTTAAATGCTCCGACCGCACGATCCGCCGATGGCGAGCCGCACACAACAAAGAGGCGCGGAGACTTAGGTTCTCACTGCTGGAAATTACTGAGGGGGAATACTACGCCGACCGCCAACGCTACCAAAAGACCTCCTATCGCTTTACCGCTTCGGCCTACGTTGAAGCAGTGGTCAACCAGGCGCGCTCGTCCGAGCTTTATGTGAGAGATCGTCGCGCGGCCATCGAGGATGCTGCGGGGGAACACTACTCCGAAATACCAAACGCCCCACCTCGGCAACGCAGGCGAAAGCCAAGGCGCGCGCCTTCTGAAAAAATCGAGCAGGCATTCATCAACGCCGCCAGAAACGTGAAGAAGGGTAAGCAAGCGCTTCTAGAGTTGGCCGACGACTCGCGAGAAGTTTTCCTTGAAAGCGGGCAGGGCGCGGAACTGCGCGACACACTCTCCGAGTTACAAACGGAGATCACCGAAGTTCTGGAAATCTTCCCGGAAACGTGTGAGCGCGAAGAACTTAAGGAGGGGGTAGGACATTTTGTCCTACCCCCCGCCGGTGACAATCGCCCTTTGCCGTCGGCCGCAGCTCAAGACTCGTGGGAGCGTACCTTTGCCGGGTTTACCGAGCCAGCCGTTCAGAGCCGAGAGTTGCGTTTGCGCCAACCATCACCCGCCTCATCCGATGAAAGTCTGCACGATGATTTTTGTGACATTGAAGATTCCGAGGCCGAGGCTATCCGCGCCGAAGCATGCGGAGAGTAGTTGTAACCGCGCTGGCTAAGTAGTCCTTAAGGGAAGTGTGTAGGAGCGAGCAAGAGGTGAGTACGAGGCGGGTCGATGTTGAGGAGCTATCCAGCAAAACCGCGCAGGGCGGTTCGCTGGAACTCGTCGCCGAATACGAACCTGACGAAGTGAATGAAGCCCGAATACTTCTAATGATCCTCGGCGTGCCGCCCGCCGAGGTAGAGCGCATCCTCGAAGAAATGTTGCTCGTGTCAGTCAACGAGATGTGACGACTTACATGAGATGCGGTTCAAATAATAATCTGATTATCAGTAGGTGAAAGGATGTATAATGGGGCTACAAAGAAGATGCCCCCGCGATGCTACGAACATCCGGGAGCGTGGCCGAGTCGAAACGGTTAAGCCAACGACCCAGCGTGTCCGAAGATATCACGGCCCACTGCTATCCTACAAAAGTCTGCCGCAAGCGCAGCGCCGAATATCCTCATACGCCAGAGTCATTCATCTAGCGCTTAGCCAAAGCATATAGCCTTGGGAAGGAGCGTTACTACCGATGACGAAACCATACCTGCCTTACGCGCGCGTCTCCAGCGATGAGCAGAAGGAGGCGGAGACAATCAAGACTCAGATTGCTGAAGTTGAGCGTCACGCAAGCATCTCTTCCCTTCCCCTCGCCTCGGAATGGGTCATGGACGACGGAGTGTCTGGCGTTATTCCCTTCCATGAAAGGCCGGGTGGGGCACGCGCATTAGAGCTTCTGCGCACCGGGCAGTATGCAGGGCTCGCCTGCCTCAACCATAAACGGATCGGGCGCGACGCTTTCGTAATTCATCTGGCGGTCAGGCAGATTGAGCAAGAATTAGGGCTGGATATCCAGGCTGTTCGCGAGCCAGTCCCTTCTCAGCTCACGCCAGGTGCGCGTGCTCTGATGCGCGCGATGTACGCGGGCGTAGCCCAGTATGACCGCGAGGAGCTGCTGGCAGCAATGCGCGCCGGGAAGGTGCGCGCGGCCAAAGAGGGGCGTTGGTCGGGCGGTAAAATTTCCTACGGCATGCGGCTCGAAGCCGTCCGGGCGGCCGGGCGTGTTAAGCCGGTGAAGAGGCTGGTGCCCGACGAAGAAACGGCTCCCACCATCCGCGAAATCTTCACCCTTTACGCAGGGGGCGCGTCGCAGGAGAAGATCGCCGCCGACCTGAACGCGCGAGGTGTCCCTCACCCGACCGGCGACCTGTGGAAGCAGAGCACGCTCAGCTACATCCTCCGCAACCCTGCTTATAAGGGTGAGGGTATGTGGCGCAGACGTTTCGAGACGAAGAATGGTAAGGGGACAAAGAGTAAGTACAACTCGCCGCCGGAGCGGGTCATCCGTTATGAGGATTATCAAGTACCTGCGATTGTCTCCAAAGAGGTGTGGGAGCGCTGCGAGCAGTTGCGGGAGGAGAACATGCGGCTCGCATCTCGTAACGCCCGCCGCTTCTACCTGCTGCGTGGCCTTGTCCGATGCGGATTATGCGACCGAAGTATGACGGGCGTCAGCTATGGTCATAAGAGCAACGGGAATAGGTACACCTACTACCGCTGCACCTCCCGCGCAGACGCCCGCGTTGAGAATTGTGCTTTGCGCGACGTGCGAGCTGATGATTTAGAGCGCCTTGTATGGTCTGGGGTGGAGGAGTTCGCGACCGCACCCGGCAGGGTGCTCTCGAAGCTTCAGGCGGCTATGAGCGCGAGAGCAGCCGGCTCTAAGACCGCGCCCGACACCGATAAGCTGCGCGCGGCCAAAGAGCGGGAGCGGGAGCGCGTAATCACATGGGCGCGTCAGGGGAGGATCACGGAGGAGGAGTTAGACGCCCAGCTTATGCAACTGCGGGCGGAGTTGGCTGCGCTCGAAGGGGACAGGGCGCGGGCTGAATCAGAACGGGCGCGGGCGAACTCGGTGCGTGAACAACTGAGAGACGCTGAGAAGTTCCTCGATGAATTGTCACGGCGCGTGCATGACTTGAAGCCCGAGGAGATGGCGGCGATTGTCCGGCGGGCCGTGCCGCGCGTGGTCGTTAAACCACGCGCGGACGGTCGCAAGGTTGTGGCCGCGACCTACAGGTTCTCACGGCCGATTATATTAGGAACTGCCCCGCTTCGAGAATCTCCTTGACGTAGGAGAGGAAGCGCTCGGCGTCCGCCCCGTCGATGATGCGGTGGTCGAAGGAGAGCGCGAAGTAGGCCATGTGGCGGACGGCGATCACGTCTTCGCCGTCCTCGGTCGTGACGACCTTGGCGCGCTTCTCGATGGTGCCGACGCCGAGGATGGCGACCTGCGGCTGGTTGATGATCGGCGTGCCGAAGAGCCCGCCGAAGACGCCCGGGTTGGTGATGGTGAAGGTGCCGCCGGCCACCTCGTCGGGCTTGAGCTGCTTGGCGCGCGCGCGGTCGGCGAGGTCGTTGGCGGCCTTGGCGAGGCCGGCGATGGAGAGGTCGTCGGCGCGCTTGATGACGGGGACGATGAGCCCCCAGTCGAGCGCGACGGCCATCCCGAGGTTGATGTCGCGCTTGTAGATGATCTGGTCGCCCGCGACCTGCGAGTTGAAGACGGGGAACCGTCGGATGGCCTGCGTGACGGCCTGGAAGATGAAGGGCATGTACGAAAGCTTCGTCCCGACGCGCTGCTGGAACTCGGCCTTCTTCGCCTCCCGCAAACGATGCACGCGCGTCATGTCGATCTCGTAGACGGTCGCGACGTGCGCGGAGGTGCGCTGCGACATCGTCATGTGCTCGGCGATCTTCTTGCGCATGACGGACATCGGTTCGACGCGGTCGCCCTCGCCGGGCTGCGCGGCCGGGGGCGGGGGCGGCTGCGGCGCCTGCTGCGGCGCGCGCGCCTCGGCCTGCGGCTGCACGGCCGCCTGCTCCGGCGAGAGGGCCGCGCCCGACTCGATGTAGCTGAGGATGTCGTTCTTCGTCACGCGCCCGGAGGCGCCCGTGCCTTCGAGCCGCGAGATGTCGATGTTGTGCTCGGCGGCGATCTTGCGCACGAGCGGGCTCGAACGCGTGCGGCGGAGTTCCTCGGCCGTGCGCGCCCCGTGCGTGCCGTCGGCGGGCGGCGCGCCCGAGGTCGCCTGCGGCTGGCCCGAGACCTCTGTGACCGTGTTGCCGCCCGAGGGCTGCGGCGCGGCGGCGCGCTGCTGCGGGGCGGGGGGCGTGGGCGTCTGCGGCGCGGCCGGAGTGGGGGCGGGCGGCGGCGGGGGCGGCGCCGAGACGGCGGCCTGGCTCGCGGGCGCGGCCGAGGCCGCGGCGGCATCCTGCTTCGGGGCCTCTTCCGACGGCGCCGAGGCCGGCGCGGGCGCGTCGGACGCTTCGCCGGCCTCGCCGATGTAGGCGACGACCTTGTTGACCTCGACCGTGTCGCCCTCCTTGAAGAGGACTTGCGTGAGCGTCCCGGCCGCCGGGCTCGGAATCTCGGCGTCAACCTTGTCGGTCGAAATCTCGAAGAGCGGCTCGTCGCGCTCGACCGTTTCGCCGACCTTCTTCAGCCAGCGCGTAATCGTCCCCTCCGCGATGGACTCGCCCATCTGCGGCATCACCACTTCCGTTGCCATAAACGCTCCAGACTATTTTAGATTTTTGATTTGCGATTTTTGATTTAATAACACGCCGGCAAATCGCAAATCAAAAACCCAAAATCAAAAATACTTCATCATTCCGCCGTCGTCGGGTCGATCATGCGCTTGATCTCGGAGACGCGGTTGGCGGGGAAGCCGCCGCGCTGCGCGTGTTCGCGGACGGCCGCCTCGTCCGGGGCGATGTAGACGCAGTAGACCTTGTCGCCCGTGACGTAGCTCTCGACCCACTGAATCTGCGGCCCCATCTCCTTCAACACGCCGCACGACTTCTGCGAGATGGCCTGCAACTCCTCCGGCTTCAGGTCGCCCGCGCCGGGGATTTCGCGCTCGATAAGAAACTTCGGCATGAATCGCTCCTTTGTAAGCTGTTAGCTCTTGGCTGTTGGCTTTTAGCTTTTGGTCTGGCTAAGAGCCAACAGTCTCTTCAGTACGCGGCCAGCTTGCGCGCCGCCTCCAACACGTCTTTGACCTGCGGCAGGTGATACTCTTCGAGCGGCGGCGAGTAGGGCACGGGCGTGTCGGTCGCCGCCACGCGCACGACCGGCGCGTCGAGCCACTCGAACGCCTCGCCACAGATGGTCGCGGCGATCTCGCCGCCGATGCCGCCCGTGCGCGAAGCCTCGTGCAATATCAAGACCTTGCTCGTCTTCTTCGCCGTCCCGAGGATCGCCTCCCTGTCCATCGGCGCCAGCGTCCGCAGGTCTAAGACTTCGACGTCCAAGCCTTCCTTCTCCAACTCCTCGGCGGCGTCGAGCGCCGTCAAGACCTGCGCGCCGAAGGTGATGACGGAGAGGTCGCGCCCCTCGCGCCGCACGCGCGCGCGGCCGATCTCGACCGTGTAGTCCTCTTCGGGAAGCTCCTCGCGCAGGCGCGGCAGGCGGTAGAGCTTCTTGTGCTCGAAGAAGAGGACGGGGTCGGGGTCGCGGATGGCCGCCTTAATCAACCCCTTCGCGTCGTAGGCCGTCGAGGGCTCGACCATCTTGAGCCCCGCCGTGTTGAGGAAGAACGACTCGGCGTTCAGGCTGTGGAACGGCCCCGAGTGGACGCCCGCGCCGCAGGGGCCGCGGAAGACGGTCGCCAGCCCCGCGCCCCAGCGGTAACGGCACTTGGCGGCGTAGTTCGTCAGCATGTCGAAGGCGGGCGAGATGAAGTCGATGAACTGGAACTCGGCGACCGGGCGCATCCCCATCAGCGCCGCGCCGCACGCCGCGCCGACAATCGCCGCCTCCGAGATGGGCGTGTCGATGACGCGACTCTCGCCGAACTCGTCGAGCAGCCCGTCCGTCACCTTGAACGCGCCGCCGTACGCGCCCACGTCCTCGCCGATGAGGAAGACCGACGGGTCGCGCTCCATCTCCTCCCACAAGCCCTGCCGGATGGCCTCGACGAACGTCACCACCCCGCCGCGCTCCGGCCGGTTCGACCTGTGCTCTTTCTTCGTTGCCGTTGACATATTTGCGTTCAAGCCCACGCCGTGGCTTTGACGTGCTTGCGGGCGATGTTTGGGCTCTCCGGGTTGACAATTAGACGCTGCTGCTTTGGGTCAACAATCACGTCCAAATCTTCCATTGGTATCGCGCCGAGCAACGGTTCGACGGCGCCATGGAACATAATCGCGTCCACGGTGGCGCGGCGATTTCCGAACCGAATCTCTATGGGGCCGACGATCTTTACCTTGACTTCGCTCTCGTCGGCCAAGGTGCCGACCGTTTCACCCAGCACCGGGAGGTCAAGCTGCTGCTTAATCTGTTCATTGACAACGAGCATGTACGAGCCGCTGTCTACCAACGCCGTGACGTGCATCCGCTTAATTTCGTCTTCCGGCAGGAAGCCGCGCCGATTCAGCGCGAGGTCGTCCGCGCTGATGAGTTCGATGTCCGCGTAGGTGAGTCCCATCTTCTTCTCTCCATAGTCATATGGTTTGAGAGTAGAAGACGCTTGGCGGCGCGCCTTGTGTTTGGGTAACAGCATCTTTAGTTCTCCAACACCTTCGGCCGGAACGCCGGGGGGACGTTTGTGTTGTCGAAGACGTTGTAGGCGGCCTTCTCGGGGTCGGGCATGGGCGAGCTTTCGGCCCAGGCCGTGTCCTCTTCGATCTCGCGGCGCACGTCGGCGACGATCTCGTCGAGCTTCTCCTGCGTGGCGACGCCCTTTGAAATCAGATGGCGTTGGAAGCGGTCGAGCGGGTCGCGCTTCTCCCAGTGTTCCAGCTCGCCCGCGGGGATGTAGCGCTGGTCGTCGTGCTCGGCGTGACCCTTGCGGCGGTAGGTCTTGGCCTCGATCAAGACCGCGCCGCCCCCGCCGCGCGCGAACTCGGCGGCGCGCCTCATCACCTCGTAGCACGCGACCACGTCGTTCCCGTCCACGACGTAGCCGGGGATGCCGTAGCCGGCGGCCTTGTCGGCGAGGTTGGCGACGGCCGTCTGCTTCGAAGTGGGCGTCGAGTAGGCGTACCAGTTGTGCTCGGCGACGATGATGAAAGGGAGGCGCTGCACGGCGGCGAAGTTGAGCCCCTCGTGGAAGGCGCCGGTGCTCATCCCGCCGTCGCCGATGTAGGCGACCGCGACCGTGTCGAGCTTCCGCATCCGCGCGCCGAGCACGATGCCGGTCATCACGGGGATCATGTCGCCGAGGTGCGAGATGGGGCCGATGAAGCCTTTCGACACGTCGCCGAAGTGGATGTTGAGGTCGCGCCCCTCGGACGGCCCCCACGCCTTCGCCATGTACTGCGCGAAGATGTCGCGCGGCCGGATGCCTTTGACCAGCACCGCGCCGAGGTCTCGAATCAGGGGCGCGATGAAGTCCTGCGGCGCAAGCGCGTAGGCCGTCCCGACCGCGGTCGCCTCCTGGCCCAGCGAGCGGAAGACGCCGCCGACGACCTTCGTCTGCCGGTAGAGGTTGACCAAACGCTCCTCGACGAGCCGCGTCAGTTGCAGCCAGCGGTACAGCTCAAGCAACTGCTCACGGTTGAGCGTCGTCTCGCCCGCGCAGACGACTTCGCCCTGCTCGTTCAAAGGGTCTGCGACTGACAGTGCCTCCGCGCGCGGGGGCGGGAGGAAGACGAAGGGCTCGGCCGCGTCGGTGCCGCCGTTCGAGCCCGCCTCCTTCGCCCTGCCCTTCGCGCCCTTGCCGCCGCGTGAGGCGGTCTTAGTCGTGGGGGTGTTTTTCATAAAGCGGGTTAGAAATGGATCGTCAACCCGTGGATGCCCTCGGCGGCCTCCATGACGGCCTCGGAGACGGTCGGGTGCGCGTGGATGACCTGGCCCAGCTCTTCGGCCGTCGATTCGAGGTGGAGCGCGACGATGGCCTCGTGGATGATCTCGGTCGCGTGCGGGCCGACGATGTGGACGCCCAAAAGCTCGTCGTACTTCGTCTCGCTGACGACCTTGACGAACCCCTCCTCCTCGCCGAGTATCCTGGCCTTGCCCGACGCGCTGAAGGGGAACTTGGCCGTCTTCACGTCGTAGCCCAGCTCCTTCGCCTTCGCCTCCGTGAGGCCGACGGACGCGACCTCCGGGTCGCAGTAGGTGCAGGAGGGGACGTGGCGCAGGTTGATGGGGTGCGGCTTCTGTCCCGCGATCTGCTCGACGGCGAGGATGCCCTCCTTCGACGCGAGGTGCGCGAGCCACGGCGTCGGGATCACGTCGCCGATGGCGTAGACGTTCGGCTCGCCCGTGCGGCAGAACTCGTCCACCTGAATCGTCCCGCGCTCGACCTTAATCTTCGTGCCTTCGAGCCCGAGCCCTTCGAGGTAAGGCATGCGGCCGACGGCGACCAAAAGCATCTCCGCTTCGAGCGACACGTCGCCGCCCTTCGCGTCCTTGCCCGTCACGCGCACGCCGCCTTCGGTCTTCTCGACCTTCTCCAGCTTCGTCCCCGGCAGGCACTTCAGGCCGCGCTTGCGGAACGACTGCTCCAGCGTCTTGGAGACCTCCTCGTCTTCGAGCGGCATGATGCGGGGCAGGAGCTCGACGAGCGTCGTCTCGGCGCCGAAGCGCGAGTAGACCGAGGCGAACTCGGTGCCGACCGCGCCGGAGCCCATGACGATGAGCGACTTCGGAACCTTTTCGAGTTCGAGGATGTGGTCGGAGTTGACGACGCGCTCGCCGTCGGTCTCGAAGCCGGGGATGGGGCGGACGACCGAGCCGGTGGCGATGACGATGTTCTTCGTGTTGATGGTCTGCGCCTTGCCGTCCTCGCCCGTCACCGTGACCTTGCCGGGGAGCGCGAGCTTGCCCGTGCCCTTGAAGACCGTGATCTGGTTCTTCTTCATCAGGAACTCGATGCCCTTCGAGTTCTTCGTCACGACCTTCGCCTTGCGCTTCTGCACGTCCTCGAAGGCGAGGCGCACCTCCGAGACCTGCACGCCGAAGTCCGCGAGGTCTTTATTCGCCTTCTCGTAATAGTGCGCCGACATCAAAAGCTGCTTGGTCGGGATGCAGCCGCGCAGCGTGCAAGTCCCGCCGAGGCGCTTGTCCTTCTCGACGAGCGCCACCTTCAGCCCCAGCTGCGCCCCGCGTATCGCGGCCACGTACCCGCCCGGCCCCGACCCGATCACCGTCACGTCGAACTGTTCCGTAGACAAATTGGTTCTCCTCGAACAGACCGTGAACCGTGAACCGTAAACCGTGACAAGATAAAACCCGGCTTTGTCTCGTCACGGTTTACGGTTCACGGTTTACGCTGGAAGTTTTGCAAACGGCATTATAGACGCCCGCGCCCGTTTACTCCAAAGGGGCCGTCCGCGTCAGCGGAAGAGCGCGTCGTAGTCGTTGATGAGGCGTTCGAGCCGGGCCTTCAGCTCGGCGTCGCGCGCCGCGGCGTCCGCGTACTTGAGCTGGAGGCGGTGGACGCGGTCGGTGTTGTCCACCTCGGCTTCGAGCAGACTCTTCTTCGCCGCCGGGTCATGCTTGAGCGCCGCGAGGCGCCCGGCCAGCTCGTTCTTGCGCGCGTCGAGCAGGGCCTGCGCCTCGGCGACGCCCGCCTTCGTGTCCACGGCCTTCTCGACCTTCGACAGCATCTCTTCCGTGAAGTCGTTGAGCGACTTGACGAGCGCGTCCGCGTTGTCGGGGGCGCTACCCACGCCGACGCCGCCCGCGCCGCCGCCGATGCCGCCGGAGTTCGAGCCCGTGTATGACCAGTGGCAGCCCGCGAGCGCGAGCACGCACGCGAGCGCCGTCAGGGTCGGCGCCAACCTTCTACGCATGAAGACACTCCACAGGGAACCGGGGAAGCGCTATGATGTAGCAAACCGCCGAAACGAAAGTCAAACCCATAGGAGGCCGCGCCGCACGAGATGAAGCACACCGAAGGATTCCTGAAGCTGGTGGACGACGCCAGGTCGCGCGTCCGCGAGGTCAACGTCGAGCAGACGCTGGAACGCACGGGGCAGGGCGCGCGGCTCATCGACGTGCGCGAGGACAACGAGTGGCAGCGCGGCCACGCCGCCGGCGCCGAGCACTTGGGGCGCGGCATCATCGAGCGCGACATCGAGACCGCCGTCCCCGACCGAGGGGCGGAACTCATCCTCTACTGCGGCGGCGGCTACCGCTCGGCCCTGGCCGCTGACAACCTCCAGCGCATGGGCTACACCAACGTCTACTCTTTGGCCGGCGGCTGGAAGGCTTGGAATGATGCGGGCGCGCCCGTCGAGAGCGAGCCTTAAGAGGAGGCACCCATGAAGCAGGAGACACGCGCGCGCCGCCGCGCCCCTTACGCACTGCTGCCGCTCGCGGCGCTCGCGCTGCTCCTCGCCGCGCCGCGGGCGCGCGCGCAGTTGGACTCGCAGGAGGCATATCGCACGCTGATGCAGCAGCGCATGGAGATGACGATGCGCGCGGTCGCCGAGGCGCAGCGCCGCCGTTTCGAGGAGGGCAAGTCCGACACGAAATTCCCCTCCGACGCCAACAAGGCGGGGGCCGGGCCGGGCGTCGTGCGCGCCGTCTCGCCCGAGGAGCGCAACGCGCTCGCGCACAACGAGCGCGGGCTCGAACACTTTGCAAAGGGCAGGGTCGAGCAGGCCGTCAAGGAGTACGGCGAGGCCATCCGCGCCTTCCCCGCGCTCGCCGCCGCGCACAACAACCTCGGGAGCGCGCACTTCGCCGCCGCGCGCTTCGAGGAGGCCGCCGCCGCCTTCCGACGCGCCGCCGAGCTTGATCCCAAATACGGGCAGGCATACTTCAACCTCGCGCTCGCGCAGCTCAAGCTCGGGCGCGAGCGCGAGGCCGACGCGGCGCTCCAGGCGGCCGTGCGCGCCTACTACACCGCGGGCGACGAGCACTTCAAGGCCGGAAGGTATAAGGAGGCGGAAGAGTCCTACCGCGGGATGCTCCAGATTGATGCCGGCTACGTGCCGGCACTCCTCCGCCTCGGCCTCGTCTGCAACACCGCGCGCCGCTTCGAGGAGGCGGCCGGGCACCTCCGCCTCGCCGCCACGCGCGAGCCCGCCAACCCCTACGCACACGAAGGGCTCGCCGAATCGCTCTACGGCCTGAACAGATACGAAGAGGCCGCGTCCGCCGCCGAACGTGCCCTCCAACTCTCCCCCGACTTCCCCGCCGCACACTACTTCGACGGCCTCGCCCGCGCCTCCCTGGGACAACGCGACGCCGCGCTCGCACACCTCGCCAGGCTCAAAGAACTGAAGGCCGACAACTACGCCCAACTTCTCTCCGACTTCATCGACCGGAAGGCGCCGGCCAGGCCGTAGCGGCGCCGAGGGTGGAACATGTTCAAGAAGCTATTCGGCCGCTTGAAGAGCGAGCCAGTGCCGTCGGCGTCGGAACTGAGGGCGGCCGACCCCGAACGCTGGGAGGCGGAACTCGTCCAGAGGATCGCCGAGATGTCCGGCAAAGACCCGCTCATCGGCGCGAAGGTCGGCGGCAAGGAGGTGGCGGAACGCATGATGGCGGCGATGAAGACCGAGCGCGGCATTCACGTCGAGTCGATCCTCGGCGCTCTCGGCTCCCTCGCCGGCTACGCCTGCCAGGCGAGCGTCCGCGCCCGTGCGCGTGCGCAAGGGCTCGACGAGAGGGCTCTCTTCGTATGCGCCGAATGTACCGACGGCAAGGTCTACTTCTTCGGTGACGACCTCAACAGGCCGCTCGCGGAGGATCAGCACTCCGTGTGGAGCATCGCCGCCGGCGGGGCGCAGGTGACCGGGTGCCGGGACATTCCCGACCCGGACGACGTATTCGCGCACGCCGCCGCGACCGTGGGCTCGCCGGAGTTCGGCCTCCCGCGCCTGCCCCCGGAGCACCCGTTGCACGACACGCCGCGCAACTACGTCGAAGCCTTCTGGCCCGAGGTCTTCCGCCTCGCCTCGAAGTTCTGCCCCGCCCCGGAGCACTGGCCCGTCCTGCTCGGCCTCGCCATCCAGGAGATCATGCTCCAGGCGAAGGGAGCCATCGACCCCTGCCTCGCCCTCAAAGTGGTCATGGAGTGCGCCATCCCCATGTCCAAAATCGACCGCGGCCCGCTCGCCGGTTAAAGCCCCTCCGCCCCCTACTTTTCCGCGGCAGTCCGCCGCGCCTCTGCTATATTCGCCGCAGACTCTTAAAGGAGCACGCTACCCGTGGCACCTCAGTCCGCCCGACCCGTCGAACTCTTCGTCTCCTACTCGCACAGGGACGACGAGCTGCGCGCACAGCTTGAGACGAGCTTGGTCATGCTCAGACGCAAGGGCGTCGTGCGGCAGTGGAGCGACCGGCGCATCATCCCCGGCCAGGAGTGGGACAGGCAGATAGACAAGCACCTTGAATCGGCCGACGTTATCCTTCTCCTCATCAGTCCCGACTTCGTCGCCTCCGATTACTGCTACGACATCGAGGTCGAGTGCGCCATGCGGAGGCACGAGGCGGGCGAGGCGCGCGTCATCCCCGTCATCCTGCGCTTCACCGACGACTGGCAGAGCGCCCCCTTCGGCAAACTGCAAGCGCTGCCCAAAGACGCACGGCCGGTCAAAGACTGGGACGACCGCGACAAGGCGTTCGCCGACGTGGCCGCGGGCATCCGCCGGGCCGTCGAAGAACTGCTCTCCGCCCGCGAAGAGCCGGTCGAACCTCACGACGAGCCGGAGAGAGCGCCGACGCCGTCTTTCATCCCGCGCCCGCCCGTCATCGGCTTCGTCGCGCGGCGCGACGCGCAGGGGCGCGACATCGTCGGGCGTCTGCGGGAAGAACTCGCGCCGGGGCGCGAGCAGCTTGTGACGCTCTCGGGGCCGGGCGGCATCGGCAAGACGACGCTCGCCGCCGAGGCCGCGCGCGCCTTGCAGGAGGCGTACGGGGGCCGCGTCACCTGGAGCAGCGCCGACGGCCGCGCGGACTTCTCTCTCCCCTCTCTGCTGGACGACATCGCCACCCAACTCGGGCGCGCAGACTTGCGCACGCTCGCGCCCGCGGAGAAGCAAGAGCAGGTGCGCGCGCTCGTCGCAGGCGCGCTGGTCGTGCTCGACAACTACGAGACGGTCACGGAGGCCGAGCGGAAGGGCATCGAGGCGTGGTTCAAGCGGACTCAGTGCTCCGCACTCTTCACCTCCCGCATCAGGGTGCCTGAGACGGTCTTCGTCCCCGTCTCCGCGATGTCGCGCGAAGAGGCCGCGGAGTTTTCGGAGAGGCTGGCCGGGCAGACGCAAGGCCCGGAGCTTTTCACGCCCGAGGTGCGCGAGCGCATCTACCAGATCGCGGAGGCCAACCCGTTCGTCATGCAGTGGGTCGTCGGGCAGATAGATTTGGCGCAGGAGCCGGGCGCGGTGTTTGAAGAGTTGCAGCACGGCGAGGGCGACGCCGCCGAACGCATCTTCGACCGCTCTTTCGAGCTGCCGCTGCTGGGCGAGGACGGCCGCGCCGCGCTGCTCGCCCTCTCGCTCTTCGCGCCGAGCGCCACGCCGGAAGCGCTCGCGGCGGTGGCGGGGTTCGACGACGCGGGGCGCGTGCGCGAGGCGGTCAGCAACCTCCGCCGGCTGTGGCTGGTCAAGGGCGTGGACGGCAACCGCCGCCTCGCCGTCGAAGGCTTGACGCGCACGCTGGCTGCCGCCCGCCTGTCGAAAGACCCGCGCGCCGACGAGTTCCGCCGCCGCTTCGTCGCCTACTTCCTCCGCTACGCCGTAGAGCGCAAAGAATCGTCGGCCGAAAACTTCGACGTGCTGGAAGGGGAGAAGGATAACCTGCTGGGCGCGTCCGAGGTGGCATTCACTTCCGGATACCGGGAGCGCGTCATGCTAATGGCGTACACTCTGGCGAGGGCCAACGTAGGAATGCTGTGCGTGCGCGGCTACTGGGGTGAAGCAGTAAAGCTCGGTGAGCAGGCGCTTCAGGCAGCACATTCTTTACAGGATGAAGCTGAGATTGCACGTCTCTCGCACAATTTAGCCGCAATGTATAAGAGCCGCGGAGAGCTTGCTGAAGCGCGCCGCCTCTTTGACGAGAGCCATGAGATCATTAAGAGGCTCGGCGACCAGGGCAACATCGCCATCTCCCTACATCAGTTGGGCGGGCTCGCGCAGGATCGAGGTGAACTTGAAGAGGCGCGCCGCCTCTACGACGAGAGTCTTGAAATCAGAAAGAAGCTCGGCGACCAGGATGGCGTCGCCGGCAGCCTGCACCTGTTAGGCGGGCTCGCGCAGGTTCGAGGTGAACTTGAAGAGGCACGCCGCCTCTACGACGAGAGTCTTGAAATCAAAAAGAAGCTCGGCGACCAAGTCAGCATCGCCAGCACCCTGCACCAGTTGGGTAGTCTCGCGGAGGAGCAAGGCGAATTCGAAGAAGCGCGCCGCCTCTACGAAGAGAGCCTTGAGATCGATAAGAGGATTGGCAACCAAGACGGCGTCGCCATCTCCCTACAGGGGTTAGCAGTCCTCGCGCAGAAACAAGGCGAACTCGAAGAGGCTGCGCGCCTCTATGGCGAGAGTCTTGAGATTGCGAAGAGGCTCGGCGACCAAAGCAGCGTCGCCGTCTCCCTGAACAATCTAGCGATTCTTGCGGAGGATGAAGGTGATAAGGAGGGCGCGGCGCGGTTGTTTCGTGAGTCGCTGAGTATCTTTGAGAGGCTCGGCTCGCCGAATGCGGAGATTGCGCGGGAGAGTTTGGCGAGAGTGGAGGGTGAGAGTTCGTGAGGGAGGTCGGGGGTTGTCGGGTTAGGGGGTTGGTTTTCCGCTGGCCGGGAGGGGCTTTTTGAGGCGTGGGGAGGGTATTTCCGGCGGGCGGGATGCTATTACGCCGCGGTGTAACGCCATTACACCGCGGCGTAATGGCGTTGCGGGGCGGCGTAATCGTATTACGTCGCGGTGTAATGGCGTTGCGAGGCGACGTAATCGCGTTACGTCCCGCCGTAATGCCATTACGTCGCGGTGTAATGGCATTACGTCGCAGTGTAATGGCGTTACACCGGCGCGTAATGGCATTACGTCGGCGTGTAATGGCGTTGCGGGGCGGTGTAATGGCGTTACGTCGTGATGTAATGGCGTTGCGGCGGGGTGTTTTGGCGTGGCGGGCGGTGGGGAAGGCTTTGCGCGGGGGGCGAATTTTGTTGTTGCAAGGGGTTGGGAGTGGGCGTAAGATGCGGTCGCCTCGCAACCTCTTTTCAGTTTTTCTCACAAAAGGAGCAACAACATGGCAAATGAGACGAAGCGTTTGAGACCCGCGCAGATCGCGGAGGACGAGAGCGGGTTCGCGTCTTTGCAGGCGATGGCGCTGTACGAGCCTGCGAATCAGGCGTACTCGCTACAGGCGGTCAATACGGCGCACGGGTTGATGCTGAGCGCGCGGACGGAGGAGGCGCAGCAGCAGGCGGCGCTGGACACGGCGCGCGACAACGCCGTGGCGAAGGAGTGGGCGTTTCATAACCTGATGCTGCGCGTGAAGGATCAGGTGATAGCACAGTTCGGGCCGGACTCGAACGAGGTGCAGGCGCTGAACCTGAAGAAGACTTCGGAGCGGAAGGCGCCGCAGCGCAGGAAGAAGACGGGAGGCGGGACGGGTAGTTAGTGCGCGGCGGCACGTCAACGCGAGGCACAGGCGAAGGGGGCGCTGAACCGGCGCCCCCTTCGTGTGCTTATTGTGGGCACGCCTCAGATGCTCGCCTCATAACCCGCCGGAAAGTATAATCGCGGCATGAAGATTAAGGTCATAGTTCACGAGGCGGAAGAGGGCGGCTACTGGGCGGAAGTGCCGGCAATACCCGGCTGCGCCACGCAGGGCGAGACCTTCGAGGAACTGCTCAAAAACTTATACGAGGCCGTCGAGGGCTGCCTGTCTGTTGACGTATTACCGACGCAAGTTACCGAAGACGGCCGCGTGCTGGAGATTGCGGTGTGAGGTCGGTCTCCGGCAAACAGTTCGTTAAAGTTCTTGAGCGTCACGGCTGGTCTTTGTTGCGCGTGCAGGGCAGTCACCACATTTACGGCAGGGCCGGAAGCGACGTCCGGCTGTCCGTCCCCGTCCACGGCAATCAGGCTTTGAAGACCGGGCTGCTCCGTCACCTGCTGAAGATGGCCGGCCTGACTGAAGCCGACCTTTAACTCTAATAACGGCGCCGGCGCGGCGGCACGTCAACGCGAGGCACAGGCGAAGGGGGCGCGGAACCGGCCCCCCTTCGTGTGCTTAGCGGCGGTAAATTTTCGCTGGGGGGCTCGCCCCCCGCGTGCTATCCTTTGCGCGGCCACACACACCGTCCGAGCCGCGCTCCCGGGGCCGCCGGGGCGCCCTCAGAGCACGCGGCTGCCCGCGCGGAGGAACGCGATGTCTTCACAGCCTCCCAACGTCTTCGTCTCGTATTCGCACAAAGATGAGGAGCACAAGGAGCGGCTCCTGGTTCACCTGCGAGGGCTCGTCCGGCAGGGCGTCATCTCGACCTGGCACGACGGCCTGCTCGTGCCGGGCAGCCACTGGGACGAGAAGATCGTCAGGAACCTCGACGCCTCGCGCATCATCCTGCTGCTCATCAGCCCAGACTTCATCGGCTCCGAGTACGTCGAGACGGTCGAACTCAAGCGCGCCGCCGAGCGGCACGCGCGCGGCGAGGCCGTCGTCATCCCCGTGCTGGTCAAGAGCACCCTCTGGACAGAGGTGAAGTTCGGCGAGGGCACGCTCGGGGCGCTGCACGCGCTTCCCCACAAACTCAAGTTCATCACGGCCTGGAGGGACAAGGACACCGCTTACGCGGAAGTCGCCGCCGGCGTCGCGAGCACGGCGGCCGACCTCCCCGACGACGCGCCGCCCGAGGACGGGAAGCCTGCGGCGGAGCCCGAGGCCGACCCGCCCGAAGCGTGGCGCGTGCGCATCCCGGATGAGCCCTCCTCGGGGGTCGTCCCGCGCCAGGATCAGGAAGCGCGCGACATCGTCAGCCACCTCGTCGAGAGGCTGGCGCCGGGCCGCAAAGGTTACGTCCTGCTCTCGGGGGCGGGCGGCGTCGGGAAGACCACGCTCGCGGCCGAGGCCGCGCGCCAGCTGGAGAAGCTCTACGCCGAGCGCGTCGTGTGGAGCAACGCGGCGGGACGCGAGCAGTACATGCTCTCCTCGCTGCTCGAAGACGTCGTCCTCAAGCTCGGCGGCCCCGAGGAGTGCGCGCGCCCCGGCTACGCGCGGAAGGAGGCGGAGGCCGAAAAGGCCGTGGCCGAGCTGCTCAAACGCGGGCCGTCCCTCGTCGTCATCGACGGCTACGAGGCGGCCGAGCCCGCCGAGCGGCGCCAGATCGAACGCTGGTTCCAGGAGCAGGCCCCGTGCCCCGCCCTGTTCGTCTCGCAGGCGCGGATCACGCGGCTCGACGTGCACAACGTCTTCGTCCTCCCGATGCGCCCCGCCGAGGAGGCCGAGCTGCTCAAGCGGCTGCTGCGCGAGGTGAAGCACAAGCACATCTTCACCGACGAGGTGTGCGAGTGCGTCTACGACGCGGCGGACGGCAACCCGCTCGCCATGCGTCTGATCGTGCCGCAGATCGACCTCGCGACGGGGACGGAGGGGGTCTTCGAGGAGTTGATGCGCGGCGAGGGCGAGGCGGCCGACCGCGCCTTCAACCGCGCCTTCGAACGCCACCTCGAAGCCGACGACCGCGCCGTGCTGCTCGCCCTCTCGCTCTTCACGCCGAACGCCGCCCACAGGCCGCTGGCGCGCGTCGCCGGCTTCATCCCGCCCCCGAAGCCGGGCGAAGAGCCGGACGACCGGCGCCCGCACGACCCCGCGACCCGGCGCGGCATGAACCGGCTCTACAAGGCGGTGGCGAACCTCAACCTGTTCTCGCTCCTCAAGGTCGAAAGCCGGAAGCCCGAGGTCGCGGGGCGGGAGCCGTGCGCGGGGCAGCTCCCGCAGGACGAGGAGCAGGGCTGCCGCCTCGCCCTCGAAACCCTGACGCGCAGACTGGCGCGCGCCACCCTCCCCAAGCAGCCGCGCGCGGGCGGCTTCAAGTCCCGTTTCGTCGAGCATTTCAGGTGGCACGCCAACAAGTTCGACTGGGCCGGGTGCAAAGACCCGGGCGCCGTCCAGGCCGAGCGGAGCAACGTCGTCGCGGCGATGAAGCTCTCGGCCGAGCGGAAGGATTGGGACACGGTGCTGGAGCTGTTCGCCGTGACGCTGAACTACGTCAATACCCTCGTCGTCTGGAAGCGGTCGGTCGTCGCGGCCGAGCGCGAGGCCGAGAGCAGTCTCCTCCGGAAGGGCTGGCGCGCGCCGCTGCTCATCGAGATCAACCACCGGCACGAGCACCGGGAGGAGGCGCGCAAGCACTACAAAAGCATTCCGGCGAATCTCCGCATGGAGGGCGTCGCCTCGCACGCCGACCTCATCAGCTTCGAGCCGCCCCCGCCCGAGGAGCTGCTGCGCGAGGAGAAGGGGAAGCTGGTCGTGCTCTCGGTGGTCTCGTTCGAGCTGGGCGTCTGCGCGTACTACCGCGCAAAGTACCGGCGTGACGAGGGCGCCCTCAAGGCGGCGAAGCGGCTCGGCGAGCAGGCGCGCGGCTACTTCGAGGCGGCGAAGAGACTCAAGCAGGCGTTCCGCGATGAATGCGGCCGCGCCATCGCCTGCAACAACCTCGGGGTGACGCTGGCCGTCGAGGGGCTGGCGGGCGCAGGCGTCGAGGACTGGCGGGCGCGGGCGTTGGCCGAGTTGCAGGAGGCGAAGAAGACCTTCGAGGAGCAGCGGATAAAGCACGGGAAGTTCGAGAAGTTTGAAAAGGCGGCGGAGCACAACCTCGAATGGCTCGAGAGCCTTCGGGACTAGGAGACGGCTTCGGAGCTTAAGGGGCCGCGGCGCAGGTCGAAGCCGGAAGCGCAGGGTTCAGTGAAAGGGACGCCGGATTGGCGCCCCTTTCGTGTGCCTCGGGCGGGCGGCGGGTGTAAAATCGGGGCGTCAAGCTCTCTTACTTTATCGAAGGATGAACCCTCTTATGACGAAGGAAGCGGCGGAGCAGAGGGCGGCGAAGACGCGGGTCGAGTCGGACTCGATGGGCGAGATCGAGGTGCGTGCGGACAGGTACTGGGGGGCACAGACGGAGCGCTCGCTGCACCACTTCAACATCGGGTTCGACGTGATGCCGCGGGAGATGGTGAGGGCGCTGGGCGTGCTCAAGAAGGCCGCGGCGCTGGTGAACGAAGAGTTGGGGAAGCTGCCCTCGGAGAAGGCGCGCCTGATTGAGCGGGCGGCCGACGAGGTGATCGAAGGGAAGCTGGACGAGCACTTCCCCCTGCGCGTGTGGCAGACGGGTTCGGGGACGCAGACGAACATGAACGCGAACGAGGTCATCTCGAACCGCGCCATCGAAATCGCAGGGGGCGTGCTGGGCTCGAAGAAGCCCGTCCACCCGAACGACGACGTGAACATGTCGCAGTCCTCGAACGACACCTTCCCCACGGCCATGCACATCGCCGCGGCCGAGCAGATGCAGAAGCTCATCCCAGAGGTGCAGCGCCTGCGCGACGCGATTGATGCGAAGGCGCGGGAGTTCGCCGACGTGGTCAAGATCGGCCGCACGCACTTGCAGGACGCGACGCCCCTGACCGTGGGGCAGGAGTTCGGCGGCTGGGCCTCTCTGTTGGAGAGGGACGTGGAGCGTTTGGAGACGGTGCTGCCGGGGCTCTACGACCTTGCCATCGGCGGGACGGCCGTGGGGACGGGCTTGAACTCGCACCCGGAGTTCGCCGAGCGTGCCGCGGCGAAGATCGCGGAGCTGACGGGGCTGCCGTTCAAGCCGCACCCGAACAAGTTCGCGGCGCTCTCGGCGCACGACGAGCTGGTCTTTGCGAGCGGCGCCTTGAAGACGCTGGCCTGCTCGCTGATGAAGATTGCGAACGACGTGCGCTGGCTGGGGTCTGGGCCGCGGGCGGGGATCGGCGAGCTGGTGCTCCCCGAGAACGAGCCGGGCTCTTCCATCATGCCGGGGAAGGTGAATCCGACGCAGTCGGAGGCTCTGACGATGGTCGCCGTGCAGGTCTTGGGGAACGACGCGGCCATCGGGTTCGCGGGCTCGCAGGGCAACTTCGAGCTGAACGTCTTCAACCCCGTGATGATTCACAACCTGCTCCACTCCATCCGGCTTTTGAAGGACGCGTGCCGCGGCTTCGTGGACTTCTGCATCGAAGGGCTGGGGCTGAACCGCGCGCGCATCGAAGAGAACCTGCGCCAGTCGCTCATGCTGGTGACGGCCTTGAACCCGCACATCGGCTACGACAACGCCGCCAGGATCGCCAAGCACGCGCACAAGAAGGGCATCAACCTGCGCGAGTCGGCGGTGGAGCTGGGGCTGCTCACCGCCGAGCAGTTCGACGAGTACGTCAAGCCGGAGGAGATGACCCACCCGTAAAGGCCGTGAACCGTAAACCGTGACAGGAAGGGCCGGCCTCCTCTTGTCACGGTTTACGTCTTTCTTAAGAACTCGCGGGACGCCGTTCGCATCTAATTTCCGGCGGTAGACACCCCGCGGGAGCGCTTGCGGGTCGCGGGTTGAAGGCTTATATTTCGCGTTTCGCGCCGGCGGCGCCTGAAGTCGCCTGTGCTGTTCAGGGGAGACCCGGAGGGTTCAAGGAAGATGACCACCGCGTTTGAGACTCTGGAAGTGACGAAGGCGCCGGCGCTCGAAGACTACTTCGGGCTGTCGGAGGCGGAGTTGTCCGAGCGCATCGAGGCGGCGCGGCGCAAGCTCGGGAGCCGCCTCGTCATCCTCGGCCACCACTACCAGCGCGACGACGTGGTCTGCCACGCCGACTACACCGGCGACTCCTTCAAACTCGCCAAGCTCGCGGCCGAGCGCCCCGAGGCCGACTACGTCGTCTTCTGCGGCGTCCACTTCATGGCCGAGTCGGCCGACATCCTCAAGCCCGGCGACCAGAAGGTGATTCTGCCCGACCTCGGCGCCGGCTGCTCGATGGCCGACATGGCGACGGCCGAGCAGGTCGAGGACGCGTGGGAGCAGTTGAGTTCGGTCGGGATTCTTGAAGAGTTCAAGGTCGCGCCCGTCACCTACATGAACTCCTCGGCGGCCATCAAGGCTTTCTGCGGCGAGCACAATGGTGTGGTCTGCACCTCCTCGAACGCCGTCCCGCTCTTCGACAAGTATCTGAAGGAGGCCGACAAGCTCTTCTTCTTCCCAGACCAGCACCTCGGCCGCAACACCGGCGTCAAGTTCGGCATCCCCCTGGACGAGATGGCGCTCTGGGACCCGAACAAGGAGCTCGGCGGCAACACCGAGGAGCAGTTGCGCAAGGCGCGGCTCATCCTCTGGAAGGGCCACTGCTCCGTGCACGGCCGCTTCCGCCCGTGGCACGTGGACACGGTGCGCAAGGAGGTGCCGGGCATCAAGGTGCTCGTCCACCCCGAGTGCGAGCGCGAGGTCGTCGAGAAGTCCGACCTCAACGGCTCGACCGAGTTCATCATCAAGGTCATCGAGGAGGCGCCCGCCGGCTCGGCCTGGGCCGTCGGCACCGAGGTCAACCTCGTCCAGCGTCTGGCGAAGCAGCACCCGGACAAAGAGATTCGCCTGCTCGCGCCCGACCTCTGCATGTGCGCCACGATGTACCGCATCGCGCCGCAGAACCTCGCCTGGGTGCTCGACTCGCTCGTCGCCGGGCGCGTCGTCAACCAGATCACCGTCCCCGAGGAGACCGCGGCTTGGGCGCGCGTCGCCCTCGACCGGATGCTTGCGATTAAATGATGAATGATGAGTGATGAATGATGAATATGGCGACACGTCCGTATTCAATCACTCATCATTCATTATTCATCATTCATCATTTCCCTTATGGCTGACCCGAACGACCGCGTGCCCGAGAACGTCCCGGGCACTTATTACGTGGACACGAACTGCATCGACTGCGACGTGTGCCGCGACACCTCACCCGACAACTTCACGCGCGCCGACCGCGGCGGCTACTCCTTCGTCTTCAAACAGCCCCAAACGGACGCCGAGCGCGCCCTCTGCGAAGAGGCGCTCCTCGCCTGCCCCGTCGAGGCCATCGGCGACGACGGGTGAAAAGCCAATGATGAGTGATGAATTAAAAACCACTTGCCTTTCATTCATCATTCATCACCTCCGCTAAACTCTTATCTTGATCCACCCGTCTTCAATCACGACCTCGTAGGTCTCGACGGGCTCGGAGGGGCGGTTGAGGCAGGCGCCGGAGCGCACGTCGAAGCGCCAGCCGTGCCAGTCGCATTCGACCGTGTGCCCCGTGAGCCGGCCGTCGGCGAGCGGGGCGCCCTTGTGCGGGCAGAAGTTCTCGACGGCGTGGAAGCGGCCGTCGATGTGGTAGAGCGCCAGCTCCTTGCCGCCGTGCAATTCGACCGTCGCGCCGCGCCCCTCGGGCACGTCCTCGACGCGCCCGACCGTGACGAGCTTGCCCTCGCGCGCTGGCGTTTTGGGGTTCCCGAATCTTCTTCCCGGCGGCTGCATAACTTTCCCGCATCGTAACAAAACGCCCGCGCGCCCACCAACCGAGTGCCGGCGGTTCTGTTATCCTCTCCCGGACTGAAATTCTTAAACGGAGAAAGGAGTACAGCAGTCATGCGTAAGAGTCTGTCGGCCGTGCGCGCGGCGTCCGTCGCGCTCGCGCTTCTGTTCGCGGCGCAGGTGCCGGGGGCGGCGCAGGAGACGAAGGAGCTGACGGTCGTCGGGAGGCTCACGCCGACGGTCGAGGCGGGCGGCTGGCTCGTCGTCGCCGACTACGGCAAGTACCTCCTGACGAACGCCAACGAGTTCCGGCGCCAGCCCTGGTTCCGCGAGGGCGCCGCGGTCGAAGCGACCGGGCGCGTGCGCGACGACGTGATGTCGCTCCACATGGAGGGCGTCCCGTTCCAGGCGCGCACGATGCGCGCGCGCGGCGGCTCGCGTCGCGACGCGTCGCAGAACAACACCCCGCAGAGCGCGGGCGGGCAGGCCGCCGTCGCGGGCTCCGGGTCGCGCGCCTTCGTGCGCGTCGCCGTCACGGGCGAGTCGTCCGTGCAGGCGCAGCCCGACACGGCCGTCCTCACCCTGGCCGTCATCACGCAGAACGCGAGCCCGTCCGAGGCGCAGGCGGAGAACGCTTCGAAGACGGAGGCGCTGGTGCGCGCCGTCCGCGCGGCCGCGGGCGCGGGCGCCGAGGTCAGGACGAGCGGCTACAGCCTCCAGCCGCAGTACGCGTACAAGGAGGGCGTGCCGCCCTTCATCACCGGCTACGTGGCGCGCAACGCGGTGACTTTGACGACGGGCGAGCTGAGCCGCGTCGGCTCCGTCATCGACGCCGCCTCGCGCGCGGGCGGCAACAACGTGGACGGCCTCTCCTTCACGCTGCGCGACGACGCGCAGGCGCGCCAGCGCGCGCTCTCCGAGGCCACGCGCGAGGCGCTCTCGAAGGCGCGCGCCGTCGCCGCGACGCTCGGCGGCAGCGTCGTCCGCGTCGTCGAGGTGCAGGAGGCCGGCGCCACACGCCCGCCCGCCCCCGTCTACACGGCCGAGTTCGGCCGCGCGGCCGGCACGGCGCAGGCGCCCACGCCCGTCGAACCCGGCTCCCTCGAAATCCGCGCCCAGGTGCAGTTGGTCGCCGAGGTCGAGACGAGACAGTGAAAGAAACGATGAGTGATGAATGATGAATGATGAATTAAAGAGAGTTCTTCATTCATCATTCACCACTCATCATTCATCATTACTCCTACTGGCAATCTCGAACGAAGCGAGTATAATCGGCCTCAAGTTCCCCTCGACGCAGATTCGACGTGACGCCGGTTCGCGCAGACGTGTGCCGTCCGGGGCGTTCGTCGCCGTCGGGGATTCAACGGGGGAGGCTTCGATGTCGAGACACCGTGGAGACTGGGACGATGACTTCTACGAGGGCGAGCCGCGCCCACGTCGCGGCGGGCCGGGCTTCGGACGACCGGGCGGCGACCGCTACGAGCATGACGAAGAGCGCGGGCCGCGCGGCGGGCGCCCCTGGGGGGCGCGCGGCGACTACGACGAAAGGCCCTACGGCCGCGGCGATTTCTACCGCGACGAATACTACGGCGGCCCGCGCGACTCCGGACGCGACGCGCGCGAGTACGGGCGCACGCCCCCGCCACCCCCGCCGCCTCCGCGCGAAGAGTACGAGCGCGGGCGCCGCCGCGGCGGGGCCACGCGCTCGCACCTGCGCTGCCGCGACATCATGACGAGGGACGTGACGGTCGCCGCGCGCACGACCACGCTCGAAGAGGTCGCACGCATGATGCGCGACGAGGACACGGGCGTCATCCCCGTCGTCGAGCCGGGCGAGACCCCTTCCGACTCCGTCACCGAAGTCCAGCGCGTCCCCGCGCGCACGCAGGCCAACGGCCGCCTCGTCGGACTCATCACCGACCGCGACATCGTCATCCGCGCCCTCGCCGAAGGGCAGGAGGCGCGCGCCGTGCCGGCCGAGAGCGTGATGACGACCGACCTCCACACCGTCCGCCCCAACGACCGCGTCATCGAGGCCATCCGCAAGATGGGCGACAAGCAGGTGCGCCGCCTCCCCGTCGTGGATCGCGAGGGGAACCTGCGCGGCATCATCTCGATGGCCGACATCGCGCTCGAAACCGAGGCCGACCGCGAACTCGGCGAAGCCCTCGAAGAGATTTCGAGCGGCTCTTCTTTCTGGAACAGAATCTTCGCGTGAACCGTGAACCGTAAACCGTGACAGGTGAAAGCGTCTCCTGACTTGTCACGGTTCGCGGTTCGCGGTTCACCTCTTGTCACGGTTTACGGTTCACGGTTCACGTTCTTATGGCACGATCAATCGAGCGTTACCTGCGGATGATGCCGAAGGCGAGCGGCCTGCGGTGTTCGGAGAACTTCTGGTACCCGGCGGCCGACGTGTACCGGACGGGCGAGGGGTGGGTCGTCAAGGTCGAGCTGGCGGGCGTGGCGCCCGACGAGCTGTCGGTCGAAATCTCGGGCGACACCCTGCGCGTCGCCGGCACGCGCCGCGACGAGGCGATGACCGAGACGGTCTCGTACCACCAGCTCGAAATCACCTACAGCCGCTTCGAGAAGACCATCCGCTTCCCCTGCCCCGTCGAGGGCGCGCGCGTCGAGCGGCGCTACCGCGATGGCCTCCTCATCCTGTACATCCGCAGCCCCGCCGAGTGCGACTGAAAAGTTAGACGCGCGTACTCTCCCTTTCACACTTCGAGAGGACAAACACCCCTTATGGCTGACAAGACCCCGAGAGGCGAACAGGAGCAGACGACGCCGGCCGCGACCAACCCCGGCGCGCCGGAGACCACGCCGCAGCAGGCTTTGAACGAGTCGAAGGAGGCGGGCACGGGCGGCGCCTTCGTCGCCCCCGGCGGCGCGGCGGCCGAAGGCAAAGCTTCCGAGGTTTTCGAGATCGCGGTGCTCCCTTTGCAACAGACGACGATGTTCCCGGGCACCGTCATCCCGCTCGCGGCCGGCCGCCCGCGCTCGGTCGCGGCGGTCGAGGCCGCGCTCGCGACTGAAGAGAAGCTGCTCGCCTGCGTCACCGTGCGCGAGGAGCGCGGGTCGGTCGAGACCGAGGCCACGCCGCCCGCAGACCTCTACGAGGCGGGCACGCTCGTCATGGTCAAGCGCATGATGCGCACGCCCGAGGGGCTCCAGCTCATCGTCCACGGCACCGAGCGCGTCCGCGTCGTCAAGTGGACGCAGACCGACCCGCACATCCGCGCGCGCGTCCGCATCATCCCCGCCCCGACGGTGCGCGACCGGGACGCCGTCGAGGCGCTGACGCGCAACGTGCAGGCGCTCGTCCAGCGCGCGCTCGCCATGCTCCCCGAGATTCCGCCCGAGGTGCGCAACGCCGTGCTCGGGGCGAGCGACCCCGTGCAACTCTCCTACTTCCTCGGCTCGATCCTCAACCTCGGCGTCGAGCAGGAGCAGCGGATGCTCGAAGCCGAGACCGTGGACGACCTTTTGCAAATCGCCTACGGCCGGCTCGCGCACGAGATCGACATCATGGAGCTGCGCACGAAGATCGCGGCCGAGGCGCAGGGCGAGATGACGAAGGCGCAGCGCGACTACTTCCTGCGCCAGCAGATGAAGGCCATCCAGAAGGAGTTGGGCGAGGACGAGAACGGCGAGGGGGCCGAGGCCGAGATGCTCCGCGAGCGGCTCGGCGCCGCCGACCTGCCCGAGGAGGTGCGCAAGGAGGCCGACCGCGAGCTGCGCCGCCTGGAACGTCTGCCGCAGGCCGCGCCCGACTACCACGTCATCCGCACGTGGCTTGAGTTCATCATCGAGCTGCCCTGGCACAAGTCTTCCGAGGACAGGCTCGACCTGACGGAAGCGCGGCGCGTGCTGGACGAAGACCATTACGGCCTGGAAGACATCAAGGAGCGCATCCTCGAATTCCTCGCCGTCGTCAAACTCCGCCGCGACTCGAAGAGCCCGATCCTCTGCTTCGTCGGCCCGCCGGGCGTCGGCAAGACTTCTCTCGGCATGTCCATCGCGCGCGCCCTCGGCCGCCAGTTCGAGCGTTTGAGCTTGGGCGGCGTGCGCGACGAGGCGGAGCTGCGCGGCCACCGGCGCACGTACATCGGCGCGATGCCCGGTCGCATCATCCAGGCGCTCCGCCGCGCGGGCGTCAACAACCCCGTGATGATGCTCGACGAGATCGACAAGCTCGGCAACGACTTCCGCGGCGACCCGGCCTCGGCGCTGCTGGAGATTTTAGACCCGCAGCAGAACCACACGTTCCGCGACCACTACCTCGATCTGCCGTTCGACCTCTCGAAGGTCTTCTTCATCGCGACGGCGAACCAGCTCGCCCCGATTCCGGGGCCGCTCCGCGACCGCATGGAGATCATCGGGCTCTACGGTTACAGCGACCAGGAGAAGCTGCACATCGCGCGGCAGTACCTCATCCCGCGCCAGACGCGCGAGAATGGCCTGACCGAGGAGCAGCTCGAAATCACCGACGCGGCGCTCGCGCTCATCGCCGCGCGCTACACGCGCGAGGCGGGCGTGCGCCAGTTGGAGAGAACCGTCGGCCGCGTCGCGCGCAAGGCGGCGCTGCGCATCGCCGAGGGTCAGACGGAGAAGATCGTCGTCGATGCAGACGACCTGAAGGAGGTGCTCGGCGCGCCGCGCTTCTACCCCGAGGAGGCGCGCAAGGAGCTGCCAACCGGCGTCTCGACCGGCATGGCCTGGACGGAGGCGGGCGGGCAGTTGCTCTTCATCGAGGCGACGCTGCTGCCGGGAAGCTCGGGCTTACAGTTGACGGGCCAGCTCGGCGAGGTGATGCAGGAGTCGGCGCGCGCGGCCCGCTCTTACCTCTGGTCGCACGCCTCGGAGTTCGGCATCGAGCCGCAGATGTTCAAGAACTACGGCGTGCACGTCCACGTCCCGGCGGGCGCCATCCCGAAGGACGGCCCCTCGGCGGGCGTCGCCATCACTTCGGCCTTCGCCTCTTTGATGACGGGCCGGCGCGTGCGCAACGACACGGCGATGACGGGCGAGATCACGCTCTCGGGCCTGGTCTTCCCCGTCGGCGGCATCAAGGAGAAAGTTCTCGCGGCGCACCGCGCGGGCCTGCGCCGCGTCGTGCTCCCCGCGCGCAACGAGCCCGACACCGAGGACATCCCCGAGGACGTGCGCAAGGAGCTTGAGATCGTCTACGTCTCACGCATCGGCGAGGCTTTGGAGCAGACGCTCGAAAAGCTCGTGGCGCAGCCGCCCCCGCCCGCAGACCCGCAAGGAGAGGAGTCGCGCGCGGGTGCGCAGAAGCCCGCGCAGGCGGAGCCCGAGCCCGTCCGCGCGCGTTGACGTGAGCAGGCTTTCACTTAAAAACGAGAGGGACTTCAGAGGATGGCGACGAGCAGGAAGACGCAGGCGAAGGCGGGCGTGCCCGAGAAGCGGCGCGGCCAGCAGATGGGCGACGAGCGCAGCAAGCCCTCCAAGACGGACGAGGCGCAGAGGGAGACGCCCGCGCTGAGCGGCCGCCGCAAGAGCGCCGGCAAGTTCTACGCGGACGACTCCGCGCAACACAGGGGCACGAGCGGTAAGTCCCCGCGCGCCATCACGCCTTCCGTCCCCGCCGCCGTCCCGACGAACGTCAAACAGGGCGAGTCCGACGGCGAGGCCGAATTCAAGGCGCGGCAGAAGGCCGCGACGAAGTCCGCACGCAAAGGCCGGAAGTAATAAAGAGATAAAAGGCCGCCCCGTCATCGGCGTCACTCACGCCGATGACGGGGCGGCCTTTTTTATTTCCTTGCAGCGTAAAAAAAGAATGGGGTCGGACTCCCCCAAGCCCGACCCCGTGGCCACTCGCGTGGCCTGCCCCAAAGTTTCACTCGTTCTCAGAAGGAACGCCCGTTAGGTGAGTACATAGTAAGCCCGGGCGCGCCCCCTTTGGTTGCAAACAGGTTGCGCTCGCGTGACGAGTTCGAGGCGGGCCGTCTTTCTTCAATTCCCCCCGCCCTTCCTCTTAAAAGCCTCCTCCGGCACGGGCACGTCGAACGTGGCCTCGCGAATCTTCAGCACGGTGTCGCCCATCGCCACCGAGTTCTGCACGCGCCGGAAAGGAATCATCACGCCGTCCACGCTGCGGTAGTCCGAGTAGAGTTCGGTCACGGGCATCGAGATGGTGTCGCTCGTCTGTACCGAGTCCTGCCTGAGCACGAGGAACGTCTTCGCGGAGATGTACTGCGTCACGGGGCTCCCCTTCTCCGGCGTGAAGACGACGACGTAGGCGTCCTCGCCCTCCACCTTCGACATCTTCTTGATCTCGGCCGTCTTAAAGAGCGCCTTCCAGTTGAGCGGCGCGTAGAAGTCCGAGCTGAGGCGCACCTCATCCAGCTCCTTGCCGGTCTTCGGGTTGTAGGGGATGAAGCTGCCCTCCTCGGCGGCCGTCGTGCCGTCGAAGAACTCGTGGAAGGAGCCGATCTTCTTCCCGAGCGCCGTGAGCGAAACGTCCTGCGCGAAGGAGTTCGGCGCGCGCGCGTAGATGACCGCCTCGCCGCCCACGCCCTGGTGCAGGAGGTCTACGTCGGCCACGACGCGCAGCGTCTTGTGCCTGCGCAGCGCCGCCTCGCCGCCCCACGCCTCGACGACCTTCGCCATCAACTCGTCCACGGTCAACGGCGCCTTGAACTCCGCCGCGCGTTTGAAGACGTTCTCGGCGCCGGGCTGTTTCAAGGTGATGCCCGCGACGCGCCCCGCCTCGTCGCGGTTGACGACGATGCTGTAGGACTCGGGCAAGGCGGTCGAGCCGAGCACGTCCTTCGAGCGCTCGACGAGCGGGTAGGCGGGCTGGCCCGGCACGACGAGGACGACGCGGCCGTCGCGCACCGTGACTTCCACGTCCGGGCCGCCCGCCGGCTGCGGCTCGTAGGAGCCGACGACCTCCTTGAGCGGCCCCGCGTACTCGGCCGAGGCGCCCGAGACCGGCGCGGTCGTCGCGTCCGCCGGCTTCACCTTCGGCAGGACGTAGTTGCCCTGCGGCTGTTCGAGGTAAATCTCCGTCTCCTGCGGGTTCTCCCGGGCGGGCCGGAAGGTCGCGTAGAAGCCTTTGAGTTCGCCGAGCTTGTAGCGGCGCCCGCCCGCCGGCACGAGCGTGTAGGTCGGCTGCCCCGGCACGGCCATCGTCAGCTTGCCGTCACTGGCCGCGACCGAGACGTTGAAGCCGGCCTCCGCGAAACGGTAGTCGCCGACCTCGTTCTCGATCTTCGCGGCCGGGTCGGCGGCGGCGACGGCCGTCGCGTTCGGCGCGGGCGCGTCGGGGTCGCCGACGAGGTTCGACCAGACCACGTTCATCGCCGAGGCCGGGAGCGGCGAGGCCGAGACGTTCGTCAGCATCACGAAGCCGAGGTGCTGGTCGGGCATCAGCGCGACCTGCGCGTTGAAGCCGTCGATGTTGCCGCCGTGCTCGGCGACCTTGTGCCCCTTCCAATCGCGCAGGAACCAGCCCAATCCGTAATTGACGTTCCCGCCGACCTTCATCTGCGGCTTGAACAGTTCGGCGAAGCTCTTCTCCGAGACGAGCCGCTTGCCCTCGAACGAGCCGCCGCCGAGCATCAGCCGCAGCCACTGCGCCATGTCGCGCGCGTTGGAGTTAATCGCGCCGGCCGGCGCGATGGCGGGCAGGTCGCGCATCGGCACGCGCCGCGTCTCCTTCGTCGCCTCCTCGTAGACGTAGCCGAAAGAGTAGTCGCGCGCCTTCTGCATCTCCGGGGCGGAGGTGTCGGACGCCTTCATCCCGAGCGGCTTGAAGATGCGCTCGGCGACCAACTTCTCCCAGGTCGAGTGCTCGGCGCGGCCGACGATCTCGCCGGCCGCGGCGTACATCACGTTCTGGTACTGGAACTTCTCGCGCAGCTTCGCGGTGGGCTTGGCCTGCGCGGCGACGCGGATGACCTCCTCGCGGTTGAGCACGCCCGAGACCCACGCGAGGTCGGTGCGGTTGAGCCCCGAGCTGTGCGAGAGCAGGTCGCGCAGCGTGATGCGCGCGTCGGCGTCCGGGTCTTGGAGCTTGAAGTAGGGCAGGAACTTCTTCGGCGAGTCGTCGAGCGAGAGCTTACCCTCGTCGGCGGCCATGGCGACGAGCATCGCCGTGAACGCCTTCGACGAAGAGCCGATGGCGAAGAGCGTGTCGGGCGTCACCGGCGCCTTCTTCTCAAAATCCTTATACCCGAGCCCCTTCAGGTAGATGACCTTGTCGTCCTTGACGATGACGAGCGAGAGGCCGGGGATGCCGAGCGCCTGCCGCTTCTCCTCGACCGCCTTCTCGATGGCGGCGAGCTTCGCGTCGAGGTCGGCGGGCGCCGCGGCCTGCGCCTTCGCGGCCTCCTGCGCCGAGGCGCGCGCCGCGAGCAGCGCGGGGGTCGAGAACAACATCGCGGCCGACAGCGCGAGGTTGAGGGAACGTCTCCAGACGTGCATGTTTCGTCTCTCCTGCCTTTGAGCTTGTCTCACCGATTTTAAAGCCGCGCCGCGCGCGAGACGCCCCGGCAACTCTGACGGTCTGCCGGGGCGTCTGCGGGTCGCGCCTTCGTCGTTGTGTTACGCGCGAGGCGGGATGAAAGTTTATGACGCACGCGCTGCGCGGCGTCTGTTACGGGCGGTCTGATTTAAATCCAGAAATGAGGACGGCCGGCGTCAAGGGCCTTGCCCCGGGTGCGCGCGTTCGGCCTGCTGCTCCAGCTCTTCGGCCTCGTCGAAGAGTTTCTGACACTTGAGCGTGGCCTCGTTGACCTTCGTCTGCGTCTCGTCGGGCGGGCCGCCGGCGAGTTGCAGTTCGGCGCGCGCCTTCAACACGTCGAACCCTTCGGCGCGTTTGGCGCAGGCGCGCGCCACGAGCGAGAAGAATTGCCGAAAGTCCTCGGGCACCTTCGACGCGCCCGCGCGCTCGGCCGCGAGCGCCGCGTCGCGGAAGGCTTTCGCGCCGGCGGCGGCCGTCTCCGCCTGCGCGCGGAGGGCGGCCGTCGCGCCCTGCGCGTCGTCCTGCCTCTGCTTCGCGCGCCGCTCCTCGTCGCCCGCGTTGTAGAGGCGCAGGGACTCGGCCCCCTTCGCGCGGAGCGCGTTTATTTCGTTGATCGCGGAGTTGAAGTCGCGCGCCGCCGTGTCGGCGACGTGGGCCGTGTACTGCGGGTCGGCGTCGAGCGCTTTGCCTTTGAGGAAGTCCCAGGCGTCGCGGTTGATGTCGGGCGCGAGGTCGTAGTACCAGTGGTCGTGACCGGGCATGACCTTCACCTCGATCTCGTGGCCGTGCGCCTCGAGCGCCGCCTCGGTGGCGCGCACAGCGTCGAGTGGGAAGAACGAGTCGCGGTCTCCGACGATGATCTTCAGAGAGGTCTTGCGCTTCGCCTGTTCGAGCGAGTTGAACTCTTTCTCCTCGCGCCACGCGCCCGCGTGGACGGCCGCGGCCGCGAAATACTCCGACTCCATCATCGCGAGGTGCAGCGCGAAGACCGCGCCCGCCGAGTGGCCGAAGAGGTAGACGCGCCGCGCGTCGAGCGGATACTTCGCCCTGAGCGCTTCGACCACGTCGCGTATGAAGTCAGGCCCGTCGTCGGGGATGTGCCAGCCCTGCGAGTCGCGCGCGTTCGGCCCGGCGATGAGGAACCCTTCGCGCGCGGCGAGGTCTTTCCACTTCTCGACCAGCGAGAGGCCGTCGCGCCCCGAGCCGTGGAGCAGCACGACGAGCGGCGCCTGCGGCTTCAGCGACGCGGGCGCGAAGAGGTAGTAAGTCCGCTTGTGCCCGCCCGACTCGACCGTCTCCTTCGAGACCTTGTCGCCGGCGCGCGCGTGCGTGGTAAGCGACAACAACGCCAGCGCCGCGCAGACCAGCGCGAGACTTCTAAATCTCATGTCGCCCCTTCCGTCCTGTCGTGCCCGTCGTTAGCAAGTTCCTTAAACATCCTGACGCTTCCCCTCTCGACCCCGGGGCCGATGGTCTCCGTCAACTCCTCGACGGCCTTGAAGCCCGCGCGCTCGTAAAAGGGGACGGCGTTGAGCGACGACACGAGAGACAGAGACCTCAACCCGTAAGCGCGCGCCCTCTCCTCCAGAGTGCTGAGGAGTCTCCGACCGACCCCCTGCCCCTTCACGTCGGGCCTGACGTAGAGCCCCTGAATCGCCCCGACCTCCCGGCCCAGCTCGCCGTACCCGACGACCGTGCCGTCCTCTTCGGCGACGAAGAAATCGTTACGGTCGATGGCCTCCGCGTACTTCTCTGGCCGCAGGCGCCCCGCCCAGATTTCAATCACCTCCGGCGGGTAGTGGCTGGCGCACGTCTCCCTGACGGCCCTGCGGTGGACGCGCCAGATGGCCTCCTTATCCTCCTGCCTCGCCCTGCGGATGTTGAGCATCGTCTCGCCTCAGTTGCGGCGGCAACTCCAGTCGAAAGCGTCCCGCGAGGAGTTCCATGTCCCTGTAGTCCTTCTCGGCAAGCGTGTAGCCGTAGGCGTGGCAGACGACCTGCGCCTCCGGCGTCAGGCACCTGACGGGTCTGCCGCCGACGAGCCCCTCGCCGCCCAGGTAGGCCGCCGTGTAGACCCAGTCCTCGCCGTTCTGCATCCGGTAGACGCCGTCGCCGGACTCTCGGAAGGTGGCGGCGTGGACATCGACTTCGAGCCCCGCGCCGTCGGCGAGCACGAACGAGTCCGGCGGCTTGCCCGCGACGACCTCGAAGCCCCGCTCCGCCAGAAGCTCCCGGAGCCGCGGCACGTCCCGCACGGGCAGGACGATGTCAACGTCCTTGTGAGGACGCGTCTGCGTCCCGAGCAGCGCGTCCACGCCCCACCCGCCGTCGAGCCAGACCGGGATGCCGGCCGCCTCGAACAGTCCGAGCAGCTCCGCCAACGCCGACGCAGACATTTCGGGTGCGGGTTCCATCTAACGCTTTTTGTCCTTCCAGCGTCTGCTTTTGTTCGGGTTGGGCCAGGGCTCGCTCGGGCCGGCCGCGACCTCGTCGGGGGGCTCGGGGAAGAGGGAGGAGTTGTATTCGAGGTGGTTGAAGATTTTGAGCGAGTCGATGACTTTCATCGACTCGATGTCGTCGTCGAATTTGAACTGGCTGAGGTCAGGGATTTCGTCGTCGGGGCCGAAGGTGACGGGCTCGTCCTGGAAGTCGCGGCGGCGGTAGGCCACGACGAAGGCGTTGGGGCCGACGCGGAGGCTGCCGATGTCGTCGGCCCAGTTCCCTTCGGCCAGTTCGAGCGAGGCGTACTCGCCCGGGCCGTAGATGCGCACCGTCTCGCCGCGGAAGTCCGCCTCGCGCCAGACGTCTATGTAGCAGTCGCCTCTCTTTTGCGTCATGTCAGCTCGGCCGTCCTCCGCGGGCTTTGAGCCCGGGGGTTTGCACCACGGCATGATACATCCGACGCCACGGCGTTTGGAAAAGAAGCGCCCCGCGCGGTTCGGAAGCCGGCGGGGCGCTTGGGAAGTTGAAGTGGCCTTGACGTGCGCCGTCGCGCGGCAAAGGGTTGTCAGGCGGCGCAGACTTTCGAGAGCGCGCCGGCCCACTTGGCGGCGACGGGCTCGCCGTACATCTGCCGCTCCTTCTCGCGGCGGATGGCGCAGGCCATGCGGAAGGCGCGCGCCTCGCCGTACTTGCGGATCGAGACGCTCGTGCGCCCCTTCTTCTCGCGGCCAGCGTTCCACGAGACCTCGTAGACCTCGTTCTCGTAGACCTTGCCGTCCTTGCCCTTGTACTTCTTGACCGCGCGGCGCACGCCGGCGACGCCGACAGCGTTGCGCGGGTTGCTGCCAACCACGACCCAGTCGGTGCGCGGCTTGCCCAGCTCGCGCTCCAGCTCGTCGCGGCACTCGACGGCCGCCTTGAGCGCGGCCTCCTTGTCCCCGTGCTGGCGGTCGGTGACGAACTTCGACCGCGTCTCGTTGTTGAACCTCACGCGCACGTACCAGCCGTGCATCTTCTTCTGCTCGCTGTCGATGCGACTGATTCCCTTATGACCGGATTTTGCCATGTGACTGCCGAACCGTATCTCCTTCATGAAAGTTCGAGGGCTATACTTTCAAACTAAGACCCGCGGCGCGCTTTGTCAAAAGCACACGAAGAAAAATGATGAACGATGAACTGAATACTGCTCGTCTTACCGTTCCTCGTTCCTTTTGGCTCACCTCGTCTTCGCGGCGGCCGGGAGCTTCTGGCGGAAGTCTTTGACGAGGCGGCTGGAGAGGCGGCTGAGGGTCGGGAGCTTGAGCGGGCCGGAGATGGCGCGGCCGTAGGCGGCGTCGCGCAGGGCGTCGAGGTCGAAGTTCTCCTTGAAGTGCCGGTCGTAGGCGTCGAAGGAGACGGCGAGCGCCTCCATCGTGCTGTAGTGGTAGCTGACGAGGAGGACGAAGTCGGCGTCGCTCGGCTTGTCGGCGACGCGGAAGTATTTCCACTTCTCGATCTCGCTGCGCACCTTCTTCTCCACGTCGAGCTGGAAGTCGAAGAAGTCTCTGGGCTGGCCGCCGTTGCCCTCGGAGTCGGCGCCGACGGTGATGAGCGTGCGCGTGAAAGCGACGATGTAGACCGACTGCCCCTGGCGGAGGCTGAAGGGCTGCTGCGTGTGGGGCTGCGCCGCGGCGGTGGCCGCGAGGAGGAACACGAAAGCCAGCGCCCCCGCGGGGCGGGCGTAAAACTTTCTGCTCATGACGTTCTTCCTTTCAGTGGGAGGGAGAGCCATTCCACGCACGCCCCCGGGGCCTCGGAGGGGCGCGCGGCCTTTTACTGAAATGACAGACGTTCTGAAGCGGAGAACGGTTACGCCTACTCCACCACCCACATGTCGCCGCTGTGGATGAGCTTGTGGAGCTGGCCGCGCCCCGTGCGCGCGATTGACTCTTCGATCTGGTGGGCGAGGAGGTCTTCGTAGGTCTCGCGGCGCACGTCGCGGAAGATGCCGACCGGCTGCGGGAACTCGGGCTGCTCCATGCGCGCGAGCATGAAGGCGACCGAAGGGTCTTCGATGTGCATGTCGTGGACGAGGCAGTCCGATTCGTTGAGGCCCGTCTCCCCCCCGAGTTGAATCACCTCGGGGCGCGTGCCGTTCATGCGGATGCCGCGGTCGCGGTTCTTGCCGAAGACCATCGGCTTGCCGTGTTCGAGGTACAAGACGCGCTCGGGCCTGACCGTGCGCTCGGTGAAGTGTTCGAAGGCGCCGTCGTTGAAGATGTTGCAGTTCTGGTAGACCTCGACGAAGCTGACGCCCTTGTGCTTGGCGGCCGATTCGACTATCGACGAGAGGTGCTTCACGTCGATGTCGATGGCGCGGGCGACGAAGGTCGCCTCGGACGCAATCGCCAGAGAGAGCGGCGTGACGGGGTAGTCGATGACGCCCATCGGCGTGGACTTCGTCTTCTTGCCGAACTCACTGGTCGGCGAGTACTGCCCCTTCGTCAGGCCGTAGATGCGGTTGTTGAAGAGGATGATGTTGAGGTCGAGGTTGCGCCGGATGGCGTGCATGAAGTGGTTGCCGCCGATGGAGAGGCCGTCGCCGTCGCCCGTCACGACCCACACGGAGAGCTCCGGGTTCGAAGCCTTGATGCCGGTCGCAAGGGCCGGCGCGCGCCCGTGGATCGTGTGGAAGCCGTAGGTGTTCATGTAGTAGGGGAAGCGCGAAGAGCAGCCGATGCCGCTCACAAAAACAATCTTCTCGCGCGGGATGCCGAGGTCGGGCATCACCTTCTGGACGCTGTTGAGGATGGCGTAGTCGCCGCAGCCCGGGCACCAGCGCACCTCCTGGTCGGAGGAGAAGTCGGCCTTCGTCAGCTTGCCCGGCGGCGGCGCCGCCTTGCCCGCCGTCACCGAGCCCGGCTCGCTCTCCGGCGAAGGCCCCGCGCCGCTCACGTTGCCGCCGATGCCTTCTACGCTCGTCTCGTCCGCGCCCTTCTGTACGACCTCTTTGCCGTTGCTGCCGTTTCCGTTCGTGCTCATCTTCGGTTCCTCTCGAATGATTGCCGTGAATGTTATTCGGGCCGTTTACTCTTCAACGTCCCGGCGGCGGCTCCGCTCGACGCCCTCAAGCAGACGCAGATACTCTTCGCGCACGTAAGGGTCGAGCCTCTCGGCGAACTCGGGGCCGAGGCCGCGCGCCTTGATTAGCTCCTGCACGTCGGCGAGGTCTTTGAGGCGGTCGGGCGCGGTCATCCCCGAGGCCAGCTTCAGCTCGACCAGCTTTTCGAGCGTGACGACGCGCACGCCGTCCAGCTCGACCGAAGCCGTCGCGGGCTCCGGGAAGACGACCGGCTTCGGCCGCCCGTCGCCGGGGTATTCGCCCGCGAGGATGATTTCGACGGGCACGCCGCCCCGCGTCGCGCGGAGGCGCTTGCGCGCGCCCTCGAACGCCGGCAGGTAGCCGAGCCCGATCAACTCGCGGTGGAAGGCTTCGAGCCCCTCGCGCGTCAGCACGAGGTCGATGTCCTCGGTGAAGCGCGGGTAGCCGTGCGCCATCAACGCGACCGCGCCGATGACCACGTAGTCGATGCGGTGCCGCTCCAGGTCTTCGCAGAGACGCGCGAGCGCGTTGTTGAGTCCGCCTTCGCCCATAAAGTACCTCAGACCCTCCGCGTAGAGTTCGCGGACGGGAGTCTGCTCGGGCGTGGCGGCGCCGGTCTTCATCTAATGCCTCAGGCGTTACAGGTACTCTTCGACCTTCTTGGCGATCTCGCGAATCTGGAAGGGGCGGCCCTTGACCTTGGAGAAGGGGACAGCGTCCACCAGATATTTCGCGCGGATCATGGTGCAGAGCTGGCCGAGGTTCATCTCGGGGACGATGACGCGCTCGAAGCTGCGGAGCACGTCGCCGAGGTTCGAGGGGAAGGGGTTGAGGTGGCGCAGGTGCGCCGACGAGACCGACTTCCCTTCCGCCCGCAGCTTCTCGACCGCCGACGTGATTGAGCCGTAGGTCGAGCCCCAACCCAACACGAGCACCTTGCCCGTGGGGTCGCCGTAGACCTCGACCGCGGGGATGTCCTGCGCGGCGCGGTCAACCTTGGCCTGCCGCATCAAGACCATGAAGTGGTGGTTCTCGGGGTCGTAGTTGACGTTCCCCGTCAGGTGCTGCTTCTCGATGCCGCCGATGCGGTGTTCGAGGCCGGGCGTGCCGGGCAGGGCGTAGGGGCGCGCGAGCGTCTCCTCGTCGCGCGCGTAGGGCATGAAGTTGGCCGGGTCGTCGGCGAAACGCACGTCGATCTTCGGCAGGTCTTCGATCTCGGGGACGAGCCAGGGCTCCGCGCCGTTGGCGAGGTAGCCGTCCGAGAGGTAGAAGACCGGCGTCATGTAGCGGTAGGCGAGTCTGACCGCTTCAATCGCCATCGAGAAGCACTCGGCGGGCGTCGCGGGCGCGATGACGATGGCCGGGCACTCGCCGTTGCGGCCCCAGACGGCCTGGAAGAGGTCTGCCTGCTCGGTCTTCGTCGGCAGGCCCGTCGAGGGGCCGCCGCGCTGCACGTTGACGATGACGAGCGGGAGTTCCGTCATCACGGCGAGGCCGATGGCCTCCTGTTTCAAAGCGACGCCCGGGCCGCTCGTCCCCGTCAGCCCGACGTGGCCGGTGAAGGAGGCGCCGATGGCGGCGCAGACCGCGGCGATCTCGTCCTCGGCCTGAAAAGTTTTGACGCCGAAGTTCTTGTGGCGCGCCAGCTCGTGCAGGATGTCGGAGGCGGGCGTGATGGGGTAGGAGCCGTAGAAGAGCGGCCGGCCGGCCAGCTCCGCCGCGGTGATGAAGCCGATGGCGGTCGCCTCGTTGCCGGTGATCTTGCGGTACTTGCCCGGGGCGGTGGCGGCCTTCTTCACCTTGTAGTGCGTGGTGAAGACCTCGGTCGTGTCGGCGAAGTTGTAGCCGGTCTTCAGGGCGACTTCGTTCGCGCGCATGACCTCCTCGTTCTTCTTGAACTTGGAGCGAATCCATTCGAGCGTCGGCTCCATCGGGCGGTCATAGAGCCAGTAGAGGATGCCGAGCGCGAAGAAGTTCTTGCACCTGTCCATCTCCTTGCGCGAGAGCTTGACGCCCGCCTCTTGCAGCGCGCGGATGTTGACCGTGGAGATGGGGAGCCGGTGGACGCGGTAACCCTTGAGCGTGTCGTCTTCGAGCGGGTTCGACGCGTAGTTCGCTTTCTTCAGGTTCTCCTTGTTGAACTCGTCGGTGTTGACGAGGAGCGTGCCGCCGTCTTCGAGGTCGGGGAGGTTGACCTTGAGCGCCGCCGGGTTCATCGCGACCAGCACGTTCGGCTGGTCGCCGGGGGTGCGGATGTCGCGGCTGGAGAAGTTGAGCTGGAAGCCCGAGACGCCGGGGAGCGAGCCCGCGGGCG
>Ga0213876_10000310_pt1 | contig 42816 bp, 43 predicted proteins | sample BarmaccomBMRX_R9_FD_160113 | JGI IMG/M metagenome (GOLD analysis project Ga0213876, IMG submission 160113) | Root-associated microbial communities from Barbacenia macrantha in rupestrian grasslands, the National Park of Serra do Cipo, Brazil - RX_R9 | ecosystem: Host-associated > Plants > Roots...
TGGTGGCGGCGATCAGCACGTCCGCCGGACGCATGCCGTAGGCCGCCATGAGCTCCATCTCGCGGGCATTGTCGCCGTGCGCGAAGACGCCGACGTCGCCGCCCATGCACATCGTCACGCCGGCGGCGAGGGCGGCGGCGAAGCTCTCCCGCTTTTCGCGAATTCCCGCCGGCTCGGGCCCCTGGCCGTTCCAGCCGCGATAGCGGGCGATGGCATCGCCCGCGGCCACCGTGGGGCACAGCGCCACCCCCCGCTCCTTCATCAGCCGGAAGATCTCCGGCGTCCCGGCGTCGCCATGCTCGATCGTATCGACCCCGGCGAGGATGGCCCGCCGCATCCCCTCGGGCGTGCCGGCATGGACGGCGACCTTGCGGCCGGCGCCGTGCGCGGCTTCGACCGCCATCTTCATCTCGTCGAGGGTGAAGGTCGGGCGGCTCGCCTCGCCCGGCCGCCAGCGATAGTCGCCGTACAGCTTCACCCAGTCGGCGCCGGCGCCGATCTGGCGCCGCACCGCCGTCAGCAGGCCCGGGCCGTCCGCTTCCTCGGCGCCGCGCGCGACGAATTCAGGCTCGGCATTCTTGGGTCCGTAGGCGCCGGTGGCGACGATGGCGCGGGTCACGACCAGCATCCGCGGCCCGGGCACGATGCCCTGCTCGATCGCCTGCTTCAGGCCCACATCGGCGTAGCCGGCGCCTTCGGTGCCGAGGTCGCGCGTGGTGGTGAACCCCGCCATCAGGGTCGCGCGGGCGTGGTTGACGGCGCGGGCGGTGCGCAGCGCCAGCGGCTCCTTCAGCACCTGATCGTCCCACGGCGTTTCGTCATAGGGGTGGAGGAAGAGGTGCGAATGGCCTTCGATCATGCCGGGCATCAGCGTCGCCCCGGGCAGCTCGATGACCCGGGCACCGGCCGGCGCGGCGAGGTTGGGGCCGGCCGCCTCGATCCTGTCGCCGCGCACCAGCACCGACCAGCCTTCGTGCGGGCGCGGATCGACGCCGTCGAACACCCGCGCCGGCCTCAGCAACACGGCCGCCGGTTGGGCGGCCGCCGGCCAGGGCAGGAGCAGGAGCAGCAGGGCGAGGACGAGGCGCATGCGAGTCTCCCGGGCAGCGGCGGGCGCACCATAAGCGGCACGATGCGCCGTGCAACGGCTCACAGGCGGGGACGCCGCTCCAGGATCGCGCGCAGGCGGGTCTTGGCGCGCTGGCAACGCAGCATCACCGCATTGGCGGAAATGCCGAGGATCGCGGCCATCTCGCCATAGCTGAAGCCCTCGAAGCAGAGCACGATGGCCTCCCGCTGCGGCACCGGCAGGAGCTGGATCGAGGCGTCGAGCCGCCGCCTCTGGTCGTTCCTCAGCGCGAGCTCGTCGGGTGGCGGCGCCGCGCAGGCGAGGTCCGGCGGCAGCGCCACCTGCCGCGGCTCACGCGCCCGCCGCGCGACGTGGGACAGGCAGCGCTTCTGCGCCACCGACGTCACGAACGTCTTGAGCGACGCGGAGCCCCGATAGGCGTCGAGCGCGATCCACAAGGCGAGCAGGATGTCCTGGACCAGCTCGCGCCGCAGCACCGGATCCGATTCATGCGTGAAGGCGATGCGGGTGATGACGCGCCGGCACGAGGCGCTCACCTCCTCGAACAGTTGCTCTTTGGCCGCGTTCGTGCCCATCTGCCCTCAGCCGCCACCCTGCAAGCGACCCATCCCACGCGCCGAACCTGCCCCAGCCGATCCGCAAAAGCAATTCGTCCAGCGAAAAAGGAGCGACGTGAATCCATGGAAAGGACGGAGCAGAACAGTGGAACCATGGATGTCCGCAGCAGCCATCGCTTCGACATTGCCGCCCTGGCAATATGGATGGAGGAAAATGTCGCGGGATTTGGCGGGCCGCTTGGCGTCGAGCAGTTCCGAGGCGGCCAGTCCAACCCGACCTACAAGTTGAGCGCCGGCGGCCGTGCCTATGTGCTGCGGCGCAAGCCTCCCGGCAGGCTGCTCCCCGGCGCGCATGCCGTCGACCGGGAATATCGCGTTCTTGCCGCGCTCGGCGCCCAAGCTTTCCCGGTCCCGCGGGTTCACGGCCTTTGCCTTGACGAGACGGTGATCGGCACGCCCTTCTACGTCATGGACATGGTGGAAGGGCGCATCTTCTGGGACGCCGAGCTGCCGCAGGTGCCGCGCGCGGAACGGGCCGCCCATTTCGATGCCATGAACGCCACCATCGCCGCGCTCCACGCGATCGATCCGGACGCCGCGGGGCTGGGCGATTACGGCAAGCCGGGCAATTATTTCGAGCGCCAGATCAGCCGCTGGTCGAAGCAATATCTCGGCGACGTCGAAGCCGGGCGGGTGAAGGCGATGGACCGGCTGGTCGAATGGCTGCCCGCTCACATTCCCGCCGCGGCCGGCGACGAAAGCCGCGTCATCCACGGCGACTTCCGCTGCGACAACATGATCTTCCACCCCACCGAGCCGCGAGTCGTCGCGGTGCTGGACTGGGAGCTGTCGACGCTCGGCCACCCGCTCGCCGACTTCACCTACCATCTGATGATGTACCGGATGCCGGCCGGCGCGACGACGGGCCTGGCCGGGCTCGACCTCGCGGCCCTCGGCATCCCCTCCGAGGCGGACTATATCGCCGCTTATTGCCGCCGCACCGGGCGCGACGGCCTTGCCGACGTCGATTTCTACATGGCCTTCAACATGTTCCGGCTCGCGGCGATCGTCCACGGCATCAAGGGCCGGCTCGCCCGCGGCACCGCCAGCTCCGCCCATGCCGACCGTATGGCCGGGAGCCTCGAGCCGCTCGCCGAGCTCGCCTGGTCCCAGGCCGAGCGCGCCGGGGCCTGAGGCTCCTCCGTATCGGAGTTGACTTGGTCCATTCCGGAGTGTTTGCTTCGCCCCCGTGGAGAAGCACGAAACCGTGGCAGGCGCGGAGCGTCGGCATGGCTGAGCGGCGGCGGATCGTGTCGATCGTCGGCACCCGCCCCGAGGCGATCAAGATGGCGCCGGTCGCGGCCGCGCTGGGCGAACGGCGCGACATCGATCATCGGCTGATCCTCACCGGCCAGCATGGCGGCCTCGCTTGCGTGCTCGGTCCGGTCGAGACCGAGCTGCCGCACGATCCGACCCCGCGCACGCCGGCGAGGCTGCGCGAGCGGCTGCACCGCCTCCTGGTGCCGCACCTCCGGCGCCTCGCTCCGCAGCTGGTGCTGGTCCACGGCGACACCAGCAGCGCGCTTGCCGGCGCGCTCGCCGCGCGCGACTGCGGAGCCGCGATCGCCCATGTCGAGGCCGGGCTGCGCTCCTTCGACCTGCGCCAGCCCTGGCCGGAAGAAGGCAACCGCATGGCGATCGACGCCCTCGCGCAGCTGCTCTTCGCACCCACCGAACATGCCGCGCGCAACCTGGAGCGGGACTGGCGCGTGGGCGGGGAAATCCACGTCACCGGCAATACCGGCATCGACGCGGTGCTCCGGGAAGCGGCACGAATCCCGCCGGAAGCCCGCGTGCGGCGGGACGGCGCGCCGCTGATCGTCGTCACCTGCCACAGGAAGGAAAATCAGGGACGCGAGACGGAGGCGGTCTGCCGCGCGGTGCGGCTGATCGTGCGCTGCCTGCCGGCCGAAATCGCCTTCGTGCTGCACTCGAACCCGCTGGTCCGCGCGCCCGTCGAGGCGATGCTGGCGGGGGAGCCGGGCGTCCGGCTGCTCGATCCGCTCGGTTATCCGGAGATGGTCCGGCTCATCGCCCGGTCGACCCTGCTCCTCACCGACAGCGGCGGACTGCAGGAGGAGGGCCCGGCGCTCGGCAAGCCGGTCCTCGTGCTGCGCAACGTCACCGAGCGGCCGGAGGCGCTCGGCGGCACCCATCTCGAGCTGGTCGGCACCGACCCGACGGCGATCTTCACCGCGGTCGCGGCCCTGCTCTCCGACCCGCAGCGACGCGCCCGGCTCGCGGTGCCGAGCGCGGCGTTCGGCGACGGTCGGGCGGCACCGCGGATCGCCGCCGCCATCGCGCACTGGTTCGACGCCCGCGAACGGCGCCCGTTCATGCTGCGGCGCGTCGCAGCCGCTCCAGCAGCCGCTCGCGCGACGCCAGCACCTCGCCTTGCCGCTCGATGAGCAGGTCGCGGGCGAGGAAGTGGCCGGTGATCCGCAGCCCGTCGAACACCTCCGCCCAGCTCGCCGAGCCGCCTTCGAGGAGAAAGGGCGGCAGCGCCATCAGCCGGTCGGCATAGGCGCCGGCGCCCGCCCGGCTCACGGCGCGGCCGCTCCTGGGGCTGACGAAGGCGAGATCGTCCCGCGCGCCCGTCGCCGCGCATTCGGAGAGATCGAGGCCGTAGCCGAGCTCCGAGAGCAGCAGCAGCTCGTAGCGCACCAGCGCCGCCGCCCAGCCGCGCGCCGCCGGCGCCGCCGCGACCGCTTCGAGCAGGCCCCTGAGCGCTGCGTAGAGCCGCGGATAGGGCTGGCCCTCGGGCAGCGCCGTCGCCGTCAGCGCCGTCGCCCAGTCGATCGCCGCCGCCGCCAGCGGCTCGGACAGCAAGACGCCGCGGCTCTCGGCCAGCTCGACCGACAGCTGAGCGAGCTGCTCCTCGGTCCGCGACCGATATTCGGCCTGGACGAGGTTGCCCGGCACCAGCACCGGCCTGAGGCGCCGCGACCGCCCGCCGCGCACGAAGCCCGGCTGGACGCCGTCCGTCGGGGTCAGCGCGCGGACGATGGCGCCATGCTCGCCATGCGCCCTGACCGCGCAGACGATCGCTTCGGTGACGAGCCGCATCCTCTCCCCCTCAGGCCGAGGGGTGGAAATAATCGTAGATGCCGCGGGCCATCGCCTTCGAGATGCCGGGCGCCTTTTCGAGGTCCTCGAGCGCCGCGCCGCGCACCGCCTTGGCGGTGCCGAAGTGCATCAGCAGGGCCCGCTTGCGCGCCGGGCCGATGCCGGGGACGTCGTCGAGCGGCGACGACACCATCGACTTCGCCCGTTTCTGCCGATGCGCACCGATGGCGAAGCGGTGGGCCTCGTCGCGCAGGCGCTGGAGGTAGAAAAGCACCGCCGAGTTGGTGGGCAGCGTGATCTCGCGGCCGCCCGGCAGATGCATGACCTCGCGGCCGGCATTGCGGTCCGGCCCCTTGGAGATGCCGACCACCGGCACGTCGTGGATGCCGGCGCATTCGAGCGTCTCCAGCACCGCGTTCAACTGCCCCCTCCCCCCGTCGATCAGCAGCAGGTCGGGCCACTCGCCGCGGCTGCGGTCCGGATCCTCCGCCTCGAGCCGGGCGAAGCGGCGGCCGAGCACTTCGCGCATCATCGCGAAATCGTCGCCCGGCACCGTCTCCGGCCGCTTGATGTTGAACTTCCGGTAGGCGTTCTTGCGGAAGCCCTCCGGCCCCGCGACGATCATCGCGCCCACCGCATTGGTGCCCATGACGTGGCTGTTGTCGTAGACCTCGATCCGCTCCGGCGGCTCGGCGAGGTCGAACAGCTCGGTCAGCGCCCGCATCGTCTTCGCCTGGGTGCTGGTCTCGGCGAGGTGCCGGTCGAGCTCCTCCTCGGCGTTGCGCTGGGCTTGGCGGATCATCTTGACGTGATCGCCGCGCTTCGGGACCCTGAGGGTCACCTTCCGCTCCGCCTGCCCCGACAGCGCGTCCGCGAGCAGCTCCGCCTCCGGCACGTCGCGGTCGAGGAGGATCGTCCGGGGCGGCGGCACCTCCTCGTAGAATTGCATGAGGAAGCTCGCCAGCACCTCGGCCTCGGGCACGTCGGCGGTGTGGGCGGGGAAGAAGCTCCGGTGCCCCCAATTGTTGCCGCCGCGGATGAAGAAGGCCTGGACGCACATCGTGCCCGCCTTGCAGGCGAGCGCGAAGATGTCGGCGTCGCCGAGCCCTTCCGCGGCGATGGTCTGGGTGCCCTGGATGAAGGTCAGCGCCCGCAGCCGGTCGCGGAACACGGCGGCGAGCTCGAAGTCCATCGCCTCGGCCGCCGCCTGCATCGACGCGGCGAGCTTCTGCTGCACCTGGGTCGACTTGCCCGCCAGGAAGGCCTTGGCGTCGTCGACCAGCTCGCCGTAGCCGGCTTCGTCGATCCGCCCGACGCAGGGCGCCGAGCAGCGTCGGATCTGGTAGAGCAGGCACGGCCGCCTGCGCGTCGCCAGGAAGGTGTCGGTGCAGCTCCGCAGCAGGAACAGCTTCTGCAGCGCGTTCAAGGTCCGGGTGACCGACCCGGCGCTGGCGAAAGGCCCGTAATATTGCCCCTTGAAGCGCCGTGCGCCGCGATGCTTCCTCACCTGCGGGAAGGGATGGTCCTCGCGCAGCAGGATGAAGGGGAAGCTCTTGTCGTCGCGCAGCAGCACATTGTAGGGCGGCCGATAGCGCTTGATGAGCTGGGCCTCGAGCAGCAGCGCCTCCGCCTCCGTGTTCGTCGTGACGATCTGCATCGACCGGGTCTGCGCGACCATCCGCTGCAGCCGCTTCGACAGCCGCGCGACCTGGGTGTAGTTGGTCACCCGGTTCCTCAGCGCCCGCGCCTTGCCGACGTAGAGCACGTCGCCCTTGGCATCGAGCATGCGGTAGACGCCCGGCCGCACCGGCAGCTGCTTCACCGTCTTGCGGATCGCCGCGACGCCCGTCTCGAGGTCGGGCTGGTCCGAGCCGCGCACGGTGTAGGCGGACTTCTCCTCGCTGAAGCGGTCGGTCGGGGGCGCGCCGTCGGTCACGCCGCCGATGTAGGGCGGCGCCGCCGCTTAGGCCACTCCCGCGCCGTCCGGCGGAAGCCGCGGAAGTTTCGAACTTTCGCGGAAAATAAAAAAGCCTCGGTTCGGCGCAGAGGTGGCATCGATTTTCCGGTCCGGCGTGTGCGGCGGCGCGCTAGGCGCCCCGAGTCGCTGGTCTCGTCCTCACCGTGTCAAAGAGCCCGCAGCATGGCTACGAGGAGAACATAGCACAAACAGACGATCGAAGCGAGGACTTTCCGACACTGTTCGCCGTCGCGCCATACGGGCAGGATATCCGATCCAGGCGCGGCTGCCGTCGTGCCGCTGCCGTGTCGCTTCCGTGCAGTTGCCGCGCCGTTGCTGGGTGGGTGCCGTGCCGTTGCTGGGTGGGTGCCGGGTCGATTCCGGCGCGAAGCGGTGACGAAGGCCGTCAGAGGACGGGACAGTCACTGTGACTGTCCCCGTCCTCTGTGCTGGAGACAGTCACAGTGACTGTCCTCCTCCACTTTCCCCCCCTCTCCCTAGTCCCCTTCTCCCTACCGTCCGCGCGCTGCTGCGGCTGGTCCCGGCTCCGCCTCCGAGCAAGGCCTCACCAGGAAATATGCGGCGGTGCCGACGATCACTGGAGCCATGGCGGGACAGGCGGATCGAAGCCAGGATCGACATGCTGCATCGCCTCGTCGAAGAGATAGTCCGCGATGCCGCCGACGGGCCACGGCAGATCACCCCCCGCATCGACGGCGATCTTCAAGATGAGCAGGCAGCAAGCGAGAACATCGTCCCAGGCAGATGCCGCATCGGCCGAGTAGGAGATGAGATTGGCCGCATAATCCTGCAACCAGGGTCGCTTGAACGTGATGGAGCTGCCGGCCAGCAGACTGAGGTGCAGGATCGGTGACGAGGGCGTGAGCATCACTGGATTAGCGTTGCCGTCTTGGTCTACCCAATCGATGTCGAATGGAGTCGACGACGCGCTGAGCAAGGTCGTCTGCGTGACCCCCTTCCCCCAACTCGGCGGGAACTGCGCCAGCCAGGAAAACCAAGGCGGCTCGGGCTGTTGCATCTGGCTTATCACGTTACCCAGGTTGAAGTTCCCGGGACCGATCTGCCAGGTGATCGTGTTGAGGGCATAAGTGAAATCCGGCGGCTCCTGATTGGCAAAGTCAGGACCCCAGCCGACGTTGATTCCCTGCAGGCATGTGTTCGGCCCGACTTGCAACCCATCACTGGACGCGACCGCCTGATAGGTCAGGAGTTGGATCAACTGGGCCGTAACTTGCCCCGAAGGAGAAACAATGAAGGCCCAAGTCTGGCACGCCTGGGGGAACATCGGGGCGGGGCCGTTCGCAAAGGCCGTGGTTACCAAAGCCTGCTTGTAGGCAGGAATTGCGGTATCGCTCGGCCAAAACGCCAAGGAGAGACCCTGGAAGCCACCGCCGGGCACGTCCCCGAAAAGCTGCTTTGCCAGAGTGACGGAGGGGGGCTCCGTTGCGCTCGTGGTGCTGGGGGCGATCAGCCAAAATCCTCGCTGGATCAGGAAGGGACTAGGATTGCCCGTCCACCCAACGAACGCGGCCATGTTGCCTTGGCTTTGAGCATTGGCGGGAAGGTCGAACACGTTCGCATTCTGACCGAATATTACGACCGTATGGTCCGGATTTACGTTTACGACCTCATCGATGGACAACAGCATGACTTATTCCCCCGCCCGACTTGCCGAGGACGAAGACCCGGCTGTGGCATAGTCTATCGGAACTTCGATCGTGCCGCCATCCCGAATCGAAGCCGACGAAGCGGGAAGGAAAGGGCTCCGGGGACAGTCGCAGTGACTGTCCCGTTGCTCTCTGCGTGGGGACAGTCACAGTGACTGTCCCCTCTCGGGAGGACGGGGACAGTCACAGTGACTGTCCCCTTTGCGCCCAGGGGCCCGCGGGGAACGAGGCGACGGGAAAGAGGGGACAGTCAAAGTGACTGTCCCCTCCCCAAGTCCAGGGGACAGCCGCGGCGGCCGTCCCCTCCGCGCGCTCAATGGTGGGTGGTGGTGGTGACCGTCATCTTCGTCACCTTGTGGGCATGGTGGCCGCGGCGGACATGGTGGCGCCGGTGGTGGCGGGCGTGGTGGCGGCGGACGTGGTGCGCGCTTGTGGTGTGCGTCGTGGTCGTCGTCGTCTCGGTCTTGGCGACGATATGGTGGTTGGAGGCGTCCTGCGCGGCGGCGGCGCCCGGGAGGGCCGCGGCGCAAAGGGCGGCGGCGATGGCGGCAACGAAGTGCTTGGCTTTCATCTCACTCTCCTCGACGAGGGCGCGCCAGACGTCGGCACGCCCGCGCGCCGACTAGTACGGCCTTGCCCCTCCTTACGACAAGCTGCACCGAGCGCGGCCGAGCGGGACGACCGTTGCTCGGTGCCGGAGCGTCGCAACGCCGCTCGAGGTCGGCCGCCGGGCGCGACAGCGGGGACGACAGCGGGGGTGTCCCCTTGCTCTCTGACGGGGACAGTCACGCTGCTCGGGACGAGCGCGCAAGGCGGTACGCCGCGAGTTTAGTGCACTGTCACCGTGTCAGGAGCTTAACACGGTGACAGTGCACGGAATTGGGGACGACAGCGGGGACAGTCGCCGTGGCTGTCCCCTTCTCCGTCCCCTCCGGGCCGTTACTTCCCCCGCCCGCGCCGCGGGGCCTTGAGCTCGACCAGCACCGCGTCGAACGGCGAGTCGGAGAGGTTGCTGGGGTGTGGATTCCGGCGGGGGCCCAGGCCGACTCGCCGGCCTTGCCTTCCATCACCATCGACTTGCCGCCGGGCAGGTCCATCTTCGTGCGCGCGTCGGTCAGGTAGGTGACGACGCTGTTCGGGTGGGCGTGCGGCTTGCTGGTCTCATGCGGGCCGTAATGGATCCGCAGCACCCGCACCTGAGCGTTGTTCACCAGCACCTTGTAATGGCTGGGGTCGACCTTGACGGCGTCCTGCGCGGCGGCGCCGCCGCCGCCGAGCGCGGCAAGGGCGGCCGCCAGCGCGGCTTGGCCCCGCCCGGCCCGGCGGGGAGTTCGCGCGCACCCCGCACACGGCGAATCAACTGCACTGTCACCGGCGTAGGAGACTATTACGGTGACAGTGCACTCATCTCCTCGGCAGCGAATTAAGTGCACTGTCACCGGCGTAGGAGGCCATTACGGTGACAGTGCACTTATCTCCCAGGGGCCGGCGGAGGCGACCGGCGCGACGAGGCGGTGGCGCGCGCGGGGTGAACGACCTATGCTCGCGCCGTGCGGCGGCGTGAGCTGATCTTGAGCGGGGCCGCGGCGGCGGCCGCGGGGTTAGGACGCGCCGGGGCGCTGCCGGTCCCCGCGCGTCGGACGGTGCGCGGCCTCGGCGACGAGGAGCGGCGCTTCCTCGGCGACTTCGACGCGTGGCTGAGCGCGGCCCTGCGCCGGTTTGCGTCGGTGCCCGCTTTGTCGGTGGCGGTGGCGCGCAGGCGGGGCGCGATCTTCGCCGCCGGCTACGGCCTCGCCGACCGCGCGCGCGGCGTTCGGGCCGACGCGCACACCGGCTTCTACATCGCCTCGTCGACCAAGAGCTTCGTCGGCCTCGCCTTCGCCCGGCTCGCCGAGGCGGGACGGATCGACCTCGGCTGGACGCTGGCGCGCCTCGCGCCGGAGGTCGCCTTCGCGCCCGAGGTGCGCGCCGGCGAGGTGACGCTCGAGCACCTGCTCAGCCACAGCCACGGCCTCGTCAGCGCCGGCATCGAATTCCGCCTCGCTTATACGGGCGAGCACGATCCGGCGACCTTATGGCGGCTGCTCGGCCGGCTGAGGCCCAACCCGAAGGCGCCGCTCGGCACGTTCGATTATTCGAACCTCGGCTACAATGTCGCGGCGCTGCTGATCGAGCGGCGGCTCGGCCGGTCGTGGCAGGCCCTGCTCGAGGCGGAGGTGCTGCGGCCGCTGGGCCTCGCCGAGACGATCGCGCGCGGCGTCGCGCACAGCCCCGTCTTCCTCGCCAGGCCCTATGCGGGCGAGCGGCCCCTGTACCTCGCAAAGACCGACGCGATCATGCAATCGGCCGGCGGCATGTATGCGAGCGCGGCCGACATGGGGCACTGGCTCGGCTGCCACCTCGCCGCCGAGGAAGGCGGGCGGCCGCCCGCGGCGGCGGCGATGCGGCGGACCCACACGCCCGTCGTCGCGCTCGACCAGAGCTTCGGCCCGTTCGCGCGGACCGGCTACGGCCTCGGCTGGTATTCCGGCGGCTATCGCGGCGCGACGCTCTACCATGCGTTCGGCAGCTATACGGGCGCGCGGGCGCACACCTCGTTCCTGCCGGCGCGCGACCTCGCCGTGGCCATCTTCGCCAACGACCAGGAGGCCGGCTTCCAGCTCGTCGATATCGCGGCCGCCTATGCCTATGACTGGTTCCTGATCGGGCCCGAGGCGGCGGCGCGCGCGGCGGGGGCGCTGCTCGACCGGCTGGCGGACGCGGCGGCGCGACAGGCGGCGGCGAGGACCGCGGACCGGGCGCGGCGGGCGGCACGGCCGTGGCGGCTCGGCCTCCCCCGCGCCGCCTATCGCGGCCGCTTCTGCAGCGACGATTACGGGACGCTGACGATCGGCGGCGACGGCGAGCGGCTCGAGGCGCGCATGGGGCTGCTCCGGGCGGACCTGGAGCCGTTCGTCGATCCGGAGACGGCGCGGCTGGAGCTGATCCCCGGCGAGGGCGAGGTGCTGCGCTTCGTCGTCGAGGGCGGCGCCGTCGCCGCGCTGCGCACGCCGCGCGGCGAATTCCGCCGCTGCGGCTAAGCGGATGGCGACGCCCGATCGCTTCCGCCGCCTCGCCCTCGCGCTGCCGGGGGCGGAGGAGAAGGGCCACATGGGCCATCCCGACTTCCGGGTCGGCGGCAAGGTGTTCGCGACGCTCGGCTATCCCGACGGCGACTGGGGGATGGTGCGGCTGATGCCCGAGCAGCAGGCGGATTTCATGGCCTTGGCGCCGGGGGCGTTCAAGCCGGCCAACGGCGCCTGGGGGCGGCAGGGGAGCACGCTCGTCCGGCTCGACGCGGTGGCGGAGGACGTGCTGGAGCACGCGCTGCGCGCCGCGTGGCGGTGGCGCTGCGCCTGAGTCCCCCTCCCTGCAAGGGAGGGGGAATCGGTCAGGCCAGCTTCTCGATCGCCCGGTCGACCATCGCCTTGTCGGCCTCGGGGCCGTGCCGCTCGGCGATGAGGCGGGCGGCGGCGGCGGCGGCGGCGCTGGCGGCGCGGGCGCGGACCTCGTCGAGCGCGTGGCGCTCGGCGGCGGCGATCTTGTCCTCGGCCATGCGGGTGCGGCGCTCGATGAGCGCGGCCGTGTCCGCCTCGGCCTGGGCGACGATGGCGTCGGCCTCGTGGCGGGCGCGCTCGATCATCGTGGCGCGCTCGGCGTCCGCCGCGGCGGCCTTGGCTTCATATTCGGCCTTCAGCGCCTCGGCGTCCTTGCGCAATTGCTCGGCCTCGTCGAGCTCGGCGCGGATGCCGGCGATCTTCTGGTCGAGCGCCTGGCCGATCAGGGCCGGGACGCGCTTCCACAGCATGACCGCGAACACCGCCAGCATCGCCAGCGCGATCCACTGCGGCGCGCCCATGAAGCCGAAATTGGCAGGCTCCGGATGATGCTCCGGCGCGCCGACATGCTCGATGGTCTTCGCCTCTTCAGCCATGGATCACCGCCTTGACCGCGCGCGCGGCCTCGTCCTCGGCCACGTCGAGCCCCGCCAGCCGCGCCGCCATCTCGCGGGCCGCGTCCGCCGCCACCGCCTCGATGTCGGCGAGCGCCGCCTCGGACGACGCCCGGATCCGCGCTTCGGCGCCGGCGGTCTTCTCGCCGATCGCCGCGTTGGCGCCGCGCACCTGCTCCTCGTTGGCCCGCGCCGCCGCCGCCTTGGCCTCGTTGGCGAGGCGCAGCGCCTCGGCCCGGCTCTCGTCGAGGCGGGCGCGATAGTCCGCCTCGACGCTGTCGGCCGCGGCCCGCGCCGCCTGGGCGGCGGCGAGGTCGTCGGCGATGCGGCGGCTGCGGCCCTCGACCGTCGATTCGATCCTCGGCAGCATCATGAGGCCGATGCCGACATAGATGATGGCGAGCACCAGCAGCAGCCAGAAGAACTGCGAGTAGGCGACCTGCGCGAGCTGATTGATCTGGGGCATGTCAGAACGGGGACACGTACTTTTTCGCGAAAAAGTACGTGTCCCCTCTCCCTGTCTTAGCGGGCGTAGAGGATGATCATCGCCACGGCGAAGGCGATCAGGCCCAAGAGCTCGGCGGCGGCGAAGCCGATGAACAGGCGGCCCTGCTGGCTGTCGGCGGCGGCCGGGTTGCGGATCGCGCTCTCGAGGAACGAGCCGAACACGTTGCCGACGCCGATCGCGGCGGCGCCGACGCCGACCGCGGCGAGACCGGCACCGATGACCTGGGCAGAAGCGAGATCCATGATATTCTCCTTTGTGAATTCGAAACGATCAGTGAAGGTTCACGGCGTCGTTGATGTAGAGCGACGTGAGCAAAGCGAAGACGTAGGCCTGGATCGCGCAGACGAGCACTTCCAGCGCCATGACGCCGGCGATGAAGACGAACGAGAGGATCGCGATGGCGGGCCCCATCGCGCCGCCGGCGGCGAAGCCCTGGACGACGAAGCTGCCGAACACCTCGACGAGGATGTGGCCGGCGATCATCGCCACGAACAGCCTGAGCGCGAGGCTGAACGGGCGGACCATGAACGAGAGCAGCTCGATCAGGAAGATCAGCGGCAACAGGCCGATCGGCGTGCCGTGCGGAATGAACAACTTGAAGAACTTGATGCCGTGCCGCCAGAAGCCGGTGACGAGCACGATCGAGAAGCTGATGATCGCCATCACGCCGGTGACGGTGAACTGGCTCGTCACCGTGAACGGCTGCGCGCCGACGAGCGCGAACGGCATCAGCCCGAGCAGGTTCGCGAACAGGATGAACATGAAGATGGTGAAGACCCAGGGCACGTACTTGCGCCCCTCGGGCCCGACGCTGGTCGCCAGCATCGAGGTGACGAAGCCGGTGATCCCCTCCACCATCAGCTGCCAGCGGCCCGGGACGAGCTGACGGCGCATCCCGCCGAGCATGAAGACCCAGACGAGCGCGAGGACGACGAACATCCACAAGGCGCTGTTGGTGAAGACGAACGGCGTTCCGTCCAGATGCCCGGCGAGCGGGCTGATCTGGAACTGGTGCATCGGATCGATCTTGGTCTCGGCCGCCACGTCTTAATCCCTCGACGCCCTCATTCGGGCTTCTGGTTCGAAATCTTCCACACTTCCCACATGGCGACGCCGAACCCGACGAACAGCATCGCCACCCAGATCCCCCGCGTCCCCGCCAGCCGATCGACGACATAGCCGATCAGGGCGCTTCCGAGCGGGTAGCTGACCAGCACGGAGAGGATCCTGAGGCCCTGCGCCTGGCCGGTCTGCGGCTTCGGCGCGGCGGACCCGGCCCGCTTCGCCTCCGCCTCCCGCGCCTGGCGCAGCCGCTCGTCGAGCGAGCCCAAACGCGCGTCGCGGGGAAGCCCGGGGTCCTCGCCAGGTTCGTCTTCCGCCATGCCGTCTCCATGTGCGGCCGCGCCTCGCATTTCGAGAGCGCCGGTCGCTTGCGGTCGTGGGACATGCCGGCGAACGAACTCGCCAAGGCGCCGCCCCTTTAGGAAGGGGGTCGGGGCGAGTCAACGGCGGGTTGCTCCCCTCCCTGCAAGGGAGGGGTCGGGGGTGGGTTCCGCCGCAGGCGGACTTGGGCTTCGACAAAGGCTCGCTGCGCTCGCCACCCACCCCCTACCCCTCCCTCAAGGGAGGGGAGTGGTTCAGGCGAGCAGGGTCGTGAAGAACACCACGCCGCCGAGCCAGGTCGTCAGGAACAGGCGCAAGTCGCTCGTTGCGGGCATCGGCACCGCCCCCGGCCCGATCGCCGCGACGCGGGCGCGGCCGAAGCTCCTGGGGGTGCGGGCGACGAGGGGCGACAGGCGGTTCACGCCGGCCGGTTAACGCGGCTTAAACCATCCGCTCAAGCCCCTCGCGCACGGCGATTTCCGCCTGTGCCGCACCGGCACATGATCCAGGTTAATCCGAATGTCCGGATTGTCATGAAACCCGCGTCGGGCGGCGGCGTTACCGTATTAGAGCCGTAACGAAATGGCCAAGGGGAGCTGAATGCAGGACGGGCGTGCCGGGCGTAAGCATCTGCCGATCCTCGCCGCCGCCCTCCTCGTGCCGCTCGGCGCTTCCGCGTTCCTGTTTGCGACCCGCAACCAGGCCCAGCCCGCACCGGCCTTCGAGGTACCGCGCCCGAACGGGGCGGTACCCGCGGCCGCCGCCTCGCCGCCCGAGGACGGCCAGTGGACGATGCCGTCCAAGAACCCGGCGGCGACGCGCTATTCCGGCCTCGACGAGGTCCGCCGCGAGAATGTCGGGCAATTGAAGCTCGCCTTCACCTTCGACACCTTGAACCGCAAGGGCCAGGAAGCCGCGCCGATCGTCGTCGGGTCGATCATGTACCTGACGACCCCCTATCCGAACCAGATCTGGGCGCTGGACCTCGCCAATGGCGGCAGGCCGAAATGGGTGTTCCGTCCGCATCCGGAGAAAGCGAGCCAGGGCGTCGCCTGCTGCGACGTCGTCAACCGCGGCGCGATGTACGCCAACGGCCGGCTCTATTTCACCACGCTGGACGGCAACGTCTTCGCGATCGACGCCAGGGACGGGCACCAGGTCTGGCGCACCAAGCTCGCCGACATTTCGCACGGCGAGACGATCACCATGTCGCCGCTCGTCGTCGAGGGGAAGGTGCTGGTCGGCAATGCCGGCGGCGAGATGGGCGTGCGCGGCTGGCTGACCGCGCTCGACGAGGGCTCGGGCAAGATCGCGTGGAAGGCCTGGTCGACCGGCCCCGACAAGGACGTCCTCATCGGCCCCAACTTCAAGCCCTGGTACGCCGCCGACCGCGGCACCGACCTCGGGGTCAAGACCTGGCCGGCCGAAGCCTGGAAGATCGGCGGCGGCACCGCCTGGGGCTGGGTCGCCTACGATCCGGCGCTGAAGTCGGTCTTCTACGGCACCGGCAATCCGGGACCGTGGAACCCGCAGCAGCGCCCCGGCGACAACAAGTGGACGACCGGCGTCTTCGCCCGCGACATCGCGACCGGCGAGGCCAAATGGTATTACCAGTCGAGCCCGCACGATCTGTTCGACCATGACGACATCAACGAGCAGATCCTGCTCGACATGCCGGTCAACGGGCAGATGACGCCGGTCCTCGTCCGGCCGGCGCGCAACGGCTACATGTACGTGATCGACCGCCGCACCGGCCAGGTCTATTCGGCCGACCCCTACGGCTTCATCAACGCGATGAACGGCGTCGACCTCAAGACCGGCCGGCTCCAGATGGTCAAGGACAAGGAGCCCCAGGAAGGCCGCGTGATCCGCAACATCTGCCCGACCGCGTCGGGCGCCAAGGACTGGAACCCCTCCGCTTTTTCGCCGCGCACCGGGCTCCTCTACGTGCCGCACGAAAATATGTGCATGGACGAGGGGGTGATGCAGGCGAACTATATCGCCGGCACGCCGTACGTGGGCTCGGACGTCAAGATGTATGCCGGCCCCGGCGGCTGGCGCGGCGTGTTCACCGCCTGGGACCCGGTGCGGCGGAAGCCCGCCTGGGAGGTGCACGAGGACCTGCCGCTCTGGTCCGGCGCGCTGGCGACGGGCGGCGACCTCGTCTTCTACGGGACGATGGACGGCTGGTTCAAAGCCTATGACGCGGTCAGGGGCCGGCTGCTCTGGAAGGTGCATCTCGACAGCGGCATCATCAGCCAGCCGGTCACCTATCGCGGCCCCGACGGGCATCAGTACGTCGCGGTGCTGACCGGCGTCGGCGGCTGGGCCGGGGCGATCGTCTCGGCCGGCCTCGACAAGCGCGACGGCTCCGCCGCGCTTGGCATGGTCAACGCCATGAAGGACCTGCCCGAGCGCACCAGGCCGGGAGGGAGGCTCTATGTCTTCGCCCTGGCGCATTGAGGGCAACCGCCTCCTCCCTTCCCCTCCCTGCAAGGGAGGGGCCAGGGGTGGGTCCCGGCGAAGCCGGCCGAACACCGGTGTGCGAGGGCTCGCTTCGCTCGCGACCCACCCCCTGCCCCTCCCTTTCAGGGAGGGGAGCTTCGCCCTCGCCCTCGCCCTCCTCCTCCCCCTCGCCCTCGCTGCCTGCGACCGGGAGCAGCGGGACATGGCGGGGCAGCCGAAGCCGGAGACCGCTGCCTTCGTCGCCAAGGGCGACCCGCGCGCGGCGGAATATGAGAACAACGCCTTCCACATCGCCCAGGGCCAGCGCCTGTTCGCCTGGATGAACTGCTCGGGCTGCCACAGCCATGGCGGCGGCGGCATGGGCCCGCCGCTGATGGACAACAAATGGCGCTACGGCGGCAAGATGGAGGATATCGTCGCCTCGATCCTGTACGGGCGGCCGAACGGCATGCCGGACTGGCGCAACAAGATCACCGAGCAGCAGGCCTGGGAGCTCGCCGCCTATGTCCGCTCCCTCTCCGGCCAGTCCCGCAAGGACGCGCTGGGGGCGCGCACCGAGGAGATGGCGGTGACGCCGCCACAGAGCCTCGAGAGCACCGAGCGCAACCTCGTCGCCGAGAAGCCGCAATCGCCCCCCGGAGAACCGCAATGAGGCGGCGGGCTCTACCCTCCGGCACCGAACGCAGAACCGTTCGGGCTGAGCCTGTCGAAGCCCTGCCCTGCCCCTTCCGGGCAAAAGCAGAAAGTACCGGGCTTCGACGAGCTCAGCCCGAAAGGTGGATGCGAGCGGGAAGGCACGAGTGGGCAGTCGCCCTTCCCCTTCCCCTCCTCGCCCTGCTCTCCGGCTGCGGCGGGATCCAGACGATCGGCGGGCGCGAGGGACGCGACGCGGCGCTGATCAACGACCTCTTCACCCTGTTCTGCATCGTCACCGGCATTTTCTTCGCGGCGATCATGGCCTTCCTGTTCGCCGCCTATTGGCGCCGCCGCGGCTGGCGCGCCGACCGCATGGCGGAGGAGGACGAGCGCCTCGCCGCGCCGAGCCGCGGAGGCGCGCTCCGGGTCGGCATGTTCCTGTGGACCGGCGCGGTGGTCGGCGGGCTGATGGGCCTCGCCGTCGCCAGCTTCTTCACCGACCGCGGCCTCGCCCACCCGAATTCGGACAACAAGCCGGTCGTCTCGATCGAGCTCACCGGCAACCAATGGTGGTGGGACGCGAAATATCATTTCCACGACCCGTCGAAGGATTTCCGTACCGCCAACGAGCTCCACATCCCCCTGGGCGCCGCGACCTACATCGTCCTCAAGGCGAACGACGTCATCCACAGCTTCTGGGTGCCGAACCTCGCCGGCAAGCAGGACCTCATCCCGGGCCACCTCAACGACATCGTGCTCGTGCCGACCAGGGCCGGCCATTATCGCGGCCAGTGCGCCGAATATTGCGGGCTGCAGCACGCCCACATGGCGCTCGACATCGTCGTCGACACGCCCGCGGACTATCAGCGCTGGGTGGCGCGGCAGCAGCAGACCGCGCCGCCGCCCGCCGACCCGCAGGCGCGCGCCGGCTACGTCTACTTCATGAACAAGCAGTGCAGCGCCTGCCACACGATCGCCGGCACGCCGGCCGGCGGGCAGGTGGCGCCGGACCTAACCCACGTCGCGAGCCGCGCCACCATCGCGGCCGGCACGCTGCCGAACACGGTCGGATCGATGCACGCCTGGGTCGCCGACCCGCAGGGCGTCAAGCCGGGCAACAACATGCCCTACATAGGCCTCAACGCCGACGAGCTCCACGCGGTGGTGGCCTATCTGGAGACGCTGAAATGAGGGGGGTTATCGTCATCCCGGCGAAAGCCGGGATCTCCAAGAGGAAAGGCGCCCTCCCCGTCGTCCGGGCGGAGGGCGGGACCTCCAGGAGGAAAGGCGCCCTCCCCGTCCTCCCGGCGAAAGCCGGGATCTCCCGGAGGAAAGGCACGATGGTTCCCGCGCGAACCCCCTACGAGATCCCGGCTTGCGCCGGGATGACGGATCGGGGGCTGGTCCGCGCCTTCTTCTCCGCGGAGACCCGCGCATGACCGTCCTCTCCGGCCAGGACCTGCCGCGCGACGGCGAGGCGCTGCAGGGGGCGGCGCTGCATGCGCGGCTCGAGCGGACGTGGGGCGACGCGCCCGGCTTGTGGGGCTGGCTGACGACGACCGATCACAAGAAGATCGGCCGGCGCTACATCGTCACCGCCTTCGTGTTCATGGCGCTGGCGGGCGTGCTGGCGCTGGCGATGCGGCTGCAGCTCGCGGGGCCGGAAAAGGCGCTGATGACGCCCGACCGCTACAACCAGCTCTTCACCATGCACGGCACGACGATGATGTTCCTGTTCGCCGTGCCGGTGATGGAGGCGATGGCGATCTATCTCGTGCCGCTGATGATCGGCACGCGGAATATCAGCTTCCCGCGCCTCAATGCCTTTTCCTACTGGATGTACCTTGCCGGGGGCATCCTGCTCTGGGTGGCGTTCCTGCTCAACATCGGCCCCGACGCGGGCTGGTTCTCCTACACGCCGCTCTCCGGCCCGCAATTCTCGCCGGGCAAGCGCGTCGACATCTGGGCGCAGATGATCACCTTCACCGAGGTGGCGGCGCTCGCCGTCGCCGTCGAGATCGTCGCGACCATCCTCAAGCAGCGCGCGCCGGGCATGACGCTGTCGCGCATGCCGCTCTTCGTGTGGACGATGCTGGTCGTCGCCTTGATGGTGATCTTCTCGATGCCCTCGGTCGCGCTCGGCTCGGGCCTGCTCATTTCGGACCGGCTGATCGGCACCCATTTCTACAACGCCTACGAGCATGGCGATCCGCTCCTGTGGCAGCATCTCTTCTGGTTCTTCGGCCACCCCGAGGTCTACATCATCTTCCTCCCCGGCGCGGGCTTCGTCAGCCACATCACCGAGACCTTCACCCGCCGGCCGGTCTTCGCCTATCCGGCGATGGTGCTGTCCTTGGTAACGGTCGGGCTGCTGGCGTTCGGGGTCTGGGTCCACCACATGTTCGCGACCGGCCTGCCGCGCACCGGCTACGCCTTCTACACGGCCGCGACGATGGCGGTGTCGATCCCGGCGGGCATCCAGATCTTCTGCTGGATCGCGACCATCTGGGACGGGCGGCCGCGCTTCAAGGTGCCCTTCCTCTACGTCTTCGCCTTCATCTTCACCTTCGTCATCGGCGGCCTGTCGGGCGTCATGCAGGCGTCGGTGCCGATCGACCTCCAGGTCCACGACACCTATTTCATCGTCGCCCACTTCCACTACGTGCTCGTCGGCGGCGCGGTGTTCCCGCTCCTCGGGGCGATCGATTACTGGTTCCCGAAGGTGACCGGCCGGATGATGGGCGAGGCGCTCGGCAAGGTCTCCTTCTGGCTCGTCTTCCTCGGCTTCCAGGTCACCTTCTTCCCGATGCACCTGCTCGGCATGTGGGGAATGCCGCGCCGTGTCTACACCTACCCGACCGGCATGGGCTGGGACGAGATGAACCTCATTGCGACGATGGGCTCGTTCGCCCTCGCCGCCGGCTTCGTCCTCTACATCGTCAATGCCCTCAATTCGGCGCGGCGCGGCGCCATCGCCGGGCCCAATCCGTGGGATGCGGCGGGGCTCGAATGGGCCACGGCGTCGCCGCCGCCGCAGTACAATTTCGCGCATATCCCGGTCGTCACGAGCCGCACGCCCTTGTGGGACAACCGCAACCACCTGCCGGTGATGACGGGCCTCAGGGTCGATGATCGGGAAGTGCTGCTCACCACCGTGATGGACGCCGTGCCCGACCTTCGCGAACCATCGGCGCTGCCGAGCATCTGGCCGCTCGCCAGCGCGCTCGCGACGACGTGCATGTTCATCGCGTCGATCTTCACGCCCTGGGCGGTCGTCATCGGCACCTTCCCGATCGCCGCGGCGCTTATCGCCTGGTTCTGGCCGAAGGGCCCGATGTCTCCGGAGCCGGTGATCGAATGAGCGCGCTCCCGCCCAAATTCGAAGGCGACCTCGCCGAGCTGCCGACCCACGCCTTCGGCCACCGCAGCCTCACCTGGTGGGGAGTCGTCGCCTTCTTCCTGATCGAGGGCACCGCCTTCGGCCTCGCCATCGGCGTCTATTTCTTCCTGCAGGGGCTCGAGAACAGCTGGCCGCCCGAACCGTGGAAGCCGGCCGACCTCCTCGCCGGCACGCTGTTCACCATCACCATCCTGCTGAGCGAGATCCCCAGCACGATCGTCAAGCGCGCCGCGGAACGGCACGATCTCGCGACGGTGCGGCGGTGGATGCTGGTGCTGATCCCCTTCTTCGTCCTGCTGCTCGTGTTCCGCGCGTTCGAGTTCAACTCGCTCAACGTCAAGTGGGACGACAATGCCTACGGGTCGATCATCTGGACCCTGCTCTTCCTCCATCTGACCCACATCCTCACCGACGTCGCCGACAGCCTCGTTCTCACCGCGCTGATCTGGACGAAGCGCGGCGGCGAGAACCGGCGGATCGTCGATGTGTCCGAAAACGCCATGTACTGGCGATTCGTCTGGCTGACGTGGATCCCCATTTACCTGCTCATCTACTGGGTGCCGAGGTGGGTGAAATGACGCCCCGCGACGACCGCCGGCAGATCGCTTTGTCCTGGACGGCCCTGTTCGTCGGCGCGGCGGCCTGGTTCGGCTCGCAGCAATATGGCTCGAACCTCGCCTTCGCCGGCTGCCCCTCCTATTCGCCGCTCGCCGCCCTGCTGATCGGCCTCCTCGCGCTGGCGCTGACCGCGCTCGGCGGCTTCCTCTCCTGGGGCGTGTGGCGCGGCGGCGACGTCGAGGCACCGCGGCCGTTCGTCGCCCTGATCGGCATCCTCACCTCCGCTTTGCTCGCCGTCGCGATCATCCTCCAGACCGTGGCGGGCCTCATCATCCCGCGTTGCTTCGCATGAGGAAAGCGCTCGCCCTCCTCGCGCTGGCGGCCCCCGCCCCCGCTTTCGCCCACGGCGCGGAAGGGGACGGTTGGCACCCCGAAATGGGCATCTGGGGCCCACTTTTGCTGTTCGCGGGCCTCTATTTCGCCGGCTTCGTCCGGCTTTTCCGGCGTTCCGATCAGGGCCGCCCGGCCCTCCGGCGCGGCGCCATGCTGTTCGCCGCCGGCTGGCTGACCCTCGCCGCCGCCACCGGCTCGCCCCTCCACCAGGCCGGCGCGCACAGCTTCCTCATGCACATGTTCGAGCATGAGCTGATTATGCTCCCCGCCGCCCTCCTCCTCGTCCTCGCCCGCCCGGGCCCCGTCCTGCTCTGGGCCTTCCCAACGTCCGCGCGCGGCACCTTCGCCACCATCGCTCGCGGCGGCCGCACCCTGTGGGACTGGCTCGCCGCCCCCGTCGCCGCCACCTTGATCCAGGGCGCGGTGATGTGGCTGTGGCACATGCCCGCCCTCTTCGACCGGGCGCTGGACAGCGAGGGCTGGCACATCGCCCAGCACCTCTCCTTCCTCCTGTCAGCCCTGCTCTTCTGGTGGGCCGTCGCGCACGGGCGGCGCACCGGCCACGGTCTCGCCGCCTTGTGCCTGTTCCTGACGTCGCTGATCGGCGGGGCGCTCGGCGCCCTGATGGCCTTCTCGACCAGCCCCTGGTACGCCCCCTACGCGGCGCTGGGCCTCACCCCCGCCGGCCTCAGCCCGGCCGAGGACCAGCAGCTCGCCGGGCTCGTCATGTGGGTGCCCGGCGGCGCCTTCCACGCCGCCGCCGCCCTCTATTTCCTCTACCAGTGGCTGAAGGCCAGCGAGGTGAGCCATGCCGTCGCCGCGGAATAAGCCGCTGATCCTCGGCGGCCTCGTCGTCGGCGGCCTCGCCGTCCTGGCGCTCGGTTTCTATGCGGACGAACGCTACGAGATCGGCGAGCTCGAAGCCAAGGCGCAGGCGATGACGATGGGCAGCGTCGTCCGCGGCCAGCAGGCGTTCGGCAAATACGGCTGCGGCGGCTGCCACACGGTCCACCACATCCCTGCCGCCTCCGGGATGGTGGGGCCACCGCTCGACGGCGTCGCCGCCCGCGCGATCATCGGCGGCCGGCTCTCCAACACGCCGGAGCATCTGCGCCAGTGGATCGAGGATCCGCAGGGCGTCTCGCCCGGCACCGCCATGCCGAACCTCGGCGTCACCAAGCAGGACTCGCGCGACATCGCCGCCTTCCTCTACACGAGGGTATGAGCGGGCGATTCCAGTGCAGGCGCTGAGCGCGGCGGAGCTCGACCGCGCGCTCGAGGCGGCGGTGCGCGACCCGGCGCTGGTCGGCGCGGCGGAGGCCCTCCTCGCCAACGACCTGCCCGCCGCCGAGAGCATCCTGCGCCCCCACCTTCACGCCGACCCGTTCGACGTCGCCGCGATCCGCATGCTCGCCGAAGTCGCGGGGCGGATCGGCCGCTACGCAGACGCGGAGAAGCTGCTGCGCCGCGCGCTCGAGCTGGCGCCCGACTTCACCGCCGCACGCGCCAACCTCGCCACCGCCCTCTACCGCCAGAACCGCCCCGCCGAGGCGCTCGACGCGCTCGCCGCGCTGCTCGACCAAGAGCCGGACAATGCCGGCGGGCAGAACCTGAAGGCCGCGGCGCTGAGCCGCGTCGGCGCGTACGAGGAGGCGATCGCCCTCTACGCCGAGGTGCTGGCCAGGCACCCGGACCAGCCGAAGGTGTGGATGAGCCACGGCCATGTCCTGAAGACCGTCGGGCGCACCGCCGACGGCATCGCCGCCTACCGCCGCGCGCTCGCGCTGGCGCCGACGCTCGGCGAAGCCTGGTGGAGCCTCGCCAACCTGAAGACGGTGAAGCTGGGGCCGGACGACGTCGAGGCGATGACGCGGGCGCTGGCGACGTCGGGCCTGGCGACGGCGGACCGTCTCCACCTCCATTTCGCGCTCGGCAAGGCGCTCGAGGATGCGGGCGAGACCGAAGCCTCGTTCGCGCATTACGCCGAAGGCAACCGGATCCGCCACGCGCAGGTCGCGTACGACCCCGACGAGACCAGCCGCCACGTCGCCCGCGCCGAGGCGCTCTTCACCTCCGCCTTCTTCGCCGCCCGCGCCGCCGAGGGGTGCCCCGCGCCGGACCCGATCTTCGTCCTCGGCATGCCGCGCGCCGGCTCGACCCTCGTCGAGCAGATCCTCGCGAGCCATCCGGAGGTGGAGGGCACGATGGAGCTGCCCGACCTCCCGCTCCTCGCCCGCCGCGTCGCCGGGAAGGACGAGGCGGACTGGGCGGAGCGGATCGCGGCGCTCACCGCCGACGAACGCCGCGCCCTCGGCGAGGAGTATCTCGAACGCACCCGCGTCCACCGGCGCGAGGGCCGGCCCTTCTTCATCGACAAGATGCCGAACAATTGGGCGCATGTCGGGCTCATCCACCTGATCCTGCCCGACGCGAAGATCGTCGACGCGCGGCGCCACCCGCTCGATTGCTGCTTCTCCAACTTCAAGCAGCATTACGCGCGGGGCCAGGGCTTCAGCTATTCGCTCAGCGACATGGGGCGCTATTATGCCGATTACGTCCGGCTGATGGCGCATGTCGACCATGTGCTGCCCGGCCGCGTCCACCGCGTCGTCCACGAAAGGCTGCTCGACGACCCGGAGGGCGAGGTGCGAAGGCTGCTGGCGGCGCTCGGCCTCGACTTCCACCCTGCCTGCCTCGCCTTCCACGAGAATCGCCGCGCCGTCCGCACCGCCAGCTCAGAACAGGTCCGCCGCCCGCTCAACCGGGAAGGCCAGGACCAGTGGCGGCCGTTCGAGCGGTGGTTGGATCCGCTGAAGGAGGAGCTGGGGCCCGTGCTCGACACCTATCCCGACGCGCCGTGAATGGGGACACGTACTTTTTGGCGAAAAAGTACGTGTCCCCTCGCGAGTTCGAAAAAGTACGTGTCTCCGGGCGAATGCCGTGGCGGCCCGGCAACACCCGTCGCGCCGCTGCCACAACGCATCCGAAATGAATTGACCCCGCCAGCGAAGCGCAGCACCGTTCCCGGCGGGGATGCTTCATAGGGGGGACGACCATGCTTCCTGCCACCGGATTGCGCGCCGCGGCGCTGGCCTTGCTCGGCTCGACCATGCTCGCCGGCCCGGCCTTCGCGCAGGGAAATCCGCCCCCGCCGCCGCCGACCGCGCCGCCCGGCACCGGACCCGCCAGCGGCGCCGCCGACACGTCCGACAAGACGCGGACCGAAAATGGCGGCGACGAGATCGTCATCACCGCGACCAAGCGCGAGGAGAATCTCCAGAACGTCCCGATCAGCATCCAGGCGCTGACCACCCGACGGCTGGAGGAGCTGAACGTCTCCAACTTCAACGACTACACCAAGCTGACGCCGAGCGTCTCGTTCCAGACCTCGCAACCCGGCAGCACCAACGTCTACATCCGCGGCGTCGCCTCGGGCGGCGACGGCAACCATTCGGGCTCGCTCCCCTCCGTCGGCGTCTATCTCGACGAGCAGCCGGTGACGACGATCGGCGGCACGCTCGACATCCACATCTACGACATCGCCCGCATCGAGGTGCTGCGCGGGCCGCAGGGCACGCTCTACGGCGCCTCGTCGGAAGCGGGCACGATCCGCATCATCACCAACAAGCCCGACAAGACGGCCGCCTATGGCGGCCTCGATGCCGAGCTCAACACGGTCCACAAGGGCGGCGTCGGCGGCAAGGTCGAGGGCTTCTTCAACGCGCCGCTCGGCCGCGGCGCGGCGCTGCGGGTCGTCGGCTGGTACCAGCACGACGCCGGCTTCATCGACAACGTCGCCGGCACGCGGGCCTTCTTGCCCAAACCCGGCGGCATCGTCATCAACAACGCCGCGCTGGTGAAGAAGAACTTCAACAGCGTCGACGTCGCCGGCGGCCGCGCCGCGCTCGGCATCGACCTGACCGAAAACTGGACGGCGACCGCCACTCTGCTGGGCCAGGACCAGCGCAACCACGGCGCGTTCGGCTACGAGCCGAGCGTCGGCGACCTCAAGGTCCAGCATTTCTTCCCCGATCGCTCCCACGACCGCTTCGGCCAGGCGGCGCTCACCATCCAGGGGAAGATCTCGAACTGGGACATCACCTATGCCGGCGCCTATCTCGACCGGAAGATCAACCAGTCGAGCGACTATACCGATTATGCCGAGGCCTACGACCAGCTCTACCACAGTTACGGCGGCCTCGCCGGCTACTTCTATTTCCAGGACAATGCCGGCCACACCATCGATCCGTCGCAGCACATCATCGGCCGCGACCATTTCACCAAGAACAGCCACGAGCTGCGCATCGCCTCGCCGGCGGATTCGCGGCTGAGATTCGTCGGCGGCCTGTTCTACCAGCGCCAGACCCACCTCATCCACCAGGACTATCAGGTGACGGGCCTGGGCTCGGCGGTGTCGGTGAACGGCTTCCCCGGCACGCTCTGGCTCACCCAGCAGAACCGCGTCGACAAGGATTATGCGGCGTTCGGCGAGGCGAGCTTCGACATCCTCAAGAATTTGACGCTGACCGGCGGCCTCCGGGCCTACAAATACGACAACTCGCTGATCGGCTTCTTTGGCTTCGGCCGCAATCCGGGCAGCGGCTTCACCGCCTCGCCGTTCAACGGGGCGGGCAGCTCCCGCACCGGCGTCATCCAATGCTTCACCACGACCGGCCAGGTGCTGCGCGACAACAAGACCGGAACGCTGATCGCGCCGATCGTGCCGGGCTCGCCCTGCACCAATCTCGGCGTCTTCCAGAACGGCACCGTCGTTCCGAAGGCGACGAAGGGCGACGGCGTCACCCACCGCCTCAACCTCACCTGGAAGGTGACGCCGGACCATCTCCTCTACGTCACCTGGTCGCGCGGCTTCCGCCCGGGCGGCATCAACCGCCGCGGCACCATCCCGCCTTATTCCGAGGATACGCTCACCAACTACGAATTCGGCTTCAAGTCGACGATCGGCACGCTGCGGCTCAACGGCGCGGTCTTCTGGCAGGACTGGAAGAAGTTCCAGTTCAGCTTCCTCGGCGCCAACAGCTTCACCGAGATCCACAACGGCCCCGACGCCCGCATCAAGGGTGTTGAGCTCGACGCGAGCTGGCGGCCGGTGACCGGCCTCTTCCTGTCCGGCAGCGCCGCCTATACGGACGCCAAGACGCGGCGGAACCTGTGCGGCGCCGACGATCCGACCTATGCCTGCGTCGGCGGCGGCAACTTCATCTCGGCGCCCAAGGGGACGCGGCTGCCGGTGACGCCGCGGTTCAAGGCGAGCGTCCAGGCGCGCTACGAATTCCCGGTCTCGGACGATGCCAAGGCGCACGTCCAGTCGGTCCTTTCGCACCAGAGCTCGGCGTCCTCCGACATCCGCACCCTGATCTTCGATTCGCTCGGCAATGCGCACAATCCCGCCGCCGAGACGGGACGCCTGCCCGGCTACACCCTCACCGACTTCGCGGTCGGCATCGACTCGAAGAAGTGGATGGCGGAGGTGTTCGTCGAGAATGCCTTCGACGAACGCGCCCAGCTCACCCGCTTCCAGGAATGCGGCCAGTGCTTCCAGCGGCCCTATGTCGTCGTCGCGCGGCCGCGCACCATCGGCATCAGGGTCGGCACCAAGTTCTGAGCTGAAGAGGCGCCCTGCACCCGTGTTGGGGGGCAGGTTAGCTCGTCATCCCGGCGGAAGCCGGGATCTCCGGTCGGAAAGTCCCCGCAGGTCTCGCGGAGATCCCGGCTTTCGCCGGGATGACGGCGCGTTCGAACCCCTCAGAAGTCCACCACTTCCACCCCGTCCGGCCCGAAGCGCAGCCGCGCCGTGAGGAGGGCGCGGAATTCGTTGTAACCGCCCTTCCCGGGGAAATAGGCGTGGAAGAAGAGCTGCGGCGCGCCGTCGAGCCCCGGCGCGACCGAGGCGTGGCCGGGCGCCCACCAGCGCCGGGTCGACTTGAGCAGGGGCTCGGGCTGCTTCACATAGGGACCCAGCGGATGGTCGGCGACCGCCACGCCGATCCCGTAGGCGGGCGTCGCGAAGTCGTTGCCGGCATAGAAGAGCCAGTAGCGGCCCGCCTGCCGCGTCACCCACGGGCCCTCGATGAGGTGGCCTTCCCAGTCGAGATCGTTGGCGAGCACCACCGCCGAGTCTTCCACCAGCGTCTCGCCGTCCGGCGACAGGCGCTGCGCGTGGATGGGCGTGCGCATCGCCTCCACGATCGCGCCGGCCTCGCCGCAGGTTTCGAGCACGCGGCGCACCACCGGCCAATTGTCGAGCGCCGCCTCGATCAGCGGCTGCATCAGGAAGAAGCGCTCCATCGGCCGCCGCCCGTTCGCCCAGGGCTGGACGGCGGCGGCGAAGGCGGCGGTGCGGCGGTCGGCCTCGCCGGCAAAGAGCTGCGCGATGAGCTCCGGCCGCTCGCGCAGGAGGCCGGCGAGCGGACGCGGCCAGACTCCGTTCGTGTCCTGCTTCCAGAACAGGTAGGGCGTGTCGTCGGCATCGATCAGAAAATGCGCATCGATCAGGCCGCCGCTTTGCAGCGGCCGCTCCGGATCGTCGGCGAGCCCCGTCGTGTTGACGCCGCCGCCGGCGAGCAGCGGCCGGCCGAGGTCGCGCCAGGGGCCGAAGGGGCTGGCGCTCTTGGCGAGGCCGATGGCGAGCGCGTTGCTCTTCTGGCGCGCCGTGTAGCAGAGCCAGTATTCGGCCCCGACCTTCGCCATCTCCGGGGCCCAGAAGTCGCCGACATGGCGCCCGGTGGCGGTCCAGGCCGGCGCCTCGCCCTCGGGAAAGACGAAGCCGCGGTGCGTCCAGGTGGTGAGGTCTTCGCTGTGGAGGATGGGGAAGGCGTCGGCGGCGTCGTTCGACGTGGCGACGAGGATGTAGCCCTCCTCGGTCTTGAGCACCGCCGGGTCGCCATAGCCGGCATGGGTGCGGTCGGAGAGGTTCTCGACGATGAGCGGGCGCCAGTCGGGCTCGGGCCCCTCGCCGGGGGCCGGGCCTTCGTAGACGTGGGGAACGCGCGTGCCGAAGTCGGCCGCGAGCGCGCGGTAGAAGTCGAGATAATCGCCGTGCGTGCCGCCGGCGAGGCGATAGGTGCGCCGCTCGTCGCCCAGCGCGACGTCGATGCGGCTGCCCTCGCCCTCGGCGGCGGCGGCGACGATGAACCGCGGAATCGAATCCATCGGCCGCCCGATAGCGCCAAGCGGTGGGAAAGAAAGGGGATAGCCGCGTCGGAGGGTTCGTGTATCTGTTCGGCCAGGGGAGGAAGCGTGCCGAGCCTCGAGCTGATCGACATCCGCAAGGCCTTCGGCGCGACGCCGGTCCTGGACGGCGTCTCGCTTGCCATGGAGGCGAAGGAATTCATCGCCTTCCTCGGCCCCTCGGGGAGCGGCAAGTCGACCCTGCTGCGCATCATCGCCGGGCTCGAGACGGCCGACAGCGGCGAGGTGCGGCTGGAGGGCGAGCGGATCGACACCTTGCCGCCCGGCCGGCGCGGCGTCGCGATGGTCTTCCAGCATTACGCCCTCTACCCGCACATGAGCGTGCGCGAGAATATGGCGTTCGGCCTCAGGAACGCGAAGGTGCCGGCGGACGAGATCGCCCGGCGGGTCGAGCAGGCGGCGAAGGTGCTGGAGATCGAGCACCAGCTCGACAGGAAACCGGCGCAGATGTCCGGCGGCCAGCGCCAGCGCGTCGCCATCGGCCGGGCGATCGTCAAGCAGCCGAAGCTCTTCCTCCTCGACGAGCCGCTGTCAAACCTCGACGCCGCGCTCCGGATGCGCACCCGCATCGAGCTCGCCCAACTGCGCCAGCGTGTCGACGCCGCGGTGATCATGGTGACTCACGACCAGGCCGAGGCGATGACGCTCGCGGACCGGATGGTGGTGATGAACGAGCGGCGGATCCAGCAGGTCGGCGCGCCGATGGACGTCTACCGCCGCCCCGCCAACGCCTTCGTCGCCCGCTTCGTCGGATCGCCGGCGATGACGCTGGCGCCGGCGACCCTCGTCGGCGACGGCGACTATGCCAGGGTCCGCCTCGGCGACGGCAGCGAAGTCGCGACCCGGGTGCCGCGCGCCGGGCTGCCGGAGGGCCCGCTCGAGCTCGGCCTCAGGCCGGAGCACGTCCGAGTCGGCGACGGCGACAACGCGACCGTCGACCTGGTCGAGCGGCTCGGCGAACGGACGCTCGTCTACGCCCGCCTCGCCGACGGGCGGGCGATCACCGCCGAGGACAACGGCGACAGCCGCGTGCGGATCGGCGACAAGGTCGGCCTCGTCATCGACGGGGCCGCTGCCCACCTGTTCGGGCCCGACGGCGCCGGCTACCATGCGGAGGAGCCGCGCGCGTGACGGGCGGGCGCCGCGACCGCCTGGCCGGCTTCGCCTTTGTCGGGCCATTCCTCGCCCTTTACGCCTTCCTCCTCATCTATCCGCTGTTCATGGGCATCGGCCTCAGCTTCCACCGCGCCGACCTGTTCGGCGCGCGCCGCTTCGTCGGGTTCGAGAACTATGCGCGGGCCTTCGCCGATCCGATCGCCTGGCAGGCGCTGTGGAACACGTTCAAGCTCACCGTCCTCATCGTCCTGCCGCTGACCGCGATCACGCTGGCGCTGGCGCTGGCGCTCAACCGCGCGACCCGCGGCGCGGCGATCTTCCGCGGCATCTTCTTCGCCTCCTCGGTCCTGTCGGTCACGATCGTGACCCTGATCTGGCGCTTCATCCTGACGCCGGACGCCGGCCTGGTGGCGAAGATAGTCACCACATTGGGCGGCACGCCGCCCCCTTTCCTGAGCGATCCCAATCTCACCATCCCCGCGCTCGCGATCACCACCATCTGGTGGTCCGTCGGCTTTCCGATGATGCTGTTCCTCGCCGGCCTCCAACAAATCCCCGCCGACATGTACGAGGCGGCGGCGCTCGACAATGCGGGGCCGTGGACGCGGCTCTTCAAGATCACGCTTCCGTCGCTGCGGCGCACGCTCATCCTGGTCATCATGCTGCAGACCGCCGCGCAGCTGCAGCTGTTCGGCCAGGCGCAATTGCTCACCGCCGGCGGGCCGAGCGGCGCCTCGCGGCCGGTGGTGCTGCTGATCTTCGAGGTCGCCTTCGGACGCTGGGAGCTGGGTTACGCCGCCGCGCTCGCGGAGCTGCTGTTCCTCCTCGTCCTGTCGGTCACCTTCATCCAATATTGGGCGGTCGGCCGCGCCGCGAAGGAGGAGCGGTGAACCCGCGCGCGCGCCTCTCCCCTGCCGCGCTCGTCGCGGTGACGATCGGCGCGGCCATCATGCTCGCGCCCCTGCTGTGGACGATCCTGCTGTCGCTCAAGGCCAATTCGGAGCTGATGCGCGACACGGCCTCGGCCTTCTCCGGCCCCTATACGCTGGAGAATTACCGGGCGATCCTGGTGGGCTCCTCGGTCACGCACTGGCTGCTGAACAGCCTCATCGTCTCGCTCGGCACGACGGCGGGGGTGCTCATCCTCTGCTCCCTCGCCGGCTACGGCTTCGCGCGGCTCGACTTCCCGTTCCGCCGCAGCCTGTTCGTGTTCGTCCTCCTCGGCCTCGCCATTCCGGAGCAGGCGGTGATCCTGCCGCGCCACCAGCTCTTCGCCTGGCTGCACCTCCACAACTCCTATCCCGGGCTGATCCTCCCGGGCCTCGTCGCGCCGTTCGGCGTCTTCTTCATGACCCAATATTTCCGTGCCATCCCGGTCGAGCTGGACGAGGCGGCGATGCTCGACGGGGCGAGCCGCTTCACCCTGTTCTGGAAGGTGCTCCTCCCCCTCACCCGGCCTGCTCAGGCCACCCTCGGCGTCTTCACTTTCCTCGGCTCATGGAACGATTATTGGTGGCCGCTCATCTCGGCGACGCGCAGCGCCCGCTTCACCCTCACCGTCGGCCTTGCCTCGGCGCAGATGAACTACGCCCAGACCTCGGGCCTCGGCTTCCTGATGGCGCAGGCGGTATTCGCCTCGCTCCCCATCCTCATCGTCTACATCATCTTCCAGAAGCAGATCGTCGCCGCCATGGCCGGCGCGGCCGTCCGGTGAAGCGCCTCAGGGGCCTCGTCGCCGGCCTAGTCCTCGCCGCGCTCGCCGGCGGCTGCGGCACCGGGCCGAAGAAGACGGAGATTACGCTCCAGCGCTTCTTCGGCGAATGCGGCGCGGTCTACGGGCACAGCATCGACGTGGGCGCGGCGGAAGGCGAATGCGGCATCGTCACCACCCTCATCAACCGCTTCCAGGCCGAAAACCCCGACATCCAGGTCGACGTCAACGTCGTCGCCTGGCCCGGCTATCCACAGCTCACCGCCCAGATCGCCGCCGGCGATCCGCCGGACCTGGTGACGATGCACCAGTCGGTCATCTCGGACTATCAGGGCCGCGGCCTGCTCGAGCCGATGGACGGCGTGCTCGGCGAAGCGGGGATCGGCCCCGAGGCGATCACGCCGGCCGGCCTCAGGGGCGTCACCAAGGCGGGCCACCTCTACGGCATGGCCTGGGACACGATCGGCGGCCTGTTCCACGTCAATACGAGGCTGTTCGCGCAGGCGGGGCTGCTAAAGGACGGCAAGCCGATCCTGCCGACCTCCGCCGACGAGCTCCTGGTTCAGGCGCGGCAGTTCAAGACGCGGACCGGCAAGCCGTATCTGGTCCAGTCGGAGGTCAGCGACGCTGCCAGCTTCGTCCGCAACTTCTACGGCTATGTCATGGCGCAGGGCGGCGTGCTGTTTGCCGACCGCCGCCATTCCCGCTTCGCGACGCCGGAAGGGGCGCGCGTCGTCCAGCTCTTCCGCACGATCGAGCAGGAGAAGCTGACCACTCTCAATCAGGACACGCCGGCGGCGATCGCGAGCTTCATGAATGGCGAGGGCGGCATCTATCCGACCGGCACCTGGATGATCGGCGCGTTCGACCAGGAAGCGAAGACGACCGGCCGCCCGCTGAGCGGCGCCTATGCCGTCTTCCCCTACCCCCACCTCTGGGGCCGCGACGCCGCCTTCGTCGACGGCCACGCCTGGGTGATGCCGAAGCGCGTGCGGACGGCGGCGGAGCGCGCGGCGGTGGTGCGCTTCCTCAAGTTCATGGCTGCCCACAATTTCGACTGGACCCGTACCGGCCACCTGCCCGCCTTCCGGGCCGTCTATGCGAGCCCCGAGTTCCGGGCGCTGCCGCACCGCAGCGACATCGCTCCGCTCGCCGCGATCGGCGTGCAGCTGCCCGGCTACGTCCAGCGCCAGTCGGCGATCCAGGGGCTCCTCGGCGAGGAGCTGACCTCCGCCGTCACCGGTACCAAACCCGTCGAGAGGGCGCTGAGGGACGGCGAGCGGCGGGTCGACGAGCTCCTCGACCAGATTCCCTGAATCCGCCGCGCCGATCATGGTTAGCAGGCGCGGTTAACCGCCTCTTTACCATTCGTGTTTACCATGAGGGTCGCATCGGAACTGGGGGTTGCCGACCATGCTGACCATCGCCGCCCTGCTCGCCGCGAGCCAGGCACCATTCGCGGCCGATCCGGCCGAACTGCGCTGGCGCCGGTTCGTCCACGCCGCGGTCGCGACCGAGACGCCGTTCAGCACGCGGCTGCGCGACCTCCACCGGTCGGTGCGCCTGCTCCCGTCCGGACGCCCGGCGCGTCTGCCCCGCGGCATCGGCGGACCGTCCGGGCTCTGAGCGGTCGGAGGCAACGTCGCCGCTTCGTGTCGCGCGAGACATGCTTCGTTCATAATCCCGCCCCAATGAGCCTCCCGAGACGACGGGAGGACAAATGAACCGCACGACGAAGGCCACCGGCCGCACCTTGCTGTTGCTGGGCGTCTCCGTTCTCGCCGCCCGCGCCGCGGCCGATCCGGGCTGCACCGGACGCCCGAGCGAGACGCGGCTCTATGTCCGCGTGGAGAACGTGCTCTCGAGCTCCGGTCTCATGGCCGTCACGCTCTATGGGAACAATCCGAGCAAGTTCCTCGCGAAGCGCGGCTCCCTCTACGTCGGCCGCTCCGCGGCGCACCAGGGCGTCACAGAGACCTGCATCTTCGTGCCGCGGCCGGGCATCTATGCGGTCGCTGTCTATCACGACCTCGATGGCAACCGGAAACTGAACCGCAACCTGATCGGCTTCCCGACCGAGCCGGTGGGTTTCTCGAACAACCCCAACACTTTCCTCGGCATCCCCTCATACAACGCCGTCCGCTTCGCGGTGCGGCAGAGCGGCCAGAGAATCACGGTCCGGCTGCGCAATCGCTGAGCGCGCGAGACGCTGGAGCCGCGACGCGTACGCGTCTAGACGGCCGCGACCGCAAGCGAAGTTCGAGCGTTAAGCCCCCGTGCCGCGTTATTATTTCAACGTCTGCTGCGATGGCGCCGAAACCACGGACGTGGTCGGCGAAGTGTGCGCCAACGATGTCGAGGCCCTCGCCCACGCGTTGCGCACCGCCCACGTCTGGCTGCAGCGCTCCGCCTTCACCCACCATTCGGTGCATGAGGCCTGGGTCGAGATCGAGGACGAGCGCCACCGCGAGGTGATGAAGCTCCCGCTGATGGCGGCGGCGTATTGAGTTATTGGATCCAGTCCTAGACCCGTTCGGGCTGAGCCTGTCGAAGCCCCGCATTTCCCTTGCGGCGCGAGAGAAGGACAGGGCTTCGACAAGCTCAGCCCGAACGGTCTCTGAATGAACCGGTCGGAGCCCGAAGGGAGCGCAGCCTTCGCCTGCCGTGCTCCGGCTGGCTTGCCAGCCGTAGCCGCGCAGCGGCGAAGGCTGGTGGAGCCGAGGGGGATCGAACCCCTGACCTCTGCAATGCCATTGCAGCGCTCTCCCAGCTGAGCTACGGCCCCAAACCTTTTTCGCGACCCCTGGGAGGGTGCGACGCGGCGCCGGAATAAGGGAGGCCCGCCCCCGGCGCAAGGCTGTTTCAAGCCTCCTTCTCGCCCGGCTCGAAGCATCGCTTCGAGCCGATCGGTCAGACTTCCTCGTCCTCGTCGCCGCCGGCGGCGAGGCCGATATCGTCGTCGCCGCCGAGATCCACCTCGTCGTCCGGATTCTCCTCGGCGTCCTCGTCGATGGCGAGATCCTCGGCGGCGAGATCGACGTCCTCCTTCTCGGGGACGTCGGCCTCCTTCTTCGGCGCGTCGAAGGGCAGCGGCTGCTTGGACTTGAGGACCGGCTCCGGATCCCAGGCGATACCGCAATTGATGCAGGTCACCGGGTCTTCCTTGCCGAGGTCGTAGAAGCGGGTGCCGCACTTGGGGCAGGTGCGCTTCGTGCCCCATTCAGCCTTCACCATGGGTGAACGTCTCCAGTCCGTGGAAAGTAAGAAAAAGTGAGAGATGCGGCCCCAGGGGGGCCGGTCGGCGCGCGCCTTGCCACATGGGTAGGCCGCTGTCAAAAGCCAAGCCCATGACGGTAAGCGAGGCCCGGCCGGCCGCCTTCGGAGCCTCCCCGCCCCTGCGCGGCACCGCCCGCGTCCCCGGCGACAAGTCGATTTCCCACCGCGCGCTGATCCTCGCCGCCATGGCGCGCGGGCGCAGTTCGATCACCGGCCTGTCCGCGGGCGACGATGTCCGCGCGACGGCCGCGGCCCTCGGCGCGATGGGGGTCGACATCGCGCGAGACGGCGAGGCCTGCGCGGTCGAAGGAGTCGGGACCGGCTGTCTGCTCCAGCCGCAAGACGCGCTCGACATGGGTAATAGCGGCACCTCGGCGCGCCTGCTGATGGGCCTCGTCGCCAGCCATCCGACGACCGCCACCTTCGTGGGCGACGCCTCCCTCTCGCGCCGCCCGATGGCGCGGGTGATCGATCCGCTGCGGCGCCTCGGCGCCGACATCGCCGCCAGCCCGGGCGGACGGCTGCCGCTGTCGGTGCGCGGCCTCTGCCCGGCCGTGCCCCTGCTCCACCGGATGGCCGTGCCGTCCGCGCAGGTGAAGTCCGCCATCCTCCTCGCGGCCCTCAACACGCCGGGCGTCACCCGCGTCGTGGAGCCGGTGCCGACGCGCGACCATAGCGAGCGCATGCTCGCGGCCTTCGGCGCCGACATCCGCGTCGACGGCGAGGAGATCGCGCTGCGCGGCGAGGCCGAGTTGCGCCCACAGCATGTGACCGTTCCGGCGGATCCTTCCGCCGCCGCCTTTCCGCTGGTCGCGGCGCTGCTCGTGCCCGGCTCGGACGTGCGGGTGGAAGGGGTCGGGATGAACCCCGGCCGGATCGGGCTGTTTCAGGTTCTGAAGGAGATGGGTGCGGACATCGTGGTGGAGAATGAACGCGAGCAAGGCGGCGAGCCGCTCGCCGACATTCGGGCGCGGCACTCGGCTCTGCGCGGCGTGGACGTCCCGGCCGAGATCGCCCCGGCGATGATCGACGAGTTTCCGATCCTCTTCGTCGCTTCTGCCTTCGCGACCGGGACGACGCGCACCGCCGGACTGTCGGAGCTGCGGCTCAAGGAATCCGATCGTCTCGCCGTGATGGCGGACCGGTTGGACGCCATCGGCGCGCGGACCGAGGAGCGGCCGGACGGCCTCGTCGTCCACGGGTCCGGCGGCGACCCCCTCCCTGGCGGCGCCACGATCGACCCGCGCCTCGACCACCGCATCGCGATGAGCCTCGCGGTGGCTGGCCTCGCCTGCGCGGCACCGGTAACGGTCGCCGACATGACCCCAACCGACACCAGCTTCCCCGGCTTCGAAGCCATGCTCAGGGGGCTGGCCGCATGATCGTCGCCGTCGACGGCCCCGCGGCAAGCGGCAAAGGAACGATCGCCCGCGCCCTGGCGCGGCATTTCGGCCTGCCGCACATGGATACCGGCCTCCTCTACCGCGCGGTGGCGCTCAATCTCCTGCAGTGGCACGGCGATCCCGAGAGCGAGTTCGCCGCCGCCCGCGCCTGCGATTTCGCGCAGGTCGATTTCGACGATCCGGAGCTGAAGACCGAGGCGGTGGGGGGGATCGCCTCGCGCATCTCGGCTTACCCGATGGTCCGCGCTGCGCTTGTCGAGCGCCAGCGCGCCTTCGCGCGGCAGCCGGGCGGCGCGGTGCTCGACGGTCGCGACATCGGCACCGTCATCGCGCCGGAGGCCGAGGTGAAGCTGTTCGTCACCGCCGCGCCGGAAGTGCGCGCCCGCCGCCGCCTCGACGAATTGCTCCGCATGGGGCGCCATGCCCATTACGAAGACGTGCTCGCCGACATCCGCGCCCGGGACGAGCGCGACAGCCACCGCGCCGCCGCCCCCCTCGTCCGGGCGGCGGACGCCATCCTGCTCGACACGAGCGCGCTGGACGCCGCGGCGGCGGCGGCCGCGGCCATCGCCGCGGCCGAGGCGAAGTCAGCCTAGCGGCAGCGCAGGTTCTGCTGCTGGGCGACGGCCGAAGCGACCAGCGCACCCAGCGCCCCGCCGATCAGCGTGCCGGCGGTGCGGTGGCGGCCGCCGTCGATGATGTTGCCGAGCAGCGCCCCGCTGGCGCCACCGACGACGAGGCCGATCGTGCCGTCGCCGCGCTTGCAATAATAACGGCCGTCCGAGCCGCGATAAACTTCGTCGCGGGCTTCGAGCCGCCGCTCCTCGGCGCGCGCGTCGTCGCGATAATAGCGGGCGGCGTCGTAGGTCGTGTCGTAGCCGGGGCCAGGTGGAGGCGGCGGCGGCGCGTCGTAGCCGCGCTCGTACGGCCGATCGTAGCCGCCGCGCGCATCGCGGTCCCGCGCGCGCATGAAGCGGTCGCGCTCGCGCTGGTAGAGATCCGTCTCCTGCTGGTAGCGGGCCTGCGCCGCGTCCCAGCGCCTCTGCTCCTCATAGGTCTGGCCGGTTGCCGGGCTCGCCGCCACCGGCGCCAGGACCAGCACCAAAGCCAATGCCGTCCGCATCATCCGCACTCCTCAAACGCTTACTGGGAGCGGCAGGATAGCATGGCGGGGCCCAATGCGAAGGGGGCGCTTACCAGGGCGTGTCGTTCTTCGGCAGGCCGGCGCAGCCGTTGTTGCAGCCGGGATCGCCGTTATGCTGCTTCATCGCGAGGCCGACCGTCTCCTGCTGCTTCTGGTCTTCCCACTGCTGGGCGGTGTGGCATTCGCGCACCGCCTGCAGGCGCGAGCCAACCACGTCGCGGCTGACGCAGATCATCTTGTTGGGATTGTAGCCGGGTTTGCCGTAGCCGGTCTGAACGCCGCTGTGGGTGGAGCGCATCGTGGTCGGTGCCAGCAATGCAGCGGCTATGACGACGAAATGGGCGAACATGGGCGCTCCTCTGACTTTCTCATCAAGAATACCACAGCGTCTCCAGCGGCGCCAATCGCTTACAGAAGGCGCACGGCGCGGCCGAAGCCGCCGAGCGCCACGCGGTCGGAGCGGGTGAGCCCCACCCGCAGCGCGGCCCAGCTCGCCGCCGCCCAGAGCAGGACAAGCGTCGCGAACCGCAACACGCCGCCGAGCAACTGCGTGACGGCCCACATCAGCGCCAAGCCGGCCAGCGCGGCGGCGAGGCCCTGGAACAGCTTGTGATCGAAGGGGCTCAGGTTGTCCGAGATGCGCAGCTCCACCGTCGCCGCATAAGCGATGGCCAGGGTGGCGAGGCCGACGGCGATCGCCATCCCTTCCGCGCCGAGCGGGGGCACCAGCAGGAGGCTGAGCAGGATCCACACGGCCGCGCCGACCAGGCTGTTGACGAGGGGAAGCAGGCGGTGGCCGGTCATCTCGACGATCGGCGTGGCCGGGCCGACGATCGCCTCCGCGGCGCGCGCGCCGACGAGAATGACGAGCAGCGGCAGCGCCGCCATCGCCTCGGGCCGGTAGATGGACAGGATGTCGCGCCCCGCGAAGGCCAGCAGGCCGGCGAGCGGCACGACGAGCGCCGACGAGACGCGGCTGGCGAAATGGTAAAGCGGCGCGATGTCCTCCCGCCGTGCGCGGGCCTGGTGCGCGGCGAGGGGCGCCATGACATACTGGAAGGCCTGGCGCACGGAGAGCGGAAGGGTCGCGATCTTGCGGGCGATCTCGAACAGCCCCGCCGCCACCGCTCCCCGCGCGCCGGGGATGAGCAGGTTGATGACCACGGCGGGGGCGTCGACGAGCAGCCGCCGCGCGACGTTCGCCGGCAGCAAGGCGATGCCGGTGACGAGCAGCAGCCGGAAATCGGCGGGTCGCAGCCGCGCGCGCAGCAGCAGCCGGGGCGAGTAGAAGCGGGCGAGGAGCGGCACGCACAGGGCCGCGGTCAGGGTCAGCGAGGCGAGATGGGCGATGACGAGGCCGAGATGCCCCGCGCCGAGCAGGAAGAAGCCGCCGGCGAAGAGGATCCGGGCGATCTGCTCCCAGAAGAGGCGGAGGCGAATCTCCGGACCGAAGGCGCGGCGCGCGCGGGCGGCCGAGGTCGCGACTTCGACGAAGGTCCATAGCGGCAGTGCCCAGGCGAAGAGGCGGATCGCCTCGACCAGCCAGGGCCGGTCAGCCGGCGCGGCCGAGACGAATGGCGCGATCCACGGGGCGCCGACGCTGACCGCGAGCGCGATGGCGGAGGCCGGAAGGATCGTGACGAGCAGCGCCGCCTTCACCGCCGCATGGGCGGCCTCTTCCTCCTCCTGCGGCACGATGCGCTGCAGGGCGCCGGTCAGCGACAGGTCGACGACGTTCTCGGCGAGGTTGATCGCGCCCCACAGGACGACGTAGAGGCCATAGGCCGGCAGGCCGTAGAGCCAGATGAAGAGCGGCTGCGCCACCGCTTCAATGAGGGAGCTGGCGCGGGAGAGGGCGACGAGCGCGGCGCCGCGCGCCACCTCGCCCCGGGTGACGGCCTCGCCGCTCACTCCTCCGTCCGGATGAGCACGGTCTCGCCGATGAGGAGGAAGAGCAGGAACGGCGCCCAGGCGGCGACGAGCGGCGGGTAAGCGCCGAAATTGCCCATCGCGAGCGAGAAATTGTCGGCGACGAAGAAAGCGAAGCCCAGGGCCATGCCGATCACCGCGCGCAGCAGCAGCTGACCGGAGCGGGCGAGGCCGAAGGCGGCGATCCCGCCCAGCAGCGGCATCAGGATCACGGAGAGCGGCTTCGACAATTTGTGCCAGAGGCCGGACTCGAGGTCGGCGGTCGGCCGTCCGGATGCCTTCAGCTGCTCGATCGAATGCTTGAGCGTGGGGAAGGTCTGCTGGTCGGCCTTCACCTTGGCGAGGGTGAACTGGATCGGCTCGAGTCCGTCGCCCCAGTGGAGGGTGGCGAGGCGGCTCGTCTGGCCCGTGGAGACCTCGAACCGCGTAACATTCCTGAGCTGCCAGCCGCGGCCCTCGCGCACCGCGCGCTCCGCGTTGACGAGGCCCTGCAGCGTCTCGCCGGTGCGGTCGTAGATCGTGAGGTTGAGGAGTTCGGTCCGCTCGCCGTCGGCGTGGACCTGGCGGGCGAGGACGAGGTCCTCGTTGAACCGCACCCAGACGTTGGGCCGCATCCCCGTGTCGCGCGGTACCGGCCCGTAATTGGCGTCCTGCCAGTCGGCGAGGGTCTCGCTCGCCCGCGTGACGATCCGCTCGTTGAAGCCGTAGCTGACGGCGGCAAGGGCGAGGCTGGCGAGGACGAGCGGCGCCAGGATCTGGTGCGCCGAGAGCCCGGCCGCCTTCATGCTGACCACCTCGCTGTTCTGGTTCAGCGTCGCCAGCGTGATCAAGGTCCCGAGCAGCGCCCCGAACGGCAGGACGAAGGCAATGAGCTGCGGCAGGCGCAGCGACACATAGCGCCACAGCTCCGCGTCGCCGTTGCTGCGATAGGCGAGTACCTTGCTCGATTCGCTGAGCAGGTCGAGCGTCTGGAGGATGACGACGAGCGCGCCCACGACGGCCAGCGTGCGCAACAGGAACAGCTTGGCCATGTACCAGGCGAGCCGCTTCGACGGGAAGAAGCGCAGGTTGATCATCGCGCCGCCGCGGCCGTGACGATCCGGCGCCCGCGTCGGCGGCCGAGACGCAGCACCGCCCCGATCGTCTTGGCGAGCTTCGAGGCGAAGCGATCGAGCGCGCCGATCGGCTGACCGCCGGGCTTGTAGGCGAGGGTCCAGTACATCCAGACGATGATCGCGCCGAAGATGACGAACGGTATCCACAGCGAGAAGAGCGGGTCGAGGCGGCCGATCTCGCCCATCCTCAGGCCATATTGGTTCACCTTGTGGTAGACGACGACCATGACGATGGCGAGGAAGATGCCGAGGCCGGACGTGCTGCGCTTGGGCGGCACCGCGAGCGCCACCGCGAGCAGCGGCATCAGCAGCATCATCAGGATCTCGGCGGTGCGGAAGTAGAAATTGGCCTGGGCCGCCCGGCGCTGGAGCGGGGTCACCTTGTCGGCGATGCCGAGCTTCAGCAATTCGGTCAGGGTGAGTTCGTCGACGCCTCCGGTGGTGCCGCGGTGGCGGAAGGCCTCGACCTTGGGCAGGTTCACCGGCAGGTCCTGGATCTGGAAGGCGAGGACGCGGGGGGCGCGGTAGCCCGGCTGGTTGTGGACGAGCCGGCCGTTCGAGAGGCGCAGCAGGATCGTGTTCGGATCGTCGGTGGCGAGGAAGGTGCCGTGGTCGGCGGTCACCGCGACGGTCTTGCCGTCGGCATTCTCAATGTCGACGAACACGCCGTTCAGGAGCTTGCCGTCCTTCTCGCTCGAATCGACCCGCATGGTCATATGCTTGCCGAGGCTGGTGAACTCGCCGACCTTGATCGACGCGCCGAGGGCGCCCGAGCGCAGCTCGAAGCGGAGGTGCTCGTAGCCGTAGCGGGAGGTCGGCTGGAGGAAGCCGACGACGCCGAGGTTCAGGGCGAGCAAGGCGATCGCGTAGAGATAGGGCACCTTGAGGAGCCGCGTGTAACCGAGGCCGACCGCGCGCATGGCGTCGAGCTCCGAAGATATGGCCAGACGGCGGAAGGCGAGGAGGACGCCGAGCAGCAGCCCGATCGGGATGCCGAGCCCCAGATATTCGGGCAGCAGGTTGGCCAGCATCTGCCAGACGACCTTAACGGGTCCGCCTTCGCTGACGACGAAGTCGAACAGCTTGAGCATCCGGTCCAGCACCAGCAGCATCGCCGCCAGCGTCAGCGTGCCGACGAGCGGCACGATGATCAGCCGCGCGATGTAGCGGTCGATGTCGGAGAGGATGCGCATCGGCGCCACCAAAGTGGCATCTTCGGCCGCATTTCAAGCGCAATCGCGTCCGCGTGCCCTGCCGGCATCCGCGCAAGCGGCGGTGACAGGCCCGGCGCGAGCCGCTACGAAACCGCCATGACCGAGCTTCCCTCCGGCCTCACGATCCGCGCCGTCGAGGACGCGTCCGACCGCAAGGCCTTCGTCGACCTCGCCTTTCGCCTCAATGCGAACGACCCGAACTGGATACCACCGCTCAAGACGGAAGTGCACGGCCTGCTCGATCCGCGCACCAATCCCTGGTTCGAACATGCCGAAGCCCGCCTGTTCCTCGCCGAGCGCGACGGACGGCCGGTCGGGCGCATCTCGGCGCAGGTCGACGCCCTCGTCCAGCAGCATATGGGCGAAGGCACCGGCCAATGGGGCATGCTCGAGGCGGAGGACGAAGGCATCGCCCAGGCACTCATCCACCGCGCCGAATCCTGGCTGCGCGGCCGCGACATGACGCGTTCGATGGGCCCGTTCAGCCTGTCGATCTGGGACGAGCCCGGTCTCCTCGTCGAAGGCCACGACCATCCGCCGACGGTGATGATGGGCTATAACAGCCCCGCCTACGAAGCGTGGGTGGTCGGAGCCGGCTATACCAAGGCAAAGGATCTTTACACTTACGCGCTCGACGTCACGAAGGGCTTCCCGCCGCTCGTCCAGCGCATCGTCGCGTCGGGCGAACGGAACCCCCGCATCCGCATCCGCCAGGTCGACAAGAAAAGGTTCGATGAGGAAGCCGCGCTGCTGCTCGGGATCCTCAACGACGCCTGGTCCGACAATTGGGGCTTCATCCCGCTCACCCCCGCCGAGATCGCCTATGCCGGCAAGAAACTGAAGCCGATCGTCTTCGAGGACCTCATCCGCGTCGCCGAATATGACGGGGAGCCGGTCGCCTTCATGCTGACCCTCCCGGATCTCAACCTCCTGACCCGCGACC
>Ga0213876_10000311_pt1 | contig 42805 bp, 31 predicted proteins | sample BarmaccomBMRX_R9_FD_160113 | JGI IMG/M metagenome (GOLD analysis project Ga0213876, IMG submission 160113) | Root-associated microbial communities from Barbacenia macrantha in rupestrian grasslands, the National Park of Serra do Cipo, Brazil - RX_R9 | ecosystem: Host-associated > Plants > Roots...
ATCGACGCCGTGCGGCCCTGGCCGTGGGGGTTCACCGAAGTCGTCATTGACGAAGATCTTGCCTCACTCGGTAAATTTAGCGTCGTGCGGTGTTCCGGGATCATGCCGGACGGAACGCCGTTTTCGATCCCGGACGAGGTGCCGCCCCCCGAACCGCTCGATGTCCCCGCGGATGCGCGCGATGCCGTGGTGGCCCTGACGCTCCCCGCGGCGCAACCCGGCGCGGTCGAATTCCGGGCGAGCGACGACGCGGGGCAGGATGCGCGCTTCCTGGTCGACGAACGCGACGTCGCCGATACCTTCTCGGACGACCGGACCAGCGAGACCATCGAGCTCGGCAGGCCCAATCTCAGGTTCGGAGTGACGCGGGATCAGACTTACGGCCGCGTCACCCTGGGAATCGCCCGCATCCGTGAAGTCTCGCGCAAGCGGCTGATGTTCGACGACCGGTACATCCCGCCATCGCTCGGCTTGCGCGCATCGCAGCGGCTGGTCGGCGGCCTTGCGGATATTGCCGGGCGCGCCGAGCAGCGCATCGACGAGCTCGCGGCGCGCGCGGTCGAGGCCACCGACGGCGGGGCGGACACCTTCGCCAGCTTCCTCCTCCTCCAGGCGTTGAACCGATGGTTGCCGGTGCTGCGCCATCTCGAGCAGCTGCCGACGGTTCATCCGGAGCGGCTCTACGAGACGCTGGCGAGCGCCGCGGGCGAGCTTGCGACGCTCGTGCGCCCCGAACGGAGGCCGCCGCCCCTGCCGCCCTACGACCATGAGCATCCGCAGCTCTGCTTCGAACCGCTGTTCGATCTCCTCCAGTCGATGCTGTCGGCGATGTTCGACCGGTCCGCCGTCCAACTGCCCCTCGAGCAGGGCGGTCCCGGCGCCTACGTTTCGAAGATCACCGACCACAACCTCTTCAAGACCGGATATTTCTATCTCGCGGTGGCCGCCGCGGCGCCGGTCGAGGAGATCCGGGCGCTGTTTCCGAGCATCGCCAAGATCGGCTCGGTCCAGAAGATGCGGCAGATCGTGGATTCGGCCCTGCCCGGGGTGCCGCTGCGCCATGCGCCGACGCCGCCGCCGCAGCTCAGGGTATTGCCCGGTTACGTCTATTTCGAGCTGGACCGCGGCGCCCGCGACTGGCGCGACTTCGCCACCGCGCCGGCCCTGGGACTGCACGTCGCCGGCGACTGGCCGCAGCTCAGGCTCGAGCTCTGGTGCGTCAAGAGGATGAACTGATGGCGGGGGACGAGGCGGGCCCCGGGGGCCGCAACAAGACGGTGTTCCGCCCGTCGCCGCTCCAGAGCCTCAAGCAGGGCCGGGGCGGGGAAGGCGAAACCGCCGCGCCGCACGGTGCGGACTGGCCCGATCCTGCGTTCGGCGATGCCGCCGTGCCCAGGCGCGACGGTTCCGGCCGCGACGGCCCGGGCGACCACGCGCGGCAGTCCCGAAACCATGCCCCCCTTTCCAGCCCCGCGTCGGTTCCGTCCCGGCTCGCCGAGGACGATGTGCCGCATCCCGCGACGCCGCGCTCGGTGCGCAACCTCCTGCTGACGGAAGCGGGGCCGGTGCTGGCGCTGGCTGCCGGGATGCGGGCGGGACGGGTCCGCATGCCTCTCCCTCAGTTCCACCGTCAGGCGAGCCGGGCGATTGCCGCTTTCGAAGCCGCGGTGGCGCCGCATTTCCCGCAGGAGACCCGCCAGCGCGCCAAATATGCGCTGTGCGCGACGATCGACGATATCGCGCAGAACCTGCCGGGTTTCGGCGCCGACGGCGCCGAATGGGCGCGCCGCAGCCTGGTCGTGAAGTTCTTCCGCGAAAATATCGGCGGCGACCGCTTCTGGCAGCTCGTCGACGACATGCTGCGCTACCCGGCCGACAATCGCGACCTCATCGAGCTCTATCATGCCTGTCTCGCCAGCGGGTTCGAGGGCCGCTTCCGGGTCATGCCGGACGGCCGTCGACGGCTCCACGAGATCATGAGCCGATTGAACGGGGCGCTCGATCACGTGCGCTCCCTCTCGCCGGTCGAGCTTTCCCCGCAATGGCGGGGGGAGAAGGCGCCGCTGCCGCGCGTCGGCTTCTGGACCTACGTGGCGATGGCTGCCGGAGTGGCCGCGGCAATGCTCTTCCTGGTCTATGTCGTGCTCCGCATCATCCTCATGAACACGGGGGCCGCGCCGGCGCGGTCGGTGGCAGCCATCGTCTCCGATGAGCCTCTCCGCCTGTCGCGCGCGGCGCCCCCCATGGCGCAGGGCGAAAGCCCGCAGACGTCGCGCCTGAAGAAGTTCCTCGAGACGGAGATTCGCGAGCGGCTGGTCAGGGTCGAGGAGGACGCTTCGACGGTGCGCGTGCGGACGACGGTCGGGCAGCTTTTCAAATCGGGATCGGACGCGCTCGAGCCCGGGCGGCAGTCGCTGTTCGAGCGCATCGGCCGCGCCATCGAAGGCGAGCCGGGGCCGGTGCTGGTCGAGGGCCATGCCGACAGCGACCGGGTCTCGTCGTTGTCCTTTCCCGACAATTTCGCGCTGTCTGCGGCGCGAGCCGACCGGGTGGCGGACATCATCCGTAGCACCCTCACCGACGCGGGGCGGGTGACGGCGAAAGGCATGGGCGACACGACGCCGATCGCCTCGAACCGGACGGCGGCGGGCAAGTCGCTCAACCGCCGCGTCGAAATCATCGTGCAACGGCACGAATAGGGGTCTGGCGGGATGGGGCGCGTCTTCAGGAACTGGTGGGTCGTCAGCCTCGCACTCGCGCTGATCCTGCTGCTCCTGCTGACGCTGGGCCTGCCGCTCTTCCTGCCGCCGTTGCGGCCCCTCTGGGTGCGGGTGCTGAGCGGCTGCGTCGTCCTCGGCGTGTGGGCGCTCCTCGCCGTCCTGCGCGTGCGCAAGGGTCGCAGGGCTGCGGCCGAGATTGCGGCCGAGCTCAGCGGGGCGAATCCCGTCGACGAAGAGAGCAGCACGCTCACCGCGAGGATGAAGGAGGCGATTGCCGCCCTCCGCGCCACCTCGGGAAAGCGGCGCGACTATCTCTACGACCGGCCCTGGTATGTCATCATCGGACCGCCCGGCGCCGGCAAGACGACCGCCCTGCTGAACTGCGGGCTTCGCTTCCCCTTCGCCGAGCAGGCGGTGAAAGGCGTCGGCGGGACTCGCAACCTCGATTTCTGGTTTGCCGAGGAAGCCGTCCTGGTGGACACGGCGGGCCGCTACACGACGCAGGACAGCGATCATGCCGCCGATGCGGCGGGGTGGGCCCGGTTCCTCTCGCTTCTCAAGAAGCACCGGCCGCTGCAGCCGGTGAATGGCGTCATCGTCGCGATCTCGGTGGACGAGCTGATCCGCTCCGAACGTGCGCGGATCGACGCGCATGCGTCGGCGGTGATGCGGCGCCTGCGCGAGTTGCGGACCGCGCTCGAGGTCAGCGTGCCCGTCTACGTGCTGCTCACCAAGGCCGATCTCCTCGCGGGCTTCACGGAATATTTCGACGACCTCGATTTCGAGGGACGGCGCGCCGTCGTCGGCGCGACCCTCCCTTATGCGGCGGGCAAAGCCGACGCGGCGGATCTGGCCAAGGCCTTCGACCGCCTCGCGCAGGCGATTGCCGACCGGCAGGCGAAGCGGCTGTTCGAGGAGGTGGACGCCTCGCGCCGGAGCTTGTTGCTCGGCTTCCCGAGCCAGCTGCAATCGCTGCGCTCCCGCCTGATGCGGTTCCTCGAGGGCGCGTTCGTCGCGTCCGAGACGGGCGCGCTTCTGCGTGGTTTCTACCTGACGAGCGGCGTCCAGGAGGGAGCGCCGCTGGATCGGATCCTCTCGGGCATGGCCGAGGTCTACGACCGGCCCCATCCACCCGTCGCCGCGGCCTCGGGCAAAGCCTATTTCCTCAACCGGCTGCTCGCCGAGCTGCTCTTTCCGGAAGCCGGGCTCATCCGGATGGATCCGCGCGCGCGGGCGCGCCAGCGCGCCCGTCTGGCGGGCTTCATCGGGCTGGTGGGGTTCCTTTCATTCCTTACGGTTTGCGCCTGGGGGGTGAGCTTCGCGCGCAACCGCACGTTTCAGGAACAGTCGCGCGAGGCGGCCGAGCACGTGCGCGCGCAGGTCAAGGAGCTCGGCATCGACACGGCCGAGATCCGGGCCGGCGACCCGGACCTGCGCCAGGCGCTCCCGCTCCTCAACGCGCTCCGGTCGCTCCCGCTCGGCTATGCCGCGCGGCAGGCCGGCGAACCCTCCTTGTCGATGCGGTTCGGCCTTTTCCAGTCGGGCCTCAGTCGGCGCTCGGAAGAATCGTACCGGGACGGCTTGCGGCGGATCATGCTGCCGCGCCTGCTGCTTCGCCTCGAGGCCTATATGCAGGCCCATGCCGGCGATGCGATGGCCCTGTACGAACCGCTCAAAGTCTATCTGCTCCTCGGCGGGCAGGGGCCTCCCGGTCGCCTCGACGCGGTGGCCGTTCAATCCTGGGTGGCCGGCGACTGGGCGCGCGAAGTCTATCCGGGTGCCGACAGCGCTTCCGAACGGCGCGAGCTTCTGGACCATCTGAAGGTCCTGCTGGCCGACCCCGACATCCAGTCTGCCTGGGAGGGCCGGAAGGTCCCGATCGACGCCCGGCTCGTCGCGACGACGCGGTCCGTCGTCCAGACCCTTTCGCTCGGGGAGCGCGCCTACGCGGTGATGCGCCAGAAGGCCGCCGGCGCCGGGTCGCCGTGGCTCGCGGCGAACTATGTCACCCCCGGGGACGCCGCCGCCTTCGCCGATCCGAATGCCGTGTTGTCGCTGCAGGTGCCCTATTTCTTCACCCGCGACGGCTTCGAGAAATCCTATACGCTCGGACTGGCGACCGTGCAGCAGGACGTCGCCCGCGACGCATGGGTGCTCGGCAGCACCGCCGCCAGCGTGCGCAGCGATATCGGCAGCGTGCGTCAGTCGGTCGCCGGCTTCTACGCCAAGGACTATATCGCGGCCTGGGAGCACGTCGTCGCGGCGATGAAGCCGGCGGATTACTTCAACAATCTCGTCGCCAACGGCGCGTTTACGAAGAACCCCTCGCCGCTGAAGACGATCCTGCTCGAGCTGCGGAGGAATACGCGGTTCGAAGGCGGAGCCGCCGGCGCGGCGGGCCGCGTCGTCAATCAGCGGCTCACGCGCAGCCGCGGTGGGCAATTCGCGCAGGACATGCAGGCCGGGCGCGAGATGGGCCTCGACGCGGGCGGCCAGATCGCCTCCTATTTTGCCGGGCTTCACGATTATGTCGGCGACGGCAAGGGCCAGGCGCCGATCGACGAATTCGTCCAGGCGGTGCGGGAGGCCGGCCGCGCCGTCCAGGCGGCGCGCTCCGGCGCGGGCGTCGGGGGATCGGATTCCCTCCAGGCGCAGCTGTCGCAGGCGATGGCGAACGTGCAGGCGGCCGCCGCGGCCGGAGGCCCGAGCCAGCTCAAGGCTTTCCTAGAGGCCGCGGCGAAGGGCGGAGCGGCGGCCCAGCTCAGCGCGGCCAAGGGGGCCGTGGCGACCGAATATGCCCAGAACGTCCTTCCGGCCTGCCGGGAGGTTGCCCAGGAGCGCTACCCTTTTTTCGCGACGTCGAACGTGGATGCCGGGACGGTCGACGTGCTTCGCGTCTTCGGTTCGACCGGGATCCTCGAGACCTTCGTGCAGCAACGCCTGGCAGCGCTGATCGACCGGAGCGGCGCGATGTGGCGCTGGCGCTCCGACAATACGGTCGCGGCGAGCCTGGATCCGGCGACGCCGGAGGAGCTCGCCAAGGCGGGCCAGGTACGGGATCTGCTCGCGGCGGGACTGTCGCTCAAGGTCGAGGTTGAGCGGATGGGGCCGGACACCGCGTCGATCGACTTCTCGTCGGGGACCTCGACTCAGCATTTCGATCGCAACGCCACCGGCGCCAAACCGGTGTCGTGGAGCGCGCAGGGGACGCCCGAGGCCTATATCGCCTTTCAACGCCCAGGGGAGGCGGCGGCGTCCGTCCGGATCGACGCGCAGGGGCCTTGGGCTTTGTTCCGCCTGCTCGACAAGGCGGACCGGCAGAATAGCGGGGAGCGGGCGATCAAGGCGACGTTCCGCAGCGCCAACCAATGGGCGACGCTGATCATCAATTTCCCCAGCAGCCAGAACCCCTTCAGCCGCGGCGGGATGTGGTCGTTCCGTTGCCCGGGCGCTCTGTGAACGCCGTCTTCCTTCTCGGAAAGCTCCCGGCCCACGGCGATTTCGTCTGCCGCGGGCTCGAGGCGGACGCCCGCCAGCCGTTGGATGCCTGGCTGTGCGAGGGGCTCGCGGCTGCGCAAGCCGAGCTCGGCGACCGCTTCGAGGCAGCCTTCGATGCCGCGCCGCCCTGGCGTTTCCGCTGGCAGGACGGTGGCGTCTGGGCCGCCGGCGCGATGGCCCCGTCCGCGGACGGCGTCGGCCGCCGCTTCCCCATCCTCGTCGGACGCCGCGGCGTCGCGGCGAAGGACGCGGACGCAGCCGCCCAGGCGTGCGAGACGGCCCTCTTCGCCGCGATCTGCGACGGCTGGTCGGCCGACCGGACGGTCGAGGCCGTCGCCGCGTCGCCCGCGACCGGCGACGGTGCCGATCCCGAGGAGGAATGGTGGGTCGACGGCGGCGAGGAAGCAGGCATCGCGCCGCTCCCGGGCCGCCTGCCGCCGCGGCTCCTGTCGGTTGTGCTGGCAGCGGCGGCGGGTCGGCCATGAGCGAGCCGCTCCTTCGCTGCCAGAGCGGCGTCGCCAGCCACGCCGGCTGCGTGCGCGGCGACAATGAGGATGCTTTCCATGCGGACGATGCGGCGGGCCTGTGGGCCGTCGCCGACGGCATGGGTGGCCACGCGAACGGCGAGTGGGCCTCCGCCGCGATCGTCGAGCAACTCGCGGCGTTCGCCGCCTCCGTCAGTTTCGAGGCGGGCTGCGCGGAAATCGCGGAGCTCATCTACCAGGCGAACCGCCGCATCTTCGAGGAAGGCGCGGCCCGTGGGACGCAGATGGGCTCCACCGTGGTCGCCCTCCATGCCTCCGGGTCGCGATTCTCCGTCTTCTGGGTCGGCGACAGCCGTGCCTATCTGCTTCGCGACCGCCGCCTCCACCGGATCAGCCGCGACCACAGCCAGGTCCAGACGATGATCGATCGCGGCTTGCTTGCGCCCGAGGAAGCGGCCGGTCACCCGATGGGGCACATCCTCGCGCGGGCCGTGGGCGTGGAAGCGAAGGTCGAAGTCGACGTCGTCGCCGACGAGGTGGCGCCCGGCGACACGTTCCTTCTCTGCAGCGACGGCCTGCACGGCTATGTCGGCGAGGAGGCGATCGCCGCCGCCCTGGCCCATGCCTCGGTCCAAGGTGCGGCCGAGTCTCTCATCGCCATGACCCTGGACGCCGGCGCGCCCGACAACGTGACGGTCGTGGCGATCCGGTTCGCCGAGGCGACCCTGCTCGATTTCTCGACCGGAGCCGGGGCATGAGCGACCCGCCGAAGAGAGACGATCGCACGACGGTATCCCCGTCGCCGTCTCGTCGGGCCGGCGAGGGGGCGCCGCCGGCCGGGCGGGACGATGCGACGCGCTGGCTGCCCGGATCGAGCGCGGACGAGGCCGGCCGCGCCGGTCTCACCGTGCCGCCGCCGGGCGCCGCTCATTCGGGCCAGGCGCGTGGTCCGGGCGCCCCGCCGCCGCCGCGCGCGCCGTCGCAGGGCATCCAGGTCGGCGACGTGCTCAACCACATCTTCGAGGTGAAGCGCTTCATCGCCCGGGGCGGCATGGGCGAAGTGTTCGAAGGGTGCAACGTCAGCTCCGAGGAACGCGTCGCGATCAAGGTGATGCTGCCCGCGCTCGCCCAGGATCCCAACGTCATTGCGATGTTCCGCAAGGAGGCGCGCACCCTGACGCGGATCCAGCACGAGGCGCTGGTGCAGTATCGGGTGCTCGCGCAGGAGCCCCAGCTCGGCGTCCTCTACATCGTCACCGAATATATCGATGGCGTCAGCCTCGCCGACGTGCTCGGGACGCTGCGCCCCGGCCCCGAGGACCAGGCCGCTCTGCTCCGCCGCCTCGCCTCCGGCCTGCGCGCGGCCCATGCGCTGGGCGCCATCCATCGCGACATGTCGCCCGACAACGTCCTCCTCGAAGGCGGCCGCCTCGCCGGCGCCAAGATCATCGACTTCGGGATCGCCAAGGATCTCGATCCCGGCGCGGCGACGATCGTCGGCGACGGCTTCGCCGGCAAGCTCGGTTACGTGGCGCCGGAGCAATTGGGCGATTTCGGCCGCGCCATGGGTTCCTGGACCGATGTCTACAGCCTCGGCCTGGTGATGGTCGCGGTCGCCGCCGGCCGCGACGTGCAGATGGGCGGAACCCTCGTCGACGCGGTCGACAAGCGGCGCGCCGGAGTGGACCTGACGCCGGTGCCCGCGCGGCTGCGGGGGGTGCTGGAGGGGATGCTGCGGCCCGACCCCGCCGAGCGGCTGCGCTCGATGGACGACGTGCTCGCCGCGCTCGACCGCGGCGCCGGTTTCGCGCCCGTCGTCCCCGCCGCCCCGGCCAGGCCGCCGGACCGTGTCGGCCGCATGCCCGCCGCGAAGCCGGTGCTGATCGCGGCGGGCGCCGGCGCGGCGGCACTGGCCATCGTCGCGGCCGCGTTCTTCTTGTCCCGCCCCGGGGTGCCGCCGGCGACGCCGCGACCGGCGCCGACGCGTGCCGCCGCGCCGACGGTGGCGGGACCGGCGTCGCCGGCCGAGGCGGCGCGCGCGGCGATCGAGCGGGCGCTGCCGCCCGTCGCCTGCTCGTGGCTCGACATCGCCGACCTGCGCGAGGCCGGAGGACGCCTCCAGGTGCGGATGACGGGCGTCGCCGACGTGCCGCCGCGCGCGCAGGCGGAGATATCGAGGGCCCTCTCGGGCGCAGGCATCCCGGCGGTCGACATGGACTTCAGCGAAGTCGCGCAAATCCAGACGGCCGGCTGTTCGGCGCTCGATGCCTTCCGCGCCATCCGCGCACCGGGCGGCGGCCGGCTCTCCGTTCCCCAGCGGACGTTCGAGATCGAGCCCATCGCGGACCAGGATTATCCCCGCGCCTCGCGGCCTGTCGTGGAGGTGTCGATCGGCGATCCGGGCAAGGATTTTGCGCTGGCGGGGATCGATCCGACTGGAGAGATCACCCCGCAGATCCTCGGCCGCGCCGCCCTTGGCGAGGCGGTGCGGTCGTCGAAGAAGGGAGAACCCGTCGCCGATCTCGGCGAGGATCGCTTCCGCATCACCAGCATCGTCGACCAGGTCGGCTGGTCCGGCTACCTGCTCATCACCGGCAACGGACCGTTCGAGCCCGGTCTCCTCGCGCCGCCCGCCTCGGCGCGGACGCCCGAATGGCGGCAGCGCTTCCTCGCGGCCGCCCGGCGCGGCCACTGGCAGGCCGAGATGGTGTGGTTCAAGTCGGTGGACGACCGCCCCGGCTGAGCGGCCTATCTCCGCTGCGCGGCCTGCTCCTCGTACGCCTTGCGGAATTCCTTCGCGAAGACGTCCATGAAGGCCTCGTCCGAGCCGCGCGCGACACCGCTGAACTCGCGCTCGTACTTGCGCCAAAGCGCCGCATCCCGCGCCTGGGGCAGGACCTTCGCGAGCATCCCTTCGGCGCCCGTGCGGCGGCGGATCGCGTCCGGCGAGAAGCGATCGAGCGTGGCCTTGAGGGCGCCCTGCATCGCCTTCAGCGTCGCCATCTGGTGCGACTGCAGATCGAAGAACGCGTCCTCGACCGCCGCCTCCGCATCCATGAACCCGCGTTCCCTGGGGCTCAACAGCCGCGCGAGCGCCTGCTCGGGAACCCGCGCGAACTTGATCGGATTGTTGCCGTCGAACTCCAGCCGGGTGCCTTCGGCCCCCATTTGCGCCTTCGCCCGGGCGCGGGCTTCGACGAGCACGACGAGGCCCGCGACGAGACGGCGAAGCAGAGCCGCCGCGGCAATCACCGTGCGCGGCCCCGCCTGGGGGATCTCGGCGTCCCCCAGCCCCGCGGCGGCGAGGAACTCGCGGGCGAGGTCGCCGGCGTCGGGCCGATCGGCCGGCGGCTTGTGCGCGTCGGCGCGGGGTTCCGCTACGTCCTGCGCCCCGTCCGCCGCGGGCCGCCGCCGGGCAGGGTCGGGCGCGGGTGGCGCCGCGCGCGGATCGGCGGCCGGTTCGTCGGGCGTCGACAGGCCGGGGAGATCGGGCCGCCGTGCCGAAGCCGCGCCGAAGCCGCAGCGCGCCCAGTCGACGATATTGCCTTCCGCGATGCGGCCCCAGACGTCGTCCGCGGACGGCGGCGGCGGGCGGTCCGGCGCCGCGCTCGACCAGGCGGAGGGGGGCTCGGGCGCGGGTTCCGGATCGGACCAGGGCGATGCGGCTGCAATCTGCGCGCGGTGGCTCGGATCCCATTGCGGCGACGGTGCGACCGGCGGCGTTGCGGCGGCCCAGCGTTCCGACGCCCCGGCCGACGCCGGCGCGATCGGCGGCCGCGGGTCGGCGGCCCCGCCGAGCTCGTCCCAGCCGCCGCCGGGCCGGGCCAATCCCGCGGCGGGCGGGGACGCGGCGTGCGGCGCGACATAGGGTTCGTCGTCCCATTCTCCTGCACCGGGTGGGGACGGAGACGGCGCGGCCGACGCGAATTGGCTGTCCCACCCCTTCCACGCGGCTTCGCCGCCCGACGTGTCGGACTCAGGCTCCAGCGCCGCGAGCGCACTGCCGCTCAGCTCCGCGACCAGCTCGTAATGGCCGATCTGGAAGCGGTCGCCGGACGCGATGACCCGCGGCCCCTGCATCCGTTCGGTCGCCCCGTTGAGGAAGGTGCCGTTCGTGCTGAGATCGGTGAGGATGTAGGATTCGTCCCGGAACAGGATGTCGCAATGGTGGGAGGAGATATGGCGGCGCGGGTCCGGCAGGCTCCAGTCGCAGGTCGGCGCCCGGCCGATCGAGCCGCCGCGGCGGTGAAGGACGAACTCGGTGGGCGCGCCGTTTTCGAGCGCATCGAGGCCGCGGACGGTGAGGGTGAGGGTCATGCGGCGGTTCCGGCGCCGGTGGCGGCATGCTCGCCGGCTGACAGGGCCTCCCGCAGGACGCCCTCCGGGTCCTCGGAGCCATAGGCCGCGACCATGACGGCGGAAGCGGCAAGCCGGCCGCTGAGCTGCGGCGGGGGCAGGACCGGCGGCAGGTCGTCCGGTGCGATCGAGCCGCCCGACAGGAACACCGCGGTGCCGAGCAGCCGCTCCGCGCTCCCCTCGGTCGCGTCCTCCGCCGATACGAACGCATCGCGACGGAACTCGTCCGTCGGGTCGTCGACCCAGCGCAGGGCGCGGTCGAGCGCCTGCTGGTCTCGCGGCGGCAGCTTTACCCGGTGCGACCGCGCCTCGACGATGCGCGCCGCCCATGCGATCCCCTCGTAGCGCGGCAGGGCATGGCCGAGGAGGGTCACGGCGCGCTCGATCTCGCCGGCCTCGACGAGCTGCTCGTACCAGCGCCGGGGCGCAACGCCGTCATCCGGCTGGTCGCCCTCGGGCAGGTCCATTGCCGCCGCAATCTGCCGCGCTTCGCTCCACTTGACCTTGATCCAATCTGCCATGGTTCGCCTAGTTGATCAGAACAATGCCGCCCTTGAGGGTGAGGATGCCGTCGCCCTTCACCGTCGTCATCGGCGATTTCGCTTCCAGCGTCGCCTTTCCCGTCGCTCGGATCATCGTACTGTCGAGCTTGATGCTGGTGGGATCGAGCTTGACCACCGTGCTCCCCACCTTGAGCGTGATGCTGGTGCCCGCCTCGATTTCGATCGTCGTGCCGGCCTTCACCTTCAGCTTTCCCTTGATCTCGAGGGAGTCGTCGGCGCCGATCTTCACTTTCCGGTTCTTGACCACCTCCTCGGCCTGGTTGCCGCCGATCTTCACCTTCTCGTCGTTGTGCACCGTCTCCTGACGGTCGTGGCCGATCATGATCTCCTGGTCGCGGCCGACATGGTGCGATTCCAGATCGCGAACGCGGGTCGTCAGGTCCTTTTCGGAATGAATGAGGATCTCCTCGTGGCCCGATTTGTCCTCGAAGCGGATTTCGTTGGCACCCGGATCGCCGGTGTCGAGCTTCTTCGCGCGGCCGTCGAGCGGGGTCTTCTGCTTGTAGGTCTTGGTCCGCCAGAGCGCCCGGGTCTTGTTGCCGGGCAAGGCGTAGATCGGCATCTGGCCCCGATTGAACACGCGCCCGACCACGACCGGGCGGTCGGGGTCGCCGCCGAGGAAGTCGACGAGGACCTCGTGGCCGATGCGGGGGAGGATGATGTTGCCGAGGCCGCCGGTCTGCGAGACGCGCATCCAGCACGTGCTCTTCTCGCCCGGCGTGCCGGAGCGGTCCCAATGGAAGCGGACCTTCACGCGGCCATATTCGTCGGTGAAGATCTCCTCGCCGGCCGGTCCGGTGACGATCGCCGACTCGAGCCCGTGGACTCGCGGCCGCGGCGTCACCTGCGGCGCCTTCCAGCGCGTGCGGGCCGGCACCGCTTCGATTTCCACATTGTAGGGCGCCTCGTCGGTTCCGCTGCCGGTCCGGTATCTCTCGGCCGTGATGCTGTGGAAGGTGCCGGTGATCAGGTAGGCGCCGTCGAGTCGCGCCACCGGATGCTCGGCCACGGACACGGTGGCGCCGCAGCTGAGACCGGAGGCCTGGGACCGGCCGCTGTAGCTCCTGCGCTGCCCGCGCAAGGCGTCGAGGGCGACCGCACCGAGGCGCCGGCCTTGCCCCTCATCCTTGTAGCGCCCGGGATAATGATAGACTTCCTGCGAGTCGCGAGGATGGCCGGCCGCGCCTTCGGCCAGCGCTTCCAGCGGGCGTTCCGGCTTCTCGAAATCGAAATCCCGAAACGTCACCTTGGCCTGCGCGCTGGTCGCCACGCGCTCGACCCACGATTGCAGATAATGACGGCGCGACTTCTCCGTCCGCGCGGCCGAGTCGGTGTTGAAGACGCTCAGCGTGAGCGGGTTGTAGGTGAGCGCGGCGGGCGTGCCCCGAACGTGCGAGGCCGGCGCGTCGCACAATATCATGACGTGGCGATCGGCCTGGTGCCTGAAGAAATAATAGAGGCCTTCCTCCTCCATCAGCCGGGAGACGAAGGCGAAGTCGCTTTCGCCATATTGGACGCAGTAGGGCCGCAGGCTGAGCGTTCCCGAGAGGCGGGTATAATCGACATCGCTGATGCCGGCCTCGTCGAAGACGCGCTTGATGATCTCGAGCGCGTCGATCTCCTGGTAGATGGCGAAGTCGCGGTTGTGCGCGAGGAAATGCGTCCACGGGCGCAGCACCAGGCGATGGTGGAAGCCTTCCGGCGTCTCGCGCTCGAACCCGCCTTCGGTGATGAACCCGTGGAAGTAACGCTGTAATTCACCGTCCTGTGAGACCGACACCGTCGCCGATTTGCCCAGGTGCGGCAATAGATCCATTTCACCAAGCGGCGAAATAACGTCAAGGTTGATCATAAATGGTTGGCTAAGAGCCTCGGCCGCTTCAATCCTCTCAAGCAGTACTTGTTCGCCTCCAAGGTCGATCGAAAGACTCGTCTCACGACTGGATCCCGCGCCCATCCGACAGCTCCCCCCGGGCGCCCAGACGTCCCCCGGCCACGCAGAATCATAAACCAGACGGAAGGTTGTGCAATATTAGGATCGATTGCCCCCCGCGCTGCTTGTCTAAAGGTTTCGGCGGGTTTAAGGAAGAAGTTTGCGAATTGGCCCGCGGGGCCCGTGCTGGAGGGGGGTTCCAATGCGCGCAGCGGCAGTGATCTCAGCCTGTGTAGCCGTCCTGTTGTCGACCGCATCTTGGGCACAGGAGCGACCGACTCGTTCCGTCGACGATTATCTTTGCACCTTCGCCGGAAAATGCTCGGGGTCGGATGCCGACCAGCAGGCCAGCAGGGATGCCCCGGAAACCAAGGGGTTCAGGCTCATTCGTCCGACGGGCGAGGCGCCGCATGCGGCATCGCCCAAGCCGGCCGCTGCGCCCGCCGGGAACCGGACGCAGACCGCCGCGGTGACCCGGACGGTGCGCTCTCCCCAGCATCCCCGGGCGGTCTCCGCCCATCATTATGCCGCCTCGGCGAAGGCGAAGGGGCAGTCCCTCGTCGGCCGGCGCGGCGACCTCCTGCTCAGCTTCGAGAGCGGCTCGGCCAACCTCACGCTGCAGGCGAAAGCCGAGGCGAAGGTGTTCGCCGAGACGCTGTTGCGGCCGGAGCTTTCGGGGCGCCACTTCCTCATCGAGGGTCATACCGATTCGGTCGGCGGCCGCTCCTACAACCTCGTGCTGTCGCAGCGCCGGGCGGAGGCCGTGGCCGCCTACCTGGTGTCGCTCGGCATCGAACGCGACCGTCTGCAGGCGCGGGGTTTCGGCTTCGATCGGCCGCTCCAGGGACTCGCGCCGGCCTCTTCGGAAAATCGCCGGGTCGAAGCGATGCTGACGCGCTGAGGCGGGGTGGCGGTGTCCGGACCATGGTGGCGGGCGAGACGCCGGGCAGCCGCACGGGGCCGGCGGAGCGGGCATGACGGCCGAGCTCGCTGACCTGATACGGCCGCTCGCCGGCGCCGAGCCGGCGGGTCCCGATCTCAGCTATGACGCGGGACGCCTCGAGATCGAGCGCGCCTTCGAGGCGGGGTCGGCGGACGACGCTGCCGAACCGGTCGACTGGCGGCGGGTGATCGCGCTGATCCTCGAGCAGGCGGAACGTACGCGCGATGCGTGGCTGCCGGTCTATCTGGCGCGGGCGGGGGCGTGGGCCAACCGGCTCGATACCGTCGAGCTCGGTTGCGAGTATCTCGCGGGCCTGTTCGAAAATTGCTGGGAGACGATGCATCCCGGTCTCGCGGATCTCGGCTTCCAGGGGCGCAAGGGCCCGTGCGAGTCGCTGGTGCGGGTGCGCGAGTTCGTCGGCCCGCTGAGCCGGGTGACGCTGATCTCGCATCCGCGCCTGGGCAGCTTTTCTGTCGCCGACGTCGCGCGCATCGCCGGCGAAGGCGCCGCGGCCGAGGATTACGGCAGCTTCCGGGCGGCTCTCGACGAGCTTCCCGCCGAAGATATCTCCGGGATCCGTAATCGCATTTCCCGAATTCGCTCGGCTATTCAACGAATTGACGCGGTCCTGACGGAGCACGCGGACGGTGACACGGGTACGAACTTCGCCGCGACCTATGCAGTCCTTGACTCCGCCGGGCACGGTCTCGCCAGGATTCTCGGCGACGACTCGGGTTCACCTTCTCCGGCGCCGGTCGACGAAGTGAATGCCAACCAATCCTCAGAACAGGTCAGGCAGACAGGCTCGATCAACTCTCGCGATGATGTGCTTAGGGCACTGGATGCAATCTCCGATTATTATCGCCGACGTGAGCCGGGCAGCCCGGTCCCTGTCGCCATCGCGCGGGTCAAAGGCTGGGTGGATATGGACTTCCTGACGATCCTGGGAGACATCGCGCCGGAAAGCTTGGCGGAAGTGCGGCGCGTGCTGACGCCGCAGCGCGAGGAGCCATGATTTAACGGATTGATATTCGGGCTGTTAGGCGTATCGTGATCGCCGTGCGTCCGCTCAGCAAAAGCGGTTGCTCAAAACGGGGGGATATCTGATGGCGGTCAAGAGCGGCCAGCGCTTCATCAAGGAAAACCGCGCCCCGCGGGTCCACATCGAATATGAGGTGGAGACGTACGGCTCTCGCCAGAAAGTCGAGCTGCCGTTCGTCATGGGCGTGATGTCCGATCTGTCCGGCAAGAGCCATGTCGAGAAGAAGCCGATCGACAAGCGAGAATTCGTCGATTTCGACATGGATAATTTCGACCAACGGATGGAGGCGATCGCGCCGCGCGCGGCCTTTGCCGTCGATAATTCCCTGTCGGGAGAAGGCGGTAAGCTGTCGGTGGACCTCACCTTCAAGAGCGTCGAGGATTTTTCGCCGGGCCAGATCGCCAAGGCGATACCCTCGCTCGCCAAGCTTCTCGAGGCGAGGCAGCAACTCAATGACCTCCTTCTTTATATGGACGGGAAGGACGGCGCGCAGGACCTGCTCGACAAGGTGCTCAAGGATCCGGCCCTGCTGAAGGCGATTTCCGCGGCCAAGGCCGACGACGATGCACCGCCGGCCGCGACGGGAGACGAAACCGCCGCCTGAACCACGGCTGTGAGGGCGCTGACATCGGAAGAGGGGACAATGGCGCAAGAAGCGATACAGACCGCGACAGCTCAGCCCGAGGCCTTCGCCCTCGACGAGTTCTCCGCCCTCCTCCAGAAGGAGTTCAAGCCGAACGACGACACCCGGCGGGACCGTATCGAGGAGGCCGTCCAGACGCTTGCCCAGCAGGCGCTCGCCGACGCGGCCGTGATCGGGGAAGACGTCTTTTCCACGGTGGACGCGATGCGCGCCGCGCTCGACCGCAAGCTGAGCGAGCAGATCAATCTCATCATCCACCATCCCGACTTCCAGAAGCTGGAGGCGGCATGGCGCGGCCTCCATTATCTGGTGATGAACTCGGCGACGGGGAAGGATCTCAAGATCCGGGTGCTCAACATCTCCAAGGAGGAGTGCCGCAAGACGTTCCGCCAGTATCGCGACGCGGCCTGGGACCAGAGCCCGCTGTTCAAGAAGATCTACGAGGCGGAGTTCGGCCAGCTTGGCGGCCAGCCCTATGGGGCGTTCGTCTGCGATTACAGCTTCGATCACAGCGCGCCCGACATCGAGGTCATGAAGGGGCTCTCGAAGATCGGCGCGGCCAGCCACGCCCCCTTCATCGCCGGCGCCGCGCCGGGGCTGATGGGCATGGAGAGCTGGGAGGAATTGGCCAATCCGCGCGATCTTGCCAAACTTTTCGACGCCACCGACTACGCCGCCTGGCGTTCGTTTCGCGCCACCGACGACAGCCGTTACATGGCCCTCGCCATGCCGCGTTTCCTCGGGCGGCCGATCTACGGAGCCAAGACGGAGCCGGTCGACGCGTTCGATTTCGAGGAAGACGTCGCCGGCGATCACAGCCGTCACCTGTGGCTGAACGCCGCCTACGCCATGGGTACGCGCATCACCGAAGCCTTCTCGACCTACGGCTGGTGCACGCGGATCCGCGGCGTTCAATACGGAGGGACGGTCGAATCCTTGCCCACGGCCATGTTCCCGACGGACGAGGGCGGCGTTGACTTGAAGTGTCCGACCGAAATCGCGATCTCGGACCGGCGCGAGGCGGAGCTCTCCGCCGCCGGCCTGATGGCGCTGGTTCATCGGAAGAACAGCGACCAGGCGACCTTCATCGGCGCCCAGACGGTGCACAAGCCGAAGATCTACGAGAGCAAGGATGCGACGGCGAACGCCAACCTGTCGGCGCGTTTGCCCTACATCTTCGCCAGCTGCCGCTTCGCCCATTATTTGAAGTGCATGGTGCGCGACTGGGTCGGCGGGACGCGCGAGGAGCGCGAGCTCGAACGCGACCTCTCCGACTGGATCATGCAATATGTCGACGGCTCGCCGGAATTGTCGAGCGAGGCAACGAAGGCCAAGCTGCCGCTCAAGGACGCCAAGATCGAAGTCGTGCCCGATCCGGAGAATCCCGGTTACTATCGGGGCAAGTTCATGTTCGTGCCGCATTACCAGCTCGAAGGCATGGACATCGCGCTCAGCATGGTCTCGCGGCTGCCCAAGTCGGCCGCCTGAGATCCTGACCCGAAATTGACGCTATGACGTGGAAGGAGAGATCCAATGGCTGTCGACATGTTTCTCGAGATCAAGGAATGTCCGGGCGAATCGACGAAGAAGGGACATGAAGGCCAGATCGACATCACGTCGTTCAGCTTCGGCGCGGTCCAGTCGGGCTCGTTCGCGCGCGGCGGCGCCGGCGGCGGTGCCGGCAAGGCCGAGTTCCAGGACATCAGTGTCGTCAAGGAAGTCGACAAGTCGTCGCCGAAACTGTTCCAGGCCTGCGCGGCGGGCACCCATTTTGGGAAGGCCACGATCTACGTCCGCAAGGCCGGCGACAAACCGCTCGAATATTACAAGGTCGAGCTCAGCGACCTGATCGTGTCGAGCGTCCAGAACAGCGGCTCGGCAGGCGGCGACGCCGTGATGGAGTCGATTACCTTCAACACGGCGAAGATCAATTTCACCTATGTCGAGCAGGACGCCAAGGGCGGCGCCGGCAAGACGGTGACGGCCGGTTACGACGTCCGCGCCGGCGAAAAGGTCTGACGGCGTCGACCCGGGACGACGCTCGTGCAGACCGCCGACCAATGTCTGCGCGATGGCGACGTCGAGGGCGCTCGGGCGGCTTTGACCGAGAGCATACGCTCCCGCCCGGCCGATCCTGAAGCGAGGATGTTCTTCTTCCAGTTGCTCTGCCTGACGGGCGAGTGGGAGAAGGCGCGAAAGCAGCTCGAGACGCTGGCTCGCCTCTCTCCCGAGGCGCGCATGCTGAGCGTCGTCTATGGGCAGGCGATTGCGGCCGAAGCCGTCCGCGCGGCGGTGTTCGCCGGCGACGCGGATGTCTCGATCCTCGCCGGCGGCGCCTGGGCGCAGCGGCTCGTTGCCGCCCTGCGCCGGCGCGGGCAGGGCAACGTTGCCGGCGCCCGGACCGCGCGCGACGAGGCGCTCGATGCGGCGCCCGACACCCCGGGTGAAGCCGACGGAAGCCGCTTCGACTGGATCGCCGACGCGGACAGCCGTTTCGGCCCGACCTTCGAAGCGGTGATCGGCGGCCGCTACGGGCTGGTCGCCTTCGATGCGGTGTCGCGGATCGATGCGGAAGGCCCCCGCGACCTGCGAGACCTCGTCTGGTCGCCGGTCCAGATCGCTTTCCGGCAGGGCCATTCCGCGGCGGCGCTGCTGCCGACGCGATACCCCGGCAGCGAGCGCTCGTCCGACCCCGCGGAGCGCCTCGCGCGCAGCACCGGGTGGTCGGAACGAGGCGGTGAAGAGCTGGGATCGGGGCAGCATCTCTGGGTCTTGTCGAACGGGGAGGAGAGGGGCCTCCTCGCCGTCCGTTCGCTCGCCTTCGACTGAGCTCCCGTGTCGCTCCGGCCGCGCCTCACCCCGACGATCTTCGACAAGCTGGTTGCGGACCTCGAGATATCGGGCCTCCGCCGTGACGAGGAGGAGACGCCGAAAGGCGGCGGCGAGGCGATGCGCTTCTACTCGGTGCCGCGGATGGAACGGTTCGGGGAGAGGGCGCTCAGGGAGACGATCCGGCGCGATCTCGCCTGGCTTCTCAACACGACGAACCTGGCGGCGGTCGTGGATCTGTCCCCTTGCCCGCAGGTGCGCTCCTCGGTGCTCAATTACGGCGTGCCGGATCTTGCGGGCAAGTCGCTGCATCGACGCACCATCCTGCACCGGGCGCGGGAGGTCCGCGACGCCATCCGGATGTTCGAGCCGCGCATCGAACCCGACAGCCTCGTCGTCGAGCCGGGCGGCGGCAGCCAGGGCGGGAACTCGGTCACCTTCCTCATCCACGGCGATATCTCCTCCGCGGTCAAGGTCATGCCGGTGCGGTTCCGCACCGAGCTCGAGGCCGACACCGGGGCGGTGGACGTGTCGGAGTAGCGCGATGGATCCCCGCCTCCTCCGCTTCTACAACGACGAGCTCACTTACCTTCGTGAAGCCGCCCGCGAATTCGGGGAGGAGCATGAGACGGTCGCCGGTCGACTGGGGCTCAAGACCCCGAGCGATCCGGATCCCTATGTCGAACGCCTGCTCGAGGGGGTGGCGTATCTCGGCGCGCGCGTTCAGCTCAAGATCGCCGACCAGTATCCGGAATTCACCCAGCACCTCCTGCACGCGGTGCAGCCCCATTATCTCGCCCCGACACCTTCGATCTGCATCGCCGCGTTCGAACCCAAGGAGGCCGACCCGGCGCTCGTCGAGGGCCACCTTATTCCGCGCGGCACTGAGATGCGCGCCGTGGGCGGGGAAAAGGACGCCACCCCGGTCGTCTTCCGGTCCGGCCACGACGTCACCTTGTGGCCGCTGCGCGTGGCCGAGGCTGAATATCTGGCGAACCGCGCCGCGGTTGCGCCGTTCGCCGCGGCGGCGGGCATCCGCGCCGAAGCCGGCCTCAGGCTCCGGTTCGAAGCGACCGGCGGCGTGGCGCTGGCGAGCATCGATCCCGGCAATCTCCCCCTCTATCTCGACGGATCGGGCAACATCCCCGGCGAGCTCTACCGGCAGTTGATCGGCGATGCCGCCGGCGTCATCGGGCGGCCCGCGGGATCGGCCGACGTGGGCGCCTGGGTTTCGTTGCCGCACCCGCGGCAGCTCGGCTTCGGGCGCGACGAAGCCTTGCTTCCCGCGGAGATGCGGTCGTTTCGGGGCTACAGGATCCTCGCCGAATATTTCGCTTGTCCCGAGCGGTTCCTTTTCGCCGACCTGCCCGAGCTCGGCCGAGCCTTCGCGAGCGCGACGGACGGTTGCGACATCGTCATCCTGTTTTCGCGCAGCGTCCCCGCGCTGGCCAACGCGGTCGATCCCTCGAATTTCCGGCTCTTCGCCACTCCCGCCATCAACCTGTTCGAAAAGCAGCTCGGGCGGGTTCCCGTCACGCCCTACGATCATGAATATCACGTCGTGCCCGATCGGACCCGGCCGCTCGATTTCGAGGTCTTCAGGGTGCTCGACGTGTGCGCGTTTGCCGGCGACGATCCCGAAGGGCGGCCGGCCGCGCCCTTATATGCGTTCGGCGCCTTGCTCTACGACTGGCGCGAGGCGCTGTTCTATACGACGCAGCTGCGCTGGCGCCGCCTGTCGACGAAGGAGCAGCGGGTCCGCCGCCGCTCCGATTATATCGGCACGGAAACCTGGATCAGCCTCACGGCGATGGGTGACGCAGCCCGCCTCGACGAGGTGAAGGAACTGGCCGTTCGCGCGCTCGTGTCGAACCGCGAGCTGCCGGAGCTTCTCACCTTCCGCGGCGACAGTCATTTCATCGTCGCCGGCGTGCCGGCCCGCGCCGTGACCGTCCTGCGCGCCCCGACCCGGCCGCGGCCGCCGCTCGGCATCGGCGACGCCGCCTGGCGGGTGATCGCCCACCTCACGCCGAATTACGCATCCCTCGCCCCGACCGACCATGACGACCCCTCGGTCCTGCGCGATCATCTTGCGCTCTATGGGCGCCAGGACGATGCGGCGCTCCGCCGCCAGATCGATGGGATATTGGCGATCCGCTCGAAGCTGGCGGTGCGCCGCGTTCCCGGGTTGGATCGCATGGCGGTCGCGCGTGGCCACGAGATCAAGATCAAGCTCGATGACGCGGCCTTCGAGACGTCGCGCATGTACCTGTTCACCGCGGTGCTGGAGCAATTCCTCGCCGAGTTCGCGAGCGTCAATTCCTTTACCCAGTGCACCTTCCAAAGCGTTTTCGAGGGAGAATTCGCGCGATGGCCCCCACGGATCGGCCGGCGCCGGACCATCTGACGATGCTCGCCCGGGCCGCTCCGGCGGCCGGAGCCTATGGCGTGCTCGCCCTGGTCCGCGCGGCGGAAGCGCGGGCCGGGGGGCTGCCTCGGGTGGGGCTGGCGAAACGGCCTGGGCAAAATGTCGTCGACCTCGCGCAGGCGCCGTCGCTGAACTTCGCGGCGGCAACGCTCGAAAGCATCGAGGTGACGGCCGGGCGCGCCAAGGTGACCGGCCATTGGCTCGGTCTCACCGGACCGATGGGGCCGCTGCCGCTGCACCTCACCGAATTCGCCGCTTACGAGCGCCGCTACGCCCGCACCCGCCCGTTCGGCGACTTCCTCGATCTCCTCGCCGGCCGCATGCTGCAGCTTTTCTATCGGGCCTGGGCGGATTCCCAGCCGGCCGCGCAGGCGGATCGCGCCGACGACGATTCGTTCGGCCGCTACCTCGGCGCGCTGACGGGCGCCGCCGACGGCGTGACCCGCGACGCGCGCTTTCCCGCGCAGGCCCGCCTCTTCTACGCCGGCGTGTTCGGCGGCAGGCGCAGCGCCGCTGCGATCCAGGACGCGCTCACCTTGCTCCTCGGCATGCCGGCGGAAGTGCGTGAGTTCCAGCCGCGCTGGCGCGAAATCGGCCGGGACGAACAGAGCTGCCTCGGCCGGTCGTTCGCGACGCTCGGTACCGACGCCCTGGCCGGCGCGCGGATCCGGGCGGCGTCCGACGCCTTTCGCGTGGTCGTGCGCGCGACGGATCTCGGCGACTTCCAGACGCTCCTGCCGACCGGATCCCGTTTCGCCCTGGCGGCGGAAGCATTGTCCGCCTTTGCTCCCGACCATCTGGAATGGGATCTGCTGATCGAGCTCGACGAAAGCTGCGCGCCGCCGGCCAGGCTGGATGGCCGGGCGATGCTGGGCTGGACGAGCTGGCTCGCGCCCGGCCGTGTTCCACGGCTCCGCAGCGACGTCCGCTTGCGGCGGACCAGTGCGGCGCCGGGGCTGTTTGGGGAGGGACGGCATGACCGAAATTAGCCGCTCGGCGCTGTTCGGGCGCCTCAATCCGACCGCGCTCAAGGCGATCGAGACCGCCACCGGCTTCTGCAAGATGCGCGGCAATCCCTATGTCGAGCTGGTCCACTGGATCCACATCCTCCTGCAGGATGCGCGAAACGACCTCGCCGCGATACGCGGCGCCTTCGCGCTCGACGATGCTGGGCTCGCGCGCGACGTCGTCGCGGCGCTCGATGCGCTGCCGCGCGGCGCCACCGCGGTCTCCGACTTCTCCCCCCAGATCGAAGAGGCGATCGAGAAAGGCTGGCTCTACGCGTCGCTGCAGTTCGGAGCGGCGCGGGTGCGAAGCGGGCATCTTTGCTACGGCATGTTGAAGACGCCCACCTTGCGCAATGCGCTGTTCGCGATGAGCGGCGAGTGGCGGAAGGTACAGGTCGAACGGCTCGGCGGCGAGTTCGAGGCGGTCGTCCGCGGCTCGCACGAAGCCACGACGGTCGAGGAGGTCGCCGCCGGCCCGGCGGCCGGCGGGGCGGCACCGGCGACCGCCGAAGGGGAGGCGCTGGCGAAATTCTCCGTCGATCTCACCGCGAAGGCCAGAAGCGGCGGGATCGAGAGCATCGTCGGGCGCGACGCCGAGATCCGGCAGGTGGTCGACATCCTGCTGCGTCGCCGTCAGAACAACCCCATCCTCGTCGGTGAAGCCGGCGTCGGCAAGACGGCGATCGCGGAAGGGTTCGCCAGGCGGATCGTCGACGGGGACGTTCCGCCCCCGCTGCGCGGCGTCACCTTGCGCGCGCTCGATGTCGGCCTGATGCAGGCCGGCGCCAGCGTGAAGGGCGAGTTCGAAAAGCGCCTGCGCGCGGTGATCGACGCGGTGGAGGCCAGTCCGGCCCCGGTCATCCTGTTCATCGACGAGGCGCATACGCTGATCGGCGCCGGCGGCCAGGCCGGCACCGGCGATGCCGCCAATCTCCTCAAGCCCGCGCTCGCGCGGGGGCGGCTGCGCACCATCGCCGCGACCACTTACGCCGAATACCGGCAATATTTCGAGAAGGATCCGGCGCTGACGCGCCGCTTCCAGACGGTCGACGTCGCCGAACCGGACACGGCCGACGCCGTGGCGATGCTCCGCTCGGTGGCGCCCGCGATGGAGGCGCACCACGACGTCGTCATCCTCGATGCGGCCGTCGCGGCGGCGGTGACGCTTTCGCAGCGTTACGTTCCCGCGCGTCAGCTTCCCGACAAGGGCGTCAGCCTCCTCGATACCGCCTGCTCGCGGGTCGCGGTGTCGCAACACGCGACGCCGGCCGCGGTCGAAGACCGGCGTCGCCGCGTCGAGCTCCTCGAGGTCGAGCGCGACGTCGTGGCACGCGAGCTCGCGGGGCAATATCGCGGCGACGATCGCCTCGAGCGGCTCGACGAGGAGCTCGGCGACGCTCGGGCCGCGCGCGATGCCGCCGAGGCGAAGTGGGAACGCGAGAAGGCGGCGATCGCCCGAATGACGGAAGCGCGCGGGGCGCTGGCCCGTCGTCGTGCGGGCGGGGAGGGCGACGAGCCCGCGCTCCAGGCGGCGCTGGAAGCGGCGATCGAGGCTGTTGCCGCCGCGCAGGAAGATACGCCGATGGTGTTCGGCGTCGTCGACGAAGACGCGGTAGCCGCCGTCGTCGGCGATTGGACCGGCATTCCGGTCGGTCGCATGGTCAAGGACGAGATCAGGAGCGTCCTGTCGATCGCCGATCAGCTGAAGGCGCGCGTCGTCGGCCAGGACCATGCGATGGACGCGATCGCGAAGCGCATCCAGACCAGCCGCGCCAGGCTCGACAATCCCGGCAAGCCGGTCGGCGTCTTCATGCTGTGCGGGCCTTCGGGCGTCGGCAAGACCGAAACGGCGCACGCGCTCTCCGAGCTGCTCTTCTCGGGGGATGAGTCGATGATCGTCATCAACATGAGCGAGTTCCAGGAGGCGCACACCGTCTCGACCCTGAAAGGCGCGCCCGCCGGCTATGTCGGCTACGGCCAGGGCGGTGTCCTCACCGAGGCCGTGCGGCGACGGCCCTATTCGGTGGTCCTCCTCGACGAGGTGGAGAAGGCCCATCCCGACGTCCACGAGATGTTCTTCCAGGTGTTCGACAAGGGCTTCATGAACGACAGCGAAGGCCGCCATATCGACTTCAAGAACACGATCATTCTCCTGACCTCGAACGTCGGGACGGATCTCGTCATGTCGCTCGCCGAGGACGAGGAGCTCAGGCCCGACGCGGAGGCGCTCGCCCACGCCCTGCGGCCCGAGCTGCTCAAGGTCTTCCCGCCGGCGCTGCTCGGCCGGCTCCTCGTCCTGCCTTATTATCCGCTCGACCCGGAGATGCTCGGCGGCATCGTGCGCATCCAGCTCGAACGGATCCGGCGGCGGATCGCCGACAATCACGGCATCGCGCTCGCCTATGGCGAGGATGTCGTCGACCGCATCGTCTCGCGCTGCAACGAGGTGGCGTCGGGGGGACGGATCATCGACGCGATCCTCACCAACACGATGCTGCCCGAAATGTCGATCGCGCTGCTCGAGCGGCAGATGAACGGCGAGGCCGTCGCGCGGATCGAGGTGACCGCCGGGGAGCACGGCTTCGCCTACCGCTTCCGTGGCCGCGACGAGGCGGCGGCCGGAGAGCAGACGCGGGCACCGGCGCCGCAGGCCGCCCTGTCGCCCGGCGGGTGAATCGGCGCGGCCGGCCCGGTCAGCCGAAATGATGCGCGGGCGGCACCATGTTGATGTGGCCGGTGCCGGGCTGCGGCTTGCGGGCGGGAGGCGGCGCCGCCTGCCTCGCTTTCTTCATCTCGTCGACCGCCTTGTTGATGAAGTCCTTGCGGCGGTTGAAGCGGTCCTGCGGGACGTTCGGCCAATTCTCGCGCTTCGAAAGGACGGCCGCGAGGTGCTCCAGGTCGTTCGTGGCGAGGTATTTCTGCACCATCGTCCGCGAAGCGCTCGTGTAGTCGCCGCGGAACTTGAGGTCGATGATCACGTCCTGGATCGCCGGGTCGGTCTTGTCCCAGTCCACCGCGCCGTAGGCCTTCTTCGTATCCTCCTTGCCGGAGATCCGCTTCACCTCGGCGAACTCGGCGGCGTAGGAAATGTCGAACAGCTTCACCTGCGCGTCCGTGCCGATCTCGAACGCCTGGAGCTTGTTGGCGGTGATGAAATCCTTGGCCGCCTGGCCGAAGAGCCCGGCGGCTCCCGAGAGGACCTTGGCATCCCCGTCGGCGACGCCGGCGGCGTGCAGGTCGGCCTGGATCTGGGCTGCGGACTTCGTCTTCATGTCGTAGCCGCGGCCGATCGTCAGGCCGGAGGTCATCGACGGGACGTGCAGCTTGCGGCTGTGATAGGGGCCGCCTTCCTGGCCCTCGGAATCGAAGGTGAGCGTTCCTTTTTTCGGCTTCAGTCCGTCCACGACTATCCCTCCCCGTGCTGGTTGCTGTTCGCTAGGGCGTCTCGACCCTGCGCCGGAGCTCGGCGATCCGCGCCGCGTTGCGCCGCTGCAGGCAGTAGAGCCATTCGGTGCCGGCCGCCGTACCGGAGGCCGATTCCCAGGTGTCGACGCGGCATTCCGCATCGCGGTTGCGCAACCAGGTCGCCTGGGCCTCGCCCAGCGCCGTGCGAAGCCCGGCATCGTCGGCGGCGCGGGCGAGGAGCCTTTGCATCAGTCCCTCCATGGCCAGCGCCTGGCCGCGGACCATCTGGGTCCGGCACGAGGATAGCGCCGCCTCATCGCGCGAACGCGTGCATGAATCGATCTTCGCGGGGGCCAGGGCCGGCCGGATCGGGCTCGGCTTTCGCGGAGTCCCGGCCTGAAGGCGGCCGGCCGAACTGAGCGCGATCAGCAAAAGAACCAGCGCGCGTCGTGGCGAGACCTTCCGCATTTCACGAACGGTGCCACAGGCGCACTGGGCTGTACACAGCTTTGTCTGGGCCGCCGGCCGCGACATCGCTCGGCGGCGCGACGGCGACTGAGGCGCCACTGGAGAAGGGTCGCGAACGGTCTAGAGCAGGCGCTGGACGAGGTTGCGGCCTCCGCCGTCAGGGACATAGGGCGTATCCAGCCAGCGCAACCGCTCCACCGTCGCTTCGGCCGCGGTCCAGCCGTCCGCCCGCAGGGCGTCGAAGAAGATCTCGCGCGCCAGCCCGAGGAAGCGGGCGGCGTCCACCAGGTCGCCTTGCAGGTGGACCTCGTACGGCGCCACCTTCTCGAACGTGCCGTCCTCCGCCATGCGCGCGCGTTCGACCAGCCGCAGCGACCAGGCGGGGTGCGCCACGTCCCAGGTGAGGCGACTCTCCACCTCGCCCGCGCGGACCGCAAGCGCGTTCGTCGCGGTGAGGACCAGGCCGTTGAGCTCCTCCCGACGCGTGCCCGACCGCCGCCGATCGGCGCGCAGGTCCTCGAACAGCGCGCCGTCGCGCGCCAGGCGCGCGCGCGCATGGGCGGCGACGATCGCCCGCAGCGTCGGGCCGGCGGAACTGCTCTTCACCTTCAATCTCCTGCCCAGATCGTCGGCCGAACGCCCGAGCCTCCCGCTTGGTTCGATCGCGTCCGACCAGGGCGCCGCCGTCCGGCACGCCCGTGACTAACCGTCCCGTCCCGCGTCGTCGCGTTCGCTCAAGTCCATGAACGTGCGCGCGGCGTCGCGGTCGGCTTCGGAGGCGAAGGCGATGTCGAGGTCCGGCGCGGCGCCGCACATGTGGAGCAGGGCCCACAGCGCGAAGCGGCGGCCGCGGTCCCGCTCGAGGCCGAGGTCGACGCGCATCCGTTCGATGCCGGCGGCGAGCGCCTCCGGGGCGGCCGCTGCCAGGTCGGCGGTGCCGAAATAGCGGCGCATCTGGTCATCGAGGTCCATGCTCAGAGCCCGAGCTGCGCCGCGGCGGCCTTGAGCCGGGCCTGGGTCGCGGCGTCCTTCCCGAAAGCCTTGAGGCCGTCGCCGAGCGCCTGGCGGGCTCCAGCCGGGTCGTTCAGCACGGCGCGCGAGCGCATCAGCCGTATCCAGCCGTCGGCGTCGTCGGGGTTGGCGGCGAGGCGGGCGGCGAGGCGGTCGACCATCGCCCGCGCCATCTTGTCCTGCTCGCCCGGCGGGATGGCGCCGGCCGCGGCGAGCTGCTCGGGCGTCGGTCCGGGGATGGCGGCGGTAGCCGGCGCGGCGGTAGCCGGCGCGGCGGCCGCCGGCGGGGGAAGGGCGGGGGCCGCCAGGCCGTTGCGCTTCGCGGTCTCGCCGATCGTGCGCCGCAGGTCCGCCTCCCACGGCGCGCCGGGCGGCGTGTCCTTGAGCAGCGCGCTCCAGGCGGCGATCGCGCCCTTATGGTCGCCGGCGAGATCCTTCTGCACGGCGAGGAAGTAACGCGCGCGGGCGTCCGAGGGGTCGAGCGCGATCGCCCTGGCGAGGGCCTGCGCGGCTTCGGGCACCACGGTTCGGCTGCCGGTCTGCAGCGCCTCGCCGAGCGACGACCAGTTCTCGGCATTGCCGGGCTCGATCCGCGTCGCCTTGCGATAGGCCTCGGCCGAGGCCGCGGCGTCGCCTTTCTCGGCATAGGCCCAGCCGACCGTCCGCCAGTCCTTCGCGAGCGGGTCGGCGGCCGCCTCGCCGCGGCGGCCCAGCGCCGCATAGCCGATCGACCCCGCGGCGGCGAGCGCCGCGACGGCGAGGAGCAGGGTCGCCGGCGAGGGCGCGCGGCGGGTCTCGACAGGGGCGGCCATGGCTTGCGATTGTCGCGGCAAAATGGTCAACGTCAAGCCAGACGCGGGGAGCGGAACCATGCCGGAGCGGCTGCGCATTGCGATCGTCGGCTCCGGTCCCGCCGGCCTTAGCGCCGCGGCCCGGGCGGCGGCGCTCGGCCTCAGCCATGTCCTCCTCGAAAAGGCCGACCACCTCTCCGATACGATCTACAAATATCAGAAGGGCAAGCACGTGATGGCGACGCCGGCGCAGCTGGTGCTGCGCTCGGACATGCCGTTCGAGGCCGGCAAGCGCGAGGCCGTGCTCGGCGCCTGGGACGCGCGCGCCGGCGCGATCGCTGTCCGCCTCAACGCCGAGGTGCGGGCGATCGAGGGTGCCCGGGGCGCCTTCATGCTGCGGCTCGCCGACGGCGACACGATCGAGGCGGAGAGTGTCGTCCTCGCCATCGGCACGCAGGGCAATCCCAACCGGATGCGGTGCGAAGGCGCCGATCTCCCGCACGTCCAATATCAGCTCGATGATCCCGGGGAATATGTCGACGAGCATATCGTCGTGGTCGGCTCGGGCGACGCCGGCATCGAGAATGCCCTCGGCCTCGCCGCCGACCCGGCCCAGGGCAATGTCGTCGTCCTCCTCAACCGCGGCGTCGATTTCGCCCGCGCCAAGGCCGCCAACGTCAAGCTGTTGATGGAGGCGCGGGACGCCGGTCGCATCCAGGTGATGACCGAGACCTCGCCGGCGAAGGTCGAGCCCGGCTGGCTGACCCTCGACACGCGCGACGGCCAGCAGCGCCTCCGCTGCGACCGCATCATCGCCCGGATGGGCTCGGCGGCCCCGCGCGCCTTCGTCGAAGCGTGCGGGATCGCTTTCACCAGCCCCGACCGCGAGGCCTTCCCGCAGCTCAGCCCCAGCTTTGAGACGAGCGTGCCGGGCCTCTACGCGATCGGCGCGCTGGCCGGCTATCCGCTCATCAAGCATTGCATGAACCAGGGCTATGACGTCGTCGAATATATCGCCGGCAACCGCGCGCTGCGGCCGGCGGACGAGCCCATCCTGGCGGCCAAGCTCGAGGGCTTGCCGGGCCGCCGCTCGGTCGACCAATGGCTCGAATTCCTCCGCGCCAACGTCGCCATCTTCGAAGGCCTCTCGCCGCTCCAGATGCGCGAGTTCATGCTCGACAGCCAGGTCCGGGCCTGGCCCGCCGGCGCGACCGTGTGCGAGCGCAACGCGCCCGGCGATTCGCTCTTCGCCATCGCCTCGGGCGCGGTGGCGGTGGAGGTCGGCGCGGGGCGGACGGTGCCGATCGGCACTGGCTCGATCTTCGGCGAGGTCGGCCTCATCTCCGGCCGCCGCCGCGGCGCCACGGTGCGCGCCGCCGAGGAGTCGATCCTGGTCGAAATCCCGCGCACCGCGGCCTTGAAGCTGATGGCGACGGTGCCGGCGGCGAAGCGGGCGATCGAGCGCATTTCGATCGAGCGCCAGCTGCTCCAGGTGTTCGGCGCCGGCCTCGCGGCGGACGATCTTGCCGAGGTGCTGGAGAGCGCCGAGGTGAAGACCGTCCGTGCCGGCGAGGCGATCCTCACCGAAGGCGAGGAGGGGCGCGACATCTTCGTCGTCCGCCGCGGTTCGATGGTGGTCGAGAAGGCGATCGGCGGCCGCCCGGTCTTCCTCTCCTACCTCCCGGCCGGCTCCTATGTCGGCGAGATGGCCTTGATCGACGGCGGCCCCCGCACCGCCACCGTCCGCGCCGCGATCAAGTCGGAGGTGATCCGCCTCGACGGCGACGCCTTCGCCCGCCTGCTCGTCCGCCAGCCGGACCTGCTCGGCAAGGCGAAGCGCGACATGGCGGCGCGGCGCGAGGTCAACGCCTTCGTCGAAGCGAAGAAGGCGGGCTTCGCCGGCGCCGTCGACCTCTATTCGTCGGTCGCTTCCTTCCTCGTCGAGAACGGCATCGGCGAGGCGACCGACGTCCTCCTGATCGACGAGAAGCTCTGCGTCGGCTGCGACAATTGCGAACGCGCCTGCGCCGACAGCCACGAGGGACTGTCGCGGCTCGACCGGGAGGCGGGCAAGACCTACGCCCACCTCCACGTCCCCACCTCGTGCCGCCATTGCGAGCACCCGCATTGCATGGCCGACTGCCCGCCCGACGCCATCCACCGCGGGCCGGACGGCGAGGTCTTCATCGACGACAGTTGCATCGGCTGCGGCAATTGCCTGCGCAACTGCCCCTATGGCGTCATCCGCATGGAGAAGGTGCCGCCGAAGAAGCCGCCGCTCCTCGCCTGGCTGCTCGCCGGCCTCGGCCCCGGGCCGGGCGAGCCGCCGCGCCGCTGGACCGACAGGCGCGTCTCCCCCGATACGCCGAAGCGGGCCGTGAAATGCGACATGTGCGCCGGCATCGACGGCGGGCCGGCCTGCGTGCGCGCCTGCCCCACCGGCGCCGCCATCCGCGTCGCCCCCGAGCAGATGCTGACGGTGGCAAGGCTCGGGGGGAAGGGATGAGGGGAAAGATCGTCATCCCGGCGCAAGCCGGGATCTCCCCGCGAAAAGGCGCCGCGGCTAACCTGAGGGAGGTCCCGGCTTTCGCCGGGACGACGGGGTAATGGCCACCCGGCAGATCCCCCGCACCACGCTCGGCGAGGGCGCCAGCCATGAGGGCTTCCTGCGCCACAAGCGCTTTCGCTGGGCGAAGCTCGCCTTGCTGCTCTGCGCTGCGGCCGTCGCCGGCTATGCCCTGATCGACGCGCCGCCGCGCCATTATGGCGGCACCGCCTTCGGCTATGTCCTCGGCACCGTCGCGACCCTGCTCATCCTCTGGCTGACCCTGCTCGGCCTGCGCAAGCGCGCGATGACGCCGGGCCGCTGGTCGCTCAAGGGCTGGACGAGCGCCCATGTCTGGCTCGGCCTGTCGCTCACCGTCCTTGCCACGCTCCACAGCGGCCTCCGCTTCGGCCCCGACGTCCACACCCTCGCTTGGGGGCTGATGATGGCGGTGATCCTCTCCGGCCTCTACGGAATCGCCGTCTATGCCGCACTGCCGCCGGCGCTCGGCGACAGCCGCGCCGAGATGACGCGGCCGCAGATGGTCGACGCGCTCGCCAAGCTCGACGTCCAGCTCGAGGCCGCCGCCCAGCCGCTCGCGCTCGCCGACGCGGCCGTCGTGCGCAAGGCGCTCGCCGAGGATCCGTTCGCGGCCGGGCTGCTGCGCCGGCTCTCCGGCTCGGACGCCCGTTCCGCCACCCGCCGCGCCATCGTGGCGCTGGCGCCGGCCGGCGATGCCGCTCTCCTCGCGGTCCTGGAGCGCAAGGTCGCCGCGCTCGGGCAGATCCGGCGCCACCTGCGCATCCGCGCGCTCCTCGAAGTATGGCTCTACGTCCACGTGCCGCTGACCTTCGCGCTCCTCGCCGCGCTCGCCGCCCACATCCTCAGCGTCTTCTTCTACTGGTAGGGCGGCGATGGCGTTCGTCCTGCGCACCGTCACGACCAGCGCCGAGGGGCGCGAGATCGTCCGTACGCGGCGGGTCGAGGGCGACCGGCTGACGATCGGCCGCGGCCCGGCGTGCGACATCCACCTGACCGACCTCGCCGTCGCGCTGCGCCACGCCGAGGTCGCGCGAAGCGGCGAGCGGCTGGCGGTGACCGTCGAGAACGGCCTCACCGTCGCCCTCGACGGCCGCCAGGTCGGCGCCGGCAGCCTCGCCCTCGCGACCGGCGGCGACCTGCGCATCGGCAGCCACCTGCTCCGCTTCCTGCCCGTCGCCGCCGGATCCGACGAGGTGGCCGTCGGCGTCGAGCGCGTCACCGAGGGCGAGGCGAAGCTCGACCGCGACGCCGAGCGGCTCTTCTCGCTCGCTTCCGTCCTCCCCGGCAAGCGTCCGCTGGCCTGGCTGCTGGCGCTGCTCGTGATCGGCCTCTGCATCGCCTGGCCGGTGAAGACCTTCTACGACCGCCAGCAGCGGGCCGAACGCTTCGCCCGCTTCCAGGCCGACGAGCTCTGGTCGGCGGGCCATCTGAGCGCGGCCCATGCGAGCCTGCGGCACGACTGCAACGCCTGCCACGTCAAGCCGTTCGAGTCGGTCCGCGACGCCGCCTGCGCCTCCTGCCATCGCGACATCCACGGCCATGCCGACCCGTTCCGCCTCGCCCGCGCCCAGCCCGATCTCAGCGCCTGGGGCCGGTTCCAGCTCCGTCTCAAGCAGGCGTTCGACCTACCGCCCGGGCGCTGCATCGATTGCCACACCGAGCATCAGGGGCCGCAGCAGATGGCGCCGACGCCGCAGCGCTTCTGCGCCGACTGCCACGGCGATCTCGCGGCCAGGCTCCCCGACACCAGGCTCGGCAATGCGGGCGACTTCGCCCGGATCCATCCCGATTTCCGCCCGGCGGTGGTCACCGGCTGGCAGGGCGAGCGGCCGATCCTCACCCGCGTGTCGGGCCCGGCCGCGCGCGAGGCGAACGGCCTCAAATTTCCGCACGCGCTCCACCTCTCGCGCAGCGGCGGCGCCGCGCAGATGGCGCGGCGCCTCGGCATCGGCGCGAGCCTCGACTGCGCCGACTGCCACCGGCCCGAGCCGAACGGCGCGCGCTACCAGCCGGTGGTGATGGAGCGCGACTGCGCCCAATGCCACAGCCTCGCCTTCGCCCGCACCGGCGGCGTCGTCCGCACCCTGCGCCACGGGGATCCCGCGCAGGTGATCGCCGAGGTTGGCGACTATTACCGCTTCCGCACCGCGCCGCGGCCGCCGAGCCTCGCCCCGGCCGGCCGGCGCCAGCCGGGCGCGGCGCCGGCGGTCGCGACCCGCATCCGCTTCGACGCCGGCGCCCGGGCGCCTGGGCCCGAGGCGGCGGTCCGCGCCGTCTTCTCGCCCGGCGGCGCCTGCTACGATTGCCACCAGGTGGACGCGCCGCCCGCCGGCTCGCTGGCCTACCGCATCCATCCCGTCGCCTTCCCGGAACGCTACATCCGCCACGGCTGGTTCGATCATCGCCCGCACGCGGCCCAGAGCTGCGGCAGCTGCCACCAGGCAGCGCGCTCGAACGCGGCCTCCGACCTGCTGATTCCGGGCATCGCCACCTGCCGGGGCTGCCACGGCGGCGAGCGGACCGCGAAACCGGTCGCGTCGCCCTGCGCGATGTGCCATTCGTACCACGCACGGCCGGGGGCGCCGGCGATGGTCGTTCGGCAGCGGCTCCGGGGGGAGCAGCGGCCGGTCCCCGCGGCCGCCGTGCGGGAGGGGGGCTGATGCTGATCGCGCAGGTCACCGACATCCATCTCGGCTTCGAGGGCGACCGGCCCGACGAGCTCAACCGCCGCCGGCTCGACGCCGTCCTCGCCTGGCTCGCGGCGATGCGACCGCGCCCGGACCTGCTGCTGATGACGGGCGACCTCGCCGATGCGGGCGACGACGACCTTTCCTACCGGCGCCTCAAGGAGGCGACCGCCGATCTGCCCTTCCCGGCTTACCCGATGGTCGGCAATCACGACGGCCGCGCCGCCTTCGGCGCCCATTTCCCGGCCTCCGTCCAGGACGGCTTCGTCCAGTACGAGATCGACGCCGGGCCGCTGCGCATCCTCGTCCTCGACACGCTGGAGGAAGGCCGCCACGGCGGCGCCTTCTGCGAGCGGCGCGCCGCGTGGCTGGAGGCCCGGCTCGCCGAGCAGGACGAGCGGCCGACCCTGATCGCCCTCCACCATCCGCCGATCGATCCCGGGCTCGCCTGGATGGGCGAGAATCCCGACGCCGCGTGGGTCCGCCGGCTCGAGGCGCTGCTGTCGCCGGCACGCAACGTCGTCGGCCTCGTCGCCGGCCACCTCCACCGCCCGCTCGTCACGCGGTTCGCCGGCACGATCGTCGCGGCCTGCGCCGCAACCGCGCCCGAGCTCGCCCTCGACCTCGCCGGCATCGACGCGGAGCGCCCCGACGACCGCCCGATGATCGTCGAGGAGCCGCCCGCCTTCGCCCTCCATCGCTGGACCGGCCGCGCCCTCGTCACCCATTTCGGCCTCGCCGCCGCAGCGCCCGTCCTGTCGCGCTTCACGCCCCCCTGGCAGCCCCTCCTGCGCCAGCTGGCGGGAGAACGGGGCCAAGCCTAATCCTCCCCGAGCTCGCTCGGGGAGGGGGACCGCACGAAGTGCGGTGGAGGGGCATGCTGAGGCGGAGGGAAGCCCCTCCACCACGTCGCTTCGTGCCGCGGTCCCCCTCCCCGAGACAAGCTCGGGGAGGAGCTTAACGTACCCAGTCCGCCATGCTGCCCGTATCGCTCACCCGGAACGGATCGCCGGCGCCGTTCAGGAACAGCCGCTCCATCTCGGCGCGGGTGAAGGGCCGCGAGCCGAGGCGGCCGAAGACGGCGATCTGGCCGCCCGTCTCGTCGACCGCGCGGTCGCGGTCGAGGCCCTTGGCGAGGCCGAGCGCGGGGTGCGGCGTCCGCGCCCAGGCGATCAGCTCGGGCACCGGCGCCGGCGAGAAGCCGTAGAAATTGGGCTGGCTCTCCGGGCTGGTGAGCTGGATCACCTTCATCCCCGCGCGCCCGTCGGCGACATAGGCGAAGAGCGATGCATTGGTCGACGCGACGACGACGTCCTCGACGTCGGTCATCCGCCCGCCGAACGTCTCCTTGCGGTAGACGGCCGGCCGCTCCGGATTGGCGACGTCGACGATCGCCAGCCCCTCGCCCTTCGCGGCGACATAGGCATAGGTGCGGGCGACGTAGAGCTTGCGCGCGTCGCGGAGCTTTACGGTCGCGGCCGGCACCGCCACCGGCCGGTCGAGCCGCGTCACGTCGAACAGCTTGAGCCCGTCCGCGTCCGTCACCCACAAATAGCGGAACTGCACTGCCGACGCGCGTCCGTCGCGTAACGGGAGGCTCGCCGCCAGCCGCGGCTTCAGCGGATCGTCGAGGTCGACGACGACGAGGGCGCCGGGCGTCGTCACATAGGCGATGTGCCCGGCGAGCGTGACGTGCCGCGCCCCGGAGAGCGCCCCGCCCGGGTTCCACGTCACCGCCCGCTTGAGGAAATTGTTCTGCGCATTGCCGTCGGCGAACGTGTCGACATCGACGAGGATCAGCCCCTCCTCGGCGTCGGTCACCACCGCATAATGGTAGAGCGGGTGGAAGGCCTGCTCCTGGTTCGCGGCGCGCATCTCGGCCGTGTTGCGCGTCGGCGCGATCGGCTGGTTGGTGGGGAGCGCCATGCAGGTCGCGTTGCGGCTCGGCACGTGCGCGTCGTGGCCGAGCGGGGAGAAGGGGGCGGTGAGGATCTTCTCCGACACGCCCTTGTTGGCGATCGACGCCACGTCGTAGACCCGAAAGCCGCCGCGCCCCTCGGCGACGTACAGATATTCGCCGCGATTCTGGAGGCAGCGCACCTCGCCGCCGGCGCCCTTGGCGACGTTCTCGAACACCTCCGGCGCCCCCTTGCCGCGCCGCGTCCAGTTGACGAGCTCGCGCTTGTTCCTGTCGAGGTGGAGCCGGTACCAGTCGGGATAGGCGAAGCGCTGCAGGTAGGAGCCGATCACCGCCTGCGGCTCGTCCCACTCCGTCACCCGCGTCGCCTGCACGCCGCCGTCGAGCCCGACCCAGGCGTTCAGCCCGACGAAATTGACGAAATTGGTCCCCTGGAGCAGCAGCTGCGCCATCACGGCATTGTTGTCGTTCGCCTGGCTCAAATGGCAGTCGCTGCACGTCTTGGTCTCCGCCGTCCGCACCGTGTGCGGGAAATGCGGCGCGAAGGCCTGGGACGAAAAGCCCGACGCGCTGAGCGGCGGCTGCTGCACGTAGATCCGCTCGCGGTTGATGTTGGTCGACGACAGCACCAGCGCCGAGCTCGACCGGACCGGCGCGACGATGTTCCCCTTGGTCGTCATGTGCCGGCCCAATTGGAACATGTCGTCGCGCGCGACCTGCGGGTTGTAGGTCGCGAAGTTGCGCGTCTCGCCGCCCTCGAAGCGGTGGATGCCGCTCTTCCAGTTCGCCTCGATCGGCAGGTGGCAGCCGCCGCACGACGTCGTCCAGCTGAGGTGGCAGGTATAGCAGGCCATCTCGCTCGGCTTGTGTGCCAGCTTCGCCTCCGGCACGCCGCTGCCGAAGACGTACCGCCCCGTCTCCGCCCCCTCGGTCGACATCAATTTCGCCCGCGCGGCCTTGAGGTTGAAGCGCGGGTTCGCGGGATCCACGCTGTCCTTCACCAGCGACACGCGCCAATAAAGGTCCGGGTCGACGATCGAGCGCTGCACCAGCACGCGCCGCCCGCCATCCTCCTCCATCCACTCGAACCGCCTTTGCCCGTCCGGGTTGCGCAGCAGCGCGAGGTTGGTGCCTTTCGGCGGCGCCGCCGGCCCGGACGTCAGCAGGTTCGGATAGTCCCTCGCCGTGCCGTGGCAGTCCTTGCAGGCGATCTCGATCGCGTTCGCCACCTCCCCGTAAATGAACCCGTTGCCGTGGCTGTCCTGCGCGAAGTGGCAGTCGGCGCACTGCATGCCCTTCTCGGCATGGATGTCCATCAGGTGGACCGCCTTGCCCGGATTGACGCCCGGCGGCGTGAACGGCCCTTCGCCCTTGCGCCGGAACTTCTCTGGGTCGTCCGGCGCCACCGTCTTGCCCTCGGCGTCGAGCAGATTGCCCGCCCGGTCGCGCTTGTAGACGGCGCGGAAGTTCCAGCCGTGGCCGTGATAGTCGGCGAACTGGGTGTGCTTCGCCTTCGGGTTCACCTCGTCGTGGACGTTGCGCAGGAAATCGACGTCCCCCCACAGCCCCCGCGCCGCCGCGGCCTCCGGGTTCCGCTCGTTGACCGCCCGCGTTTCGGCGTCGGAGGGATAATGCTGCTGGCGATAGGCCGCTTCCTTGCCCTTGGGCGCCGCCATGCGGTTCTCCGGCCCCGGCCACATCAGGTCGGCGTCGGCCTCGTAATCCCACATCGTGTAGCCGAGGTAGGAGTTCAGGAAGACGTTGGGCTGGTGCATGTGGCAGCTCATGCACTGCGAGGTCGGGATCGCCCGGGTGAAGGCGTGGCCGAGCGGGTGGCCGCTCTCCTTCCTGCCCGCGATCGTCGGGTCCGCGCTCGCCGTCTGCCCGTCGCGGCCATAGGGGGCGTAGGTGAGGCTGTGCCGCGGCTCGCGGTCGTTGGCATAGACGACGTGGCAGCCCGCGCAGCCCGAATGGCGATAGTCGCCCGGCTGGTCGTTGGTGCCGATGAACCACAGGAACGGGTCATTGAGGCGCGTCTTGTGGATGTTGAGGATCGGGATCGCGACGCGCAGCCCCGTGCCCGGCCCGCGGTTCGACTGGCGGATGTCCGGCCGCCCGCTCTCCTCGAGCCGCTGCAGCGCGCCGGACGGGGAGGGGAGGCCGATCTCCGGAAAGGCCGACCCGATCGTCCGCCCGCCCTGCTCGAACACCCGGAAGATGTCGCCCGGCGGCACCACCTGCCAGGTCGGCAGCGGGTACATCTCGGCGAGCGCGCCGCGCGCCCGCTCCGCCGCGCTCAGCTTTCCGTCGCCGGACGGAAAGGGCGACACCAGCTTCGCCGGCTTCCCGTCCCGCGTGTAGGCCTCGCCGAACCGGTAATTCTTGAACGGCAGGATCCCGTTATTGTAGGCCGCCCCGCCCCACAGCATCGCCCCCGTCGCCATCAGCGACCGTTCCCCCGCCTCGATCGTCGCGGCGTGGCACGCCCCGCAACTCTCCCGCGCCACGCGGTAATCGGACGGATTGACGAACCGGATATATTCCGCGCTCTCCGCATTGAGCAGCGCATAGCTCCGCTTGGGATTGGCCGACGAGGGCCACCCCCAGGCCTGCGGATAGAGCGGCAACACATGGGCCGCATCGCGCGCCGCGACATATTTCGGATCGCCGTGGGGCAGCGAAGCGTCCCCCCGAATAGCGGGATTGCCCCCATGACAATCGACGCACCCCAGCACCACCGCCTGGCTCGCATGCATGGTGCGATATTCGCCGTCGGAGTGGCACGACTGGCACCCCGCGGACTTCCTGTCGGCGACCCCCCAATCCTGCGTCTGCGGCGCCGGCGCGGCGCGCACGAGCGCATAGTCCCGCGCGACTGACTTCTCCCCCTCGGAAGCGACCAACGGGGACGCGAACAGCCCCACCACCGTCATCCCGGCGAAAGCCGGGATCCCCCAACGAAAAAGGCGCCCCCTCAACCGGAGATCCCGGCTTCCGCCGGGATGACGGAACAACATCTCGCGCATCCAGCCCCCTTGCTGTGGCCCTTATTGCAGAGGCGCGGCGGGGGCTAAAGGGGCCTGCGTACGCCCGCTGACCAATCGAGCATCCCTCATGAAGGAACAGTTACAGCGACCGTCTTGAAGCCGTTGCCGCTGACGTGTCAGCGATCGCCTGCCCGTAAAGTTCGGCCGTAGCTTCAGTCACAGCCGCTCGCGCAGTAGCCTCGTCGCAGGCGAACCACTCGCCCGTGAGCTTGTCGGTGGAGAGCCGACTATGCGCGGCCTTCTCGACCTCGCGCGCCTTGAAGTTAGGGCACTTATATTCCGCTACGATACGGAGCCCCCCTGCGGCGCCGGTGGCAAGGTTTCGCCGGCGGACGGCAACGTCGCGCGCCTTGCCTACCTTATGGCGCCCCTCGGCGTTGGCGAAGATGTAGACGGACTCGAGACCCGCCTCCGCAATGATACGCTTCATCTCGGCGTCGCTAATCGAGCGGCGCGGAACCCACCGAAACAGGTTGGAACGGCCGACGGCGCCGAGCTTGTAAAGCTCCAGAAGCACTTGCTTTGCAGGATCGACATAATCCTCGGGCGCGCCGCCGGTGCGCGCCATCGTGCTCGCCACGAAATAAACCGCCTGCTGTAGCGTCGCGGCGTCGAGGGAGAGGCGGTCGGTCGGAATGGGAATCTTGTCGTCGTCGGTGAACATGCCCTGCCTTTCAAGCTGTGCCGCTGAATCTACGGCACGACGAGCTCGGCTGTCATTAATTCCAAGAGGCGCCGCGCGAGGCCTCTGCCGGACGCCCCGCCTCTGGGGGGGGGAGCGGGGGGGGGGGGGGGAGGCCCAGTGACTGTCCCCTCCCTCTGTCCTGGGGGCAGTCACTTTGACTGTCCCCCCTTCGCCAACCCTCCCCGCCCCCCAATGCCACACCCCTGCTTTGGGCCAGGTGCCGGCACCAACCCTTGCCGCCCGCGTTGCCCCCTCACTCCATCGAAGGGACATGCCGTGGCCGAACGCACCTTGCGCGAGATCGCCGAAGCGATGCGCGACATCGATTTCTGCATGCTGACGACGGTCAGCGACGGCGGGCTGGCGGGGCGGCCGATGAGCAACAACCGGAGCGTCGAGTTCGACGGCGACAGCTATTTCTTCAGCGACGGCGACAGCCGCACGGTCCGCGATCTCGAACGCGATCCGACCTGCGCGCTCGCCTTCCAGGGCAGCGGCGGGCTGATGGGCGTGGTCGGCAAGCCCGGCATCTTCATCGCCATCGAAGGCACGGGCGCGCTGATCCGCGACAAGGCGCGCTTCGCAGAGCATTGGCGCGCCGAGCTGGAGCGCTGGTGGCCCGAGGGCATCGACACGCCCGGCCTGACCCTGATCAAGGTCGTCGCCGACCGGCTCCATTATTGGGATGGCGGCGACGAGGGCGAGATGACGCTCTAGGCTGTCGCCGGCTCAACCATCCCTGACCTTGGGGAAGGGGACAGTCACCGTGACTGTCCCTCTTTCCCGAATGCGGTGGCGACGGATCGGCGCGCGACGGGGAAATGCTCGGCCCCTCCGCGCCTCTCCTTCCCTCCGCGCCTCCGCGTGAACGAAGCCGCGGCGTCTCCGCCACACCGCCGGCCGACCTGCCGCTCCCGGATCTGAGCAGGGCACCCGGAAACTAGGCGTCCCCGTTGCAGGCGACCGCGAGGACATGATGCGCCGCCACGTCATACTCCACCGTCACCTGGGCGCAGCCGCCGTCGAAGATGCGCGGGAGCCGGCGGGGATCGTCGAACCAGCGGCGCGTGCCCGCGCGTGTCTGGGCGGCGGTCAGGGCGGCCTCGGCCGCCACCGATTGGCGGACCTCCTTCCGGGTGCAGGGCCGCGACGTGAGGTCCGGCAGCATCACGGCGCATCCGGAGGCCGGATCGCGAGGCGGCAGCGGCAGCAGGTAGGTCCCCCTGACGATCCCGCGTCCCGCCAGGGCGTAGTTGCGGCCGTAATCCCGGAGCGGGCGGGCGCCGTCGGGGAGGACGACCTTGCGCTCGATCTCGTCCATCAAGGCGTCGCGGCCCCCGCCGCCGGCCGGAGGCGCCGGCGACAGCAGCAGGAGCGCGAGCAGCGGCGGTTTCCACATAGCGTCTTTTATCGCGCCGGCGCCGTGTCCGCTACCGCTGCGGGGCCAGCCGTGGGGACAGTCACAGTGACTGTCCCCCCTTTTTGCGCTTCCCGTCCGTTGTCACGAGAGCGTCCCGAGTGCACTGTCACCGTAATAAGCTCCTAACACGGTGACAGTGCACCTAATTCGCGGCTCACCGCCCCACACCGATCGGAGCCGTGAACCAGGCCCCCGCGCCTCCGCCCGACCGCCGCCGGCCGCGCTGGTCTAGAACCTGAACGGGGTTTCAACTTCGCGCGGAAGACCGCCCGGAAGCGGGCCCTCGGCCGCGCGATGGCCGGTCCGAACCGCTCCGCACATCCCCGGCTCCCGTCGGCTCCCGCACCGTTTGGGTCCAGCACCCGCCCGGCTGCGACACGGCATCCACCCGGCATTCGCCCGGCAAGCCCCCGCCAGCGGCCCGGCGTGGACCCGCGCCAGGCGGCCTCCGGACGGCCCCGCCGCGCCGGCGGGAGTCGCGAAAAAGCGGCTCGTTTTCTCTCTAGGTTTGCGCTATGTTCCCTCTGTGGCCATGGCTGCGGGCTCTTTGAACGGTGAGGGGGAATGGAGTGCGACTCGGGTCGCCGCGGCGCGCCCGGGCGCCGCGGATTGATCGGAAAAAGCGATCGATGGGCGCCGGATCGATCGAACGGATTTTTATTTTTCACGCAACTTCGAAACTTCCGCAACTTCCGCGCCGGGTTCGGATGGGTGCCGGCGGCGGGCTTCAGTAGGTGACGATCGCGTTGAGGAGTACCGACACGTAGCGCTTGTCGCGGTCGGAATTGGCGAACAGGTCCCTGAAGCCCGCGCCTGGCTGGAGCACCGCCGCCGAGGCGCGCAGGACGAGGTTCTGGGTGAAGCGGGGGCGCCAGATCGCGGCGGCGGAGAGGTCCCAACCGATGTCGCGGGGGATCGAGCCCTCGTTGCGCAGCGCCTGCAGCACGGCGGTGTTCGCGAACCAGAGGTGGTTGAGGTTCGCGCTGAGGCGCAGCTTGGGGAGGACGTCGAAGTCGCCGCCGGCGCCGAGCAGCACGGTGCCCGGGTTGTTGAAGTTGGACTGGCCCTGCTCCTTGGACGAGCGGAGCGAATTGAGGAGGCCGTTGCGGCCGTTGAGGCTCACCGCGCGGCCGCCGCCGGCGAAGGGGATGGACTGGCGGATCCAGTAGCTGGTGTCGGCGCCGGCGAAGATCGGGTTCTCGAAGATCGCGTCGAAGCCCCCCTCGCGGTTGTCGAACGGCTTGCCGTCGCCGCTCGCGTAGAGGAGCGAGGCCTTGAGGCGCATCCAGTCGACGTCGACGCTGGGTTCGGCGGCGAGGAAGACGCTCCGGATCCGGGCGGTGCGGCTGGTGAAGATGCTCGCCCGGTCCCAGCCGAACGCGCCGTAGGCCGACGCCGTGAGGTTCAGGCGGCCGATATGGCCGTCGCCATTATAGCCGAGATAGAAGACGTCGTAGTTGCGCGCGCGCAGGTTGCCGATCAGCGCCGGCCGCACCGGGAAGCCGTTCTTGTCGACCTTGAGGTCGCCGCGCTCGCGGTTGGCGTTCCAGGTGAGGCTCGCCTCGCTAGTGAAGCCGACGAAGGGGAAGTCCTGGCGGTAGAGATTGGCGTGCAGCACCCAGTCCTTGCGCGGCGCTTGCGTGACGTCGTTGAGGCCGCTGTTGGTGTCCTTCTCGAGCCGCCAGATCGCCGCGAGATTGTACTGGAAGCGGTTGCCGCGGCGGTTGCCGAACAGCCTCAGGCCGAGTTGCTGGTCGTTGAACAGGAAGCCGCGGAAATCGAGCTGGAAGGGCTGGATGCCGGCGCGGACGCTGTCGAAATCGTAGCGGGCGGAGACGTCGCGCAAATGATAGTCGACGAACGCCTCCTGCACGCCCACCCAGCCGTCGAGGCGCGAGCTCGGGCTCGACGGCTTGACGTTGAGGATGCGGCGCTCCGAGACGTCGGCATAATTGAGGTTGAAGGCCAGGCTCAGCCGGTACTCGACATGCGGCGGCATGAACGCGGTCGAACCCTTGGTCAGGGCCGCGCCGACGATGAAGGTCTGGGAGAGGACGAGGCTGTCGTTCTTGCCGAACACGTCGTTGCTGCCGGGCCGCTGCGTCGTCTGCACGCCGACGGGAATCGGAAAGGTGCGCGGCTCGATCACCGTGTCGGAGACGGCGTTCAGCGTCAGGAACCAATCATGCGCCTCGAGGCCCAGCCAGCGCGGGGTGCGGCAGGGCCGCTTGCCTTCCGCCGCCCGCCGCGCCTGCTCCTCCTCGCTCGGCAGGCAGAGCGGGCGGTCGCCCTTGAGCGTGTTCTGGTGATAGGGGTCGAACCAGCGTTCCTTCACCAGC